>JADEYI010001203.1_pt1 | contig 21834 bp, 38 predicted proteins | sample 8542331 | NCBI WGS metagenome assembly JADEYI01 (sample SAMN16510988, study PRJNA670497) | mine drainage metagenome | isolation source: biofilm near Copperflume 1 | place: Germany: Marsberg coppermine Kilianstollen | collected 2018-02
CCCCTGTCTAGCCGCATTAAGCATTTCTAAAAAACCTGGGTCCGACTGTCTCCATATCTTGTCTAGTTTGGTAATCTGAAATCTTTCCCAATTCTTAGCAGTAAAACAAAATTCCTCTTTAACTGGGGGCAGCTGGCAAAAATCGCCGCTAACTATTAATCCTAATCCCCCTCTATTGTGTACCTCCTGTAATTCGTTTACTTCGTCTAGTGCATCTACAATTAAATCTAGTGCTATAGCCCCCTGCATTGAGATTTCATCTATACAAAGATTTCTACCCTTTTTAGCTACCTCCTTTAGGGCTGCATGAAGTTTGCGGGATGCAAAATTATCTTGCAGTGATTGAGTATCAAAAAATTTCAATTCCGAATTAATGGTGACGACAGAGTCTCCAGTACCACCAGACAAGTTAATGGCAGCTATTCCAGTGGTAGCAGTGAGAGTAGCATAGTTACGGAATTTCCCTGCTCCTTGTGCTCTAGCATACTCTATACGCTTGCGAAGGGTATAAGTTTTTCCTGAACCTGCCGGACCTGTGAGAAATTCAAGTAGAGGTATTGACATTTTTTACCTATGAAAACTGATAGCAATACATAACATTATTCCAAGAACTAAAATAGCTGTTACTAGTTTATTGATTTGTTCATCTGTCATTTTCAATATGCCTGTTCCCTTACTGCCTCTTTTAAATTCCATCCAGGTTGTGCTTTATTTTTCCCTTCTTTATCCCATACACAGAAATTATCTATATTATAAGTTATTCGGACAAACCCTACCCATATAACATGTTTCTTTCCATCTACTACCATAGCACTCCTGCTAACCACTACAGCAGTGCTACCATTTTCCGTTAGATATGTACCTAGGAAATTCACTCCATCAAAACTTAAAGATATTTTTTCTTTCATTTTAGTAAAAAGGGGTATACTTTCATATACCCCTTTCCTTTCCTTTCTCCTTACATATTGTCTAGAGTCAATTTCAATTTACTCGCAAGTTTTCCAATATCTTCCATACCTTTCCAGAATGCATCATCACTGCCAATTTTCTTGATAGCATTTCTGTAATCCTTGAAAGTTTTAGAAGCGTATCGGGCCTTGTATAGTTTATCCTCTACAATAGAAAAAAGTCTCTCTGTGACTGTATAATCATGCCTTCGTCTACGTTTACTTCTAATCCTATGCAGAGTTACCTTAGGATTTCTGCCCATATTTTCCCCTCTCTTAGCTTAATTCCAATTCGTCTAGTTCATCATCAATTGATTGTTGTACTGGTGGTGCAGGGGCAGCAGTAGCTTTTACTTTCACCTTTGCAGGGGCTACAGGCGCAGCAGGTGCTTCTTCTTCCTCATCGGTAGCCAGTGTCAAGGTAGTTGTACCCTTGGCCTGTTGTGGCGTGTTTACAGGGCCTTTAGATGTCTCCCCCTTTCCATACCAATGTGTAACCTCTAAACTAGGCCGAATTTCCTCAATCTGACCTGCTTTAGTCTTGTAATCCACGATATGCATAGGTTGTCCATTAGCATCTTGTGGAAATTTATGCATACCTCGATAGGCTACCCGTTTATCCTCCTTACTATATGCTTGCCAGTCAATCTCAACGTCTGTTACTACTTCTTTCATTAAGGCTTTCATTACCAGTACAGCTAGTGATTTATCCTCTAGTTCATTTTCGAGTGCCTTAGTGAATCCCAATTTAGCAAGCAATCCCGCAGCAGTAGAAATATTCTTACCCCTACCCACTGCGGTACTTACTCGTGGAAATACTCGTACCTTATCATATTCGCCACTTGGAGAATTTACAATCTCCCCTTCAATGGCAATAGAGTAGATAGGATTCATTTCATTTCCTTGTCTATCTTTATCGTAAATAGTTACAGCATCTTTTGCGGGATGCAACTTAATACTGTAGCGTCCAGCAGGGGGAGGGGCTGAAAATTCCCAAGCATCTTCACTTACATCATGCTTGCGCTTTTCTCCAGCAGGAAGGTTTTTATCTTGCAGAATATCAACTACCCTTCCTTCAGACTGCTTACCCTCTTTTTCTTCCGTATCACTCTTAATACTACTTGCTTTGTTCTTATCAATTACAGCCATACTATTTCACTTTCTCCTTTATTATACATTCAAAATATGCTTCTAAAATTTCTTTAATTGTTTCTAAACTTAAACTACCATCGGAATTACATACTTGTGAATTTCCAAAGGCTTCATATAAATTTTGTACATCTACATTATCAACCATTTGTGGTTGCTTGCCCTTCCCCCTTTCCAATTTTGTTCAATTCTTCATAAAACCTATCAAGTCCTTTCTTAAATCCCAGTTTTACATACCCATTAGGAAACTGTTTTACCACTTGTGGATAAATTTCTGGTAGGGTCCTTACCTTTGCTAGATAAGGTACTCCAGTTTCCTTATCAGGATGCCTAGTAAACCAAGCTACTTTACGTTCTACCTGTGTATCTCCTTCCCCCTGTTCTACAACTGTATCCAGGTGCCAACAGTCCATAAACCAAGAGGGAATTTCAAAGGTAGTAGCTTGACCTGCTGCCTTAGGCCCATACACTGTCTCCCTAGTTCGTTTATCCTCTCCTTTCGCTACAAGTCCAGTAAATATGAGGTATTTGATAGGTAGACAGGAAAACCCTTGTACAATCATTTTGTACATTTCCTGTTGCACTAACCCATAATGCCCCTCTTGCAATCCCCCAATAGTATACCCATCTTCTTCATATTTGAAAGAATGCTTAAACCCTACCCCTTCTTCCTGATTGCGTATGTGATTAAGTAGCAAACTTGCAATACCAGTAGTCCCTTCCACCACATACCCAATGATATTTTCCCACTGTTTTGCAGTAGTCTTACAATTATCGTCAGTTTTGAAATATTGCTTATTCCCCTTTCCTGCCTCTTTAACGTCCCTAGGCCAGTATCCCTCCGATAACCTACGCATATCTGCAAGTGCCAGTGTACGATTAGAAATATCAAAAAAATCTACAGTACCTTTCTCAATCATTCCGCTATCTTCAAATGGTGCCGAGTCTGAAGCATTAGCACCAATCATACGAAAAGTAGATCCTGGATGGAGAGAAGTAAAGTAACGTACTAGGTGATAACATTGGGAAGTTTTAGTAGACCCACTATCACCATAAATTATCATAGACCTTGGTTTACCCATTTATAATTTCCTCTGTTTTTGTGACTCTGATCTTTTCTTGCTTCCTCGCGGGATGCTTCTAACTGTTCCCATTTTTGCTTACTAATCCACATTCAAATATTCTCCTTCACTATTTTCCTTTTCCTTCTTTCCATTTTCAATTTCTTCTATTGCTAATCGCTCGGTTTCATGGTGACTAACCCTTCGTTCATACTTCCCAAATTCAGGATCAAGTGGGGTATCTGCTATATGTTGCTTATAATAATCATTTCCGTTCGGACAGATAGTAAGATAGTCACAAGGGGTAGGGAAAAAACAGGAATTTGTATTCATGGGAAATCCAATAGCTAACATTTTTGGATCATCTTGTATAGTATCTCTTAATTTTACAAATGCATCTATTTCTACATTTCTTAATTGTGTGATTCTATCCTCAATCAAACTCCAATTAGAAAATACATCCGGTTGGCTCAAAATATGTTTATCAAATACGTGCCCATCCCCTATATCCCCTTGTACTTCCCCACTTGCTAATTTCTCCATCCACCCTTTAACCCCCCCTACTTCTGCATCCTGCCAGATAGGAAATTGTTCCCACCCTTTACCTAATTTTCCATATCCTGATTTGTTTTCAGGATTCTTAGTCCACCATGTCCAAGCATACTGTATCCCACTTGGAGTAATCTTCCTTAACCCATATATGAATGGATTGTCAGTTCTATATATTCCATTACCCTTTTGAGTCTCTTTTCTGTCTCCTTTGATAAAGTAACAGAATCTGGTTGAACTAGACCTAGTTGGGAGATTAGAATATTTCTCAAGGGTTCTGCCAATGGTTCCAAGACCTTTTGACATGAAGGACACAGCAGGTAAGTTGGTTCCATCTAATGAGTCCTTTGCTCCACCTATACCTTCTGCTAACTCACGTAACCAAATAGAAGTTGCATAAGGTTCTGTAATCGCCTGCAATTGTACTTTATAGGATTTCTCTAACCTATCTCCACCTTGCTTAACAGATTTCAGTGAGTAGTTAGTTATGTCTCCATTTTTCTTATGCAACAAAATTAAGTCCGGTTTACTTTGATAAATTACGGGGCCTAATTGAAATGTAATCTCTTGTTCTACTGCTAGAATGTCATAGTGTTCAATAATTTTAGGCCATTCCTTCATATACCATAATCTAACCATTGCTTCTACAAGTGCCATTTGTTCTTGAATAACAAATTGCATTTCTTCTTCATCGGCTTCAGAGTGGGCATTACCTAAAGGACGTTTGGAAACTTCAGATCTATATTGCTCCTGGGCTACCGCTACAGCTTGTTCCAGGTCTACAAAGTCTGTAGCAGGTTGCACTACTTTAGGCCCTGATGGTGCCTCTAACCATTGAGTAGCAATATTCTCCACAGCAGCATGTAAGCATCCCCCTGCAAGTAAAGGCACAGAGGAAAACTTAGGCACAATTCCAGTACCATATAATCTATACTGGTATAGATAGCGTCTAGGACATTCCATATAACAACTGCTAGCGGATTGGCTAGAGTAGAGAGGTTCTAGAATTTTAAAAGGAGAATTAGGTAGGGACATAGGCTAAAACCTTCTTTTATTTTTTGTAAAAGCATGTGCAGCCCCTATCAAACAGACTACAATTATTAAAAGTGCAATCAATTCTCTAGTATGTTGACTCATGGATGAACTTCCAAGTAAAATGAAATTTTTCCGTATGCGGTATTACTTACCCCAATAGCCATATTTAAAAGTGCCTGTACATTCCCTCCATCTGGACTTCCTGAAAAAGCATAAGGTTTATCTCTCCCTATTCCACAGATATTCCATATTCCGGTTTGCTTACTTCTCTTGATTATGTATCTCATTCTTTCTCCATTTCCATTCCTGTAAGTAATCCGGCATTGAATACGGATTGAATAGTGGCACAAGTAATAGGCAGTTCCATTCCATCTTTACAAAATGCAATTTTATTCTCCCATAACATTGCAATTTCTGTTGCAAATTGTACAAATTTTTTATTACCCATTTGTTCAGCTTTAAAACTGACTAAATTTTTATGCAATAAATTATCTGTTTGAATTTTTTCAAAGGCTTCAGTAAATGTTTTCATTCTCTCCCCTCTATCCCCCTATCGTTTTTTCATGCAGTATCTTTACCATCTGCGGGTACAATTGTAATTTTAACCCCTTATGTACATCTTCAATCAACAATCGTAATGTATGACTGATTCCAGGACTACGATAGTAATTCTGTATATCCATGTATTGTTCATACTGTTCTGGACTTAGGTATACCTGAATAAGTTTTTCCTTACTTTCCTCTGTCTGCTGTGCAACTTCAGAGTGTTTTTCCTCCAGTCCTTCTCTTTCTAAATCCCCTAATTCCGTTTTCTTAATAGTACTCATTAAACCTTTATCCCTTCCTTTCCCTTACCATTCTCTTTCCCTAGCAATGGGGGTTAGATATTCGGAGGGATAAGCTAACCCCCTGTGATTGCTACATGACAGCATCATCTGCTAGGTGCCCCATAGCTTACAGGGGTTTGTATGAAGTGTCAAGAAACAATATGTAGGGGTACTGCCCAACTAATGCCCCTACAGCTTGTGGCTTGTTGCTATGGTACTTTTGCTGTATAGTCTTGAAACCGCTGTATTTGCACGTCGAAAGAGTATCTGTGTATGACTATAACTTTAAATAATACAAACTGGCAGGATGATAAAAGTACCAAGGAACAGAGGCAAAGGATAGATGTAGTACTCAGGAGACGGCTTAGACTAGACTATAAGCAACTTCTAGAAATCTGTACCAAGGAAGTGGGGAGAAAAATTATAGATATAAGCCAACTAACTAAAGGGGAAGCAAGTAGAATTATTGATCTTTTACAGGAAAAACTTCACAACTAACTAACCTAAAATGGTTCCTGTCTCCGCTCCTAACTCTTTTGATGTAACCTGGGAAAAACTTTGTACATTCCTTAATCGTTACTACTATAAACCTGATATAGAAGGACTCCGCATAGTCCTATGTACATATCTCTCTCATTTCTATCTATCTTCTCCTCCTGTCTGGTTATCTGTAATCGGACTCCCTGGAACAGGTAAAACAGAACTAGCTATCAATCCTCTCATTCAGTTTAAAGAAGTAATTGCAGAGTCTACCCTTACAGTAAACTCTTTTCTCTCAGGGTTTGGAGAAAATTTAGGTATCCTTCCTCAATTTAAACCTAAACCTAATGGTAATGGTATCGTAGTGTTTCCAGACCTTACCACTACACTTCTATCTGAGAATTGGGAGACACAAGCAAAAATCATAGGTATCATGCGCAGGGTCTACGATGGACAGTTAGATAAGCAAGTAGGCAATAGACCCAAAAAATTAGAATGGAAAGGTAAATGTACTTGTATAGCTGCTTGTACTCCAAATATAGAAGATGCATGGGCAATTCATCGTGACATGGGGGAGAGATGGTTACAGCTACGCTGGAGGACTCCACCAGACCTTAGAGAAATGGCAAAAAAAGCTAGATTACATGAAGGACAAGAGGAAACCATAAAAAAGGTTCTTAATAAATACATAGCCAAATTAATAAATGAAATTGGGGAAGGTTCACAAGAAATAACACATATAGAAGAATTTGAAGCATGTGCAATTTTACTTGAAGATTTACGAGTAACCCTTAAACGTGAGAACACAGGTAAGGGGTATCAAGTAACTGGTACAGGCCAAAAGCAATCCCCTGCTAGAACTATGAAATGTCTAATCGCCATAGCTAAAGCATCTACTGCATTACGTCAATCCACCGTCATAGAACAAATAGACATAGATCTTGCCAAAAGAATTGTATTAGATAGCATACCTTCAAAACGAAAATCAATACTAGATATTCTTACAGGTATCTATCCTTCTCCCATATCAAAAAAAGAATTAGCAGGTGTAGTTAGGCTACCTAAATACACTTTTGATAGGACTCTGGAGGATTTGCGGCACCTAGATATTATTACTATTAGAAGGGCTCCGGTAGATGAAAAACTGGATTTATTCGGAGAAAATGAAAATGAGGCAGATTTAGACTCTCCCTATGGATACAAAACACCAAAATCACATGATATGGTTATGCTTAACTCCAATGTTTTCAGCTTGTTTGAGGAAAGTAAGTTGCTATCGTGAAGAAAAAAGTAAGTTGCGTAATTGGCAAGAAAAACCCGACAGGATAGTATATATTGTCACCTTATTACTTAAGTCTTTTATTATCAATATAACTCTTTATATTCAACAAGTTAATTAAGTGTGTACTATCCTGTCTGGTTTTTATTCCAAATACCGCACTTTACTTTAAAAAATCGCTGAAGTGGCCTACAGGTTACAAATTTACATGTCCATTTTGCGTAAGTTACATAAGAATCAACAAGTTTTTAAATTTACAGCACTTTACTTTATGAAATGCTCTCCAGGGGGCTAGAAGGGTAGCAGAGGATACAGAGGGGCAGGGAAAGGGCAGTAAGAGGAAACAAGGGGGTTAGAGCATGGCAGACACCCCCTTGTGCCTTTGGTCGTCTAGGTCATTTGGGGCAGGGAAAGGTCAGTTCCAGGGTAATCTTTCATTTCTTCCTCAGTAATAAATTCTGCATCAATTGGTCCTTTCACCCCAAGAGTAGGCTTGTTATCAAATACCTCTACACCTAAGTAATCCTGTATCTGATCTACCAATGCACTAAATTTTTCCTGTATATAATCCTCTGTATCCAAGTCTCCATCTAGCAAGGTGGAATGTTTAGCCACAAGTATTACAGTAGGCCCTACACTGGTTAGCATTTGACAGTCCATCATCCAATTAACAAAAGGACTATTCTTAGCCCCTTTAGGGTTATGTTTCTCTGTCAGGTGTTTAGAGAAATCTAGCATAACCTCTGCTATAGCTTCATCTTTTATTACATTTAAGGATTTGGAAATATGACTACAATGTTTACAAATTAGTTGCATTTTTTAATTATCCCCCATTCTTTGCATTTCTTCATATTTTTCTTGCTGCATCATATCATCTAACCCTGCCTCATTCATAGATACAGTTACTTTAAGATTAAGGAGGTAAAATTCAATCTGAGAAATAACTGATAGTGTCATGGCATCTGGATGTACAGATATTTCATTCAATTGATTCAGTCTTTCTTCCATTCTCTCAATAATTAGCTTATGTTCCATTATGAGAGTTTGCCCCCGTTCAATGCGCTCTTTAAGTTTCATTATTCTGTAACCTCTGATTCTATTTCTTCCCCTTCATCATTATCTTCTTCTTCTCCATCTGCATCATCATCCATAGCAGGGCATTCAGGAATCACTTCAAAAAATTCTTCAAATAGCCCACACTCTGTACAAATTTCGCCGTCTTTATCTAATGTGTGATTATGTTCTACTACTTGTGACATATTATACTATTCTCCTAATTAAAAAATCTATGTATGTATCTTTTACTTCATGGGGTATAGTTGAACATTTTGGGAATTTTTCAGCATGATCTGAATAAACCATTAGATATGCTTCAGAAATAGTAGTATTCCCAAAATTAGGAGTTTCTGCTGTCCCTTGACCTTCACAAATATTACATCGCCAAGAAATCATTGTACAATCTCCTTTCCGTCTTTTCCTTCTTCTTCGTCATCATCGTCAATAGGGTCTAATAGAAAATCAGCTATCAATTGCTCCATATGATCCTTACCATAAATCATTCCTGTCTGATTCCAGAACTCCGGTATGCTTTCCATCGCTTTTAGAATTTCTTCTCCACCTTGGGCCTTTAGCATTCCATAAATATCACCGATAAGAGGTTTAGCCCCTTCTAAGTTATCTGCCAGTGTAGCCCCATCCATTCCACTTTTAATGGCGGTAATAAGCATTCCTCCATACTGAATGATAAGTTTCTGACAGAGGGTTAGGTTATTAGGATCAAGAATAGGTTTACCTGTAGAATCTTTCACAGGTTCATTTTGTGGTTGCGGTTGGGATGGCATAGGTAATACCTTTGGATTTGGATTTTGTTGTTGTTGCGCTTGTGGGCTAGGTTGTGCGCCTGTTCCTTGCATTCCTGCTTGTTGTGCCATAGCTAAGGCTTGCCCTTCTGTTACAGGTACAATCGGGTTAGCCCCTCTCAATTGGAGAAACTGAGATACTAGCCCAATAGCAGGTAAGGCAAATTCTTTAACTCCATCTAAGATAATTTCTGCTGTTTCTTTCTTAGGTTCTCTATGTTGCCCCCCTCCAAACAATCCAGGGAGTGCAGTTTGATATTTTACAAGTTTATCTAAGAAATCCTCCTTTTCTACAGGTTGATTATTTTGCATCATCATTTTCATCATTTCCATTTGTTTTTCTGCACTATCTTTCATCATAGTCAGAATCATTTGGAACATAGTGTTATCTTGCTTCTCTTGTTTAGGAATCAAACTCATCATGGTAGTAATCATAGTCATCATAGTTTGAGTTTGCTTACTTGGGTCATCTTGTTTCAATTTCTCTAACAAGAGTGCCCCAATTCCTTCAGGGTCCGATTTACGGTTACTTCCATCACTTAAAAGTTTAGTAATGAGGGATTGTTGATCCTTATTCATAGCAGCAAAGGTAGTCATAAATTTATCATAAACTCCACCTATTGCCCCCGCCATTTCTGCTCCACCTGTACCGCTACCATTCTGATTAGGTTGCATTACATTTCCTTTTGAATCCATTAGACCTTTCGATACCATTTGATTTATAAAACCCATGTTAGGCTTGTGGTTTACATCTATTTCTTTCAAGTTTAGAATAGGATCATATTCGCTAGGGTCAATCTTAAAACTGAATTGCATGATAGCTTTACTATCACCCTTGGGGGATTTCTGATCCAAGTCTAGAACAATAAATTTATATGTACCTCCACCATGAGTATCTTGAAGGTAATTAATTAATCCTCTGTCTACATGTTCTTTGCAAATAATATCAATGTAACTTTTGTTTTCAGGGTCCGACAATTGACGTACAATTTTAGGCCATGCTCTATATAAGTAAGGGACTACATGACTCCACATATTATCATCAAGTAGTTTCAAATAATCTTCAAACTGTTCTATAGATGGTGCATAACCTGGAACAGGGGGAATTTTTCTAGCTTCTCTTGCTTCCCTAGCTTTAAGGTTCACTAAATCTCTAGGAGTAAGCGGAATAGTATTAGGAATGGAAGTTAGAAGGATTTCTGAAGGATTTTCGGAATCTTCTTCCACTGTCAAGATAGTTTCAGGGGGGATTTCCTCAGGTAAATTGGGTGTTTCTTCCTCAGTTTGTTTTTGTTTTGGCATTAATTGAAGTCCTTTCAAGGCGTATTTTCAAACCCGCCGTTATAGTACTGTAGTTCCAACAAAGCGATTGCGCAAGAAAAATTTTGCATGTAGTGTGCAAATGAAGCACAGGGACGGCTCGCTACCCCGCCTGGGGCTATCCCTGTTACCTTCCTTAAACCCTCAATATGGGCTACCTTCCTGAATATCAAGCTGAAGTAGTTCCTACAAACCCTAGGGACAACTTAGTATCAACAGTTGACACCATTAATAAAATGATTGTCCTGGTGAATGAATCAGTAGGTAGCCCTATTGTGATTCAAACTGCAATGCAGATTGTGGCGGGAATAGGTAAGCACTCTGCTAATGAAATGGATTTGATTAGAGGGGTGTTCTGGTGGTGCAAGCATCATGTGATGTTTAAAGAAGATGAAGCAGCACTAATGCAGGATTTTGGTGTAGAGAATCTAGGCACTGGAAAAGAATTATTGCTATCTCCACCCTATTTGTTAGGGATGCCGCAACCTACAGGGGATTGCGACGATTTCAGTACATTGATATGTACCTTGTTAAAGTGTATGGGATTCAAGAGAGTAGGGTTTAGAACTATTGCGGCAGATAGTTTAGACCCTAGATGCTTCACCCATGTATATGTGATTGTGCAATTGCAGGATGGCAGGTTCTACCCGATTGATGGATCACATGGGCCTTATCCAGGGTGGGAATCGGAAGTGATTTATAAAAAGCATGATTGGTGGATAATGTAATGAAAAAACTTCTAAGAGTTATTGCAGTAGGGATGATTGGGTTAGTAAGTGTAGGGTGCGCGAATGCACAGAGACAGGATACTATTTATCAAACTCTTGCCAGTGATTATGTATCCCCTAATACTGGAAGTGATGATACATGGGGGCCTGTTACTAACATTGGTCAAGGATACCATCAAGCATATTTATTTGTTACCCCTCAATTTGGAAAGACTTGTACTACAGGTACATCGGCTTTAATTGATGGGGCAACAAGAATAGGTTTTACAGTACAACCTCCTGGACTCCCTTTACTGAATATTACAAATAGTACAGGAACAATTGTACATACTTCTTTAGATGCCGATGGATTGAGCCGAGATACTCAAATTCTTGCATCTGCTACTACAATTTTTCCTTTTGTATATGTTAAAGTATCTGGAATTGATAATGTAAATTGTAAATATACCTTGATATATACAGGGAGTCTATACCCCGTTGCCCCTACTATTCCCACTGTTACTATTCAAGATAGTCCACTTGATGCTGAACCATTTAATCCTAACTTTAATTCATTTACCCGACATCTTGGAGATTTAAATAGCCATACTGCAAGTGTTCCCTACGCTATACTTCCTGATAGTGGAACTACAGGAATAAATGTAAACTTAGATATTTATGAAGTTATTTTTACAAATTATATTGCAGACCAAACTGTTACAGTTTCATGCGGGGCTAATGCATTACAAGTATTTCCCCATTTAGTTGTAGGTCAAGTAGTAGACTTGCCTTTCACTGGAAATTTTTATTACTCTTGCTTTGGAAATAGTTTATTTATAACTCAAACTCAAACAGGGGCATTAGGTATTAGTATGATTTATACCTATCCAAATAGATAACCAAAAGATTAAAAAGAAAAGAGGTATCAAAATGTCTTGTGGATGTGGTTGTGATGGAGGATATGGACCTTGTGGAAAGGGATTAGATATGGGGGTTATGCAAGTAGGTTCAAGAGGGATTCCTAAACCTCTTACTGCTGGATTGGGGCTAGGGGATATTTGGTCTGATTCAGGTATGACCGACCCTAGTACAACTGTCTCTCCTGATTACAGTGTAATTAATCCTAGCTATACCCCTGCCGCTAGTTCTAACCCCGCTACCCTAAATCTTCTTAGTAATCTTGCTGCAAGCTGGACTAATACAGCATCGCAGATTTTAAAGAGTAATGCAGGGGCACTTCCTACCTATCAGCAAGTAGGGCCTGGAGGAAGCACTACAATTTATGGGAATGCTGGAGGTATACCTAGCACCCTTCAAACTGATTTATTGAGTGCAACTATGGGTAGTGGTAGTTTAATTTGGATCGGATTAGGCGCAATTGTTTTAATGATGATGATGAAGAAGTAATAGAGTAAGATAAAATGCCCTTACGCGGATTTCTAAATGCATTTTGGACTCTTGTAGGGTTTGTACTTGTTCTCCTGATAGGATTCATTTTACATAATGCAACTAAGTAGATATGAAAATTCTAGTGCCCCTCTTGTACCTATTGGGTTAAGAGGTTTGGGAAGTGCTCAATCTGCTCAAACTAAAGCTACTATTGAAAGTATCGCTGCTACAGGTGCTTCTAGTGCTGCTGCTACTTTAGCTTATCTATATCCTGCTACTTTTGGTGGGCCTGTAGGAATAGCTATAGCAGGGATTATTGCCATTGGTGTAGTTGTAGCCCAAATGTTTAAGGGTTGTGGACAAACTTGTGTACAGGCTAGTAATATTGCTGATCAAGTAGGGGCACAACTTGTACAAATGTTTAATACATACATGAGTAGTCCTGTTCACTATCAAAGTATGCAGACTGCTTATCTACAGCAATGGGACGCATTTTGGCAAGCATTAACGCAAGCATGTAGCGATCCTAATTTACAGGATGCCGGAAAAAGATGTATTAGTGATAGACAACAGGGGGCTTGCCATTATCATACTTCTCCTGGTGGATGGCAAAAGGATTCAAGTGGTAAATGGATTTATGTAGCACCTGGACAGGATGGAAGTGGCAATACTTGTTGGAATTGGTTTGTAGGAACAAGAGATCCAGTTGCTAATGATCCTACTATAATTCCTGATCCTACTCCTACTCAAACGGTAGGGGATGCCGCTTCTACGATTCTAAGCAATGTGACAGGAGGTAGCGGGGCAGGGATTCCCCCTATGTTGCTATTAGGTGGAGTAGCATTACTTGGATTTATGTTTATGTCAATGCAAGGGGAAGGGCATAAAGGGAGATATAGATAGTATGAATGATTTATTTAAATATGGTCTACTTGCAGTGGGAGGGTGGATGCTATATGAATATTTCTATGGTGCCTCTACTGTAGCAGCTACTACTCCTGTTAGTTCAACTACTGTACCCCCTGTAGGTAGTGCAAGTGGACAACCTGGGTATACAAATAATCCTACTCCTGCCCCCTCTAGTAACGTAGTTTCTCCTACTAGTCAAGCATCGGTTACTCAAATTAGTACAAATATTCGAACTCAATTACAGCAGTTAGCAAATGGGTATCTAGTAGCTAATCCTAATGCTGGTGAATTAAACGTTGACCAATGGAATTACTATTTAGCACAAATTACAGGAGTACAACTTTCAGGGGAACAAGGGGAACAATTGATACTGGCATTAGGTGAATCTGATGCAACAAGAGGAACAATTATTCCTTTAAGTGTTTATCTTACTGCTTTAAGTGCAACTGGATTAGGTAAATTAGGAATGGGTATGATTAAAGGATTAGGTTTAATAAGGAGTATGGCATAAATGGTAAGCATTCAGTATACTCCAATTCCGCAACAGGAAGTAATTATCCACCCTTCTACGGGTATGAATAGTTATGCAACTATTACCACTGATAGTTATTTAAGTCAGGCATTACATGGAATGATGCAAAATGCTGCGGGCTATATTGGTTGGAGTCTAGACCAATGGATACAAGCATTTACTGCACAAGCACAACAGCGATGTGCTAGTTATCCTGAAAGTTGCGCGGGTACTACTCCTGAAATACTTGGACACAAATATGGGGCTATTGCATTTCAGTTGATGCAAACTGTAAGCACTCCTGTACAACAACAAAGTAATCCTAATGGTATAAATCAAGGGCAAGCTACATATAATGTTCAATCTACTGTAGTACCTACAGGGGTTACTCCTACTAAACAAGAGACACAAGCGGGGATTACTAGTGGGCAGCTTGTAAATTTAATTCCTACTCCTGCACAGCAGGGATATGTTAGTTCTCCAGTAGTACAGCAAGGGGATGCAAGTATTCCCATACCATTAAATTTACAAACACAGGCATATTACAATAATCCAGGTTTTGTTTCTTTTTCTCTTACTCCTGATTATGTTACTCAACAGAGTGCTAGTCAAGGTGCTGTAAGTGATAATGCTACACAGTCACAGATTGCACAGAGTGGAGGGACTCCTGTAGCCCCTACACTTCCTCCTGGAACAGTTGTACTCCCTGCTGCATTAAGTTGGCTAGGAAATACTTTTACAGTTGGGGGAATGAATATTCCTATTTGGATTCCTTTAGCTGCTGTAGTGGGATTTATGTTTATGCAAGGTCAAGGTGGACATAGGAGATATTAAATTTATGAAATTAAATATAACTACGATGTTATTGCTAGGAGTAGGGGCATACCTATTGTATGAATATGCAAAGGCCCATCCTGGTACTATCCCTGGACTTGGGAGAGTATACCTAAGTGGTATGGGGGGTTTGGGTATGGGTACGATTGGAGAAGGTTACAACATTAATGAACAAGTAGGTGGGGATGCTAGTAGGTATGAACAGGCTGCTAAGTTTGTAATGTAAAGGAAAAGAAAGGCTAATGTATGGACAACAGTATAATTAATATTAACCCTGATACTTTGCAAACTTCACAAACTACATTTGATGGTAGTGTAGCCCCTCTTTCAGGTGCAGGACCATTACAACCTGGACAAGAATATGCATACCCTGGTATGTCTCCAGGTGATATTAATGCGTATCTAGCCAGTATGAATAGTTCGCAAATTTCCAATATTTTTACTCAACTACAGGCATGGATTGAAGCTAACCCAACAATTGCAGTATTGGGGGGATTAGGTATTTTAATTATGGCTGCTAATAAGTCAAGTAGACGCTAAAAGGGGTAATAAAAATGACAGGAGGAATGGGTTTAGGTGATACCGCTTATGATTCATGTGGGCCAAATCCATGTGGATTTTGGGATTACATTTATGCTAGTGATGCCTGTTTAAATTATAAGCTATGTGCTTTTCCTAATGATCCTACTACTATTTTAGAATCTCAAGGGCTGATTGCAGGAAGTGGGACTATCTTAGGGGGCACAGTAGGGCAAGCTGCTACTAATTTAGTGCAGTCTACTTTCACTGATCCATATACAGGTGGAATAAATGTAACTACATTGTTAGTTGCATTTGGTGTTCTATATTTTCTAGTTAAACGATAAAGGAAAAAGGAGAAATAAAATGATTGCAATTCCGACATATCCGTATGACCCACATTCAGTCTGGAACAGAAATCAACTTGGAGCACTTGATAGTACAGGAGTGGGAACACTTATTGCAGTTGGTCTAACTGCTTATGTGCTTATGCAATTTATGAAAAGGGCAAGACGTTAAAAGGGTTCCAATATGAAACTACTTACTATTTTAAAGTTAGTGGGGTTATTGGGGATTGTGGTAGGAGTAGCAAAGTCTCAAACGCAACCTGTACCAGATACCTATGTATCAACAGGGGTAATATCTAACTTTTCTACTCCCTACAATCCTGCACCTTATGGGGCAGCTGGAACCTTAGTAACAGGGAGTAATTCTGTATTGCCTACTTATGTGGGGATGCGATATGAACTCTATAGGGATGCTAAAGGGCAACCTGCTTATGCTGGACTGGCTACAGCGAAGGTAATTGTATTTAGACAGAATCGCTTTTTTGGTTTTGCTGATGGTGCAATAGGTGGAGCAGGAAGTACAGCAGATATTTCATCTGTGCTTCAAATTGGAGGGGGCATAGGAATTCAACTAGGAAAATACTCTAGTAAGAATACTCCACACTGGGAATTGATTATTGAACCACAAGCTAGACGCATTCCCGCACTTGCTAATGGCACACAACCTGCCTTTTTGGTGGGGGTAACTTACAGTTTCAATAAGCCTAAGACAGGGAATTAAAAGTAAAAGTATAAAAGGAGTATATATGTATCCACAATATGAAATTCCCCCTGCTACTGGGGTTACTTGGTCTACTGATGGTGGGAGAACTTTTCAGCAATTTCCAGATAATTACCGCTGTACCCAAGAAGATGCAGAATTGATAGTAAAGGCTACAGGGGGTGTGTTAAGTAATGCTGCAATAACTGCTCCACCTAATATCATTATCAAAGGGGTTAGCCCTGGGGATACTTTTCAACCTTGGTATGTAACGGGTCCATTGGCTACAGGATTTATCGGACCTGCTGTACAAATTATGTGGGCCTATAACGGGGTCAATGGTGGTGGTAAAGGGAATCCTGGTACTTGGAGTGGAATTGGTACAGGAAATGTTAAATACAATCCTACTGCCCCTCCTGTTGCTCCTGCCCCTCCCCCTGTAGATTCTAGCGGTGATCCTGCTGCATGGGCTACTAGTCAAAATGCAGGACAAGGATTCACTATACAAGATAGATCGGAATTACTGGATATTCGTAGATTGGTAGTTGCTCTAGCTAAATTGCAGAATATTTCTTAAAGAAGTAGATAGACGTGATGTGGAGATGGATGCTGTTAGGCATTAAGTTGAATCAGCTTAAAAAAGATTGGGTGAAATGGAGAGAAAGGAATATGCTTACATTTAAACAGATTATAAGTAGTAAGACAGTTTGGACTCTTGTGTTAATGGCTATCTATAACGGCACTACGGATATTTTGCCTATGATCCACAATCCACAAGCAGCAAAAATTGTAAATGATGCTTTAACCCTTTTAGCGTTTATCTTTAGAATTGCACCTAAGCAACAGTTGAATACCCCAGTAGCCTAAAAAGGCATAGGTGCAGAATGTCCCTTAATTTAGAAGAAATACATATATTTGTAAGTGTTATATCTATTTTGTTTTTAGGCTTGATGGGCTATTTAGGGCTATTCATAAAAGATAAAGTAGTAAATTCTGTTACTGCTTTAGAGCTAAGAATAATGAATAGTTTAGGGGAAATACGAGAAACCCAAGTAGAAATTAAGGGAGAAGTACAGGGGCATATTAAAGAAGATAATGTTATTCATGAAAGTCATGATAGGCGAATCGAACGATTAGAAGGAAATAGACATTAAATGAATAGGCAGTTAAGGAAAGTGGGATTAGGGGGTATAAGTTTAGCAGATGCTATTACTAGACAAGAAAATGCCCCCGCTTATCTTAATAATCCTGGTGCCTTAACTGCTGCACCTTCTAGTTATTGTCAATTAGGTAAACAAGGAATACTTGTACAATTTTGTAGTTATCAGGATGGATTGGACGCATTAAACAATCAGATTTCTTTGAATGCTAATAGGGGATGGAATTTAAGCGATTTCTTTAAGAGTTATGCTCCTGCTGCAAGTGGGAACAATCCTACAGTATATACACAAAATGTAAGTGATTGGACTGGAATAGCTCCTAATGTACCTTTGAATGTCGTAGATCCTAGTATGTTGTTTGCAGGATATTCAAATACAGATGCAACAGTAGGAAATGGGTTTGATGTTGCAAGTCTGCTAGGGGGTGATCCTTTTAGTGGAAGCGGAATAGATTGGGCGATGGTTGGGCTAGGATTGGTGGCGCTGTATGTGGTCACACAAGCGATTCTCTGATGTGCGAACAGCTAAAGGTATGCACAGGATAATTATGCAAATGAATAAGCAGGAAATTGAACGATTGAAGATTGAGAATAAAAATCTGCGGAATGTGATTGCAGAAAGAGAACAGAGAGTACAAGAAAAAGTAATGGTAAGGGGAGTGGGGAAGTAAAGATTATGGCTAGAAGTGCTACAGGTCCACGTATGGGGAGAGAGGGTAAAAAGATTAAGCATATTAAAAACCCCTCTGAAGCATTTGCAGAAGCAGAGGAAGTAGTACGGAAATTTCATGGTAGAGAGCCTAGGGGCACCATTAAAATTGATGAAGAAGAAGAATATGAAGATGAACTAGGGGTATTGGGACAGTTAATGGAACTGAATATCCTTAAAGATAATGGAAAACAGTTTGTACCTATTGTGTTTTGTAAACTCGCTGGTGATGGAAAACCCAAGCTAGAGTTAGAGGATATGGTACAGCTTGCCACTAATGCTAGTGGTAGACCGATTTATTTTAAGGGTGGGGATCAAGAGTTAGATTTACAAAAGCTAAGGGCACAAGGATTAGCTACAGGATTAGAGAGTAAAAAGGGATTTGTGATTGTAGGGCCTGTTTTAAGCATAGTGTATTGGGCGGATAAGAGTCATTTGGAAGGGCCTAAGTACCAAGCTAAGGGGGCACAATATGAACACTACATGGGGGAGGAAGAAGGGGGAGAAATGCCTGTATTAGTGTATGATGTTGGAAATATGCAAATGCATTTAGCTGGTGGAAGTTATGAAGTAAGACCAGAAGGAATATGGAATTAAGAAGGCTAAAGGGATATGTTTCCAAGTTCTACCAACTTTAATATCGTAGATAGTTCTCCAATCTACATGTTTTTGAAGGAGTTCCATAGATCGACATTTTATTATGTTCATATGAGCATGTCAAGTGGAGAATTTTCACATGGCTAGGCCAAGGAAACCTAGACAGAATGGAGTAATGGACTGGTTAGGTTTAGGTCCTTCTCATACTACTTATAAGGTAGATGGCGAATATGGAACCTACAAAAGAAAAGTAGGTAGACCCTCTAGCAGAAGTACAAGTAGTGCAGGGGCAAATGGAGAAACTGTAGAGAGTTATAGAGGCTACAACATCATCCATACAAGAGGGGAAAAGGGATATTTTGTTCCTGATTTGGATGATACAGGTGAAGGTTTTAGAAGTAAGGATGATGCGAAGTTATTTATAGCTGCTAAGACTAGTAAAGGGAATAAGCAAAGGAATCCTAGAATGGCTAAACAAAAAAATCCAAGAAAAAGAGTATGGAATCATTATTTTTCCATTCAAGGAAACTATGGGTATGGATGGGAAGAAGTAACAGCAGAAGATACATGGAAAGAAGCTAGAGCTAGGTTGAAAGAATATAGAGAGAATCAACCTGGAGCATATAGGGTAGTAAGGAAAAAAGAAAGAATAGAGGAATCTCAATCTAACCCCTCTAACACCGATGGTTGGATACCCGCACACGCCGTCCGTATGCTTCCTTCTGGTGACATACAACTTCTAACAGAACGTGGAACTATGAGTAATCCAGGAAAAAGGAAAAGTTTCCTGAAGAAAGTAAGTAAAGTATTTGGGAAAGTTGTAAAGACAGGGAAAGGGATGATTGGGAATCCTTCTACAGACAAGTATCAAGTAGTTATAGAAGGATTTAGTAATAATTGGGTTTCATCCTTAGCTAAAGCTAAACAGAAACTAAAGTCTCTTGCAACTTCAAATAGTAATGCAACAAATGGGGCATTTTTTGAAATACATAAAAAGGGCGGAGCATTATTATATTCAGGAAGAATATGGAAAGGGTATTTGAGTTATTTCTAAATTATGCTTATCCCTCTACTTACAATTGAAGAAGTTTTAAAGGCAGGTTATTCAAGAGATGCAGCAATTCAAATAGTTAAGAGAGAAAACGAAAGGAGATTGAAAATGCAAGATAAAGAAAACGACGGCCATGTTTTTACAGGGCATCCCTCAGAATATGATAATCGTGATTCTGGAGAACAGAAACAAGAATCATCTGAAGATAAAAATAGGGAAAATGAAAATTCTTCAGACCAATCTTAAGTGTAGTTAAATTCCCTTCCCTTGAAGGAGAAAGGATAAAAAAGAAAGGTAAAAAATAAAATATGGCAATTGTTAATACTGCTGTTATCAATAATCCAACTTACAAAAGTTGGACCTTAACCGCATTGGATGCTGATACTACTCTAACCTTTAATCATGGTTTTGGGGTAGCACCTGATTTTGTGGTAGTTAATCCTGTTCTAGCTGCTTCTGCTACTGCGGGATTGAGTGTATGGACTATCTCTGCTATTAGTTCTACACAGATTACCGTTACCAAAACCGCTGCTGTTGGTTCTGGTGGTGGTGTTCCTGGTACTACTGTTGTGGCTAAGATTGTTGCGCTGCTTCCTAATTCTGCAATGCAAGGCTAAGGAGGTATGTAGCTAAGTAGAGTAGAAATTAAGAAAGGAAGGAGGTAAATGGCTACAATTCTAAAACCTGTAAGGCTAGTTAATTCGGGAAAGAGTAAGCGAAGGTTAACTGCCAGACAGAAGTTGTTTTTTGGGAGTAAAAGACAAAGGGCTGCTGCTGCTAGGACACTTGGAAGAAAACGAACAAGTAATCCTCCTGGCAAGGAAGGACTCAAAAAGTTTAGGCTGAAGTACAATAGGAGAGTTTTTAAGGCTACAAAGTCTGAAAATAAAGCTAAAGTACAATACCATAAAGATACTTCTTACTTACGTGCAGCTAAAAGATTTAATTTCGATAAATCCCCATCAAGACTCCCAAATGTAGGAGAAATCATTACAATTCGGCCACTAGTTAATAGTGGTACTTCAATTAAAAGGACTAAGAAAAGAAAAAGGAGTGTATTAACAAATATGGCAAAATCTGCAAAGCGTCGGGCTGCTGGTTTGAAGGCCGCTCGTACTCGTAAGCGTAATAAGGCTGCACGTTCACATAGTGCCCGTTCTAGCCATCGTCGGCGCAATCCTGGTGTCCGTCGTCACCGCCGTCGCTCTAACCCCTCTGTGCGCACTGTAGTACGTTATCGGTCGCGTAATGCGGGTGTTCGCCGTCATCGCCGCGCACGTCGCAATCCTGGTATGGGGAGTATTGGGGGTAACTTCGGTAAAGCAGTTGGGATTATCGGTGGTGCTCTTGTAACTAAGATTGCCAGTGGTTTCCTCCCCGCTTCTCTTACTACTGGTGTACTTGGATACCTTTCCATTGGTATTGTTGCCATGCTGCAAGGTAAGGCAATTGGAAAGATTCTAAAGAATCCTTCGCTTGGTAATGATATGGCTACTGGTGGTTATGTATATCTGGCATTGAAAATTGCTGGTGACTACTTCCCCACTTTGGGCCTTCCCTTCTCCCTTAATGGAATGGGTTTGATTGGTGGATCTAGCTTCTATACTCCCCAAGTGAATCAACCTGGAAGTATGGGACAGTTTGTACTTCCTGCTGCTGTAGCTGGTGCAATTCCTCCGGCTGTAGTTGGTGGGGGCATGAAGGGCCTAGGTGCAGGTACTTCTATGCGCCGAGTAGGTCGTTTGCGGTAATTAGAAAATAAAAAGAAAGGATAAATAAATAAATGCACTTGACTAGTCTTAACATGGCTACTCCTGAAGATAAGCGTGAAAATTATCTTGCAGGTATTAATGCTCGTAAGAATTGGAGTCCTGAAAGTAAAGCACAGATTGGGGA
>JADEYI010001204.1_pt1 | contig 21828 bp, 24 predicted proteins | sample 8542331 | NCBI WGS metagenome assembly JADEYI01 (sample SAMN16510988, study PRJNA670497) | mine drainage metagenome | isolation source: biofilm near Copperflume 1 | place: Germany: Marsberg coppermine Kilianstollen | collected 2018-02
CCGCCTTCGAGAGCAAGAGTGATACTGACTGAGGCCAGGGCAAGCACCCGTGCAGTAGCGCGCAAGATGATCTGCTCCAGCATCACATTCACCACGAACATCACGGTGTCGAGTGACTCTATAGGCGAGTCCATCTCCATGCGCTCCACGAGGGTGAACGCAGGCTCCACAGGCTGAAAGAGATACGGCATCTCGCCGCGTGCCATCTGGCGAAGCTGCTTGCCGGTCTGCCCAATTCGGGAGATGAGTTCTTTCTCCGGCAACGCGGCCAGCATTCCCAGCGTGCCAATCCCCCAAAGCGCAAAGGTCTCCGTCTGTTCTTTGGTAAGGTCGAGTACCGTGAGCGGCAACGATGCCAGCGCCGTGCTCTCTTCGCCTGTGGGTATAACCCGTACCGATAGCGGCAATGGCCCCTTGGCAACTGCGACTGCCGCATGGAAATTACTGCTCACAGCAACGCAGGCAGTGATTCCCAGAGTGCCGACGCGAGTCAGAAGATTCCGAGCCAGTGTTTCCGGTGGACCGAATAACCCTGTCGTTCCCGCAATGTCGAGCGCGCACAGAAATGAGCGGTCATGGCCGCAATGCTGGACGCGTGGCGAATAACAACCTGCGCATTCGAGCAGAACGTCCTTCGCCGTGGCCTCCTCTTTCAATGATCGTTGCAGCACAGTAGCCTCGGAAAAGGTATCTACTTCGACCTGCGTCATGCCGTGCGCCATACCGAGACTTCGCGCTTTGCGTGTGAGAGAGCATACCTCTTCGAGAGGCGGCTCGCCCTCCATGACCACACATGGTTTGTTACGCAGTTCCGGTCGCAGGCGAAGCAATGCTTGCGCTGGAAACTCCTTCGCATAAATGCAGGCGTAGATTTCGGAATGTTTTGTCATCGCGCGCCTACCCAGGTGGTTTGGCTTTTCCAGTGTGCGGCGTTCACGCTTTGCGGAGGTTTGCGCAAAAAGACTACGTTTGTGGGTTCCTGCGTGAAGCGTCTGCGCTCGACTTGCAGGCGGTGTTCGATTCCTGTGAATACAGTCGCTTCGTCATCACGCGCTGCGCCTGGCTGGAACCGCAGCAGCAACTCGCCGCTGCTCTTGGCGCACGAATGCTGCGTAAGGAGAAGAAAAACAGCTTGCGTCCTCTCTGCTGCTGCGCGGTATCGGAACCATGTAGCCAGCGAGATGCGGGAAGCGTATTCCGGGGCGATGCTCGCCATGTCGAGCACAATGGTGCTGAAGCCCCCGGCCTGCAAAAGCAGATCTGTGACACGGAGAGCCTGCTCGATGCGCGCCCACGGTTTGGTGGGGTTTATGCGCACGTTTGAGCGCGCCACGCTGGACTGTGGCTGCGGCATGAAGGCTTCCCGCTCTGCTCGTATCTTGAGTTGAGGCTCCGCGCAGCGCGGTACAATGGCCGCTGGCCGAAGCAGGCCACTCAGGGCTTCGGGGAGTCCTTTGACTTCATTGCGCGGATGTCCTCCGCAGCCACCACCGTGCAAGCCCTTCTTGATGGATGCAGGGATCAGATACTTGTCGGGTAATGAGAACTTGTATTCGGCAAATGGCTTTGCATGCGACTTAGAAACCCCACACCGCACCCATAGTAGACGGGCAAGATCGACACCCGATGCCGACGCGGATTCGGGAGAGAGCGTGTCGGAAACATCTACCAAGGCGCAGACTCTTCCCGCGCGAGAAAGGTGACGCAGGAATGAGAGTGTCACTGCTGTGCGACCGCTCGATTCCATTCCGACCATCTCGGTGATGGCTCCGATTGGCAGCCCGCCCTCCAGCAGCGCATCTACCTCACTCACTCCAGTCGGCACGACTGGGCGAATCACTCGTGGCGCCGGGGTGAGCGCCGAGGGAATCTTGCGGGCGAGTTTCGCTTCGATTTGAAGCCGGATTGTAGCGGCGGAGGACATCAAGGCATCTTCGCCTTATTTTCGCCTATCTCTATGCTGTCGCGTCAACCTGCCGATGCACTTGGAAGAGTGCATTCCGGCGCTAAGTTATAGATTCTGGACGTTCAGAAAATTGTGGGCGGAATTCCACCAGTGGCACAAAGTAGCATGGTTCCATGTGCGGCAGGTATGGAAGGCGGGCGGACAAACAGCGGATCGCGGAGTGGTTCCGCACGCACAATACCGATGTCTTCAATGACTCGGAGTTGGCCCCGACTTATAACGCAGCACCACAAAGCTTCCAGCCTGTCATTCGGCTGAACCCCGACACCGGAGAGCGGGAAATCGCACTCATGAAATGGGGCTTGGTGCCGTACTGGTCGAAGATGCTTAAGCTCAACTACGACACAATCAACGCCCAGGCCGACAAACTCATGACGAGTAGCGTGTGGCGCGAGCCTTTCAGACGCCGTCGCTGCCTGATTCCAGCCGACTGGTTCTATGAATGGCCGGTCATGGGTGGAGAAAAGCAGGCGCACGCATTCAGCCTCAAGGACGATAGCCCGTTTGCGTTTGCAGGGATTTGGGATCGGCGGAAAGACCGGGAAACTGGTGAGGTTCTCGAATCCTTCGCTATTGTGACCGTCGAGCCGAATGAGTGGATGGCGAAATACCACGACCGTATGGGCGTCATCTTGAAACCCAAGGACTATCAGAGATGGTTGGACGAAGGAGAGGAACACAGACTACCGGTTGATCTCTTGAGGCCCTACCCGGAAGAAGACATGAAGTCGTGGCGTGTGAGCGACAAGGTAGGAAACGCTAAGAACAATTGGGCAGAATTGATCGAGCCTGTTCCCGAGTCGGAAACAAAAACGAAGAAGCCCACAAAGCGCGCCAAACCCAAGAAAGAGCCGCCGGCGTTGGGGCTGTTTGACTGAGGATTAACGGATGCATCCTAAAGTGATCGGTCATTTCAGCCACGGCACCACCTACCCCTTCGAGGTCGTCGCACTGGTTGTAACAGATTCAAGAAACCGATCTAGTGCGGCGGATGTCACCGCACCTTTTCTGCGGACGCAGACTGTCTGGACGAACGCTTGATTCTTCGGCAGAGAGTGAATTCCAATTTCGCCCTTGCTCGCGGCTCGCGAAGCGACGCCACGGGGCATTAGTGTGATTCCGAGACCAGCGCTCGCACAGCCAAGGATGCCATCGACGGTTCCCATCTCCAGTCGTCGGACTGCGGTAATACCGCGTTCGCCTAAAAGACGTTCAAGCCGTTCCCGATATGTGCAGCCTTCACGGAAAACAATAATGTTGGGTTGACTTGATGATGCCAGCGCATCATCTAGAGTACGGAACCGAGGTGACGTGACCAGAACCAGTTCTTCCGTCCACGCCTTCTTTTCCTCCAATTCAGGATGACACACTGGGCCGGCGACAAATGCCGCCTCCAAACGATAGGCCAGTACTTCTTCGATCAGACCGCAGGTCGTACCTGTCATTAAGACGATCTGCACCTCTGGAAATTTTCTTCCAAAGAGAGCAAGGATCGGAGGCACTCGAAGTGCGGCCGTTGTCTCCAGGCTACCGATACGCAGCGTACCGCGAGGACGGTCCCGATCTTCGGCGATTCGTATCGCATCATTAAGAAGCTGCCCGATGCGAACCGCATACGGAAGGAGCTGTTCGCCCGTTGGGGTCAGGGCCACGCCACGACTGTGACGACGAAAGAGCGGCACTCCTACCTCGTTCTCCAGCAATTTGATCCGGGCCGTGACGTTGGACTGGACGGTGTGCAATTCCTCGGAGGCGTGCGTGATGCTGCCAGACCGGGCGACGGTTTCAAAAACCCTCAGATCACTACTCTCCATAGTTCCCTCCCGCGGCGCTTGCTGCAATCATTAATAATGATGGCATTCATCATTATAAATCATTTTACACGATGTCTACAGATGCTCAAACTGGAACCGGGGGATCAGCGATCATGTCCGCGCCGCAGGGAAATACACCCAATATCTCCGTCACCGCACTGGCCGGACTCGCCGCTCTCCTGGTGGGAATCGGATTTGGGCGGTTCGCCTACTCGGCTTTCATTCCAGTTCTGGTCGAAAGACACTGGTTTACGGTCTCTCAGGCAGATTACCTTGCCGCAACAACGCTCGCGGGCTATGTGGTTGGAGCGGCGATAGCTGGTCACAGAATCTGGCGGATCGGGACTTCCGCCACCATTCGAGTCTCCATGCTTGTTGTCGCAGTGAGTTTTCTCTGTTGTGCAGGGCCGTTCGGATATGGCTGGTTTTTTCTGTGGCGTTCTCTTGCGGGTATCGCTGGGGGATTCTTGATGGTCACTGCAGTACCGACCATCCTTGCTCGCACTCCAGTTGAGGGACAAGCGAGAGCCAACGGGATCATCTTTACCGGAGTAGGAGCAGGGATCGCTGTTGCGGGTACGATAATTCCGGTGATGGCGCGCCGTTCCTTGACGCAGGCATGGATAAGTATTGGCGTCGCCGGTCTCATCCTAACAATCCTCACATGGACGTGTTGGCAGAATTCCAGCAACACATGGGTGCGACCAGAAAAGAAAAAAGAGGTTCGCTCCGCGCAGTCCAGATGGCCGATCAGATTCTTAGCGGCGGCTTACTTCGCGAGCGGAGTGGGAATCGTCCCGCATTCGGTATTTTGGGTTGATTTCATATCTCGTGGACTGCGCCAAGGACTAACGGCTGGAGGACACTACTGGATTCTGTTGGGGTTTTCTGCCGCGGCGGGTCCGCTGATAGCTGGATGGAGCGCTGGACATATCGGTTTTGAGAGAAGTTTGCACTTGGCATTTATATCGGAAATGATTGGTGTCGCTCTTCCGGTTTTCTCAACGAGCAGAGGATTTCTTGCGCTTTCGTCGGTCCTGCTGGGATCAATGGCGCTGGGAATCACCTCGCTTGTGGCGGGGCGGGTGTCCGAGCTTGTTGCTATTTCAGAGCAAAAGCGGGTATGGAGTTGGATGACGACTGCGTTTTCGATCGCATATGCGGCGGGCGCTTGGGGCTTCTCCTTTCTATTTGCACGAACCTCTTCATATAAAGAGCTATTCGTGATCGGTGCAACCTCATTATTGGCTGGATCGCTTCTCGATGCAGTCGGTTCGTGCATGACGCATACCCATCACCCCGAAGCAGAAGGGATTAGGAAAAGTGTGTATGAGGACAGCTTAAGGTAAATGTCATGGGCCACCAGCAATACGCAATTTACTGCTCCCTGCATGAAACCAGAACATGAGGAGAACATAGCAATGCCTAATGGAAATTTTCTACAGAGCCTCGGTGTTAAGTTCCCTATCATCCAAGCTCCAATGGGTGGCGGTTTAACGACCCATCGGCTCGTAGCGGAGGTCTGCAACGCTGGCGGTTTGGGATCGCTGGCCGCTGCCTACCTTAAGCCTGACCAGATTCTGGATGAGGCTCGACGCATCCGAGCTCTCACAGACAAGCCGATAAATATTAATTTATTCGCGGGCGGGTACGAAATGGGGGTCGTTCCAGACACAGAGCCAATGTTGTCGATGCTCGGAGAAATCCATGAATCTCTGGGATTAGCTGCGCCCGTTTTGCCCTCACTTTTGCCAGACCCTTTCCCAAGCCAGTTCGAAGCTGTATTGGAAGCTTGGCCGGACATATTCAGTTTTACTTTTGGGATTCCTTCTTCTGACGTCATGAACTGTCTTAAGGCGCGAGGAATTCCGGCTGTGGGAACGGCTACCACAGTTGAGGAGGCTCGCCTGCTTGAGAAGAGAGGAGTCGCCGCAATCGTGGCGCAAGGTGCGGAAGCTGGCGCACACCGGGGCACGTTTCATGGAGCCTTTGAATCATCGATGGTTCCAACCCTGGTTCTCGTACAGGCGATCAAGGGCGCAGTTTCGGTTCCGGTGATCGCTTCTGGCGGCCTTATGGATGGACGCGATATCGCTCAGGCGTTCGCGTTAGGCGCGAGCGCAGTTCAACTCGGAACGGCTTTCCTCACATGTCCAGAGTCAGGTACTCCTGAAGCCTACCGGCGAGCCATCCTTTCAGCCCACACCGACACGACGGTTATCACGCGCGCGTTTTCAGGCCGACCGGCGCGTGGTCTACGGAATGCCTTTATTGACCGGCTAGAGGGGAAGGAGGAATGTTTTCTTCCGTATCCCCTACAGAACGCTCTGACGCGTCCGATGCGTACAGCAGCGGCAAAGACAGGCGAAGCTGACTTTCTTTCCCTTTGGGCAGGCCAAGGTGTCGCTCGTGCCCGCGTACTTCCTGCGGCAGAGCTTGTGAAGCAACTTGTTGCAGAAGCAGAGGAGGCGGGCACCGTATTTTGACGAAAAGTGCCCAACACACGCTTTTGCGATTCCAGACACAGTGGTCTATGTAGTGTGTACTTGCGAGTGTTTCTTTCAATTCTCCCAGCTGTGCTTGTACTTCTTTCGAGGAGTCAGCATGCGCCGACTCAGAGTAACGATGGACGGGCAGATCGCCATTCTCGCGGTAACTGAGAAAGGCTCGTTTGAAGCTGCCGGAAAGTATCTCGGTATTGGAAAATCCGCTGTCCGCAAACGCGTTCAGAGCGTGGAGAGTGAACTCGGTGCTTGTGTATTCCAGGCTAATAGAAGAGGTATGATGCCAACCGAAGCTGGCAACCTTTACATTTTAGCTGCCCGGGAATCTGTAAGACATGCATTGCTCGGTGTAGACCGCGTACAAGCTCTTCTCCGGGCAAACGCAAACAACCTACGCATTGGATACTCGACCTTTCTAAATACCAGGCTACTCGACATCGTCAGGCGCATTCAGCCTGAAGGCACCGATGCCGCGTTAGTGACGCGGGAGAGCCTGATCACACATCAAGCCGTCGCTGGGGTCCTTCAGGGAGACTTCCACGTAGGGTTCGGAATCCTCCCTATTCTGGAATCTGATTTATCCACGCGATTGCTCTTTGAAGAACCTCTCATGGCCTGTTTGCCTGTGGGGCATCGCCTTGCAACGAGGTCCACAATCAGGCCAGAAGATCTCGGAAACGAGCCGGTCGTGTCTGTGTCCCGTAAGGGACTCCCCGGAAGACATCAGGAGATCGTGACGCATTTTGAGAGCCTCGGAGTTTCGCTCAAATTTGCAGCCGATGCCTATTCAACAAAAGAAGCACTGTGGCTAGTGACACAAGGTGCCGGCGTCTCGCTCATGACAAAATTCTCCGCCTCGACATATCGCTACGACGTTGTGATAAGGCCGCTCTCAGATCGGCTTCTTACGGTGAAGAGCGGGATATTCGCGCGGCGGGATCACGATCAGAAACTCATACAGGATTTCGTGGATTTGGCATGGGCCGAGACTGCGGCTCTACGTGCGAATCCCGGCTGACCTGGCAGGCGCCTGCTGCAAGGGTAATTCAATCAACCGTTCGGAGGAACGATTCATGCGCTTCTTATCTTTAGCTTTCATAGGCTGCATGCTCGCCCTCACCGCGTGCAATAGCACGAAGAAACCGAGTGGTGCCAATTTTAGGAAGGCGATCAACCAATATTTGGCGAAACATGGCGAATCCTGTACAGGGTTCGGGCATGAGTTTCCTGTGGATATCACCGAGTCTGAGCAGAGGCTTCAGTCCGATACTGCTACGCAGATGGCCGTGCTGGAACAGGCTGGCCTGGTACGTTCGAGCAATGCGACCGCGGTCGTTCATCGGATGCTGGATGCTCTGCATGGCCCCACTCCACCGCAACCCGTAAAACGCTACGAACTCACTGCCGAAGGGCAGAAATACTTCCAAAAGACTCCCGGCATCTTCGGGCAAACGGTCAGCTTCTGTTACGGGGACAAGACCGTCGATACTATCGTCAAATGGACGGAGCCCGCGGCGGCGGGATCATATTCGCAGACCGAGGTCGCCTATACCTACAAGATGGCGGACCTCGCAGCCTGGGCACACCGGCCTGATGTACAGCGCGAGTTTGGGGATGTTCGAGCGACCGTCAACGGAATATCGAAATCGAATGAGGTCGTTGATCTCCAGTTGACCAACCGGGGCTGGGAGGTTCCAGCGCCATAAATGGGTCATGGCTTCCTATCGCATTCCATCGATGAATTCGTGGGACGTGCGAATCTCCGTGACGCGCCGCCAGCCATCCTGATTGGCAACATGCGCGATCAGGTCGATGGACCGCCTGCATTCCTCCATAACATCCTGTAATGGGACACCGCCCGAACCGCGCATGGCAAGCTGGGCGAGACGGCGCAGAGCATCTTCGGCGCTGTTGGCGTGAATGGTTGAGAGCGATCCGCGATGGCCGGTGTTGAGCGCGTCGAGAAATACACGCGCCTCGAGACCACGAATCTCCCCGACAATGATCCTGTCCGGCCTGTGGCGAAGCGCAGCCTTGAGCAGGTCTGCAAACCCGATCTGGCTCTTATGGGTATCAAGTTGGGCCTCGGCGGAGATGACGTGCGGCTTCCTTATATAGAGTTCGGCCACATCTTCAAGAATCAGGATGCGGTCTGTGTCGGGAATAAACCCGGCGATGACATTGGTCAAAGTCGTTTTTCCGGCCCCGGTTCCGCCAGAGATCAATAGATTGTCGCCGCGCAGAATTGCCGCAGCAAGCTGTTGTCCTTGTTCAGCGGTGAGCATCCTGCGTTCGATCAGATCGCCCATCGCAAAGTAGCGCGAAGTGAACTTGCGAATGGTCATCATTGGACTTGGGTTGACCACCGGCGGGATCAGCGCGGCCATGCGACTGCCATCCGGCAGGCGCAGGTTCAGGATCGGCGAGTCAGCGTCTAGTTTTTTGCCAAACTTGTTTGCGATCACTTCGAGACCCGTGTGGAGTGCGTCATCCTCAAAGCGGACACTTGGGAGAAGTTTTATGTGACCTGCCTCTTCAATCCAGACAGAACCATCGGGATTCACCATGATTTCGGAGACGGTGCGGCTGACGAGCAGATGCTCGATGGGTTTGAGGAACGGGATGATGACTTCGAAACTCATGCGGGTACCCTCTCTGGATCGAAGGCGATCCGTTCCTGGTCGAACCAGATCATGGCGGTGGGCAGGAAGTCCGGCTTGAGATAGCAGTAGGTCGGAGGCAAGGGGCTCACCCCATCGAAGGCGACAACCACAGACTGCGCGTTCTTGAGATCGAAGAAGACCTTTTCCTCGAACAGCGGCTCCTTATGTTTCTGGTACTGCTTGGAAGCAGAAACGGAACCTTTGCTGGACGAGGTGCGGCCACTGAGCCAGCCGACGTTGGCGTTGGTGGAGGACTCCGAAACGGTGTAGCTGATACAGGTGCGGTCGGCCTTACCGCACAGCTCCGACGCATACCGAGCCGTCTCCGGGTCGGTCGTGGTCAGAAAGACCTTATTGCGAAGGGCCTGCAGGAGCGTCTTGACGCCCTCGTTGGGCAGCGCATCCTTGAGACTGGAGATGCTTTGGGTGGCCACGATGGGGATGCACTTCGGCTGCCGGGAGATGGAGAAAAAGCGTTCGTCACCTGTGGGGTTATCACCGCCGACGGTGGCGAAGTTCTGGTACTCATCGCAGATGAAGACGGTCGGACGGAAGTGCCGCTCGGGGTGCGCATCCATTCTGGGGATTCGCAGTTGCACGGCACGCTGATAGTCGATCTTCATCATGGTGCCGATGGTCCTCGCGAGCGCAGGATTCAGGGCGATGGGAAAATTCAGGCCCACGACCTTGCCTGATTCGATCAGTTCGTCAAACGGCGGCAGGACGCGCCCATTTGGGTCAGAGGCGCATGGCTTGCCATCATAGAGTTCTTTCGATGGACAGAAGACGCGCCGCACGTCGGGATCGGTCTCGAAGAGCGAGAGGAAGACGGCGATGCCCTGGATGATGGAGGTCTTGACCTCGGAACGGAAGAACTTCCAGTGCTCCCAATACCAATACTGGATGCTGTCGTAGCGATCGCGCTGCTCCGGTCGGTACGGCTTGCGGGTGAAGACATCGAAGGCTGCGGAGGTCTCCTGCGTCAGCAGGTTCTCCAGCGCCTCCGTCCACGCGATCAGGTAAAGGCCGGCATCCTTATTCCACTCGAGACCCAGCGGAGACAGCAGAGCTTGGTGCTCCCGGTACGCCTCTTTGCCGATACCGATGTAGCTGGTGGCACTGAAACGCGAGCCAACTTCGGCCAACATCTCTTCGAGCTTGCCCGCGCTGATGACAGTGCGGAAGAGATCGACCATCGTTAGGTATCCATCGCGGATGCGATGGAGCAGGATCACGTACCGGACAAGATCTGTGTACGACTGCTGCCAGAACGGTTCCTTGCCCTTGCCCCAAATTGACGTGATGATGGACGCGATGTTGAATGCTTGGGCATAGGCATCGAGTGAGTTGTTGAGCGGGTTGTAGCGGATATCTCCGTGGAGCGAGACCTCGACATAATCCCGCTCCCGTCCACACCATTTCAGGATGCGCTGAAGCTGGCGGCAGAGATCGCCCTTGACCTCCAGAACGATGCCCGACAGCCTGCGTGCCGGATCGTCGGCGCGATACGCAAACAATTGGCGCATCGCCGGAAGGATCAGCCCATACGTCTTGCCACTGCCGATAGAGCCGAAGGATGCGATGCCGGTATAGAGACCGCGCTCCGGAATCGAAAGCCACTGCGGAGACGAGCTGGGCGTCGGGACGAGTTGGCGATGAACCTCACCCACAATCAGAGACAGTTCTGTCCGCGTCCTTGGGTTGGGGTACGGAGGCAACGAACTTGCTGCCGGTTCCTGCTCACTCCTATATAGATGGACGTAAATCAACGAGAAGATCATGGAGCATGCGAGGAACGGCGTCGAATACAGAAACAAGTCGTAGCTCCACGCGAGGGCATGAAAGATCAGAGGCCGTTCCAATTCGATCAGGCGCAGAAACGGATTCGCTGTATTAAGTGGAAAGATGCTGCGGAAGACGATGCCGCTGGCCGCGCTGATGCCAAGCGAGAGGAAGAGGCGATTTTCGACCAGAGGCCGAACGACCTTTTGCAAGAAAGCTCTGAAGCGCATGTACAGTGCCTCCCTTATGCGCGAGTCGCTGCCGTCGCATCTGGTCGTGCAGCAGATTCGGACGCAGGTTTACTGACTGAGGTCATAGGTTTGGCGCTGCTGGCAGGCCGCGCAGCATTGGCCATCGAACTGGCCTTGTATTTCTGGAAGTCCTCTTCCTGAGTCAGCGCGAAGCATAGCAGCTCGTTAACTACGAAGTTGGTTTCGTTGTTCGACCACTGCGCCAGTAGCTCGATATCCTCGGCGACGGTCTGGTCGATGGAAGATTGCAGCTTCGCACGCCGAATCCTGCTGACGCCGTGTTCCAGCTTGAGTTTGCTCATGAAGTTCTCCTGTTGTTGAAGTTGTGATCTTGTGTGTATCTGTTGCGGACGCGGTATGGATCAGCGAGTGATTCTCAACTGATCCCGTGTGTATCCAGCGCAGATCAGTGAAATAGCTGCGCCAGATATGTTCTGGATACGTGGAGGTGCCGGGGGTGGGAGCGACCAGCGCGGCGGAGCCGACGCGGAAACCACGCAGGGGTGGGTCGCTCCCACCCCCGGCACATACCTCTCCCTGACCCCGGCCATTTGTGTAGACATTTGATTCTTCACCGTTTATCTCCGCTCTGGATGGTCTCGTGGTTGGTCTGAAACATGGTCTTGCGGCCATCTTCCTGCTGGGGCTGGTGTTGCGTGGCATCAGTGGGATAGCTGTACGGAAGCACAACGGTCGTGAACGTCACGCGTAGGGATTTCTTCACGAATCTCTGGCGGATTCTGTCGGCACTGGTGCTCTGGTTGTTCCATGCCGCCTGAAGCGCACGGTGTTCGAGCGAGGTGTAGAGGTGCTCGCCCTCACGCAGAACTTCGAGATCGCGGGCGCTGCTGACGCCGCCTTTCGCCTCATAGCGTTGGCTCGCGGCGAGGTATTCGAGGAAGTGTTCGACACCCAGCGTCGTCGCTGAGGTGACGCCCCGCAGCCGGTCCGCAGGTAGAAAGCGATTGAAGGTGACTCTGGCGCGGGCGGAACTGCTCTCCGCGTCGGTTACATAGATCAGCTCGAACTCGCCAAGCGCCTCAAACAGAGGTTGGTACTGTTTGAGGAAACGCTCAAAGCGTGTGATGGTGACCTGGCCCTCATCAAAGAAAGTGAACTGCGGGATGCCGGTGTTGGTAACGAGGACGGGAAACCCATCCGAGAAATACATCAGCCGCCCTGCGTAGCTGTGAGGCAGCAGTTCGTTCGAGATGCCGCACTGCGTGGTGAAGAAATCTACCTTGCTGGCCGAGTCTTCGAGAAGATTGGCACCAAGATTGGCGAGGATGAAATCGAGCACCATGAGACGGGACTTGATATGAGCGTCTCCCTTGATGCGCCGGTTCTGAGAGTCGCGGCGTCCCAACGCCTCGTACACTGGCTTCGAGGTCAGATGATAGATATGCCAGCCATGAACGCACTCGATCACATGGATGTGTTGGCGGTGCGTAGCTTTCTTGAGTAGCTGAGCGACCAGGGTGCCTCCATCCCGGCCAGCGAAGCGATGATACTGCCGACGCAGGAAGTAACCGGAATGCACGGCGACCAGATACAGGAACGAGGCCTCACGTTCCAGGTAGCCAATGGATTCGAGCGATGCTATTGGGTCGTAGTCCAGTGTCATAGGTCCAGAATGTTCTCCATGAGACGTGAATCGATCTCGATCTTTGCTGTCAGGTTGGAACGGTCGGAGGCCGACGCGTAATTGCGGAAACCGGCCTGCGCTTTCGAGCGCAGATGGCCAGCGTGATAAGCAGCGGTTAGGACTTCGATGTCCTGGTGTCCCGCGCGTGAACCCTGGTCGATGTCCTGGCCTGCCTCGCGCGGCAGGTCGTAGTCGATGCGGGCATCGGGAATCTGAATCTTGCCATCGACGAACGGCAGCTCGAAGCGCTCTGCGACCTGCTGTTTGATCTCAGCTATGTCACGCTTCGGATCGGCTTTGCGCTCGGCATAGATGGCCTTCTGCACCTCGGCCTTGATCTCGAAGTCGAGGCGCACGCGGAGATTGCTGCCACCATTGCGCTCGATGCGCTCAGCTTCTTTCCGGTACGCCCGGTAAATCTGTGAGTCGTGCTCGACCTCGCGCGGCTTCACCAGGCCGGCGTAGACCTTCTGGTCTTGGGGAAGGTCACCCCGCTTAATGAGCAAGCTGCGGCCATCTCGGGTGAGCGTGACGACTTCGACGCGCTCAATCGTGCGCCGCCGACCATCGCGGCGCAGATTGACGTGCTTGGTTTCGATCAGGCCCTTGTCGCGGAGATACTTCAGGTCGTTCTCGAGAGGACGGGCTGTCCCGTTGTAAAGCGTCTCGCGGAGGTCCGCCGTGCGGACTACGCGAAAACGTCCCGTCTCGCACAGGAGTTGCTTCTCCTCCGGCCGAAGCTCAAGGCCGACGACGTTGCTGGCGGTACGCGCCGGACGGCGCGGGTCCGGCGAAGCAACAGGGCGGCGGCGCTCGCGTGGCACGTCCGCTGTGGGTTCATGCCGTTTGCGTTCCGCCCTGGGACCTGGGTGGTGGTAGTCTGCGGAGCGTTGCTCCAGAGACTTCAGGCGATGGAGGATGGGATTATCGGGCGGCTTGCGCACGACGCTACGATCATTCGATGAACCTGGGGCCACGTTGTTCCCATCGCGGCGCCGGAGCTGTTCCTGCGGAATGTCGAGCCTCATGCGCCCCCCCCGTTATCGGCGCACTCTGCGGGGGCAGGCGCAAACTCGATCGAGGTCTGAGCTGATGCGGATTTTACGGCGGACTTTTTCGGGCGGCCGTTGGCCGGAGAAGGCGAGACGGTTTCGGAGGAAACCGGCGCAGGCTTCGGACCGTGGCCAACAACACGACGCACGTCGTAGTCGGACGCGCGAGTGAATTTGTTCATCTCTTTCTCGGCGGCCACGCGCATCGCACGGACCTTCGCCACAAAGTCCGGCGCGTGCTCCATATATTGGCCTTCGTTCAACATGGCTACCGCTCCTCCTCATCCCCGAACTGCGCGAGGATTTCGCTGGACAACTCGCTCTGCCCGGTGTGTATCTCCTGATCGAGGTGTCTGAGCTTGCGACCTGTGTCGCGCAGGAAGAACTTGCGCTCGATCCAGATGGTGAGGCCGAGGATATTGGCGAAGAGCAGAGCGCAATAGAGCGCGATGCTCTTGAGGTAGCTGTGCAGGATGAGATTGCGCCACGGCACAAGGAAGTGCAGTTCGTGCATCGACCAGAAGCCGAGCGCGAGAAAGATCAGCGTGGCGACGAAGACTGCGTTGGCGATCATAGATGTTCTTTCTGCTGCGGCCGACGTGCGGCGCCTTCAGACGAAAAGCGGAGAGGCGAAAGCCTCCCCGCGAAAAGGGCGGCGACGGTGTTAGCCGTCCTCGCCGAAATCGACCAATGCTTCAGGCCGGTCCATCCGCTGAATGCGGACAGCATGAACGGCATAGGTCGCGTGCTTTACCGGGAAGCGTTCGCCGGCAACGACCACGCCACGCTCCTGTTCCAGGCCGCGAAGCTCTCCCTCAACTTCGAGGTAGTCGCCACGCCTCATGCCACGGGTGAAGCCGCAGAAGAATGGGCCGGGGCAGATGATGCGATGCCAGTCCGTCCGTGGTGTCCATTCGTTAGTGGAGAGGTCCCAGATACCGGAGACCGTCGCCAGCAACAGGACTGCATAGGCGTCCTCAGAGATGCCATCCGAAGGCGGCGCTTCGGCGTCCTTACCAAGAAAGCCTCGAAGCGTAACGGTGTTCGCAAAGAGTTCGGTCATGGTTGCACCTCCCGAGGGAGGACAACGCCGCTTACGCGGCGTCATCCTCCGTGATGGGATCGGCATCGGGATTCTCCGCGCCTTGCGATGCGGGCTGTGTCAGCTTCTTGACGATGCTGGCACGTATCTCCCAACCGCGGCGCTTGACCGTGGTCTTCTTCTTGCCCTCGCCGACCTCGGCGTCGAACTCGGTGCTGCGAAGCTCGCCTTCGATCTCGACGTAATCGCCCTTCTTGAGGTTCTTCGCGTGGTCGGCGGGCTTGCCGAAGGCGACGATGCGGTGCCACTCGGTGCGGTTCACCCACTCGTTCGACTGCTTATCTCTGTAGCCGGACTTGGTGGCCAGCGACAGGACTACGAACGTGTTCTGGTTGCGGGTGGCGAAGCTCTCGGCGGACTTGCCGAGGTAGCCTTTCAGGGTTACGTGATTTTCGTAGAGTGCCATTGTGTTTCTCCTGTTTGTATTTGCCCGGATTGCTCTCGGGACACTCCTGCGCGAAGCGACGCGAGTGTGCCCCGCTCCCAAGGCCGAGATGTGCTTTCTGTGGAGGCTCCAAAGAAAAAATCTCGCCCGTTCTTTGGGCCGTAGCCGCAGGGAGATTTTTTGTTTGGAAACCCAGACCCGCCGGGCACCCGTAGGGTGAAGCAGAACATCGACGTGCCGCAGGGCGCGGGATAAGCACCGAGCGAGTGACCGAGAGTGAGCAGGGAAAATATGGGAGAGATGGCTCTCTGCCGAAATATTGTTCTGAAAGGCATCTCCATCAGGACGCCATCCGCCACCGCATCGCAGCAGAACGATTCGTTGTCGTCATGTACCCGGCTCGAAAAGCAGAGAGTGGGCGAACCATGTTCTTCGAGTGGCACCGCATTATCTTCCGAATTCCGCCATGCGAAGGACCGAAGCCGGGGCAACGGAATGGAAGGCGAGCTGCACCGTTCGAGCTCCGAATCGAATGCTGAAAGAGACCCGTACCCTCTCCGCGCCTCGAAGATACGCGGCTGCCTCAGCCTGGACGCACGGCTGTTCACGGCTGCCTCCCGGTGCCGGTTTCACGGAGGATGGCATCGACCGCGGCGATACGTTGTCCGATCCATCGCATGACAGGGACAGCCATCGAGTTGCCGAGTGCCTTATAGCGCGGCCCATCGGCTGCGAGCTTGCCGCGATACTCTACCAGGGTGTAATCGTCGGGGAATCCCTGGAGACGCTCACACTCACGAGGCGTCAATCGCCTCGCCGCCATCTGCGATTGCAACAGATTCGGAGGGCCACCGCTGGTATCGGAGCTATCAACTTGTTTGCCGTAGGAGGCGGTGAGCGGCGAAGCGATGGACTGTTCCAGAAGCACAGCGGTCGTGGAGCTGTTCTCACTGCTGCCCGGAGCGCGCGTGCGCAGGCTTCCCGCGATATCGGTTCCCGAAGCCGCACTTACGGTACCGTCGCTGCCGTGAAGGGTGAAAGCCACGGATGGTACATGGTCTTCAGTCGCGTCCGTGGCACGCGATTGCAGGATGCCATTGACTTGGTTGCCGCCGCCGCGGGAGCTGTTCAGGCTCCCATGCACAGGGCGTTCTCGTACCTCACCACGCTGGTTGGTGCTGAAGGCGATGGCAAGCTGTCCGCCTCCGTTGGCATGGCTGGCGTCATGCCCCATGCTACGAAGCGTGGGTGCGATTTCATCCGCATCGCCTCCATAATCCTTAGCGGAGAAGGCGACATAGCTGTTCGTGCTGCCTCCTGCCGCGGAGCGAACACTTGCGATATCGGACGTCTCCGGCATCGCTCCGCTCTCGCGTCCGCGCAGATTGAAGGCGACAGCCTGAGCACCTCCGCCGCTTTCAAGCGTGTGCGCGACATCATCGGAGAAGCCGCTGCCATTGGATTTGGTATGTGCTGTGCAGATGGCGACTGGCACCATGGGCGTTCCGCGCCCGGTGCCATCTTCGCTGGCATCGAAGCCATCGGCTGAGAGCGAGTGAGCGATCAGGGTCTCTGTCTCGAAGCCCTGCCTACCCATGTCTCCGGCATTGAGACAGTGAGAAATTTCATTCGTGGAGGAGAGAACGCCTGCGCCTAATTGATTGCGGACGAAGCCATCCTTGCAGCCAGTGTCGATGGTGGGGGCGGTGTCTGTGAAGCGACCGCCAGCAGGGCCGACTGCAACGCCTCCGGCAGCTCCTTTCCGCGTTTCTCGGCGCGGCGGAGGATACCCCGACAGGCCGTACCACTCAAGAAATACCGCTGCGGCAGCTCGCCAGTTTCCAAGATGTCCGACAACGAAGACGCGGCGCCGCCGCTGGGGTACTCCGAAAAATTGAGCATCGAGAACCCGGTAGGCGATCCCATACCCGAGTTCGACCAGCATCCCGAGGAAGGCTCCAAACGTCCGTCCGTCGTCAATCGACAGGACACCGGGGACGTTCTCCCACACCAGCCATAGGGGCCGTAGGCGATCAGCAAGTCGAGCAAACTCGATGGTGAGGTTGCCACGCGGGTCATCCAGTCCCGCTCGCTTACCGGCGATGGAGAAAGACTGGCAAGGTGTTCCTCCGGCCAGAAGGTCGATTGCTCCAACATCTTCCGCTCCAATCTTTGTGAAGTCGCCGACATTGATGACGGCGCCATCGGCGGGCAAAGCAACGATGTTGCGAATGGCTGCCGCGCGCTGTTTTGCCTCTTTTCGAGTGGGTGCATCATGCGGACTGGGCATGTAAACAGGCCGCGATGCGCGGTAACGCGAGCGCAGCAGCCAGCAGCAGAAAGGGTCGATCTCCGCGAACATCGCGGGCCGCCAGCCGAGCGGTCCCCATGCGACTGAAACTGCTTCGATGCCCGAACAAACGGAGAGATATCTCACGCGACACTCCGGGGCCATGTCCCTCGCTTCTGCGTGCAAAGCACTTCAAGGGCGGCGAGGATATGCGCCATCGAGGTGTTGTGTCCGTAAAGGACCATGTCGGCGTAGCGAATGGGGGAAAGATCGCCGGCGCGATCCACGAGTAACAACGGCATCGGTGCCGAGACACTCAGGATGCGGTGAATCAGCCGTCCGGCAAGATCGCCTTGCTGCGCGTGAATGAGGATGCCGCAGGCGAACGCCGTGTTGTGGTCATCAGCAACGAGAGCGGCGACGTCGACGCTATTGCAAAAAGTGGATACCTCATAGGGGTGCAGGCGCAGCGCGTAGGCGGTAGCCGAGAGGAGGTGGAGGTCGGCGCAATACAGCAGAATGGGTTTCTTCGCTCGCATAGCCGTCAGCTCCCGAATGCCTGGTCTTCGTGGACGTAGCTGATGACAAGGCCGAGGGGATTGGTCAGCAGCATGGCGTTGGGCACCTCGCTGCGGAAGCTGTAGATCACGTTGGCGGTCCAGCGTTCGCGGCGCTGCTCCGAGCCGTCGCCCGGTGAGCGGAAGACCTTCTGAAATTCGATTTGCGCGCGGTAGGGAGACTGACGCGTATCTTCGAGCACGACGGCGTCGATTTCGACGTCTATATTCGGAGCGCTGGGGTCGAGGAGAAAGGTTTGCAATGTCTTCTGCTCGTTCACCTGTTGAAGGGTCGCTGATTGTAAAGAGCCGGCGAAAAAGTCGAGCGACTGCGAAAAGTCCCGCTGGAGGGTAGCGTGGTTGCGTCCGTAGTACAGCTCTGCCCACTGCGCCAGGTAGTATTTGCTCACGCGATCGACGGGGATCTTTGCGAAGTCGTCGTAGTTCATGACCTGCCCGCGTCCGAGGTCCGAGACCGCGATGACGAGCGGCTTCAGCCGCGAAGCAGCGGTCTCGGACCGATACAGCAGCACGAGACAGCCGAGTGCGACAACGGAGAGCACAAGGAGCGCGACCTTGAGGTAGCTATTAGTGACAACCGGCTCGGCATACAGTTCGAGGAACTTATGTCCCGCATCGGTGGTGGCAAAGGGACTCTCTGTTTTCGGCATGACTAATCTCCCCACACATTGACCCAGGTGCCGGCACGACCGCTGAGGATGGAGCTGGTGAGTTCCGGGATTCTGACCAGGCCGTAGATGCAGACAAACAGAGTGATGAGCAATGCCGGCAGGACGGTAAAGGCATTCGAGATGCTGATGTTCCCGATGACCTGGAACATGCCGGTCAGCACCTTGGAGAAGACGAAGATGAAGGCCGACGCCACGACTTGGTAGAAGCTGAAGCCGATGAACGCCTTGAGCCAACCCCAGAAGAGCCAGTCCATCTTCGGAACGATGAACCACGGGATGAATATGGGACCGATTAGCACGCACACAGCGGAGGCCACGTAGCCATAGGCAATCACCGCGAAAGTGGCCGCCTCCATCAGGGCCAATATCAGAGCAATCAGTAGATAGGTCAGGTCTTCAAGGATGTTGAAGCTGCCCGGAGGTGCGCCGAGCTGCTGCTCCTGAGTGGTGATGGTGTCGACGATCTGCTGGGTCTGGTTCGACTCGATCTCGTTCGAGATGTTCAATGCTTCTTTGGTGATGAGGTCGCTGAAGCTGTAGCTGATTCCGGGGATAGGCGTCGAGTAATAGGTCAGCATCCCCAGCCCAAAGGCGATCATCAGGACCAGGTCGGCGAACTTGGCAAAATGAAAGCCGCCTAGTCCCTGCGAAGCGGACAGGGCGGACTTGATGCCGAACCAGACGATGAGGATGGTGGCGAGGCCACGGAAGATGTCAAGTCCCGTGGCCTCTAACGTAACGCTCTGTGAGGAGAGCAGTTGGGTGATGGCTTGTCCAAGCTGCGCAATGATGTTCTGTCCCATCAGTTGCTCCCATTGATGCTGAGAGAGATAGTGTGCATGGAATCGCTTACGCCGTTATTCACGTTTTGCATGGTGGTGGGAAAGTTCTGCTCGAAGTAGATCGAGTTATTGAGGGCGCGATTCTGCGCATCGATTTGTTGTTTCTGAGCGACAAGCTGCTGCTGGATCGAAGCCATCAGCAGTTGGTTCGTATCTTGCTGCGAATGGATCTGGAGCAGCGTGGCGGAGTTGATCTTGCCGAGCAGCGCAGCCTCGGTCTGCTGGCTGGAATCGATCGAAAAGGTGTCCGAATCGAGGTTGGAGAGCTTGGTGGCGAACGCCTGCTCGTCGGTGCGAATGGTGCCGAGAGTGGCGAGCGTATTCGTCGTTGTCGTCTGTGCCAGTTCCGACGTGGCGTACTGATTCGCAACCGTTGCCTGTGTCCTCGAATCGAGCGATGAGTAGTTGCCAGAGGGATAACTCTGCGCCTGCACATACGCACTGTTGTAGCCCTGCTGGGCGTTGACGAGCGCTCCATAGTTGAGTGCGTTTACCAGCGCAGCGGTGTTGCCGTAGGTATTGGGCGGAGCCTGCAGGCTGGTCCACTGCGACCAATCGGCCTTGTACCGCGCTTCGAGGTTCTCCGGCAACTGGGACATTTGGTAGGCAAGGTTGTACATGCTGACGATCTGGTTGCGAGTGGCGACGGCGGTCGTATAGAGCTGCGATCCCTGCTCGATCTGCTGGATCGCGTGGGCAGACTGCGTGGGGTCGTAGACGATACCGCTTCCGAATTGCGCGTGCGCCAGAGGCGCGAGCGCGAGGACAAGGGCAGGCAGAAGCAATTTGCGATGGATCATGGCGTTTCCTTTCAGTGAGCGCCGAGCGTGAGCAATGGCGCGCGGGTGATGTAGCGATAAGGGGAGGTCTTTCTCGGAGGCGAGAGAGAGACGCACCCGATCACAAGCACGAGAAGCGCAAGCGATGCAAGGCGCATCACATCACCGCCGGCATGTCGTGGTTTTCGTACGCGGGCAGAAGCATGTCCTGAGTGATGTAGACCTTGATCCTGTGTCCCTCGCGGATGGTGATGGTGGGCGGGATGTTGATGAACTTGTCGAGCACGTTGGCGCTCGACTGCGAGAGGCTGGAGGCAATTCCAGCCTGGTATGCCTCACTGCCGGACTCGTTGTAACCCTGATTGAAGGTGGTTGCCTCGGCTGCGCCGGCGATGACACCGAGCGCGATCGATGCACCGAATATCTCGACATAGTGGTTATTGACCTTATCCTTGATGCCGGTGGCTCCGGCCTGGTCAAGTCCCTGGAAGGTATCGAGGTCGACGCTGTAGTGGTCGGGCATCAGCATCCGGTGGAAGGTGACGGCGAGGCGCTTTTGCCCGAAGCCGGAGACCTTCCGGGTTCCGCCCATGATGAAGGTGCCTGCCGGGATCAGTACGTGCTGACGGTCCAGGCTGTAAACGGGGTTGGTGACCATGACCTTCACCGGCCCGGCAAACTCACCATCGAGCCGGTCCACCAGGACGGTGTCGATGGTGGTTCCCTCGAAGACCGCGTAAGGCTGACCGTGGGCCCGGTTGAGATTTACCTCGGGTGCACGCTTGTTGTCGGCTGTGTCAGCCGACATCGATGGCGCGGTGGCAGCCTGTGGCAAGCCCGCAGAGCGATCCGCTGCGTCCGCATTCGCCGCAACCGGCTCGGTGGAGGGATGCGAAGCGGCATCCACGGGAGAGACCAGATTGGAGGCGAAGCGGGCCTTGAACTCTAGCGCCTTCTCCGCGTCGGCGATCGGGTCACGCGGCGGCTCCGCTGGCTGGACCGCGACGGGTGGCGGTAGCGTCGCAGCCGCTGCGACGGTTTGCACGGGATCGGTGGTGTCTGCCGCTCCTGCCGGCAAGGGCGCAGCACCCGCTCTCTGCGCCTGGGCCTGGAGTTGGCTCTGGCGCTGGTCGGCGCTGAGATCCTGCTCCAGCTCCTGAATCTTCCGCTGGTTCATGTCGGTGGACGCGGCCAGCGGAGCGGGCGCCGTGTCCTTTGCGGTGGGCCGGGGATGATTCCGGGAGAACATCACCGCCATGAGGATCAGAACCGCGAGTCCGGCGACGACGTAACCCTGCGCTTGTTTGGGCACCACACCTTCTGGGACGATTCGCTTATCGCGGAGCGCAGGCGTGTTCTCGGAAAGAGGTGCTTCCGGTTGCGAGGTTGTTTCTTTCTCATCTGCCATCGGCATCACCTACTTTGCTTTCCGCTCGAAGTCGAGCTTGCGCTTGCCGATCTGGAGGTAGCCCTTGCCGACGACCTGCGCGAGCACATAGGTGTT
>JADEYI010001205.1_pt1 | contig 21705 bp, 25 predicted proteins | sample 8542331 | NCBI WGS metagenome assembly JADEYI01 (sample SAMN16510988, study PRJNA670497) | mine drainage metagenome | isolation source: biofilm near Copperflume 1 | place: Germany: Marsberg coppermine Kilianstollen | collected 2018-02
AGAGCAGCTGCAAAGTGGTTGTCAGAGTTTGAATTGGAATAAAAGCAGCATGTCTTTGTTCTGGATGTGAGTTCTGTTTTTTTTGGTACCTTGCAAATCCTGCGTGACTGCCAGATAGCAATTTTAGAAAAATTCTTACCTTTTTAAGTGTGCACCAAAGTTGTAACAAGGATCCGAGGACTCATCCTTCCCACAAAGATGATCTGAGTTATATAGTTGTCCCTCCTTACGATTTGGAGGCCCCGTGATTTCGACGGTCATAATACCCGAAAGTGTATATCACGTCTTAAAGAAGTAATGAGACCCTTCGGACATCACAGAAGTTTTACAAAGTCCGCAATGCAATGCCGCAGCAGTGGAGACCTCTGGACTCTTACGGGCAGCTCAGCCCCGGAGAAGGATGCACAGCGCATAAATCTACCTCTTCGTGCCACATTCTCAAGCGTGAATTGGATCAAAGCGCTTGCGAGGCCCCTTTGCCCTCTCACCTCTTCGCCCCGGCCAGATTTGAAGGTCAGGGGTCGGTGGCTCTATTAATGGTTGCTCAATAGGAGAAGGGGGTTACAGCCTGGACCTGATCAAATCGAATGTTGCGCAGTCTGCGTTCCTGGAAGTGCAGTGCATCCAATATGATAAGATTCTATATTACCCTAACCTGAATATGCTATTGATATCATAGCTATCATAGTTAGCTAGAATCGCTGCATATGCGCTTTCGGAACTCTTTAAGCAACTTCTTGCAATCATTGCACAATGATTGCACATGCAATCAGTCAGAGCTTGTGCCCCTGGCTGACCCACTCCCGGTTCATCTTCTTCTCTCGCGCCTTCACCCTGTTGTACTTTTCGTCCTGCCCCTTCTGCGCTAGAGGATCCGTCACCTGCACAAACACGACACACAATTGAGGACAGCAGCCATCAAATTGACCGGCAAAACCTCAGAGGGCCTCAACCTATTGGGAAGGGGTGGCAAGAAGTCTCCTGCTGGCAGCCTTCGTCATTGGCTCATGCAAGCATCAACATTGCAGGAGCCCAAGCTGGAGTTCACAATGCAGCTCTCGCAGGGTGAGCCATTCGGGCTACTGCATCACAGCAGCCAGGTATTGCGCAGTCTCGCCATTGATCAATCGTCATGCGAGATTGCTGAGCAATCCACATCCACAGTCATTTTGCATGGAGATGCCTGAGTCAGCGCTGACTCACCACGAGGTCATCGACGTTGTCAGTGCGCGCCATGTCATCCCCCGGTCGCGCCTTGTTGTACACCAGCTTGTGCGCCCTCAGCGCATCCAGCGACAGGTCATCATCCCCATCTGCACAGCCACATTCACGGTTATGTGCGACCCTGAACTTTACATAAACAACCGTCTACACCACTTCCTGCTTGTCAAGTAAATGTAGTACTCTTAATTACATTGCTTACTGGCATTTTAGCAGTTCCTCTTGGCCTTGACATTTATGGCTGCTTACTTAAAGATCTGGCACTGTCAAGAACCCATTCTTGACTTGCTTGACAGCCTTATGCTGTCAATAGCAGGGCTGAATAAATCCGCCGTGCCTGGTGCTGCCAGGTCCCTTCAGAACCCCCGCTGTCCTTGACTGAGTGTTTTGCTGTCGCAAAAAAGAATGTATTAAGAGTGAATCACCTCCGTCTGCATCCAGGTATTTCTCCAGCCGCCAAGCCGCCGGCATCAGCTGATCGTGGTCCAAATCCTTCCTTACCTTGCCGTCATACGCCTGCACCACGCCAGAAAAGCCAAACATCAGATCAGCATGCTTCAGCCCTGGCAATTGCAGCAATCCCTGTCGTGCGGAGTGGCGCCTTCCCCAAGGACAAAGCTGTCATGCCTCAAGACTGTCAACTTAAGAGGCAATGCCGCACGCTGTCTCAGGGCCTAGCAGTCAATAATGTCACGCTACTTTTGGGCAGGCCCAGAAGTCTCGCAACGCCTTCCAACCTCCCAGACCTGTTGATACTGGAAACTGCACATGATAGGACGAATGAGCAGGGGTACTTGAGATAGCATTTGTACTTCTTTGGAACCTAAGGCATCAGTGGTCCGATTGCCCCAAGAATGAGAGAGATCCAGGCATGGGAACCACCTCTTCGCCCTTCTCTTTGCCATTTTCCGTTTTGGCGGCCGCCACCGCGGCCGCTTCGGCCGATGCGGATTTGCCGACGCGCAGCCGCAACTGGAACGCCTTCATACGGTCAGCTTTGTCCTGCGCGCACACTACCAAACCTGTCAGCGATGGATCATTGCACCACATCCTGTATATTTCTTTGCTTGCTGCTGCACATGTCCTGATGACGGAGTGAGCCAGCTCTGATGCAGATTACTTCACTCATTATTCGAAATGGTGCTGCCTTGCTGTTTGCAGTATACGGTCCGCAATGGGCACCGCACTGGAGCTTTGCGTTCCTCTTCATGCCCCATCAAAAGAAGTGCACATGCCCTGACATTTCACACTCGGTTAGAAGTGTTTGCAGAGCGTGAGGGGGCGTACCTTTGCGCCCATGGCCCCAGCGATCTTCTTGCGCTGCTTGTACTCCGCGTTGCGCCGCTGCCAGTCGGTCAGCAGCTCCGCATCGTCCACCCTCACCTGCAACCGGGGATTTCTCTAATTGAGGGGATTTGCAACGGGGCTATGTTTATCCAGGGGGGTCTATAGCAGCGTCATGGCATGCACTGCCATGCAAAGAAAGGCCAAACAAGCTATAGAGAACGTGCTGGTAATCCTTTCAGCTGGACCTCTATGTCTTGGGCTGATCGGCCTAAGCTGCTACATTAGCGCATTAGAGGCATGCAGGCATGGCTGGGCCTCTCAGGGATAGCGGGGGTAATCCCAGGTTTGCCTGGGCATTGGTGTTGAAGCAAATAAACATCCGGGTTCCCCGATCCATGCATGCCTCTGTCATTGCTGTAACATAGAAGCTCCCCTGCTGAGCAGCCCTCCTTGACCCATGATGCACAATGAACCAAGCAGGTTAGATAAGCCGTCACCCACTCTTTTGGATATCCTCTGCTGCGCGCGAGTGGCTTTCCCAAGCAGCGCCTTTTCGACGCGCTCCTCTGTCTTGCTGGGGCCAGGCTCATCATCTTCATCCTCATCATCGCCCCCTCCATCGCTGCTATCTCCCCTATCTTCAGGCTCCTGCAGATCTGGAACATTTCAGAAGCCATCGCACAGGAAAACCCTTCTGCACATGACAAGGCCCCCATGAAAGCAGAGTGGACTGATCCAGAATTGAAGCAGGTACCTCATCTTCAAACATGCATCGGCATCAAGTTGCATGAGCGCAAAGCAGCAGAACCAAAACATCACTTATGGCGCAAGGAGGAGGCGTGGCAGCCAGCAAGAAAGGCAAGGGGGCCTATCCAATATTGCAAGACATTCTTTGAGGCATGGAGCACTTTGCGCCCTCTGCAAGCAGATAATGTCAGAGCCCTGAAAAGCTCCAGCAAGGTAAGCGAGAAAGTCAATGCACCTCTTTACTGCGCGGCTCGTGTCCCATGGCGTTCCTGCGAGCGCTGGCGGCCGCGCGCATCTGCGCCCCGAAGTCCGATGCGTCACCTCCCGGCTGACTGGACGTCCGCTCAGCCCCGTCCTCGTCAGCGCCTGGAGCCCCGGCCTCCTCCTTCTCCTTGGCCTGCTCAGCACCCAAATTACTAATTATGGACTATTATTAAACTTATTGCCTGTATGACTCATTGTCACGGACAAAGAGGGGGCTCACAAAGCTGCGCAGGAGACCAGCTGAAAGGAGCCCAGTCTGCCATGGCAGGATTCCAACATATGAGCATTTCCACAGGTCAATGCAGACATATGTAGTTGAAAATTGTGCTGCATCAGTCACCGGCGGCACGATGTGGCATGAGAAGAGTAGAGTATGTCACCTTTTTGCCCAGGGCTTCTCTGACGTTTGCTCTCACTCGCCTTCTCTCCTCATCGGCTTCCTGCTCCTGCTTTGCAAGCGCCTCTGCCGCCTCTGTCTTCTCTCTCAACAGCCTGCTCCAGCAAATTGTTGCCAAGGGATGAGTACTGATGGGTACATCCTACTCTTATGTATGGAAGTACTGGAGCATAATCAGACGGCAACGCTTTTTGTAGTGCATACTTCCGACAAGAAGCGTGCAGCATGTATAAAAAGTAACATTGACTTAGGCATACGATTAACACATTGTGCTGCATCTACTCATCACGTTTGTGCGGGCACAGTGACATTGCTGCTGAGAGCACAGTTGCCACACCAGGAGCAGGACGCCAGAACAGAACAGAGCAGAGCATAGCACAGAAGAGCAGAGCACAGCAGGTCCAGCTCACCGTGTATCATCAATGACATCATGCGCTGACCGGATGCCCCGTCCGCTGGTGGAGGGAACCCCCTCTCCCTCCGCGTCCTCTGTCTCTGCCTCCTCACCAAAGGACAGCAGCGCTGTGTTCTTCTTGCGCGACTTCTTCTCCCTCTTCAGTGCCGCCTCCTCAGCAGCCCTGAGCCCATGCAATATGCTTGAAAGCATGTCCCCATCTCTCTGGCCCAAAAATTATGCTCGCACTTCCCTTACCAAGTCCATTGCCAGCCGTGACAGGAAGTGGCACTTTTATCTCGGCATTCAAAGAAAGATGGTGTTCACGGGCACAGCATGCCACAAAATTATTACTCTGCTACATGTGAAGAGCTTGCTTGCATGGCTCACAGCAGGCACAGAAGGGGAACCGCTGAAATTCTATGGAGTTGCACTTCTGAGAGGTGAGCGGCAAGGGAAGAACGATGCTCATGGGCACAGTCTTTTTGTTCTCCTACACTCCAAAAGCTTGCATGCATGGCTTAGAGCAGGTTGATAGCGCCACTCCTACTGTCCAGTGAGCTTTGAAGCTAGAAAAAGAGGTAAGGATTGGCAAGAAAGAATGGACACAGGCTGCAGCGCACTTTCTGGCAGCAGCCTCTGCTTCGCGCTCTTCCCTGGTGCTGCGGGGGATGATGTCATCAAAGGGGTTCCACAGGACCTCCACCTCTTTAATGACCGGGGGGTGCGTCGGCCTGTCATCCTCGCCCGTCTGCGCCAAAACACAGCGCCACATCAACGAATAAACTATATTGTTTGCGTCAAATTTTCACAAGGAGAATATCGTACAATAATGATAATTCGGAATTTCTCGATCCTTGAGATGGAGAATAATCTTGTTGATGGACCATGTAGTTCATGCTTGTGTTGGCGAGCACTTGCAAGACCTTCCGCCCATAGCATGCAGCAGCAACGTGCTGGCTCTATGCAGCTTCATCGAGCAATGCTTAAGATACACATGTATGAGTTGCAGCGCAGGAATATGCATCCAACTGCACCCTGACACAATGCAAAGGTGCAATTGTAGGCAGGTTCTGCCAATTAAGGGGAATAAGTGCAGCCAGGCAGCTAGTAAGTAATAGTGGGGAGTGCCTATTCCGACCACGATCAGGCAATCCTATTACAGGTCAGGACGATACAAACAAAGTACATCACTGGCAAGAGCGGAAAGGTGTGCCTGACTCGGTCTTATGAGAAACACACAGATGAGTCAGGGTAATGCACAAGACAAACCAGCAGGCAGACAGCAATACCTGCAAACAACATGCAGTGACGAGATGAGCTTTTTTCTTATTTATATATATTGGGGTTTCGGGTTTAGGGTTAGGCGTGGGTTAGCATGGGCGCACCTCCAGGTCATTGAGGTGCATGCAATTGTAGATGGACTCCCCGGTGACCTTCCCAAAGATGGTGTGCTTGCGGTCCAGGTGGTCGCAGCGGTCCAGGGTGATGAAGAACTGGCTGCCGTTGGTGTGGGGCGTTCCTGCATTCGCGCACGCCACCAACCCCCTGCAGCACAGCATGCACTAATGCATTCAGCAATGCATGCTATGAGCTCTACGGAGCAAAAATCGCAAACCTCCCGTTACCTACTGTACGCCATAAGTCCTTTAGCATGACTGGGCTGAAAGCATCAGCACGTTGAGGAGCGAAATGAAGTGTTTGTCAGGAGTTCTGGACTTTACTGATGCACAAGAATACTCAACAACACACCGCTCATGCCAGAACAAAGCCTGTCGGTGTCTGAAATCAGGTGACTCAGTGTGTAGCTTGTTCGGCTGCTTCTCACGGGTAGAGCCACCTCCGTGGTCATGACACAATTCAGATAGGAGAGGAGGGAATGAATGACCTGTGGCTAAACTTCAGCCGGGAGTGGAACTCGTCAGGGAAGGGGTGGCCGTAGATGGACTCCTCGCCTGCGCCGCTGCCTGAGGCGTCCCCTCCTTGAGCCATGAAGTCCTTCAGGATCCTGTGGAACACTGTGCCATCGTAGTAGCCCTCCATGCACAGCTGCACAAAGTTGCGCACCGCCTGTGCACACATATCTGTCAACGATGGGAGCTCCTGACTTTGAGCTCGCATCACAGTGTTGCCAGGCAGGTCTGCCAGCACACCCTGGCAAGGAAGAGGGACTGGATATTACATGAGCAAGGGTAGCCAGATGTGAGCAAGGGATACCTTTGGGGCTTCTTTGGCCCATAATTCGATGTCGATGTCGCCGAGGGTAGTCTTCAGGATGACCTGCGCATTAATGGAGATTGCAGATTCTAGAACTGCCCTTTATGGGATGGACAACTCCAGGAATGGGCCTGAAACATGGAGGCGTTTTGACTATTATTGCTTGAGCATGACTCACCTTCCCTTTGGTTGGAGGTTCCAAGTTGTAAACATTCGACATTTTCTCTTATCTTACTAGGCAAACTGTACACCGTCGTCACACCGCTTTGGTGTTCAGCAGATCAACATCAGATTGTTCATCTCAACGAGAAGATGGCAGTTTAATCATGGTGCTCCTGTCTGCATTAGAGCATTACAATGTTTACAGAATCTGTGCGAAAGATAACTGGAGCTTCCCTTGCTCTTGAGAGGACGGTGATTCGCAGGAAGACTAGCTGGAGTGTCCTGTTCTGGCTTGCATGGTTTTGCATGGGACAAGCATGAGAATACGTTTGCTCGCAGGACATATCAATGAAAGACAAATACGCTTATGGAACAGATATTTACGGTCTCCTTTTGTTAGCCCTTAACCACTTTGAGTCCCAGGATTCGGTGTCACTTCTGGCTGATTGATGGGATTTTGGTATGTCACAAACACCAAAGGCTGTCCAGATAGCAAGTCATCGCACCTGCAATAATTATCTGTATGAATCAGGGGACGAACATGGAGAATGCCGCTGAAAGGGCTCGAAAGGCTCTGGACGCACTTGTCTACCTGCCATCTTTGAAGGGGCAGACCAGCAGATCAGAGGGTTCTACCAATAGTCCTGCCACAGGTGAAAATTGGGTAAAAGCACAATGAGCACTTTGATGCCCTGCAAACGCATCACAGAGCTCTGGTATTAATTTGTAGCCTGGACCTCTGTGATACATGCATGTTGTCTGTATACACATCCAAGCCATTGCAGTGTTGCAACGGAGCGATGGTTGTCTAACATCATTAGTCAGGGAAAGCTGGTGATATCTGGTCGCTGCTGCACAGGCGCCAGCCACCACCCCTGCAGGACATGGGACCGGGGAGACCTGCTGCGGCGCCTGCACAGCTTCAAATCCAGCACCTGGTTCTGCAAGCCCGCTGGCGCTGGCCCTGTGGAGTGCGCACGCAGGGGATGGGTCAACCATTCCATGGACATGCTCAGCTGCGAGGTGCGCACCATCTCATTCCTTTCGGCTTGACCGCACTGTGCAAACGCAAATGCTGGCAGACAATATGGGCTGCATGCAAATCTACCTGTTGCAAGTGATGCTAGTGATTTGCCAGCTTCGTATGGATTGGATTCTTGCAGCTCCATCAAGGAGTTAGTCTGGATGAGAATTGTCCAGGACGTGAATGTATGTAGACAATGAAAATGAGCTTATTTGCATGTGCAGTTCTGCCGGGCCAGGCTCAGTCTGCCGCTGCCGCCGACACTGCCGCCAGAGGAGATCAGAGAGGTGCTCCCTTACCCTCAACTCCTTCCCACAGCAAAGATCAACACAAGTTGTGATGGATGCACACTTCTAAGACTTTGCTTGTTGTGACAATGCCTCCAGAATTGTGGAAGTATTACCACTCGAGATGCACGTGCATAGACACCCATGCGGCTCACTGCAATTGGCTAAGAGCCACCAACGCGGAAGGTTGAGACAGCATGATGTGGGGATATACAACCCAGCTGTATGGTTTCATTGTACGCTCCAAGTTTGCTGAATATTGAACTTGAGTTCAAGTTTGCTGCATGCAGATTGGCCGGGAGTTTTTGGCGCGGCTGGCATCGGCGCACGACAGCGGCTGCCCCTGGCGGACGGCGGCCTGCGACCCGTCTCTCGCACAGTTTCCTCCTCTGGACAGGTTCGTCCTCTATGCATCATTGTGTTGCATCCTCTCACCATCTGCTTTGCCGCCCACCACTTGTTAGTACGCCCTATACAACAGAGGTGCTCGTCAATGAGCGTCCAAGATGTGTGGCCTGCCCAATCCAAATGGAAATGTAGAGACTGATGCTGGGCAATTCGGACCACCAGCACATTCATGTAGCAATGAAGGTTGAAATATTAAGACATTTCAATGGGATGTAGGAACCATGTGTGTACCCCTCTAGTTGGACTCCTGTCACTGCCCATCATGTGCATACAGTGCTGCCATCCGAGTGAGTGCAGGAATGGTGGAAGGAATGAAAGATTGCGATCAATATATCTTTCCAGCTAGGTGGCCAGGTGTGCCAGAGAGTTGTTCCTTGGCCGCTCCTTAATTGCTATGGTAACATTCTCTCTCAGTATCCAAGGTACCACACAGGCAATCGGGGGTGTGAGGGGTTTCAGACAGTTCTGACAGAATATGCCTGGTTGCAGATCGGTTGTGGCCGCCGGCTTTGCCGAGCGCGCCGCGGCGCTTGGCCGGCTGAATGTGCTGCCGCCAGTCTCCAAGGATGCCTATGCGCGCATCAACGCTGTCCGCAGGTGTGCTCCTCCACATGTGCATGGCACTTTTCAACCGATTTCTGACGGCAGTCACAAACTTTGCAAGGGAGGCAGCAAAACCTGGGCAGTCCCAGGCCAGGATGCAGATGTTGACTGGCTCGGGAACATGGGACAGCCCTGAATGTCTCGTATTGCTCATGTTTTCCAGCCGGTTAACATGTGCAGCTTCATCTGGATGGGCCTCAGATTCTGAAGGCCCCTAGCCATATGCTGGCAGGACTCTGAGCAGCACAGAAAGAAGTGAGCAACCAGAGCATGGAATAGGAGTCTTTTGATGAAATTCTGATTGTGGTGCTGCTCGTGATGAACATGAAGGAAATCACTAAGAGCCGGCTGAGGAGGCAGAAAGTCACTGGGTGGATGACATGGGCCATCCCTGAGCACACTGAATGCTTTATGTCTCTCACCTCTGATGTATTTCCTCCCATCTGGCTTTACCTTATCTTTCTCGATGTTGCTTGGTGGCAGCACCCTCGGGTTTTCGAGGAGCAGACCAACCTCGTGCTAGCTACCCTGCTGCATCCTCATGCATGTGGTGCAGATCAAAGTCCACAGCTAAAAGGAGCACACAGCTGCTGAGCGTCGTGCTCTCGCACAATGCTCCGAGCAGTGATTTAGCGACAGAATATTTTTTGTATTGTTTGCAGGTCACGGCTACAGCAGCTGCTAGTGCAAGGACCTCAGAGGGCAGGCCCCAGGCTGCAGATAGATGTAACAGACTCGCCCCGCTCACCGGCCGCGGGGAACGGGGTGCACACCAATGGCAGCTTCCAGGGGTTTGAGATAGCCAGACAGCCAGAGGAGCCCAGCATGAGCAGCGGAGCTGTGGGCAGCCAGCAGCCGTCATCCGGCATTGCATGTGCGCCACTGTTGGTATTCGCATTGCACAATAACAACGCGTGCTATGGCTTGCTGCTTCACATGAATGCGTTGAGTTGGAGCGATTTCCCTGAGTACCACTCTCATACACCATCATTGCCCGAGCCCTCCTGTAATGTAATGTAGATCACACTCACAACGTTCCTTCATGGTTATCAATGTTGATGTTGGCCTTTGTACTATGCATACGACTGTCGTGTAAATCCAAGGAATTTCCTTGCATGCTTATCCCTCAGGTCAAGGTACCCCGGAGTTTACGCGGCGCCAGAGGCTCCTGGCGCTGTGCGGCTGGGAGGTCCTCCCGATCCGTGCTGACTCATCCGCCAGGTCAGCCGGCTCGCCCTCCGCGCCAGGGTCAATCGGCCGGGACAACCACAGAGGGGACGCCGTCGTGGATGCGACAGGCGCTGCTCTGTGCTGTGAGATGTGCGGCGCGCGTGCCGGGCTGTGGAACTTTGTGCCCAGGATGGTGCCCGCTGCCCGGTCGGGCAGCCGGCTGATCACTGCGGGTACACAGCTCTGCCTTCGCTGAGGATTACTTGTCTGGATTGATGAATGCATGGTCGGACTGGAATGTTATGGATTCGGTCTGAATTCTGCATTCCGATGGACACAACATGTACATTGAGATTTTGCTCACTTCAAGATCACCAATACCATGTTCATTCGTGATTCTCGCCATCTCCCATAGTGTCTAGAAAAGGTACAGGTCATGATTAGCATCTCTCTTCTTTTTGGATTTTGTGGAATTTGAAGTTCTCCTAGGCTAGGGTACGAAGCTAGGATTTCTAGCAGATTGCCACCAATCTGGTGCTTAGTGTAGAATTTTGTATGCAGGCCTGAGCGGGAGAGATCGGTCCCCGCCAGTTGCAGCGCGCAGCGTGGACCTGTCAAAGACAATCGCCGGGGGCAGCCTTTCGCCAGATCAGGCGCCACCCAGCAGCAGCAGCAGCAGCCCAGGCCCCTTCGGCTCAGCTTCCATGACGCCCCTTGCGTTCGGCGTGCCGACCCCCAGCCCTGCGCCGCAAATCCCTGGGGGCAGAAAACCCTTCGGCCAACCCTCGCCCGCGCCCCTCTCCTTCGGCGCGCCCACCCCTGTTGGCAGTTCACCCACCCCTGCACTACAGCCGGCGCTCCCTTCCTCGTCGACTCCTCCTAAAGCATCCATAAGTCGTCCATCACTCAGCATCGGCGGCTTATCCACCCCGGGCCCGTTTGGGCAGTCGGCTACTGCCCAGTCGCCTGTCTTTGGACTGTCCACTTTTGCAGCCCAGCCAACAGGGACCAGCAACGGTGATGGAGGGCCCTTTGGGTCACAGAATGGTAAGGCTTAATTTTTTTATAATGCTGCAGACAAGAATGACAATCACACAATCCAGGCATTCTTGGTTGCAGATCACTGAACGCCTTGAGGATGTCAAGATGAGTAAGATGCGTCATGTGGTCTCGATACCATGACAATGTTGCATGCATGCTTGATACATGGTGTGTTTTGATCGTGCCTGGTTGAGCGTTAGAAGTGAGGGACAATGCAATATTGTCGGTACCGACAGTTAGCGCTGAAGAGCTTTCCACTGCTGCAGACGCCCCGTCTCCAGTGTTTGGCCTCCCCGCGTTGCAAGCAAAGGCATCAGCTGCATCCGCAAACGGCGCGCCTCCGATAACTAAGCGCCCTTTTGAGCGCTCAGAAGGCGACGCAGACACAACAAACGTGCAGCCTCCGCCCAGCAAAAGAGCCAGAAATTCTTTTCAGCAGTCGCACCAGCCTTTACAGCAGCAGAGGCAGTCCTCACAGCAGCAGCAGCATCAGCAGCAGCAGCAGCAGCAGCAGCAGCAGGGGAGTAGTAAGGGGGACGACTCATTCTCATTCCCGGTGCTGCCGGCTGCGGCGGGGGCGGCTGCGCCGCTGCCAATGGCCTTCCCTGCCGAGGTGAGCTCATCATTATGCCATCCTTGCATCACATGCGTGAAATTGGAGGAGTGTTCTTTCTTGCAGAAGCACCCTGCTTAATGCATGAGGGTATCACCGTATCTCTGGTCACCATGGCTCTGTGATGGCAACAGTAGAGAGAAACACCAAAGTCAATGCTCATTGACACATCAGGAAGATGAGACTTATCTTCGTTTGAGTATTTTTGGGCTCTTTTTACTGATCTCAAGCCTACTCACTAGACGATATGTTGCATGTTCTCACAAGCAAGCATGTCTGATGGCCATGTTCAGGTTCTGACGCCGCAGCCGCAGCAGCCGCCGCAGCCGGCAAAGCAGCCGTCGCCGCCGATCGCGGACCCTTTCTCGCCCAGGGGAGCGAAGGCGGTGCAGGCGTTTGACCCTCTGCTGTTCCACCGCACCTTCTGCCCCTGGGTCAACACCGGCACTGACACCGGCTCTTCCCCAGGTGCAAGGGCATCCCTGGCCATTTGAAGCAATCGAGTGCATGCAAGTATTTGTGCATTGCTTCTGGGTTGTTGAGAGCAGCTCCACAAGAGTAGGCCGCGAGGTGCGTTGAAGTCTATATTCTTTCCTTTGCATCGCATCATTATGCGCTCAAGCTCAGGCGGAAGCATGTGACGCTGTTCATGTCCTGTTCAGATCACTCCATGGAGACCTTCCTGGTGTCTCGCTTGACAGGACAGCAGTCACTGGCATCACATGCTTTTGCTTGCGCTGCTGAGTAACGCTGTAACGATGTCCTGCTATGCAAGTCAAGTCTGTTCAACGAGACAGCTGCATTCTTTACGCGAAATGTCACGACAAAGAAAGTCTCTTGAAATATCGGCCCTTGCTCCTATGCAAACACAATCTGAGTCCCTCTGAAAGGACGCCATTTTTTCCCAATTTCAATGCATACAAGTGAGTTTGTCTGGTTATCGGTCTATGCTGGGGTTGCTGCAGGCGGCAAGCCGGGCAGGTGCGGCTGGCGTTGGTGCCTCGATTCGCTCGTACCCAGCCCCGGCCCAGAGGAGGAGAGAGACATTGGAGCAGGGGAGGACCAGAGATCAAAGGTCGCCGCCGCCATCCGCAAGCTGCGCGCGTGATTCGCTGCTGCCGAATCCTATCTTATTGGTGCTCGCTCTGCCTTGATGTCTGCATTCCTCTCAAGAGCTCTTATCTAGAAGGTTTATGTAAAACCTTTGAAAGGAATTCTGGGCCGGCCCACGCTGAAGGCTTGGGTTGCTCTCAGCTGGGTATGTGGTTTGGTGTCGGCATTTATGCAATTGATTGGGAGCCCTGTCATTTGCGGCGAGTCATGCATGCGTGTGCTTGGCTGGTGTATCTTCTGTTGGCTAGACATATCTAGAGTATTGGTACTCAAAGAAGATTTAGATTACACTCTATTTTGTAAAGAATGTGAAATAGCTGTGAGCTGCACTTCATCATCAAACACAGAGAGGATTCATTGTCAATGATGATGAGTGTCAGAATCAAAATCAAATCTGATTCATCAGGCTGTACAGAAAAGATTTGTCAATAATTGGGACTCATTTGAGGGCATCCATTTGTGCAAGCCAGCCATTTGCAGTGCCGTTAACCCGTGTATGTGCCCAACAGTAAAGAGGCACCATCACTTGACCCCTCCGCAAAATAATCTGCTGATGTCAGCAAACTGATGACAGCAGGTTGCAGGCTAAATCATTCTAAAGCGTGTGCGCTTGCAGCTTGTGCTCAGCAGGCACATGACGGGGACACCTCACTATGTGAGCCTAACTGTTTTGCATTGGAAAAGCTGTCTGCATTCCTCTCTCCCTCATAAGAACGCATGTACGAAAGCCAGGCCAAACTAACAAGGCGCTTTGAAAGCTCTGGTCAGGTGGTTATGAACAACCGGCGTACTCCTTTGCCAGTGGTATGAGCTCCTCCTTTGTCCAGCCAGACTTCCTGGCGTCATGGTAGGGCAGCAGCAGCTTGTAATCCATGCCATGGACCACCCTGCATGCACACAGTCACCCTTTAAATTGCTTCACTGTGCCCACACCTTGCAGGGCAAACCACTGCAGAGTAATTTGCAAACTCTGAGGCTTTGTCAGAAGACAATCAATGCTTTCCTACTTCAAGTGGCAAGCTGCAGGATGGTCAAGTGAAAGGAAAGCTTGGCATCATCTGCAATCTGCTCTACTGTTTAGGCCATCTTCTTGGGGTCTTGGCTGACAAAAATCGACCTCTTGATCGAGGCATTTTCACCCCAAATCTGGCAGCTGTTGCCCCGTTCTGGGCCAATTAGGATCGAACAAGCACCAACTGAAAGTAATGTCAAACTCTTCAACCTTGAGGCAACCTCAACAATGAACAAACCCACCTGCACACAGTCTCCTTCGCCTCGGTGATGTTGCAAGTTGTGGCACACATTGTCTTGAGCGCATAGCCGCCATCCTCCTTCTGCAGGATATCTGTGAAGTCTCCAGCCAGCATGTAGTTTGAGGGCTTGTGGTGATACACCACGTGGCCTCTGCAGTGCCCTGGCGCATGTGTGAAGCTGAGATCATGCACGCCGTATTTTGACAAGTCCCCCTCCGGCCCCTCCAGAATGAGACTCCTGTTTGCTGGCATCTGTATCCACAGAACTTTGTCAGGAATGACCCGCCGTGATCGGGGTCATGAAGGGCTCTATATATTTATCTATATATATATGTATTTTTTAGGGTTTAGCCTAAATAATATCTTTGTTCGATTGAGGTTCTTGCTGATGCTATCAGAGCCAGCCAGACATGTCCTCAGGGCATATTGAACCTCATGCGCAATGCAGAGGAGCCGCAAACAGAGAAAGGACAGACAGAGAGATACGGTGTCAATCAAACACTTATGAACACAAATTGAATCCACATGCCAGGTCAGCCCAGGATGGCTGCAGCCTGGCTTCCTCTGCAAAACGGAAATTATACTATTCACATGAAGTTCCACATGTGTTGTGACAAACAAACACGCCACCACCCCGGCAATCAAGTTCACAAGTGCATTGCAACTGAGTCAGTTTTGAGCCGAGATCGCACCTTGTACTGCACATAAGGCGGCAGCAGCTTCAGCAGCATGAGCAGCTTAAAGCCTGCGCTGAGGCCGTTTGGCTTGTAGTTATAGCAGCTCGGCTGGGCAGTGCCCAGGAGGAAGGGGGCCTCTGTCTCGTGGAAAATCACTTTGAGGTCTGGGTATGCCTTGATGAGTGGCTCTATTGCGCCCACATGATCCAGGTGCCCATGTGTCACTGCATTTGCAGTCCAATCAGATCTCAGCTGCTTGGCAGAGCTATTTAGAAAAGGAGATCTGCAGACCTGAAGGCAGAGCATTTGGACAGGGTCAGCCTTCCTTGCATGCATTCTTTTCATGGCAGGCTTCTTGCATGCATTTCAACAGGCGGGGTCTCCATGCAAAGGGACTCAGTGCACAGCAATTATAGAGAGCTTTACTGCCAAGGTCTGACTGTCCAAAAGGCAGCGTTGCAAAGATGGACATTAGCATGCTAAGGGGGGCTCACAAATGATATAGGTGAGTTTCTGCCCAGGCGGAATGACTGCTTGGACTGCCTTCACGATCCTGCTGGCGTGGGGATCCAGCCAGGAATCAAATCCGCCAGCGTCCGATAGATACCACGATTTGTCCTCGTTGATCAGATACAAGTCCAGGTTCTGCCATTAGACATGGGATATTCAGTTATCTGTGGTGCTTCTCAGAGCTCTAATTATATCCTTTACAATAGCGCAGCGCAAAACGCATGCAATTAATCTCAAAGCAGCGAACAAAGGCTCACCTCGTTGTGGAAGGGTGTCATGTGCCAGAAGATCTCGATCTTGTAGAGGCCATGGCCCAGTGGCTTGAAGTCAGCCTGCTCTTTCCCTCCTAGGTACAATGCACCTCGGAAGTCTGAAAACTCCGGGACATTATAGACGAGGCCAACGATCACAGCACAGGCCACAGCAAGAAGCAGGCTGATTACGTATGCAAACCCCATGGGGGCCTAGATCAACGCTTTCGGAAGCCTGTCAGAGGGTGTCTCTTCCAGTATTTATGAAATTTATAGCTTCCGAGTATCAAATAATAAGTACTAGCATGAATGTTCTGATCTGGCAACTTCTATGACATCTAACCTTTCCCTTGCACGAGTACGGCCGTTCAGGTGGCCGAAAATTCTGCGTGATATTTGGAAAGAAAATTGGAGTTCATAAAGCACCGATCTGCAAAGATTCCAACTAAGATGAATTTTACGGAACTTCTTCAGCTCAGCTGAGCATAGGATCGTGCTTCCGTGTCCAGCTCTGCTGGTTTTGAAATCGCGGCATGTCAGCTCCTCCTGCACCTGGGAGCTTGAACGCTTCCGAGGTCAATATTTTTGGTCTACATCAGTATGATGGAGCCACCGCATTCTTCACAGGCGACTTCCTCTTGCCGCAGGTAGGGGCTTTGGCATCTTTGAATGGGGGTTGACGTCATGGGGTTATGCAACGGTGGTCTGGCGGAATTTCTTTTCTAGGAGTATTGTATCTTAAAAACGCCTGGAATAATTAGAATGAACGATGATGACCGATATACCAGAATTGGTTGTTCCCGACAGAAGATCAAGGCACTTAGACCTGAAAACCTAGGACCATGCGTGCTCAGTGTCTGCTTGTGGCGGGAACAGCGAGAGTGTATTGATAAAAATACAAATGGCTTCAGGCTGCCGGCTGGGCCATTGTCCTGTGCTTCGGGGCGTTGTTTGCACTTCTTGCAATCCTGCTGGTCTGGGTGGATGTCACATACTCTGGAGCGGTCTACAATTCTGAACAGGTGCGCCTTCAACTGCAACTTTTTTAAATATCATACATGTGAGTGCCCAATCCCGCGGCATGATCTTCAGCCCCTTGATCACGCCTTGACCTTGCCGGGCATCTGCCCAGACTTGATCAAGCCACTGCTGGGCTTTGCGTTTGGATTTCGTTCTTTGTAAGATCTGATGCAGCGAATAGGCCAACCATCACCACATCTGTGCTTCGTTCCCAGTTCAACACAGCAGGCAGGAGCATAGGGACCGTGCTGCTGGCTGTGGACATCGTCAGCCACTGGACTTGGGCCTCCATCCTCCTGCAGAGTGTCACCTACGGGTTTTTCTATGGCGCCACAGGCTCCTACTGGTAGGTCCTGCCTGCCCTGTCTGCAGAACTTTACAACAGCAAAAAGCATATCGCATACGTGCACCAGCAACAAGCGTCTTGCATGCGTGGCGCATGCATGCGGAAGCATACACCCAATTGCTTCATCTTCATGGCAAATGTGCCCTGTTGCAGCAGTTCAGACAAAGTAGATAGGCGGAATGTCCAGAGCCAAGCAGCACTCTGCAAGAGGTTTTGCGCTTGCCTGGATGCATGCATGCTGCAACCTTGTGAATTTTCAACTGTGCACAGCCTGACAGTTTAAACTTCATTTTAATTTAGGATAAGCTTTTTAGGGAATCTTCGAAGGGATCTCTTTGACAAAGTGCACTGACTCGGCTTCCTAATCAGGGTATTTGCCAGGGGTCAATAGGACGTATGAGTACTGAGCCCCATCCCAGGGGTTGAATGGGTCTTGCTCTAAGTTGGATTTGGCGAGTCCATCAAGGGATTACATTTTGGGGGCCCTTACCTGCAGCTTGTCTGCAGACGCACCTTGCCTCTTGGCAGGAACAGCGTGTGATACTTATAAGTTGAAAATCGTCTAATGGGTGTGCAGGATTGTGTCTGGGGCGATGTGCGTGTGGCTGTTTGCTGTGGTGGCTCTTGAGCTCAAGTACAGAGCGCCGCATGCACACACCATGCTGGAAATTGTGGAGGTCAAGTGGGGCAAGGCGTCGCATGTGGTGAGCTGCCTCCGCTGACTTTGCTCTTTTATGTATGCATTGTTGGCTTTTAGTAAGATCATATGAATATTTGCTTGCTTACTAGGGCAGGACAAAGAACACAGCTTGACCATACTCTGCCATTCATGACAGTAGCTCAGCCTACAGCTACTTGCTCTAAGAGAATCTTTCCTTAGCTGGCGGCCATTCTTGCATCAGATTGAAGATGCTATGGTGTTGCCATGCTTGCATGCAAAGGCGTGCAGAAGAGCACAACATGTCCATGCGAATAAGCAGCAGACGAGGACTGCAGAGACAATCTTTATTATGCGCAGAAATGCAAAAGGGCGTGCTGGTGGGCATGCAGGTGTTCTTTGTGTTTGCGGTGGTCACCAATCTGCTGGTGTCAACCTCCATGCTGCAAGGCTGCGTCGCCGTGGTGAATGCCCTCACAGGAGTCAACTCTTATGGTGAGTCACCTATTCCTTTCCTTGTTAGTCCGCCCAATCTGGAGGAGCACCTGATAATTTGGGGCCATCATTGTTATGGCCTGCCCAGATGCAAGTCGAGCCACAAAAACAGGGGCTGGGGAGCTCAAACAACCGCAAATTCGCAGATAGATGTCGAGTAGAATGTAATGATTGCCTCCGTGCGGACCAGTCTACTTTGGGCATGTTGGTTGCCATGTTCATGGCCTTTCTGCAGTCGAAGTGAAGCATGCCAGTCCCACAATGCTATAAGGCAGCCATCGCTTTGCAGTCCTCATAGCCATGTTTTATCTGAAGCCATGCAGTAAAGATATGCTCTTCTTTCTCACAAGGAGGGACAGTACTGCCTCAGAGTCTTATCTTATAATTGCAGCAAAAAATTCCAAAGTCTTGAGGTTTTGTTACAGCAATGACAGTCTTAAATACGTGTTTGTTGCAGTGTTGCAGCAATTGCCTGTTTCCGCTGTGTCGAGATTATGTACTTCTTGATTAAAAGTAGAGTCTCAATAATGTGTGTGTTGCAACGGTGCAGCTATGGCCTTCATAATTCCAATTTCCACGATGGTCTACGCGGCAGTGGGGGGCCTGAAAGCGACCTTCACAACTTCCTACATGCACACGGTCATCATCTTTGTGGTCTGCGTGTTCTTCATGTTCCAAGTCTACGTGCCGAACAACTTCTTCGGAGGCATCGACGACGTGAGTAGCAACTCTCTCGGCCCGATGCACAGCATGCATAAATGTGATAGGTGTTAAGTTCCTGTGACATTGTTGGCCTTTCTCAAGTCTTACAGAGCCCATGGGTGACCGGCATAATTGAACAGAGCACCCGCAGGCATTATGAAGGCTTGCAAAGCGCATGGGTGATCAGTAAAGTGAACAAAGCACCTGCATGCATCATGAAATGCCCCAGGAACACAGTATTGTTAATTTTGGCATGCATGCTCCACTGTATTGTTTCCTGGGTGCGATTGGAGGCTGAACTGCATGCATGTTTTCAGCCACTCAGCAGGGGTGTCTATGAATGCAACTGCATGGCAGGCATTATGAAATAGCCCAGTATTCATATTATAGGCATGCAAGCTGCACTGCATAGTTGCATTGTTTCCATGCGTATTTACTTCCTTTGTGGGCTTTACAACTGCATGCATGTCAAAGGTGATGGGCAGGGCTATTTGTGGCCTGCAGGTGCATGGCAGGCCTTCACAAATGGCATGCATGCATTTGCTTTGATCCTGTGTTGCATGCATGCTGAGCAGGAATTTTTGTGGCTTGCAGGTGCATGACAGGCTCGTGCAGATGGCTTCATATTTCCCAGTGGCCGACCAGAAGGACGGTAGCTACCTCACCATCACCTCAGACTCTGGCATCCAGTTCATGTTCATCTTCTTCCTCAGCGGCCTCTCTCAAATGCTGGTGCGCATCTGGCTGCTGTCAAGTGCTCTCACTTGTTCAATTTCTGGCAGCCTTCAAGTCTGAAGGCAAAGCAGCCCTCTTTCTTCTCTTCTGCCACTCGCTCCTCCTTAATGTCTGCAATTCTCTTTCACTGCGATGTGTCCATGTTGATGCCATGAGCATGAGTTGTGCACCATGGATGTACAAAGCATGTACATGTGTGAGTACTGCTGATGCTAGAAAGAGAGGTCCTGAACATGAAAAATTCTCTGTTTTGACAGGTGGACCAGTCTTACTGGCAGAGCGCCATCGCTGCAAAGCCGACTGCAGCTGCCAAGGTATGACTGGCCACCAAACCTTGCCTCCACCTCTCTGATGTACAAGCACCACTCTTTTGCAGCATGCATGCCTTATTGAACTATATGCAGATCAGTTGAGAGAAATTCTAGAGCATGTTGGCTGAGTCAGAGACTGCCTGCTCCCAAAAGGAGCGCTGCAGCTGTCAGAAAGTAGAAAACATGCACTGATCTAAGACTGATTTTGACACGCGGGTTTGTGCCTGCAATGCAGGGCTACTTCCTGGCATCGTTCCTGTTCCTGGCCATTGTCTTCTCGCTGCCAATCTGCCTCGGACTGGGAGCTCTGGCTCTCAACCTGCCGGTACGCCCTCAACTTGCATCGTTCATTTTTGCAAAGTGCTTTAATAACTTGGATTTTTATTGCTGCTGACATGATGATAAGGCAGCACATGCTGGCCTGACCTCAAGCATCACAGGCACAAAGCATGACGCTGAGAATGTCAAGAAGCTGCTGTTCTCAGCAGCAATGCGGTGTGCCAAGACCTTAGCAAGCAACCAGACATGCATGCTCCCATACATGAAGCATTGGAGTCCACTAGCACAGCAGCTCGATCAGTATTTGAGGCATGCAATCCCAACTTCAGAGCTTAATACTCTGGTCTTCAGGATATGAAAAGGCATAACAATGCCAATAACCTTTTGCTGATGTATGCAGCTGAGCGTGGGAGAGGCGCTGTCGGGCCTTGTCATGCCGGCCTCGGCCTATGTGCTGATCGGGCCGGCAGGCGCGGTGCTAGTAGTCATCATCTGCTTCATGGCTGTGACTTCCAGTGGCGCTTCAGAGATGGTCGCCATCAGCTCTCTGTTCACCTTCGATGTGTACCGCAAGTACATCAACCCCAAGGCAAGGCTCTCTGACTCTTTATCTCCCTTCACTCGTATAATGCAGGACCTCGTCTAAAATAACCTGAAGTTTAAGTAAGTTCGTTTAGAGTCCCCTAAATATTCTATTTCTCTGGACCCCAGGACCTTAGATGACCTCCATGTGGGGCAATCTGTTAGAAGGACATGCAAAGCAGGGGTGCTCAGAAAGAGTCCTGGCTCGGTCCATGGGGATGCCCGTTTAGTTGAGTCATGAAAGACAATATTCTACTTTTGTGCAATGGTGGAAGACAAATTGCTGAAGCAAGACCGACACGCAGCGTGAACGGCATGCTTGTGAGCAGCGAAGGACTTTTGGGGCGCGGGAAATGAGCCCACACTTTCTAGTTTGTTTGCCAGCAAGCGACGTGCATCTCTGTAGCATCTCTGAAGTGTTGGGGAAGTCAGGTGGTTTTGTATGAATTCCCTGGGGGTGTCTCTGCCAGGGGCATTTTTGTTCGCGCACGAGTTTGGCCTGTGTCCTCCGTGTTCAATCCAATACAGATGCGCCTGCTCGTTGACTTGGTCTGAAATATCAAGAGGAGCTGTTATGTCCTACACAGGCGCTGGGCCCGAGGCTGATCCTGGTGTCACGGCTGGGCGTTGTGGTGTGGTCCATCATCATGGGGATCGCCCTCACTGTCGTTCAGGTGAATGTTCCTCTGCTTCACTGGTTTACCCCAGAAAGTTCCTATGCAAGTCTTGTGCTGCCTTTAGAAGCGGCCTAAATATTGCAAGATATAATCTGTGCCCATGGTTGATTGGGTCTTGCTTGGATCTGGCGACTCCAACAAGGGGTGGGAATTTGGCAGCCTTTACATGCAGATTGTCTGCAGACGCACCTTGCCTTCGGCAGGAAAGGCGTGTAATAATAATAATAATAATAATAATAATAATAATAATAATAATAATAA
>JADEYI010001206.1_pt1 | contig 21674 bp, 19 predicted proteins | sample 8542331 | NCBI WGS metagenome assembly JADEYI01 (sample SAMN16510988, study PRJNA670497) | mine drainage metagenome | isolation source: biofilm near Copperflume 1 | place: Germany: Marsberg coppermine Kilianstollen | collected 2018-02
CACCAGCCGCTCTCGTGCTCGAATGTGCCCACCGGGCGTTGGAAGTTCGGACTAGGCGCAACGGCCGCGGCGCGGACCAGAGAGCGGTGCCTCAGCGGCGCCGCTCTCTTCGTGTCCGCCGAGTTCCGGCGCCGGGCGTCGCGAATCGGACAGGGTCGACGTTCCCGGGCCGACCCTCCTCGGGCGATCAGGAGGACCGCTTCATCGTCGGCCAGGCGGTCGCCGCAGCCTTCCGCGGCAGGCAGACTCTGCTCATCGGATCGCGACCGGGTCTCCTCCGGAGGCATCGGATCCGATCGAGAGGAGATCACGATGGACCCGAACAGCCGCTACATCGTCGTCCAGGCCCGGATGTCCGAGCGGTTCGCGGAGGCGCAGCGCGCCCGACTCGTCAAGGGTGACTCCGTCGATCGCCATGCCGGCGCGATGGCCAATGCGCGATCCCACATCCTGGCGCCGGTGGCACGGCTCCTCACGGTCCGCATCCGGCTCGCCGCTCGTCGGCCGACCCTCGTCCTGCCATCCGCTGGCGCATCCTCGCCCGCACGCTGACCGTTCGCCGCGCTCGTATTGTCCCGCCTCGTCGTGCCGCGTAGCATGCACCTCGGCACCAGCCGGTCCGTGATGAACGGCGTGGATGAGCGAGGGCGGCGAGCAGCGCATGTCGAGCACGATCGAGGACGGCTTCGCGATCGAGACGCTGCGGCGGTGCGCGCTCTTCGCGAAGGTCGGTGACGAAGCGCTCGCAGCATGCGTGCGGAGCCTCCGGGTCCGGCGTTTCCGCAAGAACGAGACGATCTTCCACCAGGGTGACCCCGGCGATTCCCTCTTCATCGTCGAGACCGGGTCGGTCAAGATCGTGCTGCCGAGTCCCGAGGGGGAAGAGGGCGCCATCATCGCGACCCTCGCTCGCGGTGACTTCTTCGGTGAACTCGCCCTCCTCGACGGCGCGCCGCATTCGGCCACGGCGGTTGCCCTCGACACTGCCGAGATGCTCGTCATGCGACGGGATACCTTCGAGCAGCTCATCGACACGGATCGCGGTCTTCGGATGGCGTTGTTCGCCGGCCTCACCGCCGAGCTCCGTCGACTCACGGGACACGTCGAGGAGCTCCACTTCCTCGACCTTCCCGGCCGCCTCGCCGCGCGCCTGGTCCGCCTCGCGGCTGACACACGGCCGGACGCCGCTGGCGAGATCGTCCTCGATTGGCCGTACACCCAATCGGAGCTCGCCTCGATGATCGGTGGCACGCGCCAGACGGTCAACCGCCTTCTTGCGGACATGGTGACCGCGGGTCTCGTGCGCTTCGAGAAGGACACGGTCGTCATCCCCGACCTCGATCGGCTCGCCCGCGCGGCCGAACGGTGACGGTCGAAGGGACCACGCACCCGGTCAGCGTCGGGATCCGTGGCTGACGACGTTCTAAGCGCGGATGCGCTCACCCTCCTCCGCTCGATCGCCCTCCGTGCGGAGGTGGCGCGACGGCTCGATCTCGGGTCGGCGGAGGCGGTCCTTCGCTCCGTGGTCGACGCCACGGTCGCGCTCTTCCAGGCCGAGGCCGCCTCCATCGCCCTCTATGACCCGACGAAGGACCGCCTCGTCTTCCGCGTCGCGGCAGGCGAACAGGGGCGCGGTGTCGTCGGACTCGAGGTGCCGCCGTCGCAGGGTCTCGTCGGCTACGTCTACACGACCGGTCAGGCCCTGGCGCTCTCCGACGTCGCGCGGGACAAGCGGTTCGGCCGGGCGTTCGCCGAGCAGACGAGTTATGTGCCGCGATCCATCGTCGCCGTGCCGCTCGTCGATGAGCATGGGACGATCGGCGTGCTCGAGGTGCTCGACAAGCGCGACGAAGCGGCATTCAGTCTCCGCGACATCGAGCTCGCATCGGTCTTCGCCCGCCAGGCCGCGGTGGCAATCAGCTCGAGCCGGGTGGAGCGCGACGTCGCGACGCTCATCGGGTCGGCGCTCACCGCGCTCAACCGGAGCGACGGCGACGCCGCGGCCCCTCCCGGCGACGGGTTGGCGCTCGAGAACCTCGTCCGCGCTGCCACCGCGGACCTCGCCGGCGACGACGACTCGCGGCTCTGGGCGCTCGTCGAGCAGGTCGCCCGCGTCCGGCGCGTGGATCCGGGTCAGCTTGCGCTCGTCGTCGATCTCCTCGCGGTCGTGGCGGACCACGCCGAGCGGGCCGGTCGAGCGCGGGCACGGCGGCGGTGACGGACGAGCTGCTTCCCGCCTGGAGCGAGCCGTTCACCCTCGATCGGCGGGCCGGCCTCGCCCGAAGTCTCCCCTTCGGTGCGATCGATCGATCCTGGGCCTTCGACGGCTCGAACGGACGAGGGATGACGGTCGCCATCATCGACTCGGGCGTCGAGCGGGATCATCCGGCCGTCGGCGGTCGGCTCGTGCGGAGCGTCCGCGTCGAGCTCGGCGAGGAGCGGCCCGTGGTCGTCGAGGATCCCGACGGGCTCGACGTCGTGGGCCATGGGACTGCGTGCGCCGGGATCGTCCACGCACTCGCGCCGGCGGCGGACATCGTCTCGATCCGCGTGCTCGGACCGGACAACCGGGGCAAGGGCGCGGCGTTCGCCGCCGGTCTCGACTGGGCGATCGAGCAGGGCGCGGACGTCGTCAACCTCAGCCTCAGCTCGAAGAGCGACGCCCTCTTCGCGACGTTCCACGAGCTCGCCGACGCGGCGTACTTCGCGAACGTCCTCCTCGTCAGCGCCGCGAACAACGTCCCGGGCCCGAGCTATCCGTCGCTCTTCGCGTCCGTCGTATCGGTCGCCGCGCACGATATCGCCGATCCGTGGACCTGGTTCTACAACCCGTCCCCGCCGGTGGAGTTCGGGGCGTACGGTCTCGATGTGGATGTCGCGTGGCGCGAGGGCGGCCGGATCCTCGCGACGGGCAACAGCTTCGCCGCGCCGCACATCGCCGGCCTCGCGACGCTCATCCGGGCGAAACACCCGGCAGTCACCCCATTCGAGGTGAAGGCGATCCTGGCGGCGACGGCGTCGCCGGTCGGCTGAGCGGCACTCCGGGTTCGCGTCGGGCGATCGCTCGTGGGCGCCACGAGACCCCGGCCCGGTGGGAGGTCGGGGCGGGGTCTCGGTGACGGATGCCGGGCGTTGGGAGCCCGGCGGCTATGGGTGTCCGGTCGTGGTGTCGCCCGTGCTACTCGCCGTGACCCGATGGGCTTCGAAGCGTGTGGCGATGACCCTCGACATCGTCCTCGCCCGCCTCGCGGGCTCCCTTGAACCCCTCGCGGGCGCCGAGCCGATGACCCTCGACATCGTCCTCGCCCGCCTCGCGGGCTCCCTTGAACCCCTCGCTGTTGTCGATGCCAGCCCTACCGGCCTCCCGATCCGTTCCTTCTGCCGGCAGCTTCCCGCGCGGGTGCGGACTGCGGCGCTGGATGGAGAGTACTCCCCGCCTGCCCACGGGCAAGGTCGGGATGCGACCCGCGCGGTGTCAGGTTCGCGACAGGGAGATCAGCGTGGCGGCCGCTCAGCGTGCGAGCGGTCGTCGGATGCCGCGGTGCAGATCGAGGAAGCGACTCGAAAGGCCGGGGCCGGCGGCGACGAGTTCGAGGAAGTCGGGGCCGTCGAGCTCGAGCATCGTCGCGGGAGTGGTCGCCGTGACGGTGGCCGTCCGCGGGACGCCCGTCAGCAGGCCGATCTCGCCGAAGACCTCGTCCGGTCCCATGGATCGCAGCCGAGCAACCGTAAGGTCGGCCTTCCGCTGCGTGACCTCGAAGCTGCCGGAGACGACGATCGCGAGTCGATCGGCCGGGTCGCCCTGGCGCATGACCACGGTCCCCGCGGCGATCTCCCGGCGTCGACATCGAGCGAGGATCGCCTCGAGGGTCGCCGGGGCGACGCCGGCGAAGATCGGCAGCCCGGCCACGTGTCGCAGGAGGATGTCTCCCGGGCTCGCCGCCCGGGTGCCGGCTGATCCGACCATGACCGCGGCGAGGATCGACGCGACGACGACGGCCGCTCCGCAGGACGCGAGGACCGGAGCGGTGCCAATGGCCGAGGCGAGGACCGGAACGGCGAACGAACCGCCGGCATAGGCGAGCGTCGCGACCGTCGCCACCGCCCCGAGGGCCCGGCCACGGAGTTCATCGGGCACCACGCGCTGGAAGATCGTCGCATCGACCACCTCGACGAGCAGGCTCCCGGCGGAGGCGATGGTCATCGCGATGAGCGCCGGAAGGAGTGCGTCGGTCGCCCCGAGTGCCGCGAGCCCCGCACCGAGGGTCACGGCCCCGCCCACGAGGAGCGGGGCGAGGCGCGGTCGGAGGACGAGTGAGCCCGCGATGAGCGCGCCGATGACGCCGCCGACCCCGATCGCGGCGTTGAGATAGCCCGTCGCCGCCTCGCTGGTCCCGAACGCCGACCCGGCGAGGACCACCGTGAGGACGGACAGGCCGCCGAAGGCGAACGATCCGGCGACGTCGAGCAGGGCGAGCCCGACGATGGGGCGCAGTGCGACCGCGCCGCCGATCCGAGGCGCGGTTTCGCCGGTGGGCGACCCGGCAGCGCCCGACCCGGCAGCGCCCGACCCCGCGGCGCTCGACGCCGATGGGGCCGCCGGTGCGCTCACCGGATCGGCGCCGCTTCGACGCGGCAGGCGCCACAGGACCGCGGCGACGACGGCGAATGAGACGGCGTTGAGCAGGAACGCGAGGGCAAGGCCGGATGACGCGATGATGAGGCCGCCGATGGCCGGCCCGATGACGAACGCGAGCTTGTCGAGGCTCGCCCACGCACTGTTCGCCGGTCCGAGTCGGGATTCATCCCCGACGAGCGTCGGGAGGAACGCGCCGATCGTCGGTCCGAAGAACGATGAGAAGCACGTCGCCAGGACGGCCAGCGCCACGATCGCCCAGAGCGGTCCGTCGAGTGCGACGAGTGCCGCGAGCGCGAGCATGATCGCGCCACGAGCGACGTCCGTCGCGAGCAGCACGAGACGACGGTCGTATCGGTCGGCCGCGATCCCGGCGGGCACGGAGAGGACGACGTACGGCAGAACGCGGGCCGCCCCGACGATGCCGAGGAGCACCGGATCGGCGCTCCGCTCGTAGACGACGACGAGGAGGGCGACGAGGTAGAGCCAGTCACCGATGGAGCTGATGAACTCCCCAGCGAGCAGGCGCATGAGCGCCCGGTCGACCCACAAGGATCGATACGCGCGGAGGACGGTCATCGGCCGTCAGGCGCCGCGGACGGTCGGCTGTCGGCGCGCATCTCGAGCGGCGATCGGCGGCGGATCGCTACGCGACGAAGCGCCGGAAGACCGCGACCGCGTTCTGGCCACCGAAGCCGAACCCGTTGATCATGGCCGTGTCGACCCGAGCCGCGCGCTTGATGCCGGGGACGTAGTCGAGATCGCACTCCGGGAGGTCCGGATGCTCGAGGTTCGCCGTCGGTGGGATCCAGCCGTCGCGGATCGCCCCGATCGCAGTGAGCGCGGAGACGGCGCCCGCCGCACCGAGGAGGTGGCCGACCATCGACTTCGGCGAACTGATCGGGACCGTGTGGGCTCGTGGTCCGAAGGCGGCCTTGATGGCCCGGGTCTCGGTGACGTCGTTGAGCGGAGTCGACGTGCCGTGGGCGACGATGTAGTCGATGTCCGTCGGGCCGATGCCGGCGTCCGCCATGGCGCGGGTCATCGCTCTCGTGGCTCCCCGGCCGGTGGGCTCGGGGGCGCTGATGTGGTAGGCGTCCGCGGTGAGCGACGCACCGAGCACCTCGGCCTGGATCCGGCCTCCCGCGCCGCGAGCGAGCGCGTGGGCGACGGATTCGACGACGACGCACGCGGCGCCCTCGCCGAAGAGGAAGCCGTCGCGGTCGCGGTCGAACGGCCGCGAGGCGTGGGTAGGGTCATCGTTCCGCTTCGAGAGGGCGCCCATGTTGCCGAGCGCGGCGAACGCGATCGGGAGGAGCGCGGCCTCGGAACCGCCGGCGATCACGACGTCGCACTCGCCCGACCGGATGAGGCGGAGAGCGTCCTGGAAGGCGATGACGCTGCTCGCGCACGCCGCGACCTGGGTGATGAGCGGCCCGGTCAGTCCGTAGCGCATGCTCACCATCGCCGCCGCCATCGAACCGGAGAGCGCCGGGATCGCGAACGGGCTCACCTGGCCGGGCCCCTTGGCCGCCAGCGTCGACGTGCCTTCGATGACCTGCTCCATGCCACCGCCGCCCGTGTTCAGGATGACCCCGACCCGGTCCCGCCGTTCCGGGTCCCATCCCTCGAAGTCGAGCCCGGAATGGTGGACCGCCTCCGCCGCGGCGGCCATCCCGAAGTGGATGAACCGGCTCATCCGACGGGCCATCTTTCGATCCATGACCACCGTGGGATCGAAGCCCTTGACCTCGGCGGCGATCCGGACGTCGAAGCCGGAAGGATCGAACGAGGTGATCGGCCCGCCACCGGAGACACCCTCGAGGAGGTTGGCCCAGAACGTCGCGGCGTCGTTGCCGATCGGCGTCACGGCGCCGACGCCGGTGACGACGGCTCGCCGGGACGGATCGGTCGACGGTGGCACGGGCGGTCACCTCACACGGTTGCTGGGCTGCCGGGATTGTAGCGGCGGGGTTCGTTCGACGGACGCCGCCTCTCGACGGACGCCGCCGGCAGATGGGTTGCTGCCGGGAGGAGGTCGCTCGTCCAGTCAGTTCGGGGCATGAGACGGACGATCCGCCTGGTAGACGCACGGACGACGCCGGGAGGAGGTCGCTCGTTCAGTCAGTTCGTGGCATGACATCCCAGCTTGTGCCGGCCGCAGCCGTGAAGTGAGCCGGAATGAAGGCCGACATGCTTGGCTCTCGCCATGCCGTTCGAGCCACGCCATCAGAAGCCGCCCGTGCAGCGAGCGCTCGTGCGCATCGGAGCCGACGTCCGGCAGGCGCGGTACGCAGCCGGGCTGAGCCAGCAGGCGCTCGCCGACCGTGTCGGCGTGGCGCAATCGACGATCTCGCGGCTCGAGCGCGGGTGTGCGCCGGGCGTCGGCTTGTGGGTCATCGCGGCGACCATGGCGACGCTGGGATTCAGATCGCTCGCCGACTTCCGGTTCGCCGATCTGCGGTCGCCGCGACCCTGATCCAGAACAACCCCGGCATTCGTCGCAGGACCGACCTGCGGTCATGCCCCGAACTGAATGACGGCGAGAGACCCTTCCGCGGGTGTTCGGGCCGGAAGCCGTCAGTCGCCGTCGAACTGTTTGAAGATGACGGCGCCGTTGTGGCCGCCGAGGCCAATGTTGTTCGACAGGCCATACCGGATCCGGAGCGGCGTCGCCTCGGTGAGGACCCACAGGTCACAGTCGGGGTCGGGCTCCCGATAGTTGATCGTCGGCGGGACGCACTGCTCGACGATCGACATGACGGTCGCGAACGCCTCGAACGATCCGGCGGCGCCCATCATGTGGCCGGTCATGGACTTCGTGGCGCTGATCGCGAGGCTGTGCGCCGAAGCAGCCGCTCGATCCCCGAAGACGGTCCAGATGGCCTCCGTCTCACGCCGGTCGCCGAGCGGCGTTCCGGTCCCGTGGGGATTGATGAGGTCGACCTCGTCCGCCGGGACGCCACGCCGGTCGAGGGCCATCTTCATCGCCCGGGCCGATCCGGTGCCGCCCTCGATCGGCTGGATCATGTCCCAGCCGTCCGCGGCCGAGCCGTAGCCGACGACCTCGGCGTAGATCCGCGCCCCGCGAGCCTTCGCGAGCTCCATGTCCTCAAGCAGGAGCGAACCGGCCCCCTCACCGAGGACGAAACCGTCGCGCGTCCGATCGAACGGACGCGACACCGTCTCCGGTCCGCCGCCGGGCAGCGGCATCGCCAACCCCCGCATGTTGCCGAACCCGGCGTGGGCGACCTCGAGGAGCGGCATTTCGCACGAGCCGCTGATGACGGCGATGCAGTCGCCGCGGCGGATCGCCTCGGCGCCTTCCGCGACGTTGTGCGTGCCGGTCGCGCAGGCGGACACGATGCAGATGTTGTGGCCGATCGCCCCCGTCTCGATGGCGATCATCCCGGAGGTCGAGTCCACGAGACCGTTGGCGATGAACGTCGGCGCCACGGCCCGTGGGCCGCGCTCCTGGAGCACCCGCCAGTTGTCGATCATGAGCTGCTGGCCGCCGGCGCCGGAGCCGAAGACGACCCCGACCTCCGTCCGGTTCGCGTCGGTGATCTCGAAGCCCGAGTCGGCGAGGGCCTGCTTGGCTGCCGCGACGCCGTAGTGGAGGCTCGCCTCCGTGCGCCGGACGGACTTGGCGTCAAGCCACTGCAGGGGATCGAAATCCTTGACCTCGCCGGCCACCTTGGCCTCGTAGCGGCTCACGTCGAAGCGGGTAATCTCGGCGAGGCCGCTCCTTCCGTTGAGGAGATTGTCCCAGACGGTCTTCGTGTCGTTGCCGACGGGGCTGACGACGCCGAGGCCGGTGATGGCGACGCGGCGGGTGTAGTCGGGGGTGCGCACTCGGTCGGGCTCCTGTCCGCTGACGGTTCGGTTTGGTCGGTTCGCGCTAGACGGCGCTGGGGAGGAAGGGCACGGAGAGGCGATCGAGCGTCGTCGGGTCGTCCGTCGCGATCGTCTCGGCGTCCGGGACGATCCGCCGGATGAGGCCGCTGAGGACCCGCCCGGGTCCGATCTCCACGTATGTGTCGACGCCATCGGCGGCCATCCGCTGGACCGCCGCGATCCAGTCGACGCCGGTCGTGAGGTGCTCCACGAGTTCGGCGCGGCAGGCGTCGCCGGTCGTCAATGGTCGGGCATCCGCGTTCGCGAGGAGCGGCGGATGGGGATCGGCGAAGGCGATGCCGGCGAGTGCGGTCCGCATCCCTTCGGCGGCTTCGGCCATGAGCGGTGAGTGGGCGGCGACGCTCACCGGGAGCTCGATGGCCCGTCGCGCGCCGAGGTCGCGGGCGATCGCGAGCGCCGCCTCCACCGCGGCTCGCTCGCCCGACACGACGACCTGCCCCGGTGAGTTGCGGTTCGCGATCCCGAAGACACCGTGCGCCGCGGCCGCGGCGACGAGCTCCGGCAGTCGCGCATCGTCGAGGCCGATGATCGCCGCCATCCGACCCTCACGGCCGGACCCGGATCCCTGCATGAGGATCCCCCGGCGACGAACCAGCCGGATCGCGTCGGCGAAGTCGAGGACGCCGGCGGCGACGAGGGCGCTGTACTGGCCCATCGAATGGCCGGCAGCGTACGCGGCATCCGGGCTGGCGCCGATAGCGGCCCATCGATCGCGAAGGACGGCGAGCGAGGCGATCGATGCCGCGAGGAGCGCCGGCTGAGCATTGACGGTCCGATCGAGTTCCTCGGCCGGACCCTCCCAGGCGAGTCGGCTGAGCGGTTCGCCGAGTGCGTCGTCCGCCGCGGCGAAGATCGCGGCGGCGGCAGCCGATGCGGTGGCGAGATCGCGGCCCATGCCGACGGACTGCGATCCCTGGCCGGGGAAGACGAACGCGAAGCGAGTCATGGGCTCCTGGTGCCGGAGGTCGAGGAAGCGATCTCAGCCTACCGGCGATGCCCGCCGTCACGGAGCGAAGCGTATGCAACGTTGCACACGATCGGCGCCCGTACTACGCTCCAGTGCGATGGCCGACGAATCCCAGCTGCCCCGCCGTCCCCCCGCACCGCTCCGGCCGACCCGGCGGACCGCGTCGCGCCGGGCCATCGCCCGGATCTTCGAGGCTGATCTCTCGGCACCCGTCGTCAACGCCGGTCTGCGGACCTCGAATCCGCGAGAGCTCTCGGAGCGCGTGGCGATGGGCCGTGCCCTCTGGCGCGAGCTCGTCATCGGGTTCGCCTCCCAGCTCGGTGGGCTGCGGCTCGGCTTCACCCAGCTCGCGGCGCTGTACGTCCTCGCCGATGGTGGCGTGACGACCGTCTCCGATCTCGCCGACATGCTCGGCCGGTCACCCTCGGCGACGTCCCGACTCGTCGACGGTCTCGTTCGCCGACGGCTCGTCGAACGTCGGCCGGAGACCGAGGATCGACGCCAGAAGACGCTCACGCTCACGCAGCGTGGACAGGCCCTCCTCCGCGTCGTGGATCGGGCTCGGGCGGACCAGTTCCTCTCCGCGGTGCGGCCGATGCCGCGCGCCGAGCGGGCGCTCATCGCGATGGGCGTCGCGGCGCTCGCGACCCATGCGATCTCGCGCCGAGGCCGCCTCGTCCGGACCCCGCGCGAGTGACGGCCGGCCCATCGCCTCAGCCGGCGAACCGCCGCACGACGTCGTAGAGGACCGGCAGGCCGAAGCGGAGCGCCTCGATCGACACCCGCTCGTCGACCCCGTGGAACAACTCCAGGAAGCGGTCCTCGGGCCTGAGGCGGAGCGGCGAGAACCCGTAGGTGGGCGTGCCGAGCCGGTGGGTGTGCTTGGCGTCCGTCGCGAACGGGGCCATGATCGGGACCGGGACAGCCTCGGGGTCGTGATCACGGAGCGTGTCGGCGAGGAGCCGGTAGAAATCGCTGTCGACGGGGGCCTCCACCGGCTCACCGGCCACCACGATCTCGACGTCCATCGTCGACCACAGCTCGTCGCCGATCCGGCGCCGGAGGACGTCCCGCATCTCGACCTCGGTCGTGCCGGGCAGGGTCCGGACGTCCACCTCGATCGTCGCCTCGCCCGGGATCACGTTGTGCTTGAGGCCGGCCCGGATCACGTTCGGGCTCACGGTGTCGCGAAGGAGTGCGTTCGCCGCCCGCGCGTACATCGGGTCGCAGGCGGCGACCTCGGAGGAGCTGCCGCCGGTGCCCTCGCCGGCGCCCTCGACGAGCGCCGCGAGCGTCCGTGAGAGCCCGGGCGCCGCGACCCGGACCGCGTCGAAGAACCGCTCCATCGGCGGGGTGAGCCGGACCCGGCCGGGATCCGCGATGCGGTCCACGATGCGGGCGGCCCGGACGGCGGCGTTGTCCGCCCGCGGCATGGAGCCGTGGCCCCACGTTCCATGAACCGTGAAGCGGTAGTCGATGAAGCCCTTCTCGGCGACCTGGATCGGGTAGAACCGGACGCCGCCGAGCTCGGCCGAGACACCGCCCGCCTCGTTGATCGCGGCGTCGGCCCGGAGCCACTCCGGGTGATGCTCCGCGACCCAGCCCGCCCCGGCGAGCCCGCCGGCCTCCTCGTCCGCGGTGGCGGCAAAGAGGATGTCACGGCGCAGTCCGGGGATCGGATCGGCGGCCGGGTCGCGTCCCGCCGCACGGGCCTCGCCGGCAAGGATCCGGATGACTCCAAGCTCCATGGAGAGGAGGTTCTTCATGTCGACGGCTCCCCGGCCGTAGACGTATCCGTCGGCGAGATCGGCGGCGAATGGATCGTGGGTCCAGCCCTCCGGCGGAGCCGGCACGACGTCGAGGTGACTGAGAAGGAGAAGCGGACCGCCGCCGGTCCCATCGCCGCGAAGCCGCGCCGCGACGGAGCCTCGGCCCGGCAGCGGCTCGACGACCGTCGCGTCCACGCCGGTCTCGGCGAGGATCGCCGCCACGAGTCGGGCCGCCCGGATCTCGTCCCCGGGCGGATTCACCGTCGGGATGCGGATGAGGTCGCGGAGGTCGGCGACGAGCCGGTCGTGGGCGATCCGCCAGGCGCTGTCCGCGAGCGCCGCAGACGGCCGCCCGGTCACCCGGCCGGTCCGGCGACGATCAGGCCGAGGATCGTCACGAACATCCCGATGCCGACGATGAGGACGATCATCGCGATGAGAAGGTGGAAATACCGCCGCTCCCGGCGCCGGGTCTCGGCCATCTCCGGGTCGTCGCCGCCCGGGATGTAGGCGGAGGCGAGGCCACGCCGGCGGGCGGCGAGCTCACGCTCCGTGACCGGGGGCAGGGTGCGGATCGGCTCGCTATCGCCCTCCGACCGAGCCGTCCCGCCCGGGTCGGCCGTCCCGCCCGGCCCGGGCGTCGTCACCCGCGTCCCGCGGCGAGGGTCGCGGTCATCCGCGCGCCCGTGGTCACCGCTCCGGCCGACGCCGACCCGACGAGCGCGGCGTACTTCGCCATGACGCCGCCGCGATAGCGTGGTGGCGGTGGCGACCATGCCGCCCGCCGACGCGCGAGGACCTCTGCCGCGACATCGAGATCGAGGGCCCGCCGGTCGACGTCGATGACGATCCCGTCACCCTCCTCGACGAAGGCGATCGGTCCGCCGAGCGCGGCCTCGGGGGCGACGTGCCCGAGCATGAGGCCGTGGGTCCCGCCGCTGAAGCGGCCGTCCGTGAGGAGCGCCACGGAGTCGCCGAGGCCCTCGCCGACGAGGGCAGCGGTCACGCTCAGCATCTCCTGCATGCCGGGACCGCCGACCGGGCCTTCGTAGCGGATGACGATGACGTCGCCGGGGGCGATGCGGCCGTCCCGCACCGCCTCGTAGCAGGCGTTCTCCGAATCGAACACCCGCGCGGGGCCCCGATGGAGGCGTCGCTCGTGGCCGGCGAGCTTGACGACGCAGCCGTCCGGGGCGAGCGTACCGCGGAGGATCGCCAGGCCGCCGGTCGGCTTGATCGGCGTCTCGATGGGAACGACCACCCGTTGGCCGGAGGTCTCGACGACCGCCGCCGCGGTCTGGGCGATCGTTCGGCCGTCGACCGTCGGCGCGTCGCCGTGGAGATGGCCGCCCTTGAGGAGCTCGCGCGTGAGGAGCCCGATGCCGCCCGCGTCGTACAGGTCGGCGGCGGTGTAGCGCCCGCCCGGGACCATGTCGGCGACGATCGGGGTGCGATCCGCGACCGCCCCGAACTCGTCGATATCGAGGGCGATCCCGAACTCGTGGGCGATGGCGAGCAGGTGGAGGACGCCGTTCGTCGAGCCGCCCGATCCGGCGACCGAGGCGATCCCGTTCTCGATCGAGCGGCGATCGACGATCGCCGAGGGCCGCACGTCCCGACGGACGAGGTCCATGACGATCTCGCCGCAGCGCCGGGCGGCTTCATCCTTCGCCGGATCCTCGGCCGGGATCCCGTTGAGTCCGGCCGGTGAGAGCCCGATGAGCTCCATGACCATGGACATCGTGTTCGCCGTGTACTGGCCGCCGCAGGCGCCCGGTCCCGGGCAGGCCACGTTCTCCACCTCGTAGAGCTCGTCGAGGCTGATCTTGCCGGCCCGGTACGCGCCGATCGCCTCGAAGACGGTGACCACCGTCGCGTTCCGCTGACCCTTGTACACACCCGGGTAGATCGTCCCGTTGTAGAGGACGAGACCCGGCACATCGAGCCTCCCGAGCGCCATCGCCGCGCCGGGGATCGTCTTGTCGCAGCCGACGAGGCACACGACCCCGTCGAACAGGTGGCCACGGACGACGAGCTCGATGGAGTCGGCGATGACCTCGCGACTCACGAGGCTCGTCTTCATCCCCTCCGTGCCCATCGAGACGCCGTCGCTGATGGAGATCGTGTTGAACTCCATCGGCGTGCCGCCCGCGGCCCGGATGCCGGCCTTCACGTGCTCGGCGAGGCGGCGCTGGTTGTAGTTGCACGGCATCGTCTCGATCCACGTCGTCGCCACCCCGACGAGTGGTTTCGCGAGGTCCTCGTCCGTGAAACCGATCGCCTTGAGCATCGCCCTCGCGGCGGCGCGGTCGGGACCGTCCGTCAGGCGCGCGCTGTGGCGCTTGGCCGGATCGGTCGGGCGGTCGTACGGGTGGCTCGGCTCGGTCATCGGCGGCGTCCTCGGCTCGGTCATCGGCTCCGTCATCGGCGGTCGCCCCAGTGTACGAGTCCCCGCCGGGGTCACGCCGTCCGGGTGCCCTCGAGTCGGGGGTCTGCGAGTCGGCGCTGCACGATCCTCCGGAGCGTCCGCAGCGCCACCGCGCCCGACTCGAGTACGAGATCGTGGAAGGCGCGGATGTCGAACCGCTCTCCGAGCGTCGATTCGGCTTCCCGCCGCAGGGCGAGGAGCTCGAGCTGGCCGGACTTGTAGGCGAGCGCCTGGCCCGGCCAGACGATGTAGCGATCGACCTCGTTCGCGATGTTGTTCGCGGCGAGGGCGCTGTTCCCGACCATGAAGTCGATGGCCGCCTGACGGGACCAGCCGAGTGCGTGGATGCCGGTGTCGACGACGAGCCGGCAGGCGCGCCACGAGTCCATCGAGAGCATGCCGATCCGATCGAGATCGCTCGAGTAGAGGCCCATCTCGTCGGCGAGGCGCTCGCTGTACAGGCCCCAGCCCTCCCAGAAGGCCGTCGGCCCCAGGTTCCGGCGGAACGTCGGCAGGTGCCCGAGCTCCTGCGCGATCGCGATCTGGAGGTGGTGGCCGGGCACGGACTCGTGGAAGGCGAGGCATTCCGCGTCGTACCGTGGGCGAGTCTCCGGGTGACCCGTGTTGATGTAGTACTGACCGGGCCGGGAGCCGTCGAGCGCGGGCTGGCGGTAGTACGCGATCGTCGCGTTCTCCTCCTCGTGGGCCGGCATCCGGACGACCTCGCACGGGGTCGTCGGGGTGCGACCGAACCAGGCCGGAACGGTCGCCTCCGCGCGGAGGAGGGCCTGTCGCGCCGTGGCCTCCACCTCGTCGCGGGTCGCGAAATGCATCGCTGGGTCGTCGCGGAGCCGCCCGAGCGCGTCGGTGCGGTCCGCAGCGCCGAGGACGCGGCGGCCGAGCTCCTCGATCTCGTCGTTGATCCGCGCCACCTCCGCGAGTCCGATGGCGTGGAGCTCCTCCGGCGAACGATCGAGCGTCGTGTGGAACCGAACGAGGGTCGCGTAGGCGGCCCGGCCCCCATCGATGTGGCAGATCCCGGCTCGCTCGTCCGGCCGCGCCCGCGGCAGCACCTCCACCTCGAGGAACGCTCGGTGTCGGGCGAGCGCCGGACGGATCCCCTCATGAAGGGCAGTGGTCAGACCGTCTCGGAATGCGGCGAGCTCCTCCGCCGGCCAATCGTCACGCGCCACGCGGAGCGGTTCGAGGAACCCGCTCTCCTCGTCGGAGACCGCGAGGGTCGCGGCCAGCGCCTCGACGACCTTCGCGATCGGTGTCCGGACGCCGACCCGACCCTCGACGAGGCCGCGCCGGAGGTTCGTCGTGTGGTCGTCCATGAGCGGTCCGAACCGTCGCCAGCGTTCGACCATCATCCGCGCCTCGGCCGGTGTCCGCACCGGCTGGTACGAGGCGACGTCCTGGATCTCGTTGTGCCAGCCGGCGAGCGGGTCGACGTTCCACGACTCGATCCCGAGTGTCGCGAGCGCAGCGCGTCCGGTCGCCTCCTCGATGAGCACCTCGCGGGTGACGCGATCCTCCTCCGTCAGCTCCGCGGGGTCGATCGCCCGGGCGCTATCGACCACGCGCTCGAGACGGGCGATCTCGCGAGCTGTGGCCGCCGGCGTGATGTCGTCCAGGCGGTCGTCGAATCGGCGATCGCCGTTCGCGGTCGCCAGGAGGGGGCTCGCTTCGCACAGTCCGTCCCAGAACGTCGCGGCGAGCGCCGCAAGGCCGTCGGTCGTCGTCGTCGCCGCCGCCGCCAGGTCGTCGGACGCCGTCGCCGCCGCGCGACCGGGATCAGGACGCTCGGCGCGGTTGGTCATCGGACGCACGGGCCGGTGCCGACGGCGGCCGTGGCGCCGAGCGCTGGCAGGACACGCGCCGCGACCTCCGATGGCGTGAGCGCGTAGCCGACGTTCGGGTCGCTCTTCGCCTCGGCGAAGACCACTCCGCCCACGGTCCCGTCCTCGAGGATGAGCGGCCCACCGCTGTCGCCCCGATCCACCTGCGCTGTCAGCTCGAGGATGCGGCGGGTCACGAGGGCGCCACCGTAGATGTCGCGTCCCTGCGCCGGATAGTCGGCGGCGACGCCCGCCGGGATGATGACGAGCGGGTCGCCGAACGGATGTCCGAGAGCGGCGCCGAGGGTCGCCCGACCAGGATCGACGGCTGCGAAGCGGAGGGCGGGGGTCGGGAGCGAGGGCGCCGAGAGGAGTGCGACGTCGAGCGACGGATCGAACAGGACGACGCGCGCCGGGGCCGCCGGGCCGCCGTCGAAGCCGACGGTCTCGCGGACGCCGCCGGCGACGACGTGGGCGTTCGTGACGTAGTAGCCCCGGCCGAGCGAGAACCCCGTGCCGGTGAGCTCGTAGCCGCAGGCCTGCGTGGTCACCCTGACCGTGCTCGTCACGGCCGCGGCGGCGATCCGCCGCGCGTCCGTGGCGGACGGCGTGCCCACCGGCACGGCCGGGAACGGCTCCAGGCCGACGAATACCTGGGGGAAGCCCGAGGCGTCGAGCAACCGACCGAGGTCAGCGGCGATCTCCGTGGGCGGCGGAAGGACCGCGCTGAGGGTCCGCACCGCGGTCGACGTCTGGGCCCAGCCGGCCGCTCGGGGGATCGGTCCGGCAGCGAGGATGCCCCCCGCGAGCCAGATGACGAGGAGGCCCTGGCCGACCCCGAGGAAGGCGCCGGCGACCCGATCGGCACTGCCGAGGATCCCTGTCCCGAGGCGATATCGGATCGTGGTCCCGAGGGCGGAGCCGAGGGCCTCCCCGATCCCGACGAGGAAGATGAGGCCACCGAGCACGGCGAGGGCCCGCAGCGGCGCCTGGAGTGGCGCGATCGTGTCGTGGACAAGCGGCAGGAGCAGCAGCGCGGCGGCCGCTCCCGCCACGGCACCGGCGAGTCCGCCGAGCTGCGGGAAGAATCCCGATCGGAGTCCGAGGAGGAAGGCGAACGCGACGATGAGGACGGCGGCGAGGTCCAGCGGGTTCACGCCCGCCATGACTGCCCTGCGTCGGCCGGGATGCGTTCGCCCACGAAGCCGTCGGCCGTCGCCTAGCCGGTTCCGACGAGCGTGTCGACTCGCGCCGGGTGCGTGGCCTCCCAGGCCTCGATCGCCGGCGCCGCTGCGAGCAGGAAGCCCATCTCATCCGTGCCGGCGAGGAGCATCCGCTTCGCGAAGGGGTCGATCTCGAAGTCGATCGTCGAGCCGTCCGGCAGGAGGATCCCGCCCTCGGCCAGATCGACCGTCAGGCGCGCCTCCGGATCCGCCTCCAGGAGCGCGAAGAGCTGCTCGTGGGTCGTGCCGTCCACGACGATGGGGAGCACCCCGTTCTTCAGGCTGTTGCTGCGGAAGATGTCGGCGTACGAGGTCGAGATGATCGCCCGCAGGCCGAAGGCGGCGAGCGCCCACGGCGCGTGCTCGCGCGACGAGCCGGCACCGAAGTTGTCGCCCGCAAGGAGGATCGATCGCCCGGCCATCTCCGGTCGATCGATGACGAACCGGGGTTCGCGGAGCGTCCCGTCCTCCGCGTAGCGCCAGTCGTGAAAGAGCGCCTCAGCGAGGCCGGCCTTGTCCGTGACCTTGAGGTAGCGGGCCGGGACGACCTGATCCGTATCGACGTTCTCCGCCGGCAGCGGGATCACGGCGCTCGTGAAGGCACGGTACGGCTCGGCCACGATCAGCGACCCCCGATCCCGACCGTCGCTGCGATGTCCGGCAAGGTCCGCGGGTCCGTCACGACGCCGGCGATGGCCGATGCAGCGGCGGTGAGCGGCGAGGCGAGGAACGACCGGCCGCCCTTGCCCTGGCGACCCTCGAAGTTCCGGTTCGAGGTGCTGATGGCGTACTGGCCCGGGCTGAGCTGGTCGCCGTTCATCGCGATGCACATGCTGCATCCGGCCTCCCGCCATTCGGCTCCGGCGGCTCGGAAGATCTCGTCCAGGCCCTCACGCTCTGCCTGGCGCTTTACCTCGTCCGAACCGGGGACGACCATCATCCGGACGCCCTCGGCGACGCTGCGGCCCTTCACCACGGCCGCGGCGAGTCGGAGGTCGCTGATCCGGCCGTTCGTGCAGCTGCCGACGAAGACGACGTCCACCCTCCGGCCGAGGATCGGCTCGCCGGGCCGGAGGTCCATGTACTCGAGCGCGTGCTCGAGCGCGCGACGCTGGCCGGGGTCCGCCTGGTCTGCGGGGGAGGGGATCCGACTCGTGATCGGGATCCCCATGCCCGGGTTCGTCCCGTACGTCACCATCGGCTCGAGGGTGGCCGCGTCGATCGTCACCGCTCGATCGAAGGTCGCGCCGTTGTCCGTGGGGAGGGCCCGCCAGCGGGCGACCGCGGCGTCCCAGGCCGTGCCCTGCGGAGCGTGGCGGCGGCCGTGGAGATACTCGAACGTCGTGTCGTCGGGGGCGATGAGGCCGGCCCGGGCGCCACCCTCGATGCTCATGTTGCAGATCGTCATCCGCTGCTCCATCGTCAGGGCGCGGATCGCCTCGCCGCGGTACTCGAAGACGTGGCCGGTCCCGCCGCCGATCCCGATCCGGGCGATGAGGGCGAGGATGATGTCCTTGGCGCTGACACCCGGGGCGAGGCGACCGTCGACGCGGACCTCATGGGTCTTCGGGCGCCGCTGGAGGAGGCATTGGGTCGCGAGGACCATCTCGACCTCGCTCGTCCCGATGCCGAAGGCGAGGGCCCCGAAGGCGCCGTGGGTGCTCGTGTGGCTATCGCCACAGACGATGGTCATCCCCGGCTGGGTGAGCCCGAGCTGCGGACCGATGACGTGGACGATCCCCTGGTCGGGGTCGCCGATGCCGTGGAGCGGGATGCCGAACTCCTCGCAGTTCGCCGTGAGCTGGCGGATCTGCGCCGCGGCCATCTCGTCGAGGATCGGCAGGTTCCGCGGCGTCGTCGGCACCGAATGGTCTGCGGTGGCGAGGGTCTGACCGGGCCGGCGGACGTGGAGGCCGCGCGCCCGAAGGCCCGTGAACGCCTGCGGGCTCGTCACCTCATGGACGAGGTGGAGGTCGACGGCGAGGATCGCCGGCGCACCTTCGTCCTGCGCGACGACGTGGTCGTCCCAGATCTTCTCGACGATCGTGCGTGGCGTGTGGTCGGGCATCTCGGTCAGCCTCGCGGCGGCGATGGCGGTCTCGTGGTGGTCCGCGGTGGAGGTCCCCGCGGCGGCGGCGCGCGCGAGCCGAAGGGTAGCAGAGAGCGGCTGACCCGCCGGCCGGCCTGTCGAGGGTTCGGTCTCGGCCCGCCCCGGCCATCCCTGGGCGAGGCGCGACCATCCCTGTCCCACCGTCTCATGCGGTCATCCATGGAACGTTGGATCCGGGCGCGGGAGTCGCGCCCCGGCCGACTGTCTCACCCGTCCACCCCCAGAACGCCCGAGACGGATTCGAGGCCCAGCGGGGGCCTCGCCGGCCAGAGATCGCCCGCCGGGCGCACGAACGTTCCGGTAGTGAGAGTCTGAGACGCGACAGCACCCGACATTGACGCGACCGAACCCGAGACGGATGAGGTACGGGTGCCGGGCACACCCCGTACCGTCGGCCGATGGTTGCGCGATCCATCGCTCGTGCTAGACTGCCCGGACCGAGCGGCGCCGCGCCGCACGGACGAGCGTATCGGAGACCGCTGCGTGGGTCTGTTCAACAGCCGGGATCGCCGCCCTGTCGCCGTCGTCGTGATGGCGGACGGTCGCCGCGTCCACGTGCCGTTGGCGGACGGCTCCCTGGTCGACGTATCGTTCTTCGGGCTGCTTCGCTCGCTCCTCCTTGGGCTGGACGGCCTTCTCGGCCTTATTACCGGCTCCCGGCGGGAGAACGGAGGATCGCGGAGGACGGAGCGCTAGACGCACCGGACACCAAGAGCCGAAGGGACCCTCGCCGGGAGGCGGGGGTCTTTCGTTTTGGAGGCGAAGGACGACCATGACGATGACCGGAGACCCGGCGAAGCTGCCGAGCCGCGTGAGCCACGTGCCGAACGATGGCAGTCCCGAGGCGGCGCGGATCGAGCAGGCCCGCAAGGAGATGCTCAACGACACGCGGCCGCTGAAGCGGACGCGGATCGGGGCGGACGTCGTCTGCGAGGCGCTCATCCGCCAGGGCGTCGAGGTCTTCTTCGGCTATCCCGGTGGCGTCGTCCTGCCGCTCTACGACGTGCTCGGCGACTATCCCGAGCTCCGCCACGTCCTCGTCCGCCACGAGCAGGGCGGCGCTCATGCCGCGGACGGGTACGCCCGCGTCACCGGCAAGGTCGGCGTCTGCCTCGGTACGAGCGGCCCCGGCGCCACGAACCTCGTCACCGGGATCGGGACCGCGCTGCTCGATTCCATCCCGATGGTCGCCATCACCGGCAACGTCGCCTCGTCGCTCATCGGCAAGGACGCTTTCCAGGAGATCGACATCAACGGCATCACGCTGCCGATGACGAAGCACAACTACCTCGTCCGGAACGCGGACGATCTGCCGCGCGTCTTCGCCGAGGCCTTCCACATCGCGCGGACCGGCCGGCCCGGTCCCGTTCACATCGACATCACGAAGGACGCCCTCCAGCAGGAGACCCGGGCGACCCACCCGACCGAGGCGGAGGTCGTCGCCGGCCTGCCCGGCTTCCGACCGAACTTCGACGGTCACCCCCGCCAGCTCAAGCTCGCCGCGGCCGAGATCGCGCGGGCCAGGCGGCCGATGATCCTCGCCGGTCACGGCATCCTCCACGCCCGGGCATGGGACGACCTCCGAGCCTTCGCCGAGAAGACCCAGATCCCCGTCGCGCACACGCTGCTCGGCATCGGCACGATCCCCGAGGATCACCCGCTCAGCTACGGCTACATGGGGATGCACGGCTGGAAGCACGTCAACCGGGCGATCCAGTCGGCCGATCTGCTCATCGCGATCGGCATGCGCTTCGACGATCGGGTCACCGGCAACGTGCGGACGTACGCCCCCTATGCCCGGATCGTCCATGTCGACATCGATCCGGCGGAGATCGGCAAGAACGTCGCCGTCGAGGTGCCGATCGTCGGCGATGCCGGGCGTGTCCTCCGCGCCCTCACCCCTATGGTCGAGGCGGTCGATCCGGCGGACCGGGCGGCGTACCTCGCCGAGCTGGCTGGATGGCGGAAGGAATCCGAGGCGAGCAGCTGGCACGGCTCGGGCGCCTGGCGCGACGGCCTGCTCTCGGCCGACTATGTCGCTCACCGGATCGGCGAGCTGAGCGGCCATGCCGCGACCTACGTCGCGGACGTCGGCCAGAACCAGATGTGGCTCGCCCGGTACACCGGCTTCCGCGAGCCGAACAGCCATGTCAGCTCGGGCGGCCTCGGGACGATGGGCTTCAGCCTCCCGGCGGCGATGGGGGCGGCGCTCGGCCGGCCCGACCGCGAGACGTGGGCGATCACCGGGGACGGCGGGTTCCAGATGACGTTCCAGGAGCTCATGACGCTGGTCCAGGATCGGATCCCGGTGAAGATCGCCCTCTTCGACAACAAGAAGCTCGGGATGATCCGCCAGTGGCAGGAACTCATCTACGCCGGGAACTATCACTCCGCACACCTGCTCGGGCCGGACTTCGCGAAGCTCGCCGACGCATTCGGCATTCCGGCTCGCCGGGCGACCCGGCCGGAGGACGTGGACGACGCGATCCGCTGGGCGCAGGGAATCGACGGCCCGGCCCTCATCTGGTTCGAGATCGCCGAGGAACAGAATGTCTTCCCGATGATGCCGGCCGGCAAGGGCCTGTCCGACCTCATCGAGGAGTGGGGCGGGGTGGAGGAATGAGCGCCGAGGCGAACTCGTCCGCCACCGCCGGTCCAGGCAGCTCCGCGGACGCGGGCACCTCCTCGGACCCGCGTACCTCCGGCGCACCGGTCCAGGCCGGCGCACCGGCCCACGCCGTCCCGCCGGCCCACGCCGTCCCGCCGGCCCACGCCGTCCCGC
>JADEYI010001207.1_pt1 | contig 21619 bp, 18 predicted proteins | sample 8542331 | NCBI WGS metagenome assembly JADEYI01 (sample SAMN16510988, study PRJNA670497) | mine drainage metagenome | isolation source: biofilm near Copperflume 1 | place: Germany: Marsberg coppermine Kilianstollen | collected 2018-02
GCAATATAGTGCGCCGGGAGCTTCCTCCAGGCGCGGTGCCTGACCACGCGGAGCAACCACGGGTTCGCAGGCCTGCCGCTCCGATGCGGAGACATCACGCGCACGTCAGACGCTGATTTTCTGCTAGTGGAGAAACGCAGCAATTCCATCGACGACCCGCTCCTGCTCTTCGAGCGTCAGCTCCGGGAACATGGGCAGCGCCAGCACTTCTCTTGACGCCCGCTCGCTCTCTGGAAATGCGCCTTCCGCGTAGTCAAGGTCTTTCAGGCTTGTTTGTAGGTGCAGAGGCACAGGGTAATAGATCTCCGATCCAATGCCACGCTGCGCAAGGAACGTCTTTAGTTCATCGCGACGTGGCGCGCGGATCACATACTGATGAAAAACATGGGTCGCACGCGGATCGACGTAAGGCAAAACGACGCCATGCCTGGGATAAATGCTTTTTTCAGCGATTCCATGCCGATGAAATAATTCTTCGTAGGTCTTCGCGCGCTCCCTGCGTTGCTGGTTCCAGCGCTCGATATACCGCAGCTTGACTAGCAAAACGGCGGCCTGAATGGTGTCCAGCCGGCTGTTCCAACCCACTTCATCGTGAAAATAACGCCGGCGCATTCCATGCGTGCGCAGCATTCGCGCCCGCTCCGCATAGCGCTCATCGCTGGTGGTCAACAGGCCGGCATCGCCATAGGCGCTTAGATTCTTCGTAGGGTAGAAGCTGAAGGTCGCCAGATCGCCAAGGCTGCCTGCGGGTTGGCCGTTCCATTTCGCCCCGAAGGCCTGAGCAGCGTCTTCAATCAGCCGAACCCCATACCTCGACTTGAGATCGGCAAAAGCGTCCCAGTCGGCGCATTGGCCGTACAGGTGAACAGGCAGAACGGCGCGAGGCCGGGTATTTGGGGCCGTTTGTAGAGCCAGAGCCGCCATCGAAGGATCCAGGTTGTAGGTTTGCGGATTGATATCGGCCAGCAGCGGGCGTGCTCCTGCGCGCAAAATCGAGGAGACAGTGGCGAAAAAGCTGAAGGGCGAAGTGATGACAGCATCGCCTGGACCGATCTCGGCGGCCGCCATCGCCAGCCAGAGGGCGTCTGTGCCCGAACCGCACCCCACACCGTGACTCGCGTCGCAAAATGCGGCGGCATCGTTCTCAAAACGTTGTACTTCATCGCCCAGAATGAACTGCTGACGTCCGCAAACCGTCTCGATTGCCGCCAGAACTTCTTCGCGGATCTGAACATATTGACGCGAAAAGTCCGCGGCGGGAACCGTATTGCGGCTGTGGGATGGGTTATGTGGAGCGGATAGCACATTTCATGCTAGCACCGTGGTACGACTTCAATTTCATTATTCATTAAAGGGATCGAGAGGATGGCTGAATGGATCGCCTGCGCGGTCATACAACCCGTATAGGACGTAAATTGAACGTTCTACGTAGAGCCTGGAACGGGAAATGAAACGCCGATCCCGATAGCTGCATCCAAATTGCCAGCCGTATTTTTTAAAGCAGATATGACTCCAGGTCTGGCTAGGTTGCCCGATTTCAGAGACAATACTGGCACGGTGCTGTGCGGCCGGTTTCCCGGGCAGAAAACTGGGTATGGCTATTTTGATTTGTAAGCGGGATATCTGCCGTCCCGTTTTACGCAGCATGTTTTGAACAACTTGTTGAAGGAGTAAGGAGAGAACAGATGGAAAGCAAAACCGCACAAAACATTCAGGACACATTTTTGAACACCGTGCGCAAGGACAAATCCCAGATCACGATTTATCTGGTGAGCGGTGTCAAACTGACGGGCCGCATTCGGTCTTTCGATAAGTATTCTGTTTTACTCGAGAATAATAACCAGGAACAACTTATCTTCAAGCATGCAATTTCCACAGTAGTCAGTGGCAAGCCAGTCCTTATGGGCGAACATCGCCATAGTGCGACCAGTAGCACCCCTATTTCCGGTATGGGATCTACTGGTGCCGGTCATACTCCTGCGGCCTCGGCAAATTCAGGATATTCTGCCCCTGTTGCGCATCCAGTCTCGACGGCCTCTTGAGAATGCGTTTCCGGGGCGGTCTGCCAGCGGTTTTCCAGACCTGGCGCGTCTGCCGAATGCACCTGTCGAATGATTGAAAAGATCGAGAATACGTTTACTGGCAAAAAATCTCCCGGGCAATTTCGTGGCCCGGGAGAAAGAACATTGATCGTCGCCTGCGAATTTACAGGGAGAAAATATCGCCAGCCGTTGACGCCCTCCGCACGCCTGGCCAAGGGTGCTATTCAGGCACTGGAGGCTGCCGCAAGCGCTCAGTCTGCATTCGATCTATCCGAAGAAGCCTCATCGTACAAATCAGCTGGATCATCTGCCAGGGGGGAACTGTCCCCGGAAGCCGCCGAGTGCCGTGAACTGGCCGAAAGCGCTGGCGCCAACGTGCTCGAAGTAATAGTGCAGCGGCGCGATCATCCCGACCGGGCTACGCTGGTTGGCAAGGGGAAACTCGAAGAGATCAGCGCTACGGCGAGTGCCCGCCATGCAGACCTCATCGTGTTCGAACAGGATCTGACACCATCCCAATTGCGGGAACTGGAACGGGCGCTTCCATGCCGCGTGATTGATCGCACGCAGCTTATCCTGGATATTTTTGCGTCTCACGCGCGCACTCGAGAAGGACAGCTGCAGGTTGAACTGGCGCAACTGGAATATATGCTGCCACGCCTGACTGGACGCGGGCGAGCGATGTCTCAGTTGGGCGGCGGCATTGGCACTCGTGGTCCGGGCGAAACGCAACTGGAAACAGACCGGCGAAAAATTGGCCGCAACATTCAGATTGTTCGCACGCGTCTGGAAGCTGTCCGTGGCATTCGCCGCCAGCAGCGCCAACGCCGTTCCTCTGTCCCGGTGCCGACAGTCGCGCTGGTTGGATACACGAACGCCGGGAAAAGCACGCTCTTCAATGTGCTGACAAAAGCTGGCGTGCTGGAGTCCTCGCGCCTGTTCGCAACACTCGACCCAAAGCTGCATCTGATCACGCTGCCCTCAAAGCGGCGAATCCTGCTCTCGGACACGGTGGGATTCATCCGCGCACTGCCCCACACATTGATTCAGGCCTTTCGCGCGACGCTGGAAGAGGTACAAACCTCAGAGGTGCTGGTTCACGTGATGGACGCCTCCAGCCCATCGCTTGACGTGCACCGCGAAGAAGTGGAAAAAGTCTTACGAGAACTGGAAGTCGAAAAAAAGCCCCGCATTGAGGTAATGAATAAAGTCGACCTGCTTCCCACAGAGGATAGATCTACGCCAAAGCAGAGCAAGACAATTGCTGTTTCAGCGCGAGATGGGATTGGTCTGGAAGCGTTGCTGAACGCGCTCGATTCCGCGCTCGAAGCAGATCCGCTGGAAGAGCACGCGATGGAAATTCCACAGAAAGAAGGCGCGAAGCTGGCTGCGCTGGATGCGGGCGCTATTGTGCTCGATCGCAAATTTCATGACGATACGGTACGTTTGCGCGTAAGAGCACCCGCATCTCTGCTTGGCAGATACAAGACGTACTGGCGTGATTGAATGATTAAGAAGTTGATTCAGTGGAGCAGAGTTTACTAGGCCGGGTGCCGGAACGTTGGACTACCTATTTCGTGGCACCCGGCCTACCGGGCCTTGAACCAGGCCCAAGGCTGTTGCTACTAGTGTAGGCCTATGTAGCACCAAGTCAACGGTAGAGTCCATACAATTAACGGAGAGTTTTTCTTTAGCGGAACATTCTTCTTAAGTGATTCACAGTCAATATGTTAGCAATGCGTTGATTGGCGCAAGCCCAGTGGTTTGACACTCCACCGATCAGTTTGTTAAAAACTAAGGTTAAAGCAATCAATCAGATACACGCGCCCCTCGCCGCTACAGCGACCCCGAATTCACACCGCAAATGAGTACATTGATACAACAGCTCGGTGGACTTGTGCTCGGCTCCGTGCCGACCATGATCCTCTTTTTACTTACACTGGCTGCCTATCGGGTCCTGGTGCACACACCTTTGACGAAAGTCCTGCGGGAACGTTATGCCAGGACACAGGGAGCCATCGAAAAGGCCGACCAGGCGATAACCGCAGCAGAAGCGAAGACTGCAGAATATGAACAGCGCCTGCGGGCTGCGCGAGCGGAGATCTTCCGTGAGCGTCATGAGCGGCTTCATGCGATTCACATGGAGTCTGAGCGATCATTGGCGGAAACGCGAGTAGTCGCGCACGAACAGCTCGCGACCGCCCTTATTTCCATTGAGGAAAGCGCTGGGGCCGCGAGGTTCCAGCTGGACAGTTTCATCGACGAATTGACCGCTGATGCACTACGCGCGATTCTGCCTGCGAACGGCAGAGTTGCCCAAGGGCAGGCCGAATGAAAATTTCTGCGGTAAGTTCATCGAAAAAAATATCTCAACCTCGTCAAAGAATCCAGATTTGTCGAACAGCACTGTTCGTTCTTCTTGCGTGGCTGGTATTGTCCGTGGCGGGGGCAGGCTGTATGGCTCAGGAATCCCGCGCCGCAGCACAGACCTCTCTACCCGCAAACGCAATGTCTGCTCCTCAAGCGGAGCGCCGGTCGGCTCGACAGTCGGAACGCCGCGAAGAAATCCGCCAGAGAAAAATCGACAATCCTGAGGCGGAAGACGGGGCAAACGTATATCGCCATTCGCCGATGGTGCATACTCTGGCTCATGCCTTCGGCCTGTCAGTCGAAGTGACGTCGCGCATGTTTGAGATCATCAACTTTCTCGTGTTGATGGCTCTCATTGTCTGGGGCATCGCGCGCTTGTTGCCGAAGGCGCTCCGCAGCCGGACAGAGCGGATTCGCAGTGAGGTGGAGCAGGCCCGCATCGCAACCGAGGACGCGAATCGACGGCTTGCCAGTGTAGAAGAGCGACTCTCGCATCTCGACAGCGATATTGCCGCTATCCGTACGCAGGCGGAACAGGAAACCGTCGTAGAAGAAAAGAAGCTGCGCGCCACGCTAGAACAAGAGAAACGTCTAATGCTGGAATCTGCCGCGCAGGACATCAGCGCGGCCACGAAAAATGCGCAAAGCCAGTTGAAAAAACTTGCCGCCGATCTGGTCATCGAGCACGCCAGACGACAGATTGCCATTACCCCGGACACGGACCGCGCTCTGATCGAAGGTTTTATAGCCGATGCCAGTGAAAAGCAGCCGCGCGGAGGAGTGAACTGATGAGCGTTTTTGCTCTCCAATATGCGCGGGCTTTGGCAGATGTCGTCATGTCGTCCAAACTGGACACGAACGATGTAGACCGGCAATTGCGGGAATTTCACGGCACCTTCGATGAAAGCAGGGAACTGCGCGAAGTGTTCGAAAATCCCTCAATCAAGCTGGAAGCGAAGCTGAAGGTTCTGGACGCAATTGCTCCGCGCATAGGAATGGCGAGGCAGGTACGAAACTTCTTCGCGGTTTTATTGCAAAACGATCGTATCCACGCATTGACGGCAGTCACTGCTGAATATCGCTGCCAGATCAATCTCCGGCTTGGGATCACTGAAGCGGAAATTACCACGGTCCGTGAATTGAACATGAATGAAAAGTCCCATCTGGAGGCGAAGGCCGCGTCCCTGGCCGGGACAAAAGTCCACGCAATCTATAAACAAGATCCGTCGTTGCTGGGTGGGGTAGTGCTCCGCATCGGCGATACTGTCTATGATGGCTCGGTGCGAGGACGGCTGGAAGAGCTTCACGAGACGTTGCTGGCGAATTAAATAATCATAAATTTAGAAATTCAATTGGAAGTCGAATGGCGCAGATCAAAGCAGACGAAATATCCCAGTTACTTAGAGAGCAGATCGAGAACTTCGAGTCGCGCGTGCGCGTGGACCAGACAGGCACGATCGTTTCCCTCGGCGATGGCATTGCCCGCATTCACGGGCTTGAAAAAGTCATGGCCGGCGAGATGCTCGAATTTCCTCATAGTATCTATGGCCTCGCCATGAACCTAGATGAGGATGAAGTCGGTGCCGTCATCCTCGGCGATTACACCGAGATCAGCGAAGGCAACCAGGTGAAGCGCACGGGAAAGATCATGAGCGTGCCGGTTGGTGACGCCATGATTGGCCGCGTGGTGAACGCGTTGGGCCAGCCGATTGACGACAAAGGCCCCATTGCCACGGACAAGACACTTCCAATCGAGCGGCTTGCCCCGGGTGTCATCGACCGTCAGCCAGTAAAAGAGCCAATGGCTACCGGCATCAAAGCCATAGACTCCATGATTCCGATTGGTCGCGGCCAGCGCGAGCTGATCATCGGCGACCGTCAGACGGGCAAAACCGCCGTAGTGCTCGACACTATCCTGAACAGCGCGAAGAATAATTTGATTTGCGTATACTGCGCAATCGGGCAAAAGCGTTCTTCTGTGGCGCAAGTGGTTCAAACGCTGACGGAACACGGCGCCATGGCCTACACCATTGTCGTTGTAGCATCCGCTTCAGAGCCTGCGCCAATGCAGTACATTGCTCCTTACGCAGCAACTGCGATTGGGGAGTTCTTCCGCGATTCCGGGCGCCACGCGCTGGTGATCTACGACGATCTTTCAAAGCACGCGGTTTCGTATCGAGAGATCTCGCTACTTCTGCGCCGCCCACCAGGACGCGAAGCCTATCCGGGGGATGTTTTTTATCTGCACTCGCGCCTGCTGGAACGCTCCGCGAAATTGAACAAGGAGCTTGGAGGGGGTTCGCTCACGGCGCTGCCAATCATTGAAACTCAGGCGGGCGATGTGTCCGCGTATATTCCGACCAACGTAATCTCGATTACTGATGGGCAGATTTTTCTTGAGACGGACCTGTTCAACTCCGGCATTCGTCCGGCTGTGAACGTTGGTCTTTCGGTCAGCCGCGTTGGGTTTTCCGCCGCCGCCAAAGCCACCAAGCAGGTCGGCGCCACTTTGAAGCTTGACCTGGCGCAATATCGTGAGCTCGCAGCATTCGCACAGTTCGGAAGCGACCTGGACAAGGTGACGCTCAGCCAGTTGAATCGAGGCCAGCGCCTGACGGAGTTACTAAAGCAAAAGCAGTTTCAACCATTACCGATGGAAAAGCAGGTCGTAATCCTGTTTGCTGGAACCTCCGGCTTGATCGATGACGTCAAGGTCGAGCATGTGCAGGCATTCGAGGAAGGCCTCTATCCTTATCTGGATGCAGCGCAAACCGCTGTTCTGAATGATATCGCCACGAAAAAGGTATTGGATGATGAGCTGAAGAGCCGCATGACATCCGCAATCAAGGAGTACAAGCAGAATTTTTTTGCGGAGCATCCAGAAGCACATGTTGAGTCGAAGGCTGCAAAAAAGGAAGATGAAGAACAGGCCGCAGCCATGACCGGGAAGCAAGCCTAAGCGATGGCGAGCGTTCTCGATCTACGAAGGCGAATCCGAAGCGTAAAGAATACGCGACAGATCACCAAAGCAATGAAGATGGTGTCGGCTGCCAAGTTGCGCCGGACGCAGGAGCGAGCATTTGCTGCGCGCCCCTATGCGCGGATGATTTCCAGCGTGCTCGATTCGCTGGTGCGGCGTGTAGATGCTTACGACACGGAGACAGGGGAAGCGCGCAGCCCATTGCTGGAGGTTCGTCCAGAAAAGCGAGTCACGGTTGTAGTTGTCACCGGTGACAAAGGGTTTGCGGGGGCCTTCAACACCAACGTCCTCAAAGCAGCGCGCCTGTTTATCGAGAAACATGAAACGGGTGAAGTCGATATTGAGGTTGTAGGTCGCAAAGGGCGTGACATACTGCGCCACAGTTATGCAGTAAGTTCGGTCGATGAAGACAGGCGGATAGACGCTGGAGGGGACGATCACAAACGTCAGAACAGAATCGAAATCACCGGCGAACATGCGGGTATTCTTGAAAGACTGACCTTTGAAAAGGCAGCCCACGTGGCTCGCACGCTGGTGCGCCGATACGCGGCCAATCACACAGACGCGGTGTATCTCGTATTCAATGAGTTTCAGTCGGTTATTTCTCAACGTGTCGTCGTGGAGCGGATCCTTCCAATCAAGGAAATTGGCAAGCAGGATATTGCCAGTGCAACCGAGATGGCACAGGAAGAGCGCGAGGAAATGGCAAGGTCCGCACATAGCGCCGGCGTAAGTGTGAAAACCGAAGACACACAAGAGGCCGATGAGGAGGCCAGTAAATTTGGTACCTCAGAGGTGGACTACATTTACGAACAGTCTCCGCGCAAACTGCTGGAGACACTGTTGCCCAGATATGTTTCAACGCGGATATATCACGCATTGCTGGAGTCCGTTGCTGCCGAACATGCGGCACGAATGACGGCGATGGACGCCGCAACGAATAACGCCTCCGACATGATTGATGCCTACACATTGACCATGAACCGGTTGCGTCAGGCGGCGATCACAAAGGAAATCATCGAGATTGTCAGCGGCGCAGCCGCTTTGTCGTAGACAAGAACAGATTAATAAGATTTGGACAAAGGAATCATGGCAGAAAATACTGGAAAGATCATCAAAATTGCAGGACCGGCCGTCGACGTTCAGTTTGACGAGGCGCACATGCCGCCGATTTACCAGGCGCTGCGCGTGACCAGCGAAGGGTTTGAAGTTCCCGCTCCGCTGGATGTGATCGTTGAAGTGCAACAGCACCTCGGCGAGGGACGTGTGCGGTGCATAGCCATGGAGGCTACCGAGGGGATGGTGCGCGGTATGAAGGCGCTCGATCTTGGCGGACCCATTACCGTTCCGGTCGGACGCGCTACGCTGGGCCGCGTGCTCAACGTGATTGGCCAACCGGTCGATGAACTGGGGCCGGTGAACGCCAATGAACACCGCCCGATCCATCGTCAGGCGCCAGCGTTCGATGAACAGTCGACGCGCGAGGAAATGTTCGAGACGGGCATCAAGGTCATCGACCTGATTCAGCCGTTCTTAAAAGGTGGCAAGACTGGCTTGTTCGGCGGCGCTGGTGTCGGCAAGACCGTCATCATTCAGGAGTTGATTAACAATGTCGCGTCGAAGCATGGCGGCTTTTCGGTTTTTGCAGGAGTAGGCGAGCGCACGCGCGAGGGCAACGACCTTTGGCTGGAATTTCAAGAGTCGGGCGTCATCGATCTGAAGCAGTTAGATAAATCGAAGGCCGCATTGATCTATGGCCAGATGACTGAGCCGCCAGGAGCGCGCTTGCGTGTTGCACTGACTGCGCTGACGGTCGCCGAGTATTTCCGCGATGAAGAAGGCGCGGACACGCTACTGTTTATCGACAATATTTTTCGTTTTACACAGGCCGGTTCAGAGGTGTCAACCCTGCTTGGCCGTATGCCATCGGCTGTTGGATATCAGCCAAACCTAGCAACAGAAATGGGCGAGCTTCAGGAGCGCATCACCTCCACCAAGAAAGGCTCTGTCACTTCGGTCCAGGCAGTATATGTTCCAGCAGATGATTTCACCGACCCAGCCCCTGCGACTACATTTGCTCACCTTGACGCCACCACTGCGCTATCGCGGCCACTGTCCGAACTCGGCATCTATCCCGCAGTCGATCCGCTGGCTTCCACGTCGCGCATTCTTACGCCGCGCATTGTCGGGCAGGAACATTACGACGTTGCCCAAGGCGTCAAACGCATTCTTCAGCGGTATAAAGATTTGCAAGACATCATTGCAATCCTCGGCATCGATGAGTTGTCGGAGGAAGACAAACTCACTGTAATGCGGGCACGCAAGGTGCAGAAATTTTTATCTCAGCCGTTTCATGTCGCGGAACAGTTCACCGGAATGCAGGGGCGCTATGTAAAAATTGCGGACACTGTGCGGAGTTTCAAGGAAGTCATCGAAGGCAAGCATGACGATGTCCCTGAACAGGCCTTCTACATGAAGGGCGACATCAATGACGTGCTGGAAGCGGCGGCCAAGCTGAAGCAGACGGCATAAAGGCACAAACGTTATGGCAGAAGACAATTCAATTCGTGTTCGCCTGGTCACACCAGAAAAGATTTTTCTCGACGGGACCGCAGATTCCGTTTCGTTGCCAGGCCAGTCCGGTTACCTCGAAGCGTTATATGGCCATGCTCCTTTACTGACTGAGTTGGGAGCAGGCGAAGTCACTTTGCACGGCGGAAATCTGGGAGACCGACAGGTTTTTGTTGCGTGGGGATTTGCCGAGGTGCTACCAAACCGCGTAACCATTCTGGCCGAAAGCGCTGTTCTGCCCACTGAGATCAGTGTTTCTGATGCGAGGGTTGAACTGGAACGGGGCAACAAGATGTGGAGAGAGGCCGGCGATGAAAGCGCCCGCTACGATGAAGCCAACCTTGTTATCCACGAAGCAGAGGAGCGGCTCACTGCTGCCGAGAGCACAGGAAAATCCGAGTAACTTTCTTGGAAAGATATTCGAAAAGTGTGAATCACCTGCGCTTTTTTGTGTTGTCAAAACTCATCGTAGATTACATCGCTGACGCGAGGGGTACCCGATAGCCCGATGCTGGAAACCCTTCTGAATATTCTGAGGGGGATCGATTGCATGAGATTAAATTTGAAGAATGCTGCCATGATCCTGACTCTTTCTTTGGCAGTATTTCCCGCAGCGCCACAAGAAGTTCAAGCCTCAGCCGCGCAGCCTGGTGTTTCAAGTGTCTCCGTCCCGGTACGCACCATTACCATCCATGCCAAAAAATATAAATTTGATCCCTCGGCAATCACCTTGACTATAGGGCAGACGGTTCATCTGGAACTTACCTCCGACGATGTGAAGCACAGTTTGCGGGTGCCGGGACTTGGGATTGACGGCATCATGAAAAAGGGGAAGATAACAGAAGTAACCGTCACTCCTGAAAATGTTGGGGATTATAAGGGAACGTGCAGCGTGTTCTGTGGCTTTGGCCATGGGCACATGCACTTCGTAGTGCACGTCGTTCGGTAAGGTTAAGCTGGTTTGGGCGGCGTAATGTCCAGTGCACCGGTTAGACTGGCAATTTTGCTGACGTGGTTGTGCTGGCACCAGTCGCGGACTCCATGCGCAATTTTCTCCACTGCTCGTGGGTCGGCGTAGCTTGCCGTACCAACTTCAACAGCAGTGGCGCCTGCCAGCATAAACTCAATGACATCTTCCGGGTTGGTGATTCCGCCTATTCCTATGACCGGAATGGTGACGGCCTGTGCAGCCTCATACACCATGCGGAGTGCCAGAGGTTTGATAGCTGGACCGGAAAGCCCACCCGTGAAATTTGTGAGTCGCGGACGACGCGTCTGTACATCGATTGAAGTTCCAACGAAAGTGTTCACCAGTGAAACCGCGTCTGCTCCGGCGTCTGCAGCAGCGCGAGCGATGACGGCGATGCTGGTCACGTTGGGCGAGAGCTTGACGATCAGCGGTCTGCGAGCTACGGATTTGGCTGTCTTCACTAATTCATGCAGCATACTCGGATGAGTACCAAAGACCATGCCTCCACTGTGAGTATTGGGGCAGGACGCGTTCAGCTCATACGCAACTATCCCCTCCGCAGCGTTCAAGGCACGGATTACAGCGCAATAATCTTCGATCGAATTGCCAAACACATTGGCAATTGCTGGACAAGGAACACGGCGAATTGCCGGCAGTTTTTGTTCGATGAACGCGCCGACGCCCAGGTTCTGCAGGCCGATAGCATTCAACATGCCGGCCGGTGTTTCAATCAGCCGAGGAGGAGCGTTGCCGGGCATCGGCTCTAAAGACAGGCCCTTGGTAACAAACGCGCCAATTTTGTGCAGTGAGACGATGTCTTCAAACTCGACCCCATACCCAAAGGTTCCACTGGCAGCGATCACCGGGTTCCGCAGCTCGATGCCGCAGAACTTGACGCGAAGATCTGTTCTTTGTGAAGAAATCATGGTTTGGGCACAGCTGGAGCCGTTGCAGACCCGTCAACGGGTTTGTCGGCGGAAGCGTGCCGATTTGAGGCGGTGGCAGGCTTCTCTTCGCCAGTGTGCGTTTTCTTATGGCGGATCGCCCGTTCGGCACGAACTGGCGTCTCAGTGTGAATCGCCTGCGTCAAAACATGTCCGATACTGGCGGAGGGTTGATTGACATTCAATAGTGCAGCCAGTGTTGCTGCGATGTCGACCGGCTCCACACGACCACGGTATGTGCCGGGTGTGAACGCAGTCCCGTAGAACGCAAGGGGAACATGCCGGTCATAAGAATTCGGGGAAAAATGTGTAGTTCCACCACCATTTGATTGCATCTGATAAGCGTCAGGAATCAGCATGATGTACCAGCCGCCATTCGGGGAATAACTGTGTGCGATGAGACGGCCAAATTCCGTCGGGGGCAAACCCGGTTGCAGCGAGGCCATTTGCAGGCGCGTGAATGTGCGGTACATCCGTGGGTTCGGAGGCACTCGCGCTCCGTTTGGTTTTACGCCCGAATCGAGAGTGTTTGCTGAAGGCGGTAGCAAAGTCTGCATGGCCGCCGGGATAGAGTCCTGAATCGCCCGTTCCCCTTCCAGCTCGTTGATTCCCGCATGCTCATACACGGGAATGTTGAGAGCGATATAGGGGAGTTCCTGATGAGGCAATAAATATTCGAGATTCTGGCCGGGAGAAAAGCGATCGTTCATGTTTTTGTTTAGTGCAGCAACTAGTTTCTTTACGTCAATTGTCGCCGCAGGAATTCCTAATTGTTGTGCCGTTGCCGGGACAGGTGCTACTCCATGGTCGGCGGAAAGCGCTATCCACACGTTTTTCAGGCCGCCCGGAACATTGTGATCGAGCCAGCGGAAGAAGTCATCCAGGTTGCCATCCAGCTGGTCGACCAACTGGTGCTGTTCCGGCGCGTCGGGTCCGACGCGATGGCCCAATATGTCGGTCGATGAGATGCTGATCGTGAGCACGTCGGTGACGTTCCCGCTGCCTAGTTTTTCTCCCTGAATCAGGGCCTCAGAAAAACTCAGCTCATACACGATCGCTGCATCGGTGGGACCTACCCTTGAGAAGAATGGGGCATCTCCGGCGACTCCAGCTCCAGTGCGTGCATGCGCCGCTGAATCTCCCAAGTTGAACGCCGTTGCCCATTCCGGAAGGGAAGACATGTAATACGTAGAGGTTATGAACGCGCCGCTTTTAGGATCGATCCAAAAAGCACCATTTGCAGTATGGCCTGCCGTTAGGATTGCGGCCCGGTCCTTCAATGAAACCCCATACAGTTTCGCTTCTCCTTTGGTTGCCAGACGAACCTCGTCTCCAAGTGTGCTGGCGAGTAGATTGCGCGGCGATGCACCTTCCTGGGGTGCCTGAGATTCACTGGCTGGAAGTCCAACAATGCTATAGCGAGGGTCTTCGACAGAAGTAATCGGGCGCTTCGTGTTACGGTTCAGGTCCCACCATTCATTGCTGGCGATTCCGTGGCCGTCAGTGTACGCGCCAGTAGCGATGGTCGAGTGTCCCGCCGCAGTCACCAGATTGCCGTAATTGTAGTAGCAGTCCGGAAAAAATGCGCCGTGATCCAGAAACAGGTTAAAACCCTGTCCCTTGAAGTCGGTGCGGTATCTTTCCAGGTAGTCTTCTCGAAATTGATCGATTACGAGGATTACGACCAGCTTTGGATGTGCGTCGTAAGCGCTGGCCGCACATTGAAGGCAGAACGAGGCAGGGAACAGGAGAGCGAAGAGGAGGATTATTATGCGTTTGAACATAGTTGTAAACCACAAGTCGGATCCAGAATGCGATTTATAACATATGGTAGCAAGAGGAGTGGGGCTGTGGGTAATTCTTGAATGAATCGAAGGATTGAACCGCTCTTATTGCGGCCTGATTCCGTTGAACCTGGCGAGCGAGTCCTAGTGCCACGCCGCAGATGGCGTATTGCATGGCTGCTGGGGTTCGGCGTGCTCGTCAACTATTTTGACAGGGTCAACCTATCGGTCTCGCATCAGGCGCTGTATACAACGTTCGGCATTTCGACCGTCACTTTCGGATATTTGTCCGGAGCCTACAACTGGACATATGCGATGTGCCAGCTGCCGATCGGGGTACTTCTGGATAAATTCGGCATTCGACGGATAGGACGCATCGGCACTTTTCTGTGGTGTATCGCTTCCCTGAGCGCATCAATTACGCCGACCATCGGCGGATTTTTTGCAGCACGCCTGTTGCTGGGCATTGGTGAGGCGCCCACGTTTCCGTCCAATGCAAAAGCCGTGGGCCATTGGTTTCCTGCGAAAGAGCGCAGCTTTGCCACATCGATTTTTGATTCTGCGGCCAAGTTTGCTTCGGCAATCGGTGTGCCAATTTTAGGTTTCATTCTTCTCGAATTTGGCTGGCGGTGGAGTTTTGCGATCACAGGCCTGGTCAGCTTCGTCTATTTCCTTTTCTTCTGGAAGATTTATTGCGACCCTGCGGATGACGCTGAATTGACTGAGGTTGAGCGTACATATATCGGCGTAGACGCTAAAAATTTGGATAATAGCTCGGGCGCCTCTCCTTCACTTGGCTCTCTGCTGCGACAGCGAAAAGTCATTGGCCTGGCACTCGGTTTCGGCTCATATAACTACGTTTTTTATTTGCTGCTGACATGGCTACCGAGCTATCTTTCTTTCGCCCTGCATATTGACCTGCTGCATTCGTTCCTCTACACAGGCGTCCCCTGGTTGTTTGCTACAGCTACCGATATGGTCATCGGTGGCTGGCTGGTAGACGCGTTGATTCAACGCGGGTGGAATGCAAATCGCGTTCGCAGAGCTGTCCTCATCGGAGGCATGACTCTTGGTCTTGGCATTCTGGGTGCTGCCCATGCGGATAGCTCTATGCGAGCGCTGATCTGGATCAGCATTTCAATTGGGGGGCTATCCGCCGCAGCACCCGTCGGATGGTCTGTTCCATCGCTGATTGCCCCGCAGGGAAATGTCGGCAAGGTGGGAGGGATCGTCAATTTTTCGTGCCAATTGTCTGGAATTGCGGCCCCGATTGTTACGGGCTACATGGTCGCGGCGCGCAACTCCTTTGCATGGGCATTTGGAATATCAGCTGCGTATCTCCTGGTTGGGATTGCAAGCTACTTGTTCTTGCTGGGGAGAATTGAACAAATGCCGCAGGAGTCAGATGCATAGGTGCTATGACCTGGATAAATTTCTCCGCTCGGCTGGCTTGCTAAGGAGTCGCACGCATTGCGCCGGTAGAGATACCACCATCCACCAATAATGTCTGTCCAGTGATATAGCGGCTGGACTCTGATGCCAGAAACACGATTGCGCCTTCAAGATCGCGCGGTTCTCCCGGACGTCCTACAGGGATGCGCTCTCTAAGATATTCAACCCATTCCTTGTTTTCATAGAGAACACTGTTTTGCCGCGTGTGAAACCAGCCGGGCGCAAGACAGTTGACCGTTATCCCAAGTTCGCCCCAATCGTCAGCAAGGCTCATGGTGAGCTGCCGGATTCCTCCGCGGCTGGCGCCATAGGCGGCCAAGCCCGCATATCCAAACACGCTAGTTACGGAACCTATATTAATAATGCGTCCATATCGGTGCGGGATCATGCGGCGCGCCATCTGTTGCGCGACAAAAAAGCTGCCACGGAGATTCGTGTCAAGTACTTGGTTCCAGTCCTCCCATGTGACATCGAGTGCTGGTTTCCGAATATTACATCCGGCGTTGTTGACAAGTACCTGAATTTGTCCACAGGCTGCTTCGGCAGCGATGGCCATGCGCTCAATGCTACTCTGATCGCGCACGTCCAGATCGAACGTTTCCACCCGTCGGCCCATTGCTTCTATCTCTGCTGCGAATGACGACAAATCTTTACGGCTCCGACTGGTAAGGATGAGGTCCGCTCCAGCCGTGGCCAACGCGCGGGCGAAATACTGGCCGAGGCCTCTGCTGGCTCCAGTGACGAGGGCCGTTTGTCCGCTGAGATCGAAGAGTTTAGTATTCATTTATTTTTGATGGCGACTTCGCGCGGATCGAGAACGACCTTCATCAGATTCGGTTCGTGTGCATATAAGCGTTGGAACCACTCCGCGCCATCTTTCAACGGAGCAACAGCCGTAATTAGTCTGCCGACTTTGATCTTTCCAGTGACAATCATATCCATTGCCTCAGGATATTCTCCTGCAGAAGCGCAGGATCCCTGTAGACGGATTTGTCGAGTCACGATTTTCTGCAAAGGCAAGGAAATGCTGGCAGCAATGTTCCCAATCAGTGTGACCGTGCCTCCCTTGCGAACACAATCGATCCCGGCGTGGATGGTTTCATCGCGGCCAACTGCTTCGAGCACGACATCGACACCACGGCCGTTGGTGAGCCGCAGGACTTCATGGGTCAGTTCTTCTCCGGAGAGTGAAATTGTTTTGTCGGCTCCCAGCTCTGCAGCTAGTTTTAAGCGGGTCGGATCCACATCGGCGGCAAATATGGTCGAGCATCCGGCGGCACGGGCAGCCTGGAGGCTCAGCAATCCGATCATTCCCACGCCGATTACCAATACGGTTTCACCGCCTCGAACCTCCGATACATGCACCGCATGGAGAGCCACGGAAACGGCTTCGAGCATTGCTGCATCAGTAAATGAAAGCTCTTCCGGCAGTCGGTATAGTATGCGCTCCGGAACAGAGATATATTCTGCGAAGGCGCCAGTGCGGCGGTACTCTCCGCAGGAAACGCCGATTACTTGCCGATCATCACAGAGATTCACGTGCCCCCTCCGGCAAAATTCGCACATGCCGCAATATACAGTTGAGTCGAACGTCACTCGATCTCCGACCGAAAATGCAGTCACGGCAGAGCCGACAGAAGCGACTGTGCCAGCTGCCTCATGACCCATTACGATGGGAGGAATGCGTCGCCCGGATGAGCCGCCGTATCCATGCACGTCACTGCCGCAAATTCCGCAGGCCGCCACTTGAATCGTTACATCTTTTGGGCCACAGGAAGGGTCGGGGATATCTCGAATTTGAAGGTTCTCATAGGCTGAGAGCAGCAATGCTTTCATGGCGGGGACGGACCCTCTTTCACTCAAGAGTACAACTGTCCGCGTGTTGAATGCATTCTTGCAGGCCGAAAACATCTCCTGGCGTTCTTTACCAGGTGACCGTGACTTTCTCGGATGCACAAACCAACTCATCAGGGAATTGTCATAGTCACGAGTGATAAAATGTAATGGTAATCCTTGTTTTGAGATATGCTCGTTATCTCCAAGGCCTACAGCGCGGAGAGGTGGCAGAGCCCGGTTGAATGCACCTGACTCGAAATCAGACATACCTTTACGGGTATCGGGGGTTCGAATCCCTCCCTCTCCGCCATTATTCGCATTTTCTAACCGCTAAATATTCCGGATAGGCGAACCGCCAATTCAAACGAGACTACGTACACTCATTTCGAACTATTTCATTGGCAACGGGAGAGCGAATGCTTGAACGTCCTTGCCACCCACGCATATAAAAAGACTAGCCGATTTTTATGAGATGAAAAGCCCATGCACAAAACGCAATGAGAGGGCTTGTGAGTTCTGCGCGATTCTAGTCGCTCTGCTTTTGTTGTCTATGCTGTCCAAGATTTGTATTGGACAGCGTATGCAATTTGGTTCATCTGTCACTGCCTATTACGGACAGATCGTTGGACCGACGGGGCAGCCGGTTGCCGGGGCGAGTATACAACTCGAAATCGAAGGGCATGCTATCCATACGACCAGCGGGTCCGATGGTGCATTCCGTATTTTCGCGTCAGCAGATGGAAAAGCAATCATTTCTATTAATGCGGAAGGCTTCGCTCCTATGCGACAGAATATCGTCTCATCTCAGTTCTCACTTCTGAGACTGGCACTTGCAACCAATCTCCAGAAAATTGTTGTAACAGCGGACAGAACGCCGCTCGCAGTCGACGAGTCCGTCAATGCTGTGCAAGTCCTATCCAGACAGGCTTTGCAGCAGAGCGCATCATTTGCTCTCGGAGATCAATTGCGCCAGGTGACCGGACTAGATTTTTTTCGACGATCCAGCACCCTGGTGGCAAATCCGACCTCGCAAGGCGTTTCACTACGCGGACTAGGTTCCACGGCGGCAAGTCGGACATTAGTTCTCGCCAATGGCATTCCAATCGGCGATCCTTTCGGAGGCTGGATCTATTGGGACCAGGTTCCTGCGCTTGCCATTCAGGATGTGGAGGTTGTCAGTGGTGGCGTCTCCAGCCTATACGGCAGCAGTGCTGTTGGGGGCGTCATCAACGTTATTGAACGTGAACCAAAGTCTCAAGCATACGCAATCGACACGGGCTACGGCGAAGAAAATACACCGCATGTGTCAGTGCTCGGAACCGATTCATTTGGGCCCTGGCGTGGCATGGCAGCTAGCGACTTTCTGCGTACCGATGGCTATATTGAAGTCGCGCCAGATGCCCGTGGGCCAATCGACACGGCAGCCAATGTTCATTATCAAAATGGAGAAGTTTATTTGCAGCGCAGCGTGACCAACAACGCTGATGCGTTTCTACGGACTAATGTATTGAATGAGGCCCGCAATAACGGCACACCTCTACAGAAAAACGCAACGCGTTTGTGGCGATACGCAAGCGGACTTGACTGGAGGACACGGGATAAAGGCACCTTAGCGTTTCGCCTGTTTGGAAGCCAGGAACATTATCGGCAAAGTTTTTCTGCGGTTCCTGCCGATCAGTCCAGCGAATCTCTTACTCGCTCGCAGCATGTTTCGACTCAACTACTCGGCGCATCCGGACAGTGGACGAAGGATTTATTGCATAGCTGGACTATTGTTGCTGGCGCGGATGCCAATGATGTGCGTGCGACCGACGTAGAATTTCCTATTCTGCATGGAAGTCCGAACGGCCTGACCGATACGAATGCCCGCCAACGCGATGTGGGGGAGTACGCCGATGCGCTACTGCAACACGAGCGCTGGACGTTGACCGGATCTTTGCGCGGAGATGATTTTCAGAACATCGACGCGATTCAGCATATGCAAGCTGGAGCTGGACCGATCGATACCGTAATCATCCCGAACCGAGCAGAAATAATTCTAAGCCCGAAGCTCGGCACAGTTCTCCGCCTCGATCGATATTTCACGCTGACAGCCTCAGGCTATCGCGCCTTCCGCTCACCGACCTTGAATGAACTATATCGCCAGGGACAGGTCGGCCAGGAAATTACACTGGCAAATCCGCAATTACAGTCTGAGCGCGCCACAGGATGGGAGGCGGGGTCAGAATTCATTCTGCCATCACATAAAACGTTAATTCGTGCGAGCTATTTCTGGACAGAAGTGAACCGGCCTGTAACTGCTCTTACTTTAAAGGTAACTGCATCCGAGGTTTTGAATCAGCGAGAAAACCTGGGGCAAATTCGTAGTCGCGGAGTGGCAATTAATTATCAGTCCGAGCCATCTTCCTGGCTTTCAATTAGCGGAGGCTATCAATATGCCAACGCTACCGTGACGCAGTTCGCACAAGAGCCTGCCTTGATCGGGCAGTGGATCCCGCAAGTGGCGCACAATATGGCTACGATGCAAATCCGGGCTACACGAAGCAAATTAGGTGTCGCAGGATTGCTTGGAACATTCAGCGGGCGTCAATATGACGATGATGCCAACACATTCCTGCTGCACGGATACTTTGAGATGGATGGATACCTGTCCCATCCGTTCGGCTCACACGTCAATCTGTATGGAGCCATTAATAATATTTTCAATCGCGAGATTGAAGTTGGAAAAACCCCCATCCTGACGCTGGGAACGCCACGCATTGCCAGCTTTGGCATACAGGTTCATTCTGCGGGAGCCGGTTCACGATGAGAGATCGTGGAAATTCAGCTCCCGCAGAATATGAATATTTAGCGCGTTACTAGCTCTCCAACCTGCAACCCCAACCCTTTTGCCACACCCTCTCCATACTTTGGATCGGCTTTGTAGAAGTGGCTGATCTGCAACTCCTGGATCCGGCGAGGTGCTTGCCCCAGGCTGCCAACGATGTTGTCAATCAATCGCTGCTGTGCTTCTGCTCCAATCAGGCGGAATAGATCCCCAGGCTGTTTGTAATCGTCATTTCCTTCGCGGTGGTTGTAGCGGTCAGCTGGCTCTCCATCGAGCGGCAAAGGCACTTCGCGGTAGCTGTGGTTTTCGACAGGACCGCCGAAACTGTTGGGTTCGTAGTTCGGCGCGCTTCCGCCGTTTGAATCGAAACGCATCGAACCATCGCGGTGATACGTATGTACCGGGCATCCGCGCGGGCGATTTACAGGCAGAGACTCGTAGTTTGTTCCGACACGGTAGCGATGAGCATCCGGATAGGAGACCAGCCGCGCCTGTAGCATCTTATCCGGAGAGTATCCCATGCCAGGAACAATGTTCACCGGAGAATGCGCCGCTTGTTCTACTTCTGCAAAGTAGTTTTCTGGGTTTTTATCGAGTGTCATTTCGCCGACTTCAATCAGAGGATAGTCCTTGTGCGACCATACCTTGGTCAAGTCGAATGGATTTACCTTATAGCTTGCGGCTTCTGACTCAGGCATTACCTGGACGCATACCCTCCACTTTGGGAAGTCGCCGTTCTTGATGGATGTGAACAGATCGCGCTGGGCATAATCCGGGTCTTCTCCCTTGATGCGAGTCGCATCCGAGGCAAGAATATTCTTGATGCCCTGCTTAGTCTTGAAATGCCATTTGACATAGAAACGCTCATTTTTCGCATTAATAAGTGAAAAAGTGTGAGAGCTGTAACCATTCATGAAGCGGTAGCCGTCCGGGATGCCACGATCTGAAAACAGAATGGTGACCTGGTGGAGCGACTCCGGGGACAGGGACCAGAAATCCCACATCATCGTGGGAGATTTCAGATTTGTCTGCGGATCGCGTTTCTGGGTATGGATGAAATCGCCGAATTTCAGTGCATCACGGATGAAGAAGACCGGAGTGTTGTTGCCTACCATGTCCCAATTGCCCTCTTCTGTGTAGAACTTCACGGCAAAGCCGCGAGGATCGCGCTCCGTATCGGCAGACCCCTTTTCACCACCAACAGTGGAGAAGCGAATCATCACCTCAGTGGATTTTCCGATCTTCGAAAACAGTTTCGCAGTGGTGTATTTGGTGATGTCCTGGGTCACGACGAAATGGCCGAATGCTCCAGATCCCTTGGCATGAACAACACGCTCAGGAATGCGTTCCCGGTTGAAATGCGCCATCTTTTCAAACAACTGGAAATCCTGAATCAATACCGGCCCGCGCGGGCCTGCGGTAACCGAATTCTGGTTGTCAGCTACCGGTCTTCCGGCTGTTGTCGTCAGCGTATCGCGGTGTGCAGATTGTTCAGCGTGTTTTTTTGAGGAGCTACCGGCATTGGATATCTGAGCGTCATTCTTCGAGTCGGACATAAAGCATTCTCCTTGATTAAAAATTCCGGACGAACTGCACAACGCAGCATCTCAAGTGTAGGCCGCCTGCTCTTGCAGTGTCCATAGGGATAGCACTATGCTTACAATAGATAAATCCTATACGTTTATAGCGAACGTAGAATTTTGAAGGTGACAATGGAGTTTCATCAACTGCGGTATTTTTGTGCTGTGGCAAAGGCGGCAAACTTTACCCGGGCTGCTGAGCGTTTAGGAATCTCTCAACCTTCGCTTTCACAACAAATTGCGCGTCTTGAGAGAAATATCGG
>JADEYI010001208.1_pt1 | contig 21613 bp, 26 predicted proteins | sample 8542331 | NCBI WGS metagenome assembly JADEYI01 (sample SAMN16510988, study PRJNA670497) | mine drainage metagenome | isolation source: biofilm near Copperflume 1 | place: Germany: Marsberg coppermine Kilianstollen | collected 2018-02
TTATTATTATTATTATTATTATTATTATTATTATCATCATTATTATTATTATTATTATCATTATTATCTGACCCGTCTTGTAGCCTGCCAAATGCATAACGTGTCTGTCTCCTGCCTCTATTGTGAATGCTGAAAAGCAGATAAGACAAAAGTAGTCTAGCTGCTCTAAGCGCAGGTGCATCAGAGGCAGGAGCCTTGATAGGCCTTTGTGCTAAAGTTTGACATGCTGCAGGGACACGCACAAGCACACAATCCACGGAGACTTCCACTTGGCCGGCAGCAACTCATTGCGCTGCAAACTGCCCGTATACGGGATGCGAACGACCACTAATTTGAACACAAGCATAATTTCGCAACGGCGAACAGATCCCAGCTGTGGAGACAGGTCCTTTGCATGCAAGTGGGCAGGAATTCTGTCCCAGGTGACTCACCGCATGCCCTCCTGTTCGCTGCCCTGCTCGAGCCCGGGCAGCCCGGCGGGCACAGCGGCAGGCTCAAAGTTTGATCCCGAGTAGAACATCCAGTAGACGCCCCCACCAGCCGTGCCATCACTGGAGAACACCTGACATCAGCGCACGGCAGATGTCACTGAGCCGCTGATGCTGACATCAACATGGCAACATGCTTTGGTATCCCTGAATGAGGGTATTGGCGCCTGCATGCTTGCTGGACAAGTATGGGCACAGAGTAACAGTCAAGATGTGCCCCCTTGCCAAGCTCCAGCCTTTGGTAAATCCTGCTCACAGTGACAAGAACTAATATGCTGGCCAAAACTTTGAAGGAAGGACACAGCCGCACGTCGCGCAGCACACCTCTTGTTTTTGCTTCAAGCAAGAGCAGCAGAGGCTACCCCCTCCCATTACAAGATTAGGCTAGATGTACAGGTGTACAATTGATATATGCACAATTTCTCCTCACCTGCACGTCTGAGACTGTCATGTGGCGAGTGTCAAGCCACCACCAGTCCTCCGCATTGGGTGCCAAAACCCTGCCCACATCCCCTTCTTTTGCCGCGCCCCTTGCACCCTCTATTTCGCCGTGGCCCCTCGTCCACTCTATGCCGTCCCTCGAAGACGCCACACCTGCACCACACAGGATGCAAAGAGGTCACAAAAATCTCTAGCACGTTTGTTTTCAAATCACCAGATGCCCAGCTACTCGCATGCTGAGACTTTCGTTTCGTCAGTTCTGATGATCTCTGATGCACACAGGTACAATTCAATACCATTTTTCACAGCTTGAAGCCCTCAATCTGCGTTGCAGACTGGCCGCTGCCATCTCGGACCTTAAAAGATGACTGAGATACTGTCTTGGTCTTCTGTCAATTCTGGAGTTGTCTGATGCACCCTGGCACCTTCTGCATTGGCTGGCAGCTGTCTAACAGGCGCCTGCTTTATTTCTGTGATAACTAGCTGTTGACAAATTTCGTGTCACAGGGAATGCTGTCGACCGGGCGCACCTATGGAGCCGGCAGCAGCTGCCACGGCGTCCAGGCCGGGCTCCCCCGCGGGCCTCCCGCTGTACCACATCAGCCACCGATTGCCATCCTCGCCCAGGAAGCAGCGCACCTGACAGTAATTCAAATGCAAATTCAAATTCAAATTCAAGTTCATATTTGTGTCTAGGCTAGCATGATCCCAAGTGCACCATGTGTGCAGATGGGGGGTCATGGAGTCATGCATTGAGGAAGTACCGCACAGAATCAGAAGAAATGACACCTATCAGCGCCAGGCATTACTTCCCATGGCCAGAAGGGCAGCACATGCAATGCAACAAGGATGTCAATGTCCACATTATGACAGAGAATGGATGCAGGTGCGGACAATTTGATGGGAACATCGTTTCTTCTGTCATCGTGTCTTCTGTCATCGTGCCAAGGCAGATTCAGGATTCTGCTCTGCGCATTGAGGTGCAGTAGGGACCCACCACTGGGCTTCCTACAACAGCCTCGTCCCATGCATCCTCGGATCCCAAGCCAAAGATGAGGCCGTCATTCTGCACAGTTGGCGCAGCAGGTGCTGCTTCTGCAGTGGTACTGGCGGTGGCCTGCAGTGCGCAGCACTGTGAACTTGGAAAGAAGGAAAAAAATTTAACTATAATCCAAAACAAAGTACACGTGCACATCTCTTGCACAGAGCCTTCTTGGATGTACACATATTCCTTACCAGCTGAGCAGCTTCGTATGTTACGGCGTGCTTGAAGGCACGCTTCTGGTTTTTTGTACTTCTCTGGAAGCATCTGGGACCTTGGGGGCCGCAGATTGCCTGCCTATGAATATAGAGCGCCTTTCCAGGACCACCTAGGCAGCATCGGTGCTGTCCAAGGAGCCGTATCTGTTGCATGGCGATCCTCTTTGGTTCTTAAAATTAATTTCAGGTATTTTTTCAAGTCGACAAGGGGGTTCTAGTACAGATGTGAATGTTAGAAGAGGTGTGCTCCACAAGCAGCGATTTGCAAATGCAACTTGACCGCACAATTCCCGTCTCGAGCGCAGGGAAATTGTTACTTGCCAATTAGATAAGTCGTTGAATTATTCGACTTGAATATGTGAGCAATATACACAAGTGTTCCATGCACTTATCCGCTGAGATATCTCATTCGACACGTGGACGATGACGCTGGAAAGCGGCTAGAAACGTTGCTCAACTGGAAATTGCAATTGCAAAGGAAAGACAAAAAAATTTCGTTATTTTTCACAACAATAATTCGCAGGTCGCCTGTTATACGATCCACCGTTTGCTTTGTCGTCAAAAACGAGCCAAGCTGAAGAGCATCGCAAGCTTGCTAATGACTGCAGGCACAAGCTTGCGGCCATTCTACACAAAGTCGCCAGAGTTGCTCAATCATACACGATTTTTATTGATACCTGCCACGAAGAGCCCTGGTATGAAAGGCTCTCACGAACCTGTGAAGACTTGATCTGCACAATCCATCTCAATTTTCATAGAAAGGACCATATAATATGTCACTTCAAATGGACAAGACGATCGCCTGTCTGCTGCAGTAAGAGGGATTGTCCAGACACGCTGCAGTCCATCCTGCACCGTTGGAGCATCCTGGGGGCAGCTCCGTATATCAAACCAGGCGCCACTCCGCTCCCCTGGACGCAATTTTTGTGCCTGTACATTATCAGGACAGCGCATGGCGCTCCATGCTGCGTCATCTACAGAAGTCATCAGTGCAGCATCCCCTGCAGCAGAGCCAGTTATGGCAGATGGCCAGGATGTCCCTGAGACATCTGCATCCCTGGTAGAAAATGAACTGAAGCATGCACGCTCAGAAGACCGTGCATCCTCACCAGCATCAACCTCAGCACCTCAGTGAGTCTCTGCTGGCATCCAGAGATTGCCAAGGAGCGTGTCTGATCTGAGTTTTTCTAACTGGCGCTCGCGTTGCCTTGTATGTCTTGCATTCACTGCTGACTTGAATTCCTGGCATTCTGAGCCTGCATTGCAGTTCAAGGGAGTTTTTTGAGATGAAGCTTCACTCACCCGTTTCATCTGTGCCATGTGCAGAAAGCCGGTAAAGAGAAGGAGGCCGAACGCAGTGCCGCCGACAATGGTGTTGAAGGGCTCTTTCTTTGCTGCGGGTGTATGGGCAAACGCTGCCGTCCTAGTGGATAAACCCCAGGACTGGACCTCCTTCGATGTCTGCGGCAAGCTCAGAGGCGCCCTCAAAGTAAAGAAGGTGAGCGCGCCGTTAGAACATGGCACCAACATTTCATCTATGAAACATGATCTCAAACACTTCAGGGACGTGCCGCCACGGCATGTGCAAGACTTGGAGCCTAGTCTTCGCGTGTAGATATAAGCAAGCAGTGACCTTGTCAAATTTTGTTGAAACAACCAACCTATGCATGTGCCCATGGTTAATGATATAAGCAAGCTGTGCATTCGCCGATTGTTTTGCTTACATGCGAGCTGCACATGTGCCAGCGCTTGGTGACAAAGCAGGTATGCATGTGTCAAAGCAAGCTTGAAAGAAAGCTTATGCTGCCACGTTATGCGGAGACAGGTGTTCTGAAAATGTGATGTGCAGGTAGGGCATGCGGGGACCCTTGACCCCATGGCGACGGGGTTGCTAATCATCTGCACGGGCCAGGGGACGAAGCAAATAGACGATTTTGTGGCGATGGAGAAGGCCTATTCTGGCACGCTGCGGTTGGGGCAGGCAACGCCATCATACGACGCCATGTCTGAGATCGAGGAGGAACTTCCATGGGAGGACATCACAGGTGAGCACTTGTCCCTGGTGGCTGACTCAGCATTGAGTTGAATTCAATACCCGCAGATTGTCTGCAACTTGATTGCTCTAAGTGTCACCCCTGGGAGCACACACGGGCACGGAGGTGCTTTGGTTGCTGCCTTACTCAGCAGTGACAATTTCCTTCCAATGGGAGCTGCTGCGTCCCATTTAGAAGTAATTGGCACCTCACTCCTGAGCTGACCAGGCTCATGCAGCTGATAAATCACGGTTCCACATGACGTATTTGGGCTGCAAGAGCAGAATCAGGAAGAAGAAATGTGGACCAGATATATGGGAGGTTGCACTTGTAGGTTGGCTTGTGAAGCAGCACAGGTGATTGATTCATCTGATCGGGATGACAGGATTGGGTGTTTTGGCGCAGATGAGGATTTGGAGGCGGCCAAGGAGGCCTTTGTTGGGGACATCCTCCAGCAGCCACCCATGTTCTCAGCCATCAAGGTATGCTTGCAACCGAAGCTGTTGTAGGACATGGGTCCGCCCATAGACAAGTTCAAGATTGCAACCAGCCTTGAACGAATCAGCAATGCACTCATCGTTTGTGGCATGTGTGACAAGATGCCCTTAATGCACAAAACATCACTATCCCTGCACTCGCGCTTCATCCAGAGTTGTCTCTCAGGAACGAGTTCAGTCTTGATCTGAAGGCAGCATAATACATGCATGCAGATCAAGGGGGAGAGGCTGTACAAGGCAGCCAGGAGGGGAGAGGTGGTAGAGAGGCAGTCACGGCCGGTGACAATATACAGCTTTGAGCTGCAGCGGGACGAGAGCAACAGACAAGATGTGCATTTCAAAGTGACCTGCAGCAAAGGCACCTACATCCGCTCACTAGCCCATGACCTGGTAAGTCGACTGCCCAAAATGCCTTCAGTATTTTTATCTTGCTTGTAATTTTCCCACATCCTACTTATGAGCTGGTGTATGAGTGCCTGACCCTTGAAGACGGGTGGGCGAGGGCCGCGCATCTCTGCTCACTCCAAATCTTCACGCCCGACAATCTTGCAAGCTGCGACATGTGCACAGCTTATGTGATGCCAATCGGCGCTCCCCACACAGTATTTTCGTGGTGAGCCGCGCATGCAGCGTGCGTGTGCAGATGGTACAGTTGCAGCTGAGACATGGTGCTTACCGCTCAGCATCTCAACTGGATGATGAGACTGTGAGCGCAGTGGTCCTCTCAGTGGTTTAACTAGTCAACAGTTGGAGCTGTGAGTCAATGCGCTGCAGAGCATTAAGACTGCGAGCCTGTGTTGTGCCCTGCAGGGCAAAGCAGTGGGCAGTGCAGCGCATCTGACTGCCCTGAGAAGGGAGAGCATAGGGGAGCACAGTGTGGCAGATGCATGGAGCGTGCCAGACCTGGTGGCGGCTGCACAGGCCGCTCGGCAAAGTTAGCAGCATGCGCTGATTCGTATCTTGTGCGAGAGTATTTAGAATGCTCTGGCCGATGAAAGAAGCTCAAGCTTGTCTTGCACTGCACTGCAACACATACAAAGCAGAGCGAGCGCCATGAGTAGGGCAAATGAATTTATTACACTATAATAAATGCAGTCAAGGTCCTTGTCACATTGCTACTTGGACATGCTGGTGCCTTAATTGCACCAGCGCACTGGTGACCATAGTCAGGGCGAAAGTAAGCAGACACATATGGACTGCATATGCACATAAGTCCACCATTTCTTATTTCCATTCTGTCCCAGCACAGGTGCAAAGGAAGACTACTTTACTGCCGTCTAAGGTAGACCACCGTTACATTGAAAATCTACCACAACAATGCAACTGCTATAGCAGAGTCACACAGCAGAGTACACATACAAACACAGAGAAGAGCAGGACCAAGCACATACACAAATGTTGGGGTTCCCAGACAAATCCTAACATTGCGTCCTCCCCGTTTGTCAAGCACCACCTCATGGCTTTGCAAAAACCTCCATCCCCATCTTGTCCCTGGCTGTTTTGCATTGTACACCCACAAGTGGCCACATTGGCAGGCAATGAGCAAGGAGTCAGCAGCTCACCAGTTGAAGTACAGGTGCTAGCCTGCAGGCAGGCTGCAGCCCTCACAGTCACGGATTTGCCCAGAGAGCAACGCGACGCTCAGAAGAGTGTCAAGGTCGACAAGACGACCATATCCACCTGCAAAAACGTAAAATACTGATTATAAAGCACCTGCTTCCTCTGTTTCGAGCTGTGTGTGTTTTGTAGTGCTGTAGTGAAGCTGCCTAGCCAAAGCCTCGAGCACTGAAAGGACTGTGAAGTCGAGCTCTGATGCATTCATGGAAAAGGCAGCAATCTGAATAGCCAGGGAACCCCGGCATCAGACATGCGTTGCTATTCGAAGGTTAACTAAGGAGGGGTCCACAATGGTAGGACGCCTCCAACTCTGATCCTTCGATCTCGTATTCTTCTTATTGACAACTGAGGATGTGATTGCAAAGCTTCACCAGACCAAGAGTGCAGGGCTACCCACTTTTTTCCCTGTCAGTGTTGAGAGTGGATCATTCGAAGATCATCGGAACACCACGGTCAACAGGATGGTTTTGCAGGCACACGTCTGACTCCAGAACGTGGTAGCCATATCACAGGGAAGATATTGCCTCACATGATGCCTAAACTTGGTTCTATAATCTGCCCCAAACTGTGTTCCGGAACGGCTTCAGGAGGTTCGCCACCGAACACCGGCCGGCCTGGCAGCCATCTTAAACCGACGTAAACTTAATATTTTGCTGCCGAGTTTACATATGAAAAGTTGGAAAACATCTGAAGCGACTTGGTAAAGGTCGCACTCTCGAGCACTGAGGTTTCACGTCCACATATATATTAGTTGTACAAGTGAGGCAGTTTCCGAAACAAGGATCTGCGTCTTGAGATGTTGTTTTTCTCGAAACGGAGCTAATTAGCGTGCCTTTCATATCACAAGCATACAATCTTCCATCTCGTGGGACGCTCGAGAAAATTCTAGCTGTTCCATAGTTGCTGGATAAGGAAGATGGACACTGCAGTGCAGTGCAATTCTGGGCGCGCTTTGCCACGTCACAGAGATATTCTTACCCAGAAATTCGTCTTTAAACAGCCTCCAAGATCCTGCCAGCATGTGTCCATGCGGACTCGAAGAAGCCTGAGGCCGTCAGTGGGAGCATTGCTCTCTGAAGCGGCACAGTCTGTCAGATCAGAAGGCGTTTCAGACTCTTCCTTGAGTGATGCCAGCTCGGAGCTATTGACAGCTGCTAGTGCGGAGAGGGGCGCCTCTGCAGAGCAGGCTGACAGTGGCAAGCCTTCCACCTCAGGACCTGCAGGTGCGAAAATATTTAATATCAGTAGATAAAGGACCCTTGAGAGTGTATTGTTGTCAGGCAGGACCTCCTGGTTTAGACTTTTAGCTTTAAGTTGTCCAACGGCCAAAGATGAATCGCATGCATTGGATCTGGGTGTGATAGAACTCGAGCCCCGTCAGCTGAAACTGACATCTGCTACTTTTAGAACTGTACTTTGAACTCCTGTGAATCATGCTGTTCTGTTGCGTGGGCAGAGGGGAAGGGGGAGCAGAAGGCACTGTTGAAGGCAGCAATGGACATCTCGAAGGCAGGCAACACAGCCGCAGCGGTCAAGATGCTGATGTCAGCGCTGGAGAGATTTCCTCGCAATGTGCGCATGCTGACATCAGCGGCAGTGCTTGAGGGGAAGCGCGGTAATGTAGCTGAGGCACGCACGCTGTTCAACCGGGGACATCTCATTGAGCCATCAAACGCTGTCCTGCTGCGGGTGCGCTCCCTGCTCATGCCTACCAACTTTGAATGTATTTTGTACTGGTGGATTTCCGGTGAAGGCTGATGTCAATGACACGGAGAGCCCTCAAGGGTGCCTCCAAGGGTAGCTTGCTTAAATAGAGGGGTGCTTGTGTGCGCCAGCTCAGCCCGATGCATCACAGGCCAAGCCTCACAGTGAAAAATTTTGGAGATAGTTTGGCAAGTGAAATGCTTCACAGAGGATGTTTGCTCAATTACACCAAAGGACGAACACCAAAGGACGAAATGGGGTTGAGTCAAAAGAGGCGCAGCAGCCGCCTGCCGCCTGCTATAAGCTTTAATTTCAGACATCTAATCTTTGTGAACAGGCATGGGCGGCTCTGGAGGGGAAAAGAGGCGAGCCGAAAAAGGCGCAGCGGCTGTTTGCAGCTGCGGCAAAAGCCGAGCCGGGCAATCCCATGCTGCTGACAACATGGGCAGCGTATGAGAAGCGGCGGGGAGATGCAGCGAAGGCAAGGGAATTGTACTCCGAAGCGCTGGAAGCGGATGCCGGCCACGTGGCATCGCTGCAGGTGGAATCCGCCATTGATCCGCTCTTGCCACCTTTGCAAATTCAAACTATGGAAATGGGGTTTCAAAAATTATTGCAGGGAAGCATATCCGGAGGAGTTGGGTTTGGTGTAGGCTGCTTTGAACAGCTTGCAATGGAGACTTCAAATGCAGTAGACAAAATCAGCATGCTGTGGATACCCTTGAACAGCATGCTCTTCGAAATGAGCCTTGTGGGATTCTCTAGATCCCAAGGGCTCAGATGACCTTGAAGTAGTGCAGTCCATTGCAAGACATGCAAAGCAGGGATGCTTGGAGATAGTCCTGGCTCATGTACTTCATGCGTGACACCGTCGGTGCAGTAATGGCAATGCGGATGCATGAGATGCTTAGACATTCTTTGGATCTCCCTGCAGGCTCTCGTGGGGGTGAATGCGCACGTGTGAGGTTGACAGTGACCTTAAAGTTTTCTGCAAGCTCGGGGGTGAATGCTTGCGTGTGAGATGCTCAGAGGTTTTCTTATCTCCCTGCAGGCTCTGGGGGTGATGGAGGGTGAGGCGGGCAATGTGGACAAGGCGCGAGAGTTTTTTGAGCGGTCCACCAAAGAAGATCCTTCCCACGTGCACTCCTGGCAGGTGAAACTCTCACGCTGTGTTCGACACTGGTGGGAAGGAGAAAGGCGCCAGACGTGCTGCCATGCTCAGACCCTCTGTCTGTTGCGCCAGGATGCATATGATGACCTTTATGTGATGTGTATCTATCCAGCTTACTGCCTTGTCTTATGAGGATCGAATCGGCTCAATGGCACATCTGCCGCTTTATTCACACAATTATTTGCATGTTCAATCATTAGCATGTCAGCCCACTGCCTGCTGGCCAGTGGAGCGTTTAGACTCCTATGCAAGTGCCATGAGTTGTGTGTCACACCGGTGGCATTTCCTGTGAGAAGGATTAGTTCAACCAAGGTACAGTGGAAGACATTGAAGGCAGTGTGAGCGCCAAGGAAGGAGGGAGGGCTGCCTGTGAAGGGAGGGCTGCCTGTGAGAGAGTTCGAATTACTTTTCAATTCAAATTCCCAATTCAATTCAAATTCAATTTGCTGATGCAGGCGTGGGCGCTGCTGGAGTGGCGGGCGGGGGATTATGAGCGCGCAAGGGAGATATTCGAGCAGGCAGGGAAAAATTGTGCGCCGCATGCGCCGCTGTGGGCCGCATGGGCACAGGTCGAGGTGCGGCCCTTCTCTCTCCGATATAATTACCCCTGGACCCTGGAAAAATGGTTGACTCTGAAGCGGTCGCATAACATGAAAGACATGGATTGCAAAGACAAGCCTGGCTCAACTTTGCCAAGCCTGTCCGATCAGTGCCATGTTGCCACCTTCACTTATCCATAGCCCTGACAAAGTTTGCAATTGGGACAGAGCATGTTGCTGAGTCAGCGATTAATTAGGGGTAATTAATTGCACACCTGCCATATTCCTGTATCCCAGCTAAGGTGTCGACTAAGGCCTGGGAAGGGTTTGCAAGAAGGAAATATGGAAAGAAAGCATAGCATCAGCAATTCATGATTCGATTTAAGTCAAGGTAAAGTGATGTAATATTTGATTGTCTCTGCAGGCGCAGCGGCAGCAGCTGCCGGCGGCCCGGCGGCTGTACAACAGAGCACTGCGCGCGGATGCCAACCACCTGCCCTCCATTGTGGGACTGGCAGTTCTGGAAGCCAGGTCGGCACCTTGTATCCCTGCTCTATGGATGTAGAGGCCTAATTAGCAACACACGCAAATAGAGAAGATCAGAGGACCAGTGTGGGAGCTTGTATATGAGAAAATTGTGGAAACTGTCTGTCTAGGATTGGGTCACTACCTGCATGAGGCCATAGTGGGGAAACATCTCTCAGCGCTGGCCGCTAAAGAACCCTGAGTTATTGCTGTCCACAAAATACACCGAAACAGAGAAGAGAGAGGATGATGGCAAACCACTTTACCAGAGAGCGAAGCACGCTGTGGTGAACCCCAGATAAAGAAAGATCATATTGGCATGCGGAATTATCCAGGACAATCAACACCTTTCGTAGCTGTGTGTTGAAGCAACAGCAGCAGTGCAAACAACGTCGATGTGCATTCAATTGTACAGACATGACGCATTACATTTTGTGTGCTACAATACAGGTCAGGGAATGTGACACCGGCGCTGCGGCTGTACCGTCGCGGGCTGGCCATCGAGCCCGGCAATGTGCAGCTGCTGCATGCAGCAGCGCAGATGCAGATGCAGCAGGGGCAGTCTGAGGTGGGGCACCATTTCCCGAATACCTCTGTTTGCTGAATACCGCAACGCTGCTGGAGGCTTACGCCTTGCGCATATCACAGTGGTGCATCATCTTCATCTGTAGCATGCGGATTCTCCGCTCTGCATAAAAAGAGGAAACGGCCCGGCATGCCAATCACCTCAGTCAGCAATGTGTAGATCCAGGTGATGCATACACAAAAAAGAAAGCCGGTGTCTGGGGTCACTGGAACACACAGCAAAAAGGCGAAGTGATATAGCCGAGCTGGCGATGACTCATTGTGTTTGCACGGGAGCAGGATGCGCGCAAGCAGCTGGAGAAAGTGATTGAAGCGGAGCCGTCCAACGGGCACGCCTGGCACTCGATGGGCATGCTGGAAGAACAGCAGGGGAAACTGCAGGAAGCGCTCGACTGCTTCAGCCGGGGACAGCAATCCGATGGTGTGCCCTCTCACCACACACTTTTCCATTCCAGCATGGGACATTGGTGCTTGTGAATATACCTTAATTGGGTGCTCTTCAGAGATGTTTTGAGAGGTGTGGATGTATCAAGCATTGGCTGTTGCTTCATCTTGCAAGCTGCTGAAGGGCTGTCCCAGCAGCGCTGCAGTAGCTGGCAAACGACCCTTTTTGCAGCGCTTGACAGTATACCTTGAACCTTCCGTTGGGACTGATCAAAAGGGGGGCATTGCTCAGTTTTGAATCAGTGCAAATGAGCGCACGTGTGAAAGGGACGGCAACGCTCCTCAAAATGCAGTTGAGATAAGATTTCTACAACGTGGCCGGCTACAGAAAAAGGTCTGCCTTCGTGGAGCTGGGGTAGAGCTCAGGTCTGCAAATCTGTCACTGCATGCCAGCACAAAAGCGCAGTCTCACGAAGGCAGGAACGCTGTGCAGACGCGGCGGGGGCGCTCTTGAATTTCGAGGCGGCTGCGCGGGTGGAGGAGTTTTCTGGCCGGCTGGACGATGCGCGACGGCTGTACCGGGCCGGCAGGGAGGCGGCTCGCGATGCCAGGTCAGCCAACTAGTCACATGACATAATGCATGCATAATTTGTGGGACTGACATGCGACTGGTGGAAAAGTACCAAATTTCAGGCAAAAATAGCACGGGAACTTGAAAGCTGCTGTGACTTTTTTAGACTGTGGCTGCGATTGGCGCAATCGGCGCCGTGACCGGCACTGGGATGACTGTGGAAACTCTGATAAGATTACCTCATCCTGCCAAGAAGACTCTGCTTATTCTCGGGCAACAGTGAAGCACCCTCATTTCTTGGAAATACGATTTTTTGACAAGCTGCAAATTGTTGGGCAGGAAAAATGACTCAGCCGTGAGCCCGCGCTTCCTGCGCGAGTGGGCGCTGTTCGAAAAGCGTGCCGGCGACCTGGAGGTGACTCATCACACGCCCAAATCTGAATCTCACCTTTCACAGATATTAGCTGTACATGTAGAGTTCACGGTGGTGGGAATGACCTCTGAACTCCTTCTGCTTGACTTGCCCATCACTTGCTCCACCTGTTTCCGCAAGTCCTCCAATCCTCCCATGCCAATCTATTGACACCAACACTCCTGCCCCTAGCCTGCTCTGAATGCCAAAGTTGCTGTGTTCATTGGAATTGTTCATTAACTTCCAGCACACAGCTTGAGTCGGCACTGAGTGCAGAATAGGTCTGCAACAAAAAATCTGCATTCAAGAATTGAAATGCAATAGTACAATGATGATAATGCATTGCAGGAGGCAGCGGCGCTCTTTGCAGACGCGGCAGCGCAGAACGCGAACGATGAGCGTACGTGGCTGCAGTTTGGATTGCTAGAAAGGCGGCGGGGGCAGTGGGTGTCTGCCAGAGATTGCTTTGAGAAGGGCATCGAATGCGCGCCACACAACCCCTACATCTACCAGGTGCGGTCCTATCACTTTAGTGGCCTTCAATGGTAAGCCATTCCCCCTTTCAGTATGGATTATTAGGTAACATTGCTGTGAAAAGCCCACCAAGGAATATGCACCAGTTCGTGCCTGTTTTCCATGGAAAGCTTTGCAGCTTGGAGGAAGGCATCATCTGGCTTGCTTCCCTTATAAAAAGGTCTGACCTTTTGAGGATGTTGGCTTTTGGCAGGCTTCCTAGGTCGTCTGTGGGTTGCCCTTCACCTCTAGCAGATGCTGCATGGCTCCTTCGATGCTGCATTGGCAGACTGTGGTAGCCTCACTTGAGTGTTTAGCCGCCATGACGGGGACAGAAATGATGCTCTGCACCCTGCAGTGTATGTAATCTTGGATAACATGGCAGAGGCGAGATTGTGGCTGTCATTGTTAATATTACTAGACACCTATCCAAGCCACAGTTGGCTTAGGTGCGTCGCAGCAGCGTTTCTATGAGAGCCTTCCAGCTCGGCCTATCTTGGCACCTTTTCCAGCCACCTTTTTTGGCTGTTGAGATGGTCACATTTATTGTTATATTATTATATTATATTATAGTTTATTATTATATGGTTATATATTTCCCTCTCTGTGCACTGCAGGCGTGGGCTGTGCTGGAGAAGATGGCAGGGGACAATGACGCAGCGAGGGAAATATTCCGACAAGGCAACACCAGCTGCCCCAAGTGCGCGCCCTTTCTCTGATACTACTGTCTATTTGTTCGTCCTCTTTGTCGGTGGAAAGATCACAAGGCCACATTATGCTGAGACTGTATGCAACACCAGCTGCCCCAACTGCGCGCCCTTTTCTCTGACTCCTATCATTTCTTCGCCAGAATTCCCTTGTTGAGTGGGACACCCTTTGGTCACCCACTGCAATCCCGGTATGCAATCAAAAGGTGGTAGTCTCAAAGAAGGAATCCTGGGGCAGCATATGCTGCTTTTTTGATTGAGCACAGGAGAACATGGCGTTTTCAACCTTCTGTTTATTGTAAGACAAGAATACCTGCGATGAGAGATTCCTGTCTTGTGACATGGACACAGGCACCGAAAATGTCAGCAACTATGGCAGGACTCGACAATGTTTTAAAAAGATTTGAATTTGAATTTGTGTTTTGAGGGGTTGTGTCACTGCAGGCATGCACCGCTGCTGATGGAGTGGGCGCTGCTTGAGGCGGAGGAGGGGAATGACGCGATGGCAAGGGAGCTGTTCAGCCAGGGGGCAGCTGCCGGGCAGCCGCACCTGCCCTTACTAAGCGCCTGGGCCAGCTTCGAGGAGCAGCGCGGCAGGTGCGCGCACATGCCTGACCCCTCTTCCAAGAAATCTTTCAAGATATATGGAGATGTTTGTGTTGTCAATGCACTCCTATTCACAGTGGGACAGCCCTTTCTCCCTACTTTGGCACTTACACTGTTATTTTGATTTATCTTAGCATTCTAGATCTCTCCTGCTTTAGGAATGGATCGAAATTGAGCGCCTTCATATAAGTCCACCTCACATGAATTAGGTAGATAAAACTCATTAGTGGCTGGCACCTGAGTGCAGGTGAGAGCATGCCGGCAATTGGCTGCATGCATGCAAGTATCATGGCTCGGCACATCTGTTTTCTCGATGCTTATCTACGGTTTAAGGCCATGTCTTAAAAGACTGCCTCTGCAGCCACTGATCTTGAGCCAGCCATGCATGAAAAGGACATTGCATTCGACCATTGCAAAGGTTCTGTTGCTCAATGGAGGCTCCCTTGCGCCTGCAGGAACGGAATGGCTGCCAACCTGCGCCAGCAGTACGAGGCGGCCCAGGAAGGGGCGAACACTGTCGAGAAGGGGACGAAGCCAAAAACCCTGAGGCCAAAGAAGGAGCCAGCAGCGAAGCAGAGCCAGGGAGAGAACAGATCGAGTCAGGGAGATATATCATCGAAGAGGTCTAACCCTGTGCCCTCGAGGCAGAACCAAGGACCAAGCAGAGCAAGCGAGGGAGACAGAGCAGCGAAAAGAGAAGGAAGTGCAGAGAAAGAATACCCACACAGGGATGAATTTGTTCCTGGGAGGCCCTTTCAGCCACAGAAGCAGCGCAGAGACAGGCGCATGGCAGGCCAAAGGCAGAAGTGAAGTTGCGTGAATTTGAAATTTGCTTGACACCGACCCAGTAGACTGATCGCGAAAGGGAGTCAAAAGAACAATTCTTAAAAAATGGTAAATTCACACTGAGTTTACTTTGAGATTGATCAGTATCTGTCACATTTTGCAAAGACTATACGCGTATGCAAGACAGCAAGATGAATATGATCCGACTCAGAGCTACTTTGAAATCTGTCTATACAATTGTATGGACAGAATTCTTGCAAGCAAGACCAATTGCATGCGCGCGCATGGTAAACATTAAATGACTGCCATGAGAATGGCAAGGCTGCTCGTCTGATCTATTCCAGAAGACCATCTCAGGTCACATCCGGAGCGAAAACAGCTTGCCTGATTGCAAACTTGATTGTCAGCTTTCAGGACACGTGTGCAATCACTAATATGGCGGTGAGTAAGGATGCTGCAGACGATCGAGCATTGCAAGAGCAACAGCAAAACTTACCAAGATCAACGCAAAGCGTCGTTTGTGAAGCACTTATGTGTTCTCTACGAGAACTTTTCAAGATGCCTACCAAAGAGGTGGAGAAACCCGTGGAAATTTCTGTCCTTGAAGTTCCCTACTTTGCAAAGAAGCCACCTTTTTTCTGTGACGCCGCTGATATGGTGATCGCACTTGACAACGGCGACCGTCTGCCCGTCCACTCAGACTATCTGACGGCGCACTCGACCGTTCTGGGGGAGATCATCTCGACAGATGGCGAGCGAAGGAAGAAGGGCAAACCAGAGCTGCCGCTTCCAGACACAACCAATCAGGAGGCCTGCCATTTCCTGTCTCTCCTCTACGACTTCGACCGCCAGAAGTTGATATCCGCAGACACGCTGCCCAGCATCCTCAAGATCGCACACAAATTCGATATGGCAGAGGTACTCAGCAGCTGCGACGAGCGAATGGCAAATCTCGCGAGCTTCGATGGAAAGAGCAAGATCAAGCTCTGGGTGAGAGTATTTCTTGCTCGTCCTCACAGCTTGATGGTGCAGCACACATGCAATGATAAATCTTTCCATACCAGCTCTTACGTGATTGTACTGATCTCCAAGCAGGGCCAAGCTGTGATCCATGGTGGCGTTGACTGATTTCATTCTGTCCGAACGCTGCCGAGCAGGAACCAGAAAAAGAGGCGGGAAAGGCAAAGGCAGTGGAGATTCTGCTCCTGGCAGAAAAGTACGGCCTGTTCAGGCTGGCAGCTTGCTGCGAGCGCTTCATTGCTCTCCATTTCCATTCCCTGCACAACAGCCAGCAGCTTTCAGAAGTGACCATAGCCGCAAAGCTGCGCATGCTCCGCGCTCTCAGCGAGGCAGTGAGCAAGCTGAAGATGACATGCACTCGTCCTACAGGGAACTTGCTTGGGTGCGCTTCCTGCCCTCATGCAATGAAGCAATTATCAATAGGATAGCGATAAAATATTGTTACTCGGTATTCCTGGCAGAGGCAAGGTCTGTCTGCAGGTTTAGGTCACCACAAACCCAGCCCCTTGATGGGCTTCCCAATCAACCGCGGGTACAGTGCATAGTAATAGCAGGATAGCATGAGGTAATCTGCTCTGCGCTGACTAATATATCAGATTTAGTGTTTTTGCTGAGCAAAGAGAGCTGTGCGTAGGATGCCACTTCCATTATTTGACCAGCCCAAATGATGAGGCTATTAGGAAGTCCAAAGTGCTTCGCTCAGGAGAAATCCTACAGCACGCACCCCAATCAGCATGTTCCCTTAATGTACATCTTACACACCGGTACCGCCAGGTTTTGATGCAATGCAGACACATCAAGAACCTTGTAATTGAAAAACAGGCAGGGGAAAAAGCCCACAATGCTATGAAGCTTGGTGGCTCCCAACGAGTCTCTAAACTGCATTAATATGACTGAATGAAACCCATTGTCTGTGCTTTTCGCAGGAGGAAGCAGGCCAATTTTCCGCTGTCGTCCAGTGACAGGTGCTCGCATTGCCAGCTGCGTTTCACCGATGGCAGCTCCCTGCAATGCCCACACAACCACCACGAACTCAATGGGTGCCTTGATATGCCATCTGCCAAAACCATGATGGCCTGGGCTCAGCGGAGCGCAGCCCCCTGAGCTGTCTCGGCAGCTCTGGATAGGATGACTGGAATTTTTCTGCGTTAGAAGGTCAGGCTTCCATTAGTGCATTGCAGAGAATGAAGTGCTGACGAGGCAGATTCATGTTGAAGGGTCCCCTGTTCCTCCTACCCTTTGATGGACTTGCCAGATCCAAGCAAGACCCAATCAACCGTGGGCATCGGTGCTCAGTACTTATACCGGCCCACGCCAGCCGGGGCCAATATATACTGTGCAAGACCTTGCGGACATTGTGCATTGCCCTGTTTTGTGAGAATTAGAGGCTCGGTTGCTAGGGCCAGATCCATCGCATGCTGCATGCCTCAGCATCCATGCATGATGAATGCAGGTTACGTGCACGGTGAGCGCAATGCTCTGACACATAAGAACACCGTTTCCTTCACAAGATTGCACACGTCCACAAATACTCTGATGCCACTTTGCCATTCGATGCCAGAATTACATGTCTGGCATTGAGCACCGCCATGGCAAGCACTCGTAAGCGCTGACGTGATCATCGATCTCCAATGAAAGTAAAACATGTGCAGAAGTTCATAGACCAATAGGTTGAGCAATATGGGATCGTCAGAGCTTCCCTATCTTGTCGATAAGCCTGAGAGGTTCAAGGAGTTTGCGGACTTGATCCTTGTCCTCGATGACGGTGAACGCCTGCCAGTTCACTCGTGCTATCTCGCTGCGCAGTCTCAAGTGCTCTGCGATATCATTCTGACAGCCAAAGAAGAAAGGCAGCTCCTCAAGGATTCGCTGCCGTACCAAGAGCTCCATCTGCCAGACACAACATACAAAGAAGCCAGCGACTTCCTGACCGCTGTGTACATTTTGAACGGCACAGACACGCTGTCGTTCGACATAGGGATCCTGCCTGGCCTCCTGAAAGTAGCGCACAAGTTCGGAATGCAGAAGACTCTGAACGTCTGCGATCAGCGCTGCGCTGCAATGGCCAACTATGACAACTCCACAGGCTTCACACTCTGGGTGAGAGCATATTATTGTGGTTGCATGACTGAAGGGATTTATGGATCTGTTGCTCGTATTCTCGAAACGATTTTTGTTCTGAAAAGGCCCCAAGTGGCAGGGGGAGGTACAAACACTGAGTACCGTGCCCACGGTTTTGGTGCTTCCTTGGATCTGGCCAGTCAAACAAGGAGTAGCCTATTGACAGCCATTCTGAGCACCTTGTTTGCAGGCACAGAGTGCCTCTAGTGGCTTGTGGCAGGAACAGGCTTCTATAAATGACAGGATAACCGCTGCTAAGCCTGACTCAATCAAAGTAACTTCCTGAAGACCTGCCATGGGTGCAGGATCCGGAAACTACTGAGGGGAGGGGTAAGTCTCTGGAGTACCTCTTGCTGGCAGAGCGCTATGGCCTGCCGAAGCTCACAGCCTGCTGCGAGCGATTCCTGGCCCAGAACTTTGAGAGCCTGCATGACCATCCTCTGATGGCGGACATCAGCACAAGCTCCCTCAACCGAGTGGCACGGGCTGGCTATGCTGCCATACACAAACTCCAAATGAAATGCAATAATACCAGGTGAGTATTTGGTTTCAAACAGCTATGCTCTTTCTGCCACACCGTATCATATGTCGTGCAATTGCGTCCTGATCGCAAGTGGCTCTAGGTTTGAGAGTCTTTGCAGGTCACTCTGAAGCAATTCAAGTATTGATTGAATGCCAGGCTGCCCATGCAATGCTTGATTAGATGCACGGTGCATGGTCTGAAGAGTTCTAGCTTGCTCCAATTTGAGACATATCTGTGCTCTTTGTGCAGGGATATGTATAATAATATCAAGTACCCATGCAAAGGCGAGGAGAAGTGGGGGCAATTGCGGATGCCCTGTCCACGGTCATGCAGTGGTGTCCGCGGTTGACTACCCTTCAACAGCTAAGATGCAGTCCTGGGCAAGGGGTGCCGGAGCACCATGAGGCTGTGTCTCGGGGTTGAGCATGCCTTTACCGGGGGCTAATAATTCCCTGCATATTCTGAATTACATCTTTTGTACATTGGTGGTCTGTGTGAATTTCCTTGAGGACAGTATGGCACTCCATGACACGCTTGACTGCAGTGTCTAGCTTGGGAGATCAAAGGAGAGATGCCATCTGCCAATGATTGCTGAAATCCTGCACGGTGGGCAACAGCACGAAAGCTTGTTGTGTCTTCTGAGAGGTGTAGGTCTGCTGGAGATGTCTTGTTAACACGGTCTTCAATTTCTCTCACGGCTTGCAGGTCAAGACATGTGCTTGCTTGGTCAATGCACTCGTGTGCATGAACTGTACAAGTTCGTGGATGTTGTGGCAATGTTTGACCAGGCGTGGGTTACATCTTCACCAGATCCAAGAACTGACATGCATGCTTGGAAACCATCGTTTGCTGAGTGTTCACAGCGATCTCTACATCACATCCTTATGGGCCACATGCAGACAGCCTTGCAAGTATGAGTGCTCCACAGCTGATTAAAAATGTGTCACAGCTCATGCAGAAGTCCTTGCTGCTGAGCGTCCAGTGAGCATTGCACTGCTTGTCTCAAAGGCACAGACCCTCCTTTCTTCACCCTTGCACTTTGCCCCTCTCTATCCTTGACAAGAGCCTGTATTGGCTGTCAGTCTGTGTCGGACTGGCTTCAGCTGATGTTATGGCTTCCAACCCCCTTCTCACACTTGCCAAACCTGCGCCAGACCCAAATCAATAAACCGTACTGTGCTCAAAGTCCATTCTTGCCAAGGTCACAAACTATTTTCTCTGCCAACACAGAGCGCGGGCTTTTGGGCTTTGGCGCTGGCACCAATTCCTCTTCTGCCTCTAAGTCTGACCCCTCGTCAAGGGTTAATCGGTGGTTGAGCAACGCCGCGCGGGGAAAGCGGGAGGGCCGGGTGGTCGCCGCCGGGGGGTTCTCGGTGGAAGACTGGGAAACCGCAGGGGAGTCGTCCGCATTGTCGTCGTTTGTCATGCATGAGTCGAAGCTGCAGCAAGGCTTGAATAGGACTGATGAAGAATATAGGTGATGCCAAGCAGCAGTTTTCTGTGCCTCCTGCCTAGCAGTTGTTTGAAATTGGGGGAAGTCCTGAGTGGATCAGGACACCAATACTGACTTTTTGTTTGCTGGTCAATACATAATTATATATATTCTGCCCTGAGTGCCCTGAGTTGCAGCCTCCCAGACTAAGTTGAATTGCATTTACGCCTCGAATTATTTACACTGCAAGAATGCAGAAGAGGGTGTGCGGAGGGTGTCTAACGCTCTGTTTCGGCAGCTGTCCTTGGCGCGGTTCGATTTCTTGGGAGCGCGCTGGCTTGCAATCTCCTTTTTTGCCGGCTGCGCCTTTGCTTGCGCCTGCACATGTGCCTGCACCTGCGCGCATGCCGACATGTGAGGCGTCACTTAAAGCTGCACATTGGTGCTTTCGCCTGCACATGTGCCGGCACATGCGCACGTGCCGGCATGTGCGCCTGCACACATGCTGCCTGCACCTGCGGCTTCAGCTTCAGCCTCATCTTCAGCTGGGGACGTACCCGAGGCTTCAGCTGAGGCTGTGACTGCGTCACTGGCGAGAGCATTTGAGGCTCTGCAGCGGCCTGCTGCTCGTTGATCGGCGCGCGGCCTGCATGCACAGTAACACATCTGTTTCACTGTCTATGGTCTGATTTTCACCAAGACAACACAAAATTTTGGACAATTGGCAGCCGAAAATGAGCGTGCTGAGGAGTTGCATGCATCATGTGTGGCTGTGACTTTGTACATGCGACTCATTTAGGGACTGTCCATTGAGCTCTTGAGCCACAGCTACTGATGCAGCCCGGATTTGCTGCACTATGCACGTTCCAGGGATGTAAAAGGATGCAACGATAATTGGCGTGCCTCTTGTCAATCAGATTATTAATGAATTTCAGTCACTTGGGACTGAACTGATGCATGACTCTGATCATCAGAGTCAGCGCCAAGCAAAATGCACAAGTTCTAGTAGTAAGACAAGAAATGGCTGCCTAAGAATTATCCTGCATGCATAGTACCATATGTGACTTCAATCCGCAAACAGCAGATGAAGAATATGGCTCTGTGACGTACTGCTGGCGGTGGCATTCTTGGGCAATGTCAGTCTTAGAAAGTTGTGTAGTTTGCAGGAACTTCTGCAGACATCTGCACCATATGATGACACGAAAACAAAAATCATAAGCTTGGACGCTTCTTGATACTGCTGCATTGTGCTTGCACGTAATTGAGCTCAAATGAGAAGCTGCTTCACGTGGAAAAGCATGGCCTCACTCACATCAGTCATTGCCAAATTTAACGCCCACTCCCAGGTCTTCGCCTGCGCAGCCGCCTTGCGATCGATACAGCCCTTCAGATCAAGCTTGACGAATTGTTTGTGACATGGTCGGCAAGTCTTGACAGTTAGACTCCATCCAGGGAGCCATTAGCAATGGAGAGCCACGAGACACACACCCTTCTTCAGGTAGCCGTCTCACGCCTTGTGCGTTCTCTGGAAGCGCGCTGCTTTACAGATGTCTGCGAAGTGCGTTGTAGTTTTGATGCCAAAACGAGCATATATTTCGCTGCGTATTGATCGTAGTATCCTGTTGCTGCAGTGGCAGTTCAATGCATATCAGCTCGTGAATATAGCCAGCCATTCTTG
>JADEYI010001209.1_pt1 | contig 21605 bp, 22 predicted proteins | sample 8542331 | NCBI WGS metagenome assembly JADEYI01 (sample SAMN16510988, study PRJNA670497) | mine drainage metagenome | isolation source: biofilm near Copperflume 1 | place: Germany: Marsberg coppermine Kilianstollen | collected 2018-02
TCCTTAACCTCCACAGGAGCCTTCACCTTGCCGTGAGAGAGGGCATAAAAGATAAAAGTGTCGTTAGGGCAAAACGAATAGCCAAGCTCCATGCTCCGATGCTAAATCCCTGTGCTCGAGTTGTTTGGGTGATAACCCCCAGACCTGTGCGGCTTCAGAAAGATTAGACTTCTTGCAGAAGTCGCGGATAACTCCTGGCGGATAGCCCATAGCTACGTCCGAGACGACAACTCGGGCTTCACCCCCTTGAGTCCGGCCAAAGGGCTTAAGACCTCCACCATGGCGGTATAGCCCTCCGCTCTACAGCTTGACCCGGCTGCGGTCTCCGAGTATGAGTTGCAGGGTGTGGCGGCGGGTATTGCCTTTGCCGTCCACCACCGCCTTTTCTCCCAGCACGCTGGAGTCTAGCCGGTAGGGTAGGCCCAGCACTTCGGACTCGTCCATCAAAATCGAGTATTCCACCTCGCTGCCCACCACCTTTGCACCCTTTCCTACCGCCGTGTAGGGGCCGATAAAGCTGTCTTCAATCTGAGCATTGGGGCCGATATAAGCTGGGCCACGTACGGTGCTACGAACGATGGTAGCCCCTTTTTCCACCACCACTTCCCCAACCACCTCGGCCTGAACCAGTTCCCCGGCAATCTGGCGGCGCACCTGCGAAAGCGTGAGGCGGTTAGCATCGAGCAAATCCTCGGGCCTGCCGGTGTCTTTCCACCAACCCCGCACCTTCAGGGCTTCTACACTCAAGCCCCGGTCTACCAGCCCCTGAATGGCCTCGGTAATCTCGTATTCCCCGCGCCCTGAAGGCTCGAGTGTGGCAATAACCTGGTGGATTTTGGCGGTGAACAAATACACTCCCACCAGGGCCAGGTTAGACGGTGGGTCTTTGGGTTTCTCCAGCAGGCGCGTCACCCGGCCCGAAGCGTCCACCACGGCTACCCCGAAAGCCCTGGGGTCTTCGACTTCGGTCAGCAGCAGCACCGCGTCGCAGCCGCGTTTGAAGGTCTCGAGCATATGATTGATACCGCCGGAGAGCAAATTATCGCCCAGGTACATCACGAACGGGCTTTCCCCCAGAAAGGGCTGGGCTGTCTTGACAGCATGAGCTAGCCCTGCGGGGGTGTCCTGGGGAATAAAAGTGAGGCTCACTCCCCAGCGTTCGCCACTGCCCAGGGCTTCGCGCACCTCGTCGCCGGTTTCCGGGCTAATCACCACGCCAATGTCTTGAATACCGGCTTTAACCAGGTCTTCGATTACGTAGAACAAGTTGGGCTTGCCCCCGATAGGGATAAGCTGCTTGGCACGGGTATGGGTTAGGGGGCGCAAGCGCGTACCCTTACCGCCGGAGAGGATGAGTCCCTTGAGGTTCATAGTTCGCCCAACAGTTTACCCAAGCTATCGCAGTCTTCATTGACGTTGGCGCTCCTCCGGGTTACGGGCAGAGCCCGTATGGCCTACAGCCACCCCTCCGGGCACCAACTGTTCAATCCAGAACATGGTTTCTCAAATGCCCCCTGGCTGAAACATTATGAAGACCGCTCTATACCCGTGTGCCCTCCCCACCCCAGCTCGAGTAGGCGTAAAACCGCCCGCGCTCCCCGCGCAGGTAGTCCAGCAGGGGCTCGGCCAGAGGGCGGTGATCCTCGAGCTTGACCGAAACCTCCTCAGGGGTAAAGAACCTAGCCTCGACAATGTGTCCGTCGGGGTCGCGGGGGTTGAGGAGGCCCTCGTAGCTGGCCCGAAAGGCCATGGCTACGGTGCGCTCGGCTTTGCGGGCATCCTCGACTTGGAGCACGTAGGCCAGGTGCTCGACCCCTTTGACCCGCAGTCCGGTTTCTTCGGCTACTTCCCTGGCAATGGCCGCCAGAATGCTCTCACCTGCTTCTACCATGCCGCCTGGCAGGGTGTAGCGCACCTTGCCCCGGCGGCTCCAATCATTGGCTACCAGCAGCACCCGCCCCTGCTTGTCCACCAGGATGGCGGCGGCAACCAATAGGTCACGTCGTAATCCATGCATAAGTCCGCCTCTCTTCCGCTAGGCGGACTGGGATATTGCTTCAAGTTGGCGCTCCTGGTCGGCTTTCTTAAGGGCTTCGTGCAGTTCGGAAAGGTCGCCTGACAGCACACCCTCTAAGTCGTGGGTAGTGAAGCCAATGCGGTGGTCGGTGACGCGGCTTTGCGGAAAGTTATAGGTGCGGATTTTCTCGCTGCGCTCGCCGGAGCCAATCTGGGCCAGGCGGTCTTCGCGGCGTTTGGCGGCTTCCTCGGCCCGCTTGATGTCCAGGAGCCTCGAGCGCAGGATGGAGAGGGCTTTCTCCTTATTTTTGATCTGGCTGCGTGACTCCATCGAGGCCACGATCATGCCGGTGGGTTTGTGCAGCACCTGTACCGCACTGTCGGTGGTGTTCACGCCCTGCCCACCGGGGCCAGAGGCCCGTGAGACGGTAATTTCCAGGTCGGCGGGGTCGAGTTGCACGTCCACCTCCTCGGCCTCTACCATCACCGCGACGGTGGCGGTGCTGGTGTGGATACGGCCCTGGGTCTCGGTGGCCGGGACGCGCTGGACGCGGTGAACCCCCGACTCGTATTTAAGCAGGCCGTAGGCCCCGGCCCCGTCTATCTCGAAGGAGACCTTGGAAACGCCCCCTAAGTCGGTGAGGCTGGTCTCGAGGATTTCCGGCTTGTAGCCCTTGGTCTGGGCAAATTTGATGAGCATATCGCGCAACTCGGAGGCGAACAGCGCGGCCTCTTCGCCGCCGGTTCCGGCACGGATTTCGATGATGGCGTTTTTGTCGTCCAGGGGGTCTTTGGGTAGCAGCATCAGCTCGAGCTGGGCCTCGAGCGCGGGGATGCGGGGCTCGAGCAGCTCGAGGTCGGCCCGGGCCATCTCGCCAAACTCGGGATCAAACTGCAACTCCTTGGCCTCGGCAATGCCGGAGAGGGTTTTCTTGTACTCGCGGATGACAGAAATCAGGCTGCCCATGTCGGCGTAGCGCTTGGACAATCGCCCGTATTCCTGCTGGTTGGTGAGCACCGACGCGTCGGATAGTTGCGCCTCGAGCGTCTGGTACTCGTGTTCTAGGGAGGAAAGTTTTTCTAGCATAGAGGGTCACTGTTTACCAGGATACCGCGAAACCCCGAAGACCGAACGCCGAACGGCACTTTGCACTGGTGTAGAAAATAAACGTCAGTCTTTCGAGCCAGGCCCACCTGCTTCGAGCGCTTCCACATCCTGCAAGTCTTTGGGCCGCCCGGCTGCCTTTTTAGCAGCGATAAGATCAGCTCGTGAAGCTACCCAGAAGGATTGCCGGAGGTAAGTCATGCCCTGCCGACGCTCCCAGGCTTCGGCAAAAACTAGGCCAGGCGTTGAAGTTTGCACGTCAATTCGTACCTGGTCTTGAAATATGGTGATTTCGTTGGCGAGCAATTCCTCGGGAGTGATTAGCGCAGGCCCGCCAACTCCATCGCCGTGAGCCGCCGCTCGGCATTTTGGGGGCTGGCCTCAATCAAAATATCCAGATCGAATGTGGCACGGGGAACCCCGTACAGTACGGCGGCGATGCCGCCAATTACCAGATACTTAACCTCGAGCGAGGCCAAGGATGCGAACACGTTTTGCAGGCGGTTGAGCATCTTCGGCCTCGGCAATCTGGGGATTATTCTCGAGGATCAGGTCGGTCATCATGCACAGATAATCCATACGTTCCTCAAGCGAGAGGCTTTGAAACCATTTGGCTTTCTCTCGATCCGACTCGAGGTCTCGGTTGTGCGATGAGGACTTTACCATTGTTTTCATTTTACTCTTGACAACATTTTTAGGTTAGCCTAAACTTAGGTGTTTCAGGGTTTAGGAACCCCTAAATATGAACCAGCTTATATTGAAAACACCCCTTTCTGAAGCCCAGGAAGACTATCTCAAGCAGATTTTGCTGCTCAGCAGTGGGGGAACCGGTAGCCTCGAGCCCACCCTGGCAGTTTCCACCCAAGACCTGGCCGACGAGATGCAGATTAAACCGGCCTCGGTCACGGGGATGCTCAAAAAGCTGTCCGAACACGGGCTGGTCGAGCACGAAGCCTATCGTGGGGTGCGGCTGACGGCTACAGGCTATAAGGTAGCCCTCGAGGTGTTGCGCCACCACCGCCTGATTGAAGCCTATCTGCATCAAGCCCTGGGCTACGGCTGGGAGGAAGTCCACGCCGAGGCCGAGCGCCTCGAGCACCATATCTCCGAGGCTTTCGAGGCTCGGATTGCCGAGTGGCTGGGCCACCCCTCCCACGACCCCCACGGCGACCCGATTCCCTCGGCCCAGCTCGAGCTGCCGCAGGATGCTCCCAGCCAGCGCTTGTCTTCGCTCGAAGACGGCGAGTACGGCCTGGTGATGCGGGTGGCCACCCAAGACCAGGACGCGCTCAACCTGCTGGCCCGGCTGGGCATACGGCCCGGAGCCAAAGTAGAGATGTTGATGCTGGGGCATTCAGTAGAGGGCACGCGGGTCAGGGTGGGTGAGCAGCGCTATCTCCTGCCCACCAATCTGGCCCAGATGGTCTGGGTTAGCCCGCTAGGAGACGAATATGCTGGTTAGCTCCGAGGACAAGGCTATTCAGACCGAGGCCCTCGAGGTCTTGGGGCGGCGCAGCCCCCGCAGAGGGCTGGCCAGGCTGCTGCCCTTTCTCGGCCCGGCCTTCGTAGCGAGCGTGGCCTACATGGATCCCGGCAACTTTGCCACCAATATCCAGGGTGGGGCCAAGTTCGGCTACTTGCTGCTGTGGGTCATTGCCTCGGCCAACTTGATGGCCATGCTGATTCAGTTTCTTTCCTCCAAGCTGGGCATTGTCACCGGCAAAAGCCTGCCCGAACACATCGCCCAGCGCTGGCCCAGGGGGGTGGTCTGGTTTTACTGGGCACAGGCCGAGATTATCGCCATGGCAACCGACCTGGCCGAGTTTCTGGGGGCAACCCTGGCCTTCAATTTGCTGTTTGGCCTTCCTTTAGTGTGGGGGGCGGTGCTCACGGGCATCTTCACCTTTGCCATCCTGGCCTTGCAGCAGCGCGGTTTCAGGCCGCTCGAGACCACCATCACGGCCTTGGTGGGGGTGATTGCCCTGGCCTACGTGGTCGAGCTGTTTCTCTCGAGGCCCGGTGGTAATTTCGTCCAGGGCTTTATTCCCCGCCTTCAGGGCAGCGAGAGCCTGTTGCTGGCGGTGGGCATTATCGGGGCTACGGTGATGCCCCACGTCATCTACTTGCACTCCGACCTCACCAAAAGCCGCATCCCCACCAATAATCCGCTGCTCAAGCGCCGACTGTTGCGCTACAACCTGCTGGATGTGGTGGTGGCGATGGGCCTGGCGGGCCTGATTAATATGGCTATGCTGGCGGCAGCCGTAGCCACTTTCTTCGCCAACGGCAAATCCGAAGTCGCCGATATCACCACCGCCTACCAAACCCTGACCCCCTTGCTGGGGCCACTGGCAGCCGTAGCTTTCGGGGTGGCGCTGCTGGCCTCGGGGCTCAGCTCGAGTACCGTGGGAACGATGGCCGGGCAGGTGGTGATGCAGGGCTTCGTGGGCTTTCAGATTCCCCTGTGGATACGCCGCCTAATTACCATGCTCCCGGCCTTCGGGGTGATCTGGCTGGGCCTCGACCCTACCTCTACTTTGGTACTGTCGCAGGTGGTGCTTTCCTTCGGGATTCCCTTTGCGCTGGTTCCCCTGTTGATCTTCACCGCCAAGCGCGAGGTAATGGGCGATCTGGTCAACAACCGGCTGATCACAGCGGTGGGTTGGCTGATTGCCGCGCTGATTATCGGGCTCAATCTATACCTGCTCTTTCAGACCTTTACCGGACGCTAGAAAAACCCTCTACACTTGACATTCTATAGCACTATATTTATCATTGTAAATGTTGAGGTAAAGGAGCCACCATGAGCGCCAAAATCACCGGACTGCACCACGTCACCGCCATCGCGGGCCCGGCCCAGCGGAACCTGGATTTCTACGCTGGGGTACTGGGGATGCGGCTGGTCAAAAAAAGTGTCAATCAGGACGACCCTGCCACTTATCACCTGTTTTATGCCGATGCCGAGGGTCGTCCCGGCACCGACCTGACCTTTTTCCCCTGGCAACAGCTCGCTCCCAGCCGCAAGGGAGTAGGGCTTTCGGTGGAGGTGCAACTGGCCGTGCCAGAGGGCAGCCTGGCTTTTTGGGAGGAGCGTTTGGGAGGCTACGGCCTGAAGCCCACAACCCTCGAGGTGCGCTTTGGCGAGCGGGCACTGCCCTTCCGCGACCCGGACGGCCTCGAGGTGGCCCTGGTCGAAACCGGCCAGCGCGAGTTCAGCCCTTGGGAGCGCAGCGACGTACCGGAAAACCAGCAGATCATGGGCCTGCACGGGGCCCGGCTGTGGGAGCGTGAGCTATATCCGACAGCCACTTTTCTGACCCAGACCCTGGGCTTTGAGGCCGTCGGGCAGGAGAACGGTTGGAGCCGCTTTAGCCTGGCGGGTGGGGGTTCGGGCCGCTTCCTGGACATCAAGGAACTACCCAACCTCTCCAGAGGCCAGTGGGGCACGGGCAGCATTCACCACCTGGCCTGGCGCGTAGACGGCACACCACAGGAGCTGGAGCTACGGACGCGGATCGCCGCCGCAGGCCGCCGTCCCACCGAGCAAGTAGACCGCTTTTGGTTCAAGTCGGTGTATTTCATGGAGCCGGGCGGGGCGCTGTTCGAGCTTGCCACCGACGGCCCTGGCTTCGCGGTGGACGAAGACCCGACCAGGTTGGGCGAGTCGCTGGTGCTACCACCCTGGCTCGAGCCTCAGCGGGCCACCATCGAGGCCGGTTTACCGCTCCTGCACCTGCCCAGCCCACGCGGAGTAAGTCTTCCATGACCTTAGAGCTGGGTTTTATTCATCGTCTGGAGCCCGGAGCTTCGGAGGCCACGCTGCTGGTGCTGCACGGCACCGGTGGCGACGAGAACGACCTGCTGCCCCTGGCCCGGCAACTGGCCCCGGCTGCCAACCTGCTCTCGCCCAGAGGAAAAGTGCTCGAGAACGGTGCTCCGCGCTTTTTCCGGCGGCTGGCGCTGGGAGTGTTCGACCAGGCCGACCTCAAAGCCCAAGCCGCCAACCTGGCAGGCTTCGTGCGGGATGCTGCAGAGCAGTACGGCCTACAGACCAGGAAAATCTACGCTCTGGGCTACTCCAACGGGGCCAATATGGCCGCGGCGCTGCTGCTACTGCATCCCGAACTGCTAGCCGGTGGGGTTTTGCTGCGTTCAATGCTGCCCACAGAGCCCGAAAAGCTGCCTGACCTGGGCCATAAAAAAGTCTTCATGGCGGCAGGTATCCAAGACCCCATGATTCCCAGGGCATCGGTGGAGGCCCTGGCTCAGCGCCTCAGGCAAGCCGGAAGCGAAGTCGAGCTGCGCTGGCAGCAGGGTGGACACCAGCTTTATCCCGAAGAACTGCTGGCTGCTCGAGCCTGGCTGGAGAAAACCCTATGAACCCAACCCTCAAACTCAGCGGCCTGACCCTTCGGGTGCGCAACCTCGAGGCCCAGTTGGCTTTCTACCGCGATTTGCTGGGGATGCAAGCCGTCTCCCAGGAGGGCAATCGCACCGATTTAGCCCTTTCTGGAGGCGAGTTTACCCTGCGATTAGTCCACGTTCCCAGCGCCCCTCTGCGCCCCCAGTCCACCTTGGGTCTGTATCACTTCGCGCTGCTCTTGCCCAGCCGTCCGGCGCTGGCGGCGGTTTTCCGGCGGCTGCTCGAGGGCGAGTACCCCAACTTTCAAGGGGCCTCCGACCACGGGGTTTCCGAGGCGCTATATTTAGCTGACCCCGAGGGCAACGGTATCGAACTGTACCGTGACCGTCCCAGAGCCCAATGGCCGGGTCAGGGCCAAAAGGTGGAGATGTACACCAGGCCGCTCGACCTCGAGCAGCTTCTGGCCGAAGCCCCGCACAGCACTGGGCTGGACGCTCAAACTACCTTCGGGCATATTCACCTGCACGTCGCTGACCTCGACCAGGCCGAGCAGTTTTTCACCGGATTGGGTATGCAAGTGACCCAGCGCGACTACCCCGGTGCGCGGTTTCTGGCGGCTGATGGCTACCATCACCACGTCGGCAGCAATCTCTGGGCCAGAGGACGCACCGCGCCGCCGGAATCCACCGGGCTGAGCGAGTACCGCCTGGCCATTAGGGATAGGCCAAGCCAGAGCCTGAGCGACCCCAACGGGATCACGGTTCATGTAGACCGGCTCTAAGTTTCTCCAGGGTAAGCCTTGCAGACTTACCCTGACTGAGAGAGAAGGAGAGCGACATCAGGGGGTGCGCGTAGCGCATAGCCGCTCTGCGGCTAACCTGGAGGGGGTGGCCGTAGGCCATACGGGCTCTGCCCGTAACCTGGATGAGGTGGCAAAATATCCTCCCCGGCAACCTCACCCTGGAGCGACTTAGCGCTTAAAGCGCAGATAATCCACCAGGGCTTGCAGCTTGGCATCGGTAATGGGGTCGCAAAGTTGGACGGTGTGCTCCTGGCCGTGGTCTTCGATACTCAGGATGTAGGTTTGTAGATCCGCGCCTCTAGGGGCAGCCTGGCTGGGCTGCTGGAAAAAATGCGCGGCCTGCACCATCTCCTTGACGGTTTTGGCTTCTTGCGAAGGCAGGCTTTCGACATCCAGGGTTAGTGGAGCAGCCAGCCCCGGAAAATAGGCCAGGCCCCCTTCGACCTTGAAGCGAATATGCATCCTAGCCCCCCGTGACCTGAACCCCCACCGCTTTCCAGGCCTCCCGCACGGCTTTGGTTTCCTTGCCGCTGGCTTTGTAGAGCTGGGTGGCGTTGTCTATGGTGAGGGTGGCAAAGTCGCTGAAGCTGGCTTTGGAGCGCAGGCGCTTGTCGCGCAGGGTCTCGTACCAGACCCGCCCGGCTTTGTCCCAGGCATAGCCCCCAATGGCGCTGGCAGCCAGGTAAAAAGCGTGGTTGGGGATGCCGGAGTTGATGTGAACCCCACCGTTGTCCTCGAGGGTATTTAGGTAGTCCTTCATGGTAGCGGGCTGACGGTCTTGGCCCAGCACTGGGTCGTCAAAGGCAGTTCCCGGAGCCTTCATCGAGCGCAGCGCCACCCCATTTACCTTGGCCGTAAACAGCCCGGCCCCAATCAGCCAATCGGCTTTGTCGGCGGTCTGGTTGAGGGTACGCTGTTTGACCAGTGAACCAAACACGTCCGAGACCGACTCGTTGAGCGCACCCGACTGCATGTTGTAGTCGAGGGCGGCTTCTACCTCGGTGACCCCATGGGTTAGCTCGTGACCGATTACGTCCAGGGCAATCGTGAAGCGGTTGAAATACACCCCATCACCATCGCCAAAGACCATCTGGGTGCCGTTCCAGAAGGCGTTGTTGTATTTGTTACCGAAATGCACGCTGGCTTGCAAGGGCAAGCCCTTGTCGTCTATGGAGTCGCGTTTGAAGACCTGCCAGTAGAAGTCGTAGGTGGCTCCCAGCCCGTCGTAGGCTTCGTTTACGGTGACATCAGGGCTGGCCTTGCTGCCCTCGGCCCGCACCAGCTTGCCAGGAAGGTTTTGCAAGCCTCCGGCATCGTAAATCGAGCGGGTTTTCTGACCGGCAATGGCCCGGATTCCCCTGGGCCGCACCAAGGGGCCATCGCGCACCGAGCGCATGGTGGTATCCACGGCCAGGGTTTGCAAGGCCCACGTCCGCTGCTGTTTGGTTCCGTTGCGGGCGATGGCCCGCAAAATATACTGCGGAACGATACAAAAGCCGCTGCTGCCTGCGGTAATCAGGCCCATCGAAGACCTCCTCGAGCTAAGCTCGGGCCAATTGTACTCCGCACCGACGGAGCCGGGAGCAAAACCGTCGAAGGTCGAACGCCTAAAGCCGAAAACTTAAAGTCAAAAACCTAAAAACACCTGCCGCGTCCCGGACGGTGTTTCTTGATAGGGCAATTATGCTGTCCTGGTGTAGCGTTAAGGCTCTTTGTATTTTGCTTTTAGCGTCAGGCGTTAGGCGTTGGGTGTTGGGCATCTTAACTATTCAGAATTCGCAGAGCCACAGCCTGGGCTCGAGGTAGATTGAATCCCATGGCGGCATTTAGCAAAGCTGATTTCGGCGCAGAATTTCTTTGGGGCACGGCTACCGCCTCGTATCAAGTCGAGGGGGCAGTGGGCCAAGATGGGCGTAGTCCGTCGGTCTGGGATACCTTTAGTCATACCCCAGGCAAAATCAGGAATGGTGACACCGGCGATGTGGCCTGTGATTTTTACCACCGCTATGCCAGCGATCTTGCTTTCATTCGCCAGATGGGAATGCAGGTCAACCGATTTTCGCTGGCCTGGTCGCGCATTATGCCCGAGGGCCGGGGGAGAGTGAACCCCCAGGGGTTAGACTTTTACCACCGGGTCATAGACCGCACCCTCGAGCTGGGCCTCCAGCCCTGGATTACCCTCTACCATTGGGATTTACCGCAGGCCCTCGAGGACAGCGGGGGCTGGATCAACCGCGACATAGTGGGTTGGTTCAGCGAATACGCGGCGGTCTGCGCCAAAGCTTTTGGCGACAAGGTAAAACACTGGATGGTGCTCAACGAGCCCTTCGTCTTCACCACGCTGGGTTATATGCTGGGAACCCACGCGCCGGGTCGCAAGGGGCTAGGCCACTACCTACCCGCCATCCACCACACCGCCCTGGCCCAGGCCGAAGGCGGGCGAATCCTGCGGAGTGTGCCTGAGGCCCAGGTCGGGACGACTTTTTCCGGTTCTTTTGTAGAGCCTGTAAACGCCTGGCCCTGGAGCCGGGGGGCCGCCACCCGTATGGATGCGCTGGTCAACCGGCTTTTTATCGAACCGGCTTTGGGCCTGGGCTATCCCTGGGCCACCCTCCCTTTTCTAAAGGGTATGCAGCGCTATATGCAGCCCGGAGATGCCGAAAAACTGGCTTTCGACTTCGACTTCGTGGGCTTACAGACCTATTTTCGCACCATCGTCCGCTTGAGCCTACTGGATTTTGGAGTCTGGGCCAAGGAGATTCCCGCCCGCCAGCGGGGCCACGGCGAGCCCACCGCAATGGGTTGGGAAGTCTATCCGCCCAGCCTATACCACCTGCTCGAGCAGTTTGCGGCCTATACGGGAGTGAAAAAAATCATCGTCAGCGAGAACGGCGCGGCCTTCCCCGACACCCTGCAAGACGGGCGAGTCCACGACCCCAAACGGCTCAGCTATATCCGCGACCACCTCGAGCAGGTCTTGCGGGCCAGACGTGCAGGACTGCCGGTAGAAGGTTATCTGGTCTGGAGCCTGCTGGACAACTTCGAGTGGGCCGAGGGCTATCATCCGCGCTTTGGCCTGGTGTACGTGGATTACCCCACCCAAAAGCGGATCCTGAAGGATTCGGGGAAGTGGTTCAGCGAATTTCTGACCAATGGGTCAGTTTGACGCTACAATCGTGTACATGACTTTGCCCAAACGCTCCGAATTGCCCCTAGAACAAACCTGGAACTTAGAGCCCCTATTCGCCTCGGAGGCCGACTGGCAAGCCGCCCTCGAGCAGGCCACAGCCTCCACTAAAGAACTCCAGCCCTTCGCCGGGCGGCTCTCTGAGAGAGGGAAAACCCTGCTGCAAGCCCTGCAAACCCAAGAGCGGCTGAGCCTGCAAGCCAGCAAAGTAGCCCTGTACGCTTCCTTGCAACTTTCTACCGATGGGGCCAACCCCCAATACAGCACCATGCTCAGCCAGGCTCGGGGAATGTTGGCCCAGTTAGGGGCGGCAGCAGCCTACTTGGAGCCGGAGATTCTGGCGATTCCAGCCGAGCGCCTCGAGGCCCTCGTGCAGGAGGAGTCCGGCCTGGAAATCTACCAGCACTACTTTGAGGCACTGCACCTGCGCAAGCCCCACGTCCGCAGCACCGAGGTCGAAGTGGTGCTGGCCCAGGCTTCGGATGCCCTGGGTGGGCACAGCGCCAGCGCCAGTGCCGCCACCAACGCCGACATGCGCTTCAGACCGGTAGAGTTTGGCGGGCAAAGCCTGCCGGTTTCTCACACCAGCGTGGGTGAACTGCTCGTCCACCCCGCGGCCGAAGTGCGCAAAGCCGCCTGGGAGTCCTATGCCGACGGACACCTGGCCTTGCAGAACACCCTGGCCTCGACCCTGCAAGGGAGCATCAAAGCCTACATTTTGGGAACCCAAGCCAGGGGCTATGCCAGCAGCCTCGAGCGCTCCCTGGCCGTGGGGCGTATCGCCAACAACATCCCCCGCAGTGTCTTCGACAACCTGCTCTCGATCTTCCAGGCCAACCTGCCCACCTGGCATCGTTTCTGGCGCATCCGCCGCAAAGCCAAAGGCGGAACCCTGCCCAACCACGACGTGCCGCTCTACGACGCACCCGCGCCCCTCGTCCAGAGTCCCAAGATAACCTTCCAGGAGGCCGCCGAGACCATCTGCCGGGGCATGGAGCCGCTGGGCCGTGAATATGTCGAGCCAATGCGCCGGGGCCTTTTGCAAGAGCGCTGGGTGGACTGGGGCCAGAATGCGGGCAAGCGGGCCGGAGCCTATTCTTCAGGGCTCAAGGGCACGTTTCCCTATATCTTCATGAGCTGGTCGGACGACCTTTTCTCTCTCTCCACCCTGGCCCACGAGCTGGGCCACTCCATGCACTCGTATTTCTCGAAGGGCCTCCAGCCCGTGGTCTATGCGGGCTATTCGCTGTTTATTGCCGAGGTGGCCTCCAACTTCAACCAGGCCATGGTGCGGGCTATGCTGCTGCGCGAGGCCAAAACCCCGGAGTACAAGCTGGCCGTGCTCGAGGAAGCCTTTTCCAACTTCCACCGCTATTTGTTCGTGATGCCTACCCTGGCCCGCTTCGAGAAAGAACTCTACGAGCGTATAGAAGCCGGTGGAGCCATCTCGGCCCCATTTCTAAAAGAGCGCCTGAGCCAACTGCTCAGCGAGGGCTACGGCGCTGAAGTAGCCCTCGACCAGGAGCGGCTGGGCTCGAGCTGGATGAACTTTTCGCACCTCTACCAACCCTTCTACGTGTATCAGTACGCCACCGGCATCGCTGCCGCCAACGCCCTAGCCAAGGACGTGCTGGAACAGGGTCAGCCTGCTGCCCAGCGCTATCTGGAATTCCTCAAAGCCGGAGATTCGGTCTACCCGCTCGAGGCCCTGAAAATCGCCGGGATTGACATGACTCGGCCCGAACCTGTAGAACGTGGCTTCGCGGTGCTAAAGGAGATGGTGGACGAGCTGGAAAAGCTAGTCTAACCTGCCCTCGTCCAGCACAGTGAAATCGCTTTATCAAGAAAATGCGCCCAGGAGGCTACTTGCTGTCGTTCACCACGCCAACCGGGTATATGAGCTGGGTCTCGAGCGGCTGCCCCAGCGACTGCACGCTGGCGGCAGGCAGGCTATAGGCATCGGCGGCACTGTAATTGACGGTATAGCCCAAATCCTGCATGGAACCGATGGTCACGCGGCTCAAGGGGTCAGAACTGCCAATATAGCCGGTCATCAGCTCGTCGCCAAACACCGCTTTACGCCAGTGCCCATCGCAAGTGCCCAGGCCACCGGTGTTTTCCAGTGGCACACTCCCGCTCCCACCCAGGGTCTGCCACTCCCGCACGGCATTGCTGCCCACGAACTGGGGGTTGTTGCCGCAAGTAGCCTTTTTGCCCACCCCGATCGCCAAGGCCCGGCCATAATCGTTCCAGAGCGTGCCATAGCCCAAAACATGGCCCATCTCGTGGGTGACAGTTGCCAACAGCAAACCTCGAGACTCCAAGCTGGTCACGTCGGCAGAATCCAGGGTAATTACCCCATAGGCCGGAAGGTTGCTGCTCGAGCGAATCACGCACGGCCCCGAGCTGCCCAAAGTTCCGCCCACCCCGTCAATTGGCTTGACCAGGATGTCAATGCGGACGCTATCTACCGGGCCGTTGTAAGCCGAGATGCCATTACAAACGTTGGTATTGCCGGAGATGGTGAAGCTGGGCAGACCTACCGTAATCACCTGTTGCCAACGGGCCGCAGCCTGCTGAAAAATCGCTTGCTGGCTAGCGCTAACGCTATTCACCAGATTCAGGTCAATCTTGAAGCTGCTCGAGGGGGGCGTGCCGGGAGTGGTAGAACTCGAGCTGCTGCACCCCGCCAGCAAGCTAAACAGAGCAATCAGGGTAGCCAGGCTATATTTCGGATTCATAGCCCCGAGCATACGGATACTACCTTGGCCCAGTCTTAAGGTTGCCTTAACGAGCGACCTCGAATCTCTTAGAGTTGAGGCCGTCCGAGAGCACCACCTCAAACTTGCCCCCACTTGGCAGACCCTGGGTAGAAAGCTGAACCTGACCGCCTTGCAGCCACAAACCAAGGGTGGTGCGCTCGCTGCCCAGGTGAGCCAGGGAGGCGTAAGGATAAACCGCGTTGTCCCACTTCAGGCTCAACGAGCCGGTTTGTTCGCTCAGGCTTAGGCTGGGAAGGCTCTGGGGCTGGATTCCCGCCGCTCGATGAAACAAGCTACGCCCAGCGCTCCTGACCTCGAGGCCCTCAATCACACCGGGGTTGGGAATGCTGAAGCTAAACTGCTCCTCACTCCAAGTGGCACTGGGGTCTTGGCCGGGGCCGTGCGGAGCCTCGACTACCTGGGTAGAAAAAGGGATTTCCTGTAGAGTCGCCCCGGTTTGCAGGCGCAAAGTGTAAGGGCCAGGCTTGGGCCAACTCGGCATGGCCTGAACCACCTGAAGCGGGTTTAGCTCGAGCTGCCCATTTCTGAGCCTGCCGCTCACCAACAGCACTTCCTGCACGGCGCTCAAGCTTTGGGCTTGGGGTGAGTTGGTCTCGAGGTAGCTCTGCATTTTGTTGTAGGTGTAATCGGAAATCCAGATTGGGTTGCAGTAGCTCATCACGTCCTTATAGCTGCTGGGGCTATACAAGGTGCTGTTGCTCAGGCTGTAGCCCCAAGTACCTATCGAGGCGTTGGTATAAGCGGTGGGCCAGTTTGGCTCGAGGCCGCTGGTAGTACCACAAGGGGCGTGGCCCATGCTCAGGTTGTGCCCGACCTCGTGGGCCATGATGCGGGGGGCCGAGCTGGAATAGTCCCAGCCCAGCGCCACCGGATAACCCACGTAGCCGATACCAGCTACCCCGCTGCTGTAGCTCACCCTGGCTAGGCCGTAGTAGTAGCGGTTGCTGCCGTCGGTGGTACGCAAGTTGGCCAACGCACCCAGCAAATCCCCCCAGTTGGTTCCATCCGCAGCTAAGGTTTTGCCATAGGTAAACGGGGTTCTGGTAGTGGTCTGCACGTCCTTTATCGGCAGCATGTCTTTGAGCAGGCTGACCGAAGGAATGCTGGGGGCAGTGGTCTGGCCCGGCTGGAGCACCGGAACCATAGTCATGTACAGCACCGTACCCGTACCCACCGCAGGCTTCAAATCGGCCAGGGGAGCGCTCTTGCTGGCATCGGCGTAGAGGCGCACCTCGAGGCCACTGGCTACCCAGCTCGCGGGCAGGGTAGCCTGATAGGTCTGGCTGAGGTCGCCGGTGCTGGCCTGAGCGAGAGGAAAAGTAGTTGGGCCACTAAAGTTCAGGCTGCCCTGAAAGGTATTGCCCAGGTATACATCCCCTTGCAGGGCAGCACTCAAACCCGCCTGAGCCCCCACCGCGTACACCCGCAACAATGCGGGCTTGCCCGCCACCAGCCGAAGGCTGCCGGAGAGCACGCTCTGGCCCCACTCGGTTTTGGGAACCGAAACCTGACTGGGAGTAGGCGTGGGCGAAGGGTTGGGAGTACCAACTACCGTGGAGCTTTGGCTGGCACAAGCCGTCAAAAGCAGGGAAAGAAGCAAGGCTCGAGTCATACGAGGATCTCGTCGTTACGCCATCCATGTCATCACAAGGGGCAGCGTTATCTCCCAAAAAATGGCCTGGAAAGCGTTAACTTAAGATGCGGCGCTTTTTGACGTAACGGAAGTAACGCTTAGAGCGGTTTTCAGAAAGAATAGGGCAGTCCCCTCGGTTAGAAAGACCTTGCCAAGCTCCTTTTTGCCGCCAGGAGTGGCGACAAAAATAGCGGAAACCGCGATAGTAGAATAGGTTCGACTATAGGCTTATGGAAAAGCGTGTCCCCTTGCCAACACAACCCTACCGCCGCCTGGTAATCAAGGTGGGCAGCGCCGTGCTCGCTGGAAGAGAGGGCATCCAGCAGGCCCGAATGGCGAATATCGCCGCTCAAATTGGGGCTTTGCGGGCCGAGGGACGCGAGGTGGTGCTGGTCTCCTCGGGCGCGATGGCTGCGGGGATAGCCAAGCTGGGCCTCGAGCGGCCCAAAACCATGCCCGGCAAACAGGCCGTGGCTGCGGTGGGGCAACCCTTGCTCATGCAGGCTTGGGCGGAAGCCTTTAGCAAAGCCGGGAAGAACCTGCCCCCCACCCTTCCGTCCCCGGTTCCCCGTGCCCCCTCCCCCGAAATTGCCCAGATTCTCCTCACCGCCGAAGACTTGGCCCACCGCCACCGCTACTTGAACGCACGGCACACCCTCGAGACCCTGCTGGCGTGGAACATCCTGCCCATCATCAACGAGAACGACACGGTGATGGTGGACGAGATAAAGTTTGGTGACAACGACCAGCTATCGGCCCTGATTGCTGGCTTGGTGGGAGCTGATTTATTGGTGCTGCTCTCGGATATAGATGCCCTCTACGACTCCGATCCGCGCTCCAACCCCCAGGCCCAGGCCGTGCCCTACGTGGCTCGAGTAGACGCGGAAATTCTCACCATGGCCGGAGAAACCCCCAACCAAGTCGGAACAGGGGGCATGAAAAGCAAGCTGCTGGCCGCCGAAAAGGCCCAGGCTGCTGGAATTCCCATGCTGTTATTGCCGGGCAGGCGCGACCATGCCATCCTTGAGGCTCTGGCCGGAAAACCCCTGGGCACGCTCTTTGCCGGGGGCCAGCGCCGGTATAGCGGGCAGAAACTCTGGCTGTATCAGCTTCCCAAACCCAAGGGTGAGGTCGTGGTGGATGCGGGAGCGGCTACCGCCCTGCGGCAGGGCGGGGCCTCCTTGCTACCGGCAGGAATCCGCGCAGTGCGGGGCAATTTTGACCTTGGCGAAGCGGTCAAATGCCTCGACCAGCAGGGCCACCTGATTGGTATCGGCTTGGTGAACTATAGCTCTGGCGAACTGAGCCGCATCAAAGGGGCCAAGACCCGCGATATCGAGGGAATTTTAGGCTACAAGCACTCCGACGAAGCAATTCACCGCGATTACTTCGCCCTGGGCAGCGAGCTAGAACAGGTCGGGCCTTAGAATCAAGGTCAGGAGAAACCGATGGTGGAGTCCAAGTCGCAGCTCCAAGCGCTGGCCGAAACTGCTCGAGTTGCTGCTCGAGCCCTAGCCAAAGCCAGCCCAGCCGCCAAATCCGAAACCCTGCGCCTCGCCGCGCAGAAGCTCAGCGATAAGTGGAAAACCCTCGAGGCCGCCAACCAAACCGACCTTGCCGCCGCCGAAGCTGCCGGGCTTTCCCAGGCCAAGCTAGACCGACTCAAACTCACTCCCAAAATACAGAGCGACTTGCTACAAGGGCTTTTGCAAGTAGCCGATATGCCCGACCCTATAGGCGAAATCGAAGATTTGCAGATTCGCCCCAACGGCCTGCAAGTGGGGCGGATGCGCATCCCCCTAGGCAGCATCGGCTTCATTTACGAGTCGCGGCCTAACGCCACCATTGAGGCCTCGGCGCTCACCCTCAAAGCTGGGAATTCCATTTTGCTGCGCGGGGGCAAGGAAGCCTGGAACTCCAATAGGGCCTTGGTTGACCTGCTGCAAGAATCGCTGCTCGAGGCGGGGTTGCCCAAAGAGGCCATCCAGCTCGTGCCCACCACCGAGCGCAGCGCTATCCTCGAGCTGTGCCACCTGAGCGGCCTGCTAGATTTAATCATCCCCAGAGGGGGCAAGGAACTCATCCAGCTCGTACAGGGCGAAGCCCGGATGCCGGTTTTGGCTCATGCCGAAGGGATAAACCACCTCTACGTGGATGCCGGAGCCGACCTCGAGAGCGCGGTAGCGATTGCAGTGAACGGCAAAGCCCAGCGCCCGAGCACCTGCAATAGCCTCGAGAAGGTTTTGGTTCACGCTGCCGAAGCCAAAAAGTTTTTGCCCAGGCTCGAGGCCGCAATGAGCGCTGCAAAAGTCGAACTGCGCGGGGACGAGCGGACGCGAAACTTCATCAGCATCAAAACCGCAACCGAAGAGGATTGGAGCAGCGAATATTTAGACCTGATTCTCACCGTGAAGGTAGTGGATTCGCTAGACCAGGCGCTCGAGCACATCGCCCGCTATGGCTCCAACCACACCGAGGCCATCTGCACCAACGATTATGGGCATTCCATGCGCTTTCTGCGCGAGGTAGATGCGAGCTTGGTTTTGGTCAACGCTTCGCCGCGCTTCAACGACGGCTTTCAGCTCGGCCTGGGCGCAGAAATCGGTATCTCTACCAGCAAGTTTCACGCCTACGGGGCGATGGGTCTGCGGGAACTGACCACCACCAAGTGGATTGCGTTGGGGAAGGGGCAGGTGCGAGACTGATTGCCCTATGTGGTATATGGTAATCCAAGGGCTTATGGAAAAGACCCCACTGTATTTACCAAGCGTACACCACGCACTCAAAGCTGCGGCCAGACAGGGAAAGCGTCCTGTTGCCAAGCTGGTGCGGGAGGCCAGCGAATACATCGGGCGCAAACCCCAACCCAAACTGCGCTCGATGGGAGCGGGTTGTGCCCCTGAGTTGGGAGGCGCTGAGATTAGAGCGGTTTTCAGAAAGAGTATGGCCCTTCACTCCGTTAGGAAGACCGTACCAAGCTCATTTTTTACCGCCATGAGTAGCGGCAAAAATAGCAGAAACCGCGATAAGGATTGGCTATTCCGACTTCAGCCGGAGTGAGCGGTGCAGTTTTTTAGCCGCATTTATCAAACCTATATCGGCTCCCACATTCCTTTTTTTGCGGCTGCCCTGGCCTATTATGCCCTTTTTAGTCTGATGCCACTCCTCTTTTTGCTGGTGGGGGTGTTTGGCTTCATGCTGCGCGGCAACACCGAACTCGAGCAGGCTTTTCTCAGCCGTCTGGCCGAACTCACCGTGTTGCTCTTCCCTACCCAGCCAGAGATTGCCCAGCGGTTGGTCACTTTCCTGACCAAAGGGGCCGTTCCCATCACCTTCGCTAGCTTGCTGGTGCTGCTATGGGCCAGCAGCAACTTTTTTGCCGCGCTAGCCTATGCTCTGGGGGTGATTTTTGGCAAGACCAAACCCCGTCTGGAGCTGGAGTTTAGCCTGACCCAGGTCGTCACGGCCTACGACCCCCACCCAGCCCGGCGCTGGTTGGACCAGGGCCTGCGGCGACTGGGCGTGCTGCGGGGGCGCATTGCTGCGTTGATGGCTCCTTTGTTGCTGGGCCTGGCGATCATCTTGCTGGCACTGCTGGGCTTGGGGTTTTCCTTCGTTCTGCGCTACCTGCCTCCTGGTCTGGATGTCCTCAGAGGGGGCCTCGAGCTAATTTTACCGATTTTAGGTGGATTCCTGCTGTTTCTTTTCACCTATGCCTTGCTACCCTCACCCGCGCCCAAGCTCAGCTCGGCACTGCTGGCTGCGGCTCTGGCAGCCCTCACCTGGGAAGGAATGCGCCTGGGGCTGCCCCTGTTGATACCGCGCACCCAGTACGAAGTTATCTATGGCCCTATCGCTGGATTTTTGCTGGCCCTGGTAGGGTTTTATCTGACCATGTGGATTTTGCTGTGCGGGGCAGTGGTGGCCAAGGTATTTTCGGAAACCCCCGCCTTCAAAGAATAGCCTTCTCGAGGCCGAGCAGTGAGTGAAGCGGGATGCAGTCGCAAAAACCCTCGAGGGTATGCTAAAGCCATGAGCCGCTCGGTTCCGGCCCAGACCAAAACCGCCGAAACCCCTATTGCCATCCAGCTTTCCGGGGTGTCGGTGGAAATGAGTGGACACCGGGTTCTCTCCGAAGTAGATTTAGAGGTCAAGAAGGGCGAGTTTGTCGCCATTATTGGGCCATCGGGTGGTGGCAAGAGTACTTTGCTGCGCATGGTGGCCGGGCTTTTGCAGACCAATACTGGACAGGTTCGGGTGCTGGGCCAGCCGGCAATGGTTTTTCAGGATTATCGCCTGTTGCCCTGGCGCACCGTCGAACAAAACATCCAGCTTCCCATCGAACTCACCCGGCGGGGTAAAATCGAGACCCATTTGGGCATGAAGCCCTACCAAAATCTCTATCCACACCAGCTCTCGGGCGGGATGAAGGCCAGGGTTGCCATTGCCCGGGCCCTGGCCCAAGATGCCGAAGTGTTGCTGATGGACGAACCCTTCGCGGCCCTGGACGCACTGGTGCGCGAGCGCTTCAACTTAGAGCTAAAACAACTCCACCAGCGCACCGGCAAAACCATCGTGTTCGTCACCCACAGCATCCGCGAGGCAGTGTACCTGGCTGACCGGGTGGTGGTGCTGACCGGTGGAAAAATCGAGACCATCCTCGACACCCGCGACGAAGGCCGCCTCACCGCTTTTACCGATGGCCTCGAGGCCGAGCTACGTGAGCGCCTGGGCGTAGCCGACTCGACTTTCATCGAGCCGCCCCCAGCCCCGCTGCGCCCGCCCTGGGAACTTTTCGGGGTGCTGGGCCTGACCAGCCTGTTTTTTCTGGCCTGGAGCCTGCTGGCCTCGAGGGTTCCAGTCTTCGTGCCCGCGCCAGGAGCGGTGTGGAACGCCACCGTCGCTAATGCCGGAGTGCTGCTACAAAACACTCTCTCTACCCTGCAAACGGCTGGGCTAGGAATTTTCTGCTCGCTCGCCATCGGCTTGCCGCTAGGCTATGCAATGGGCCGTAAACGCGCTTTGGAGCGCCTGCTCTCCCCGTTTATCGCGGCTTTGCAAGCGGTTCCCACCATCATCGTGGCTCCCCTGCTGATTATCTGGTTTGGCTACGGGTTGGGTTCCAAAATTACCGTCACCGCACTGGTCTCGATTTTCCCAGTGCTGGTTTCGGCAATGGTGGGGGTGCGCGAGGTAGACCGGGCTTACCGCGAGGTATTCCAGACCATTGGGGCCACCGGCTGGGGAGTATTCAGAAAGCTCGAGGTTCCCGGTGCGCTACCGGTCATCTTGGGGGGTTTGCGGCTCACGGTCTCGCTGGCCCTGATTGGTGCGGTGGTGGCGGAGTTCGTGTTTGGCGGCTCGGGTTTGGGCTATATGGCAAACAGCGAGCGACTGAACTTTAACTATGCCAACTCCTTTGCTGCGGTGGGGGTGACAGTGCTCTTAGGTATCGGGCTATATGGCATGGTGGCCTGGCTCGAGGGCTACGTGCTGCGCTACAGAAGGCGCTAGATGCCATATGATGAGCCAAACGAAAGCCCCTAGAGGGGACGCAGACTCTGCGAGTCACTTGGGGTGAGGGAGTGAGCGAAGCGAATGCCTTTGCCTTTCATCCAAAAACAAACCCCCCTCTAATCTTTCGACTAGAAGGGGGTTTTGGATTCTGGAGCGGGAGACGAGACTCGAACTCGCGACCCCAACCTTGGCAAGGTTG
>JADEYI010001210.1_pt1 | contig 21592 bp, 16 predicted proteins | sample 8542331 | NCBI WGS metagenome assembly JADEYI01 (sample SAMN16510988, study PRJNA670497) | mine drainage metagenome | isolation source: biofilm near Copperflume 1 | place: Germany: Marsberg coppermine Kilianstollen | collected 2018-02
ATCAGGTGGTCAATTTGCAACGGAAAAGAGTGGTCACTTTGTGCGGAATCTCCACTATACTCTCCGTACAAACGGGTTTCTTTTTCTTTGAGCACACGGAAGGTTTCTCCTGGAAAATCTGGACCGTAGACATCTTGTGGGTCTAAGATGTAGCGAAGTTCTTCTGTTGTGAGGCCGTAGAGTTTGGCGTAGATGGCATCGAGTTCTGCTTTTAGTACAGCTCTTCGGTTTTCATCCCATTTAAATGGAGGGAAAGGACATCCTTCAATAGAGTCTGGTTCGGTTCCATGATCATCACTCCAGGTTGGTGGGTTCCATTCGTGGCCACCAGTAACAGTTTTATTTTCCTGCCATTGACTTGCGATTGCGTCTTGTAACTCTGAGTCAGCATCCTTCCAAACATCGTCTGCAAATGGCTTAATATCCCAACCTGTAAATAGTAATTCCAGCACCTTTGCTGTTATTTTACTTTTGTTTCCTTCAGAATATTTTTCTTTTATGATTATAGGAAGCTGCTTAATAACAAAGAAATTTAAGTTGGAGCCGCCTAGTTTTTGTCTCAAAACATAGTCAAAGACTATTGAGGTCAAATTACCTATCAAAAGTGATGGAGCTGCGAAATTTCCTTTCCTTGGGAAGATTAAGGTTAGAGAATTTCCAGCCGCGACAAAAGGCATAACCGAAAAAATACCCGTTCTATAATCTGTAAGTCCGCGGCAAACATTTCTAAATCCCAATAGCCACCTGTGATTTGTTCTTTCACCAAAGGCCTTAATAACTTCCTTTTCTTCAACCCAATATCGTGTCCTCACATTATAATCTGCTGTACTCAAATCCTCATAACTTGAGTGAATTGGCTGTGCTTTAGTGTTAAATCTTACCTCTTTAGGAACACCAGCAAATGTTGCATACCGATGATTTAATAAGTTTATATTCTTGGATTCAATGACTGGAAAGTAGAGAATCTCCCCAGCTTTGAAGTAGTTCCTTGAGTCCAACCCAAGATTCTTTTTAATCAAATCCTCCTCGTTCTTAAAAAGGTGATGAGCCCTTGTCATGTTAAACCCCTCGCAATACAAATCGATATCCCATGGATTTGTCAATACCGATTCCTTTTCATCCTCCCTTATAAGTATTTGACTTGTGGAATAGATCCGTTTTACAATGTCTAAATCCTTCTGGTTATTGAACACTGGACAAGTGTTGGTGTTTGGGTTTAAAAGCAGGAAATCATTTTTTGATAAACTATAAATTAGATTTGAGTTGTGCAGTTGTTCAGTTGCTGTTAATCCAAAGGATAGTTTAACATTTTCATCTTTCTTTCCTTTGTTAAATGTTAGCAATGAAAATCTAAGATTTCTTTCTGCGTCAAAGAATAGTCTTTTGTTTTCAAAATCAAAGATGCTCTCCAGGATATTCTCTTTGATACAAAATTGGAATAATGTTTTAGTAGTATCATCTGTAGAGAAACCTGAAGGCACGATTAGGCCACCTTTACCGTTATTTCTTATCCTTGATAAGACCAAGTTTACAAAAAGTGAATAAGTGTTTAGGTTTCCTTTTGCAGTTAAATCGAAACTGCCTGAAATTTTTATAAACTTACTAGTATGTTCAATATCTGATTTATATTCCTCCCATTCCCCAAATAGTTTAGGGTTGCTATCTAATAAATTTTCAATTTGAACTTTCCGGTTTTTTCCCTTTGCCGATGATATCGAATACTCTTTACCAGTAAAAAAACTCTTTTCTTCAGGTTGGATTTTTTCCCAAGGCGGATTACCCAGCATTACATCAAATCCTCCTTGTTCAAATACATCTGGAAATTCCAATGGCCAGTGAAAGAATTTATGTTTTGTTGCCAGATTAGTTGCATCGCCAACTAAACGACCATACTGTGTAGGCGCTAAGAAGTACTGTGCTAATCTTTCAGAACTTGGGTTAGTGGGGTCTTCGAGATCGGTATAAGTCTTAAAGAAAGCGGCCGTCCAAATGTGACAAGCTTTTTCCTCATGATGAACGGAGCTGCGTACTTTACCAAAGCGTTTTTTTACTTCCATTACTGCCTCTACTGTATCCTGCTCAATGGATTCCATTTCGGCATAGGTAGTATTGAGTGTTTCCTTATCGCGTTTTATCTGCTGACCTTGAGCGGAGAATAAATCAATCTGTTTAGTCTTACGGTAATGAGCATTCCGTTTTTTCAACTCTTTGTTAACCTCCTTGTCATCTCCTGTTACAGACGCAAAAGCTTCATCAGGGATTGGTTCCTCCAATACTTTCAAATCTGTTACACCTACTAAGCTGTTACCATTTCGGATTTTGTGATCTAAAAAGCTAAGCGGCTTGCCACTGTTGTGACCTTCGAGCCATAAAGCAAGCTTGCAAAGCTCTACGGCATCAGGATTCATGTCTACACCGTATACACAATGCTGTATTACTTCGCGCAAACATTTTCTGTAAACAGAAGGCGCAGGATTTTCTTCACCGCTTTGCACGCGTGCCAGGTACCAAGCAATTGTGCGGCCTGCGGCCAAGAGCATGTGGCCACTACCGGCTGCGGCATCACAAACTTTTAGTTTCAGTAAGGCTTTGGCTTGAGTATCCTTATTGCCACTGTTTTCTTTCAGTCGCTCTTCAATTACCGGAATCAGAGCAGATTTAATAAGCTCGTTTACTAATTCAGGGCGGGTATAATAAGAGCCTGTAGTTTTACGCTCTGTTCCTTCATGGAAAGTGAAAACGATATTTGCCTGGTTGGCCGCCTCTATGTTTTCAATTACCGGATGCAGTTCTAATAATCCTTCGTAGACAGAACCCAGTTCTTCGACATCAAGTGATCGGTAGTTGATGGGCACCAGATTTTTGTTTTCATCGGTAAACTCGTTGAGGTTACGTACACATTCCAACAAGAGTTTATTATTGATCAGACTGTTCTGTAAATCAGCAATAGCATTGTAGCTAAACAAATCACCATCCAAGGGTTGAATGCCTAACTTCTTTCCGTTACCAGCGGCTTCAAAAAGCAGAAACGTATTTGTCAATCCCAGCCATAAGTCAGTAAACTGTGCTTCGAATAAATAGCGATTCTCTGAGAGGCTACGCAAGCGGCCAATACTGTAGTACTGCCAGTAAATTAATTTATGCTTCAGGGTTTCTATTCTATCGTCTTCCGGGTCATAGACCAAATCCCTTTCTTCTGTAACCATCAAAAACAAAAAGCGATAGATAATGCGTAAGAGTTGGCGGTAGTAGTCTTTAGGTGACAAAGCACCAGATTGAACTTTTTCTCGCAGCGCGGTATTGTTCTCGTGTTGTAAAAAACCATTACCCAAGGCAAGCAATGATTCTTTTACTGCCATGCTCAAGCCATCGCGGATACGGTTACCCGTTTCAATGCTATCGAGATAATACTTTTCAAGCAGGCATTGATCAGCTTCTGCGATGGTTCGCGGAAAGCGAGAGGCATGAAGCAAACGGTACAGCAAAACAAATTCGCTGTACTTGTCTTCATCCATCATGCGCTTGATGTCAAACTCTACATAGGTTAGTTTGATCAAGCGGCCACTGTCGCGGATCAAGCGCAGGAATAAACCGTTGGTAGCAATACCATAAATATTCTCTGTCACATTCAGGTACTCTTGCATTGTACCATGCGGAGAATATTTGGAAGTGCCACCACTGCTTTTTATGTCAAGTGTGTTTTTTTCAGGATGTGTTGGATCATTGAACCCAACAATATGAATGGGAAGGCCGCCCAGATTTTCAGCCGTATGGCTGATCCGATATTCCTGATTGTTGTCTCCTTTTAAGGATGTTTTTTCGTCCTGCAATTCAAACCCTAGCGAGGATAAGAAATTCTTCATCCACTTGCGGCTTAAGGTTGTGCCGTATGGATCACTCGAAGCAAGGGTTTGATTACGGTCGCTAAAGTGTTTCCAGTCAAGTTTTACTCTGCTCCACGCATATTCAATTTCACCGCGAAGATTGGAGCCAGGCTCTAACCAGAAATCAGTAGCTATTTGACCTTGTGCTTCTGCCTTCTCTACCTTTTGCAGAATTTCTTCCGAGATCAGATTGCCTTGTATGTTGATACAGGTGTACTTCATTTGCTACTACTTTACCTCGGGTAATAAAATATACAAGCCAAGAACATCCATGGGCAATACTGGCTCTACTACCTTGTATTTAATACCTCCTACTAAATTCCTTACTTTGGTATGCATAAGCACTAAGTGGTTTGCACGCTCCAAGGCTACTACATCTGTTTGTGCTCTGAACTTACTCTCATCTTTTACCCACTCCATTTCGTCTGTCAGCCAATGCGCTTGCTCTGGTTGTTCCATATTTTGAGTGGACCTGACACTCATTAATAAATCCATGGCAGCTTCTTTCGTAATGATCTGTTTTTGTTTCAATTCACCTTCATATCCCCACAGCCACATTTCCTCAGCCACTACTTCTTTGTTGCTTGGTTGTTCGGCAATCACATTACGCACGCGCAATTGAAAGAGTACTGTCCTTTGCTTTACTGCATTGGTGCGAAGAACGGAAGCTCTTGCTGCGCCATTACTTGCGCCTTGCAAAGCGTTATTAATTACAAACTGAGATAAGTGTTCTGTAAAGGGGTGGTTTCGCCCAATGTATTTGTAGCCCAATGGTGTTGGTGATTGAAAAGAAATCTGGATATCGTTTTTATCGGTTAGTAATTCACGCAACCGCTGAGGAACGTTGGTTGCATATATTTTGTAGCCAAGTTTCTTTTCTTCCACCTGCACGCCCATGAAGCGCAACGAGTCTATGATAAACTGCTCCACTGTTTTAACATCACCAATGGCTTCATCTACTTCTTTCAAGTCATCATTTATCTCATTTGCCTTGATGGCATTTTGCGCAAAGATGCTTCTAGATGTTTTCTCCCTTCGCTCAGCATCTTCAAACGCCTTTGCAATTCGGTTTTTTTCTGCTTCAATCTCAGCGGCCTCAAATATGGAGAGTTGTCGGGTGATTTGTTTCACCACTACAGTTGGCTTTAACAAGATGGCTTTTGTAACGGCCTCCATGACCGAAGCGCTGTTTTCAGGGAAAGGAACTGAAATGCCAATGGACTTTCTTATTTCTCTTGCCTTGCGAAGTAGTACTTCTAACACTACACCATCAATTGGGTTATTGCTTCCGTAGAGCAATGCCACTTCAACAGAATCCGATTGCTGGCCAAAGCGATCAATTCGGCCTTCTCTTTGTTCTAAGCGATTTGGATTCCAGGGAAGATCATAGTGAAGCAATGCATTAAAACCTTCTTGTAGATTGATACCTTCACTCAAACAATCTGTAGCAATGAGCAAACGCCTTTCGGACTTATTCATTACTTGAATTTTCTCTCTTCTTAGTTCGTCATTTAATTCACTTGTTACAACTTCAATGTGAAGACTCTTGTAATTTTTTCCCTTCAATGCTTCCTTGAAGATGTCGCCCAGATAATTAGCGGTCTGGATATAGCGGCAGAATATGATCGGGTTGTATCCTCTGTCAATAAATGTTTTAATCTGGGCTAAGGCCTCTTTCGCTTTTTGGTCATGCTGGATACCCATCAAGGCCTCCATCTTTTTTGCGTAGCCTAAGAGACGCTTTGATTCTGAATCATTTGCAATGCCTGATCCTGATAGGGGTAGATTATCTTCTACTGAATAATCGCCATCCATCACTCTTTCGCGGCCAGCTTCGTCTGCGCTTATTTCATCTTCTTCATCTGACAGTTTCTTCTTTTGTGCCTTTTTAAGAAGCATTGAAATACCAGCAGCAGGACTGCTCATAATACCTCGAAGAAGAGCAAGCGCATCCCAATAATTATAGCGTTGCTTTTTCCCATTATCGGCATGTAAGGCCACTAACTCTCTTGCGTAGGCTAGTACTTCATTAAAGAGTTCTGCATACTTTTCTCCTATCTCGTAATCCTTGTCAATAGAGTTACGCTCCGGAAACTTTGTTTCCTCATCCAACCATTTTAATACGTCCGCCCTGCGCCTTTGCACAAAGTGATCTGAAATCTCTTTGCGTTCCTGCTCTGTGGAGGTAACAATGTCAATCTTTTCAAATTTAGGATTCAATAGACCAAGTAATGATTGAAACTCTGCTTGTTTACCACTGTGTGGTGTAGCAGTCAGTAATACTAAATGCTGGCTCGGATTTTTTGCTAAATCATTCAATAAATGATATCGGAGTTGTTGTGAGTTATTTGCACCGGCTGGTTTAGCGCATGTGTGTGCCTCGTCCACAATAATAAGCTCCGGGCAGTGATCAATAAAGACCTGTCTCTTACTTCCTGATTTTATGTAGTCGATTGATATGATTTGAAAAGGAAAAGCGCGGAAGATATTTTCATAGCTTCTAATTTGACGTTCTAAGGATGTGGCTGTTCCGGTACGAATAATCACTGCCTCGATACCAAACTTGCTTTTCAATTCATCCTGCCACTGATCGCATAAGTGAGGCAAACAGACAATTGCAAAACGACTAATCTCCTTGCGTTCGTAAAGCTCCTTCGCTATTAGGAGCGCTTCGATTGTTTTACCAACCCCCACATCATCGGCAATCAGCAAGCGCGTAACTTCTTTTTTCAATGCCATGATTAATGGCACCATCTGATAAGACCTTGGACGAAAAGACAGTTTACCTAAACACCGGAAAGGGCCAGCGGTGTTTCGAAAGGAAAGACGCGCAGCATTGTATAATAGTTTTGCAGAAGTGAAGTCTCCTAAGTTTTTCTCTGTTGGTTTACTAAAGTCGTATGTCTGAGGCTTGTCTGCTTCGTTGGCCAATGGCTTAAAGATTCCTGTTATCTCATCATCGGTTCCACCTAGTGGTTTTACCAATAGGAGATTAGCATCTTCCGAAGGAAGCACTACCCAAGGTCTATTACGAAGCGTGACTAAGCTGCCAGGTTTAAAATCAAATGTCATTTATTCAATATCAAGATCAACTATTTATTTTTGCTTGGAAGATGAAACTACCTTGAAGATGTCAGGTCTCTTTGCAGCAAAATCTTCCAGCGGGTCTTTGTAGTACCAGGATAACACTTGGTACCCCGCATTTTTCAACGCACTTCGTTTATCAAGATCATCCTGCCTAATATTTTTATCATCATGCGGTGTGCCATCACAGAAAACATATACGTTAGGCTTGTAGTAGAAGTCAGGCCGAACAAACATCGCATCTACTTTTGGCTGTGCTTCGTCTGGTAGCTTTAGTCCATTTTGGTGAAGAAACTTCAAGAACTTATCCTCTGTGCTGCTGTTTGGATCGCGCGCTGCTTGTAAAAATTGATATTGTTCATCGAAGCTGCTAAAAGACTTGTTGGTCAGTACCTCAACAGTTGATTCTTTTAGGTTTCGCAAAGCCTCACGTACCAGATTCCGGTCAATTTGCTGGTGGTAGAACTGATTGTAGTAGCTTAATAAATCGTCATACGTTGCTGGTAGTACCTCTCCTGCTTCCTCTACTCCATTTTTATGAAAGCATACTTTGTATGCCTCGGTCATAATGGCTCTATAAAGCGAGGGGTTATCCATTATTTGAGACAAGACTCCCAGGCTTCCCTCTGCGGATTCGTAGATCAAGATATTGGGAGCATCAGCTTCACCCATTATCGTTGCACCAATTTCGTTTGATTCGACTTGGAAGTAATTCTCAATGGCACGTTTGATGGCAAACATTAACGTAATAACACCATTGCCACCGCCCTCTAAGCCAAGCGACTTGATTGGTTGTATGTATAATGCATTGGCGGTGTCCGATGTAAAAAGCTTTACATCTTTAATTTCATCCTTATCACCATTCTCTTCCTTCTGCCCTTTGTTTTGCCAGTAGCCTGTGTTGAGGTTAATAGTGAACCCGTATTCTTTTGATGCTCTCCATTTAAGATTTAGTTTAAAAATCCGACAGGTTGGCAAGTAATGGATGTGCAATAACTTTTCATTTGAAACACTTACAATACCTTCAATCGTGTTTTCAAAACCACCATCAACAGCAAAGTAGGTTTGTATATCGTAGCCTTTCTTTGTTCGTTCTTCTTCCTGACATGTTATTCGTTGTAGTTCATACGCTCTTGTTTCCGCCATTTCAATTAGCGTAGTGTGCACATGCTTATTCGTATCTAGTTGAAGCGTTTCATTGATGATTGGATCAACTTCGTAACCGTATTGCTTATCATAAAGAAAGTATCCGGTCTTCGGGCAAATTTTTCCATTCTCTAGTTTTAACTCAGCTTCCGTTAAAATCATACGGTCAACGCGATACTTGGCGCCATCATGATAAATCACATTGCGGGGACCAAATTCATTTAACGCGATAAAACGAGGTCTTGAAATAAATTCGCCACCTGCATCTTCGCTTTCCATAAAAGAGCGAACGGGAAGCCTTGTGAAGTTATAACCCGGGAGGAAGCCTTCGGCAGCTAAATAGCGGTAAGGATAAAATTCGGATTGATCTTTGTTTTTGCCGGAAGCTTTTTTAGGATCGTTGGTTTCATTCAACAACAAGTCCCTTTGCCTCTCAGCTTGTCTTAAACTTTTATAAGCCTCTTTCTTTTTATCATGGTTGTCCGCATAGATTCTGTTTTCAATTATTAGCGTTGCGGATTTAATTTGATTTTGAGCTGCTCTGTAAAGCTTACGCCAGCGGTCTAAAGAACGGTCGAATGAACTTTCAAAATCATCTATGTTTTGTCTAATCCATCCATCAGTAAACCATGAAGGTTTCCTTTTGGCTAGCTCATTTTTAAAATAATCATCCTCAATTACTTTCTTGTAATTCACTAGGATAATCACCTTCTCTTCTTCGCTAATCTTTAAAGTGTCAATGATTTCCTGCTTTAGCAGAAGGGTGGCCAGATTACTTTTATCAATTAATTCGCCTAGAGAATTATTAAGAGAGCTTAAGGATCTTCTTGTTAGAATAGATGCATGTAAATGACTTAACAAAAGTTCCTGATTTATTAAATCAATTCGCGGTGCAGTAACTGTACCGGCAACCATTTGTGTGGAGTGCTTGAAATAATGGCGGTCGTGTGCACTAAAATTGGAGCAATAGACTAATACTAATGCAGCTTGACCGCTACGACCAGCCCGACCACTACGCTGTGCATAGTTTGCGGGTGATGGTGGGACATTTCTCATATGAACAATGGAGAGATCGGAGATGTCAATACCTAACTCCATTGTAGGTGAGCAAAACAAGGCACCAATCTTTCCGGCTCTAAATTCTTCTTCTCTTACCTTTCTTTTTTCATTATTGATTTGCCCTGTATGTTCTCGGCCTTCAATCGCTTTGATACTATGAAAGTTGGTTTGATAAAATCGCTGAAAGTATTTGTTTGGTTCCTGTTTTAAAGGTTTGTAGGAACGATTCTTTATTAAATCGGGTGTAAGTGTTTTTCCATCGCCTTTATGCCACAAAATATTATCAACTTTCAATTGATAAATATTTGCCGATTCATTCTCGGCTGTTTTTGCAGGCTTTTTTGAAAGCCAGCCAGCTTCATTCAAAAACTCAAGAAGTTTGTAAGTAAAATCGTTGTAAACCTGTTTGCCTTTAATATCAATTTTATGCTGTGCTGCCTTTTTTCTCAGGTACCGACCAAAGACACTAAGTGAACCCCCACTTTCAGTATACAGATTCAAGGCGCCACTTGAAAGTTTTTCAAGGCGAATATGTGAAGGCACTTCCAGTTTTTCATTTTCGTCAAGCGTCCAGGGTGCTTTGAGTTTTTCTTTGATTTTTTTGGCGTTAGAAGAAATTACACCGGGCTCTAACATTGAAAAGCTTAGTGCATACGACTTGCGGAAAAAATCAAAAATCTGATGCAGGAATTCTTGCCTTTCATCCGGTGTCATTGCAAAAAGCAATTCATTTGGTTGCCATAACGAATTGTCTTTGATCGAATCCGCCAAGTGCTTATACTCAATGGTAAGCAAACCGCATTGCTCAAGGTTGGGTAATACAACTCGCCAGCTTCTTCTTAGGTCATGTAGTAAACGATACATGATGAAGTCTTTGAAAGCATCTTCATTTTCCTTTTTCGGGCCGGGGAAGGTGGCTGGTTGTTTGGCGAATTGATCTTGTCCAATATTTAAGCACTCGAAAACCTTATCTGAGATACTTGTAAAGTCTAGTGTGCTGTGTATTTCTAAAGCCTTTGCAATAGCAGCCCTCAGCTGTCCAACCTTGACAAAGTCATTAAAGTGACCTGCCTGTAATGAAGCATCTTGTCTGTTGTCAGTAAAACTTAATAGCTTTTGTTTTTCCGAGGCTTCACCAAATGCCTGTAACTGTGTGATAGTCTCAAATGATAAGACGGTAGTAGCGGTGCTTCGTCCTTCGCCACCGAGCTTCATTACTTTTGTCCACTCGGCTGTCTGCGCATCATAAATTGTACCTGATGTTGGGTCGAACATCAAAGGTGAAGGCATGAACCACCCTTCAAATTCTTTAGGATCATCGAAAGAGAAATTACCCTGTTTGTCAAAGTAGATCTTACGAGGCAATCGTTCTTCCCTTTCAGATTTTAGTTTCCTGGTTCCATCCTTGCGAGGAGGATTGAACCACGTCTCCGGTAAATCAGGAACATCTCTTTCGGCATCCCAAATTAATTCTTCATCCTCCTCATGTTGAATAAAAAGGTATCCCTCAACACTTATTATTTCATCCTCATCATCGATGAGATCATAAAACTCTCTTGGAATGATTTTAGAATCGTTTGGAAGTAATTTAACACAAGCAAATTCATGTCCAGAAGAACGGCTGAATACTAGTGGGAATAGCTTTGTGTCTTTATTTTCTGCGTAAAGACCTGCATCTAAAAATAAATCTCTTGTCAGTTGATTTCCCAATGTTGCATACACAGATCCAGTTTGCGCAATGAACTGGTGAATTCGATAGGGCAGATAATTTTTCTTTTTATCAGCTCTTGTATTAAGAATGTTAGCCCATTCCAACAAATGCTGTAAGTGCTTTAGTGTAATCTCCTTTGCAATTTCTGTAGCAACTGATAATTGTTCTGCAATATTTAGAAGGGTGGTAGGTTTTCTCCTGATTAATATTCCTTCTTTCGTATCTAAAGCAATTTGTTCTTCTATCCAATTGGCGGTTGCATGTTGTTCAAAATCCTCAGGACCACCTTCAATTGAAACGCCCTTTTCAATGGCCCTTATTAAATAAGCTTTTGTTGGAGTCTTGCCTACTCCCAAACTCCTGACCAAATATTCATTAACAACCTGGTCTGCCTTAATAACAGTACCGAAAATGGTTGATGCAACTTCGGCTACTTTTTCTTTCTGTTCAATAAGTGTTGTTGCATCGCCCGATACCATTGTGGCAGACGTTCCAATGCAAGCAATTGGATTACTTGCCGCTGATTTAATTCTTCTTATCAGAATTGAAACATCAGAACCCTGGCGGCCCCTGTATGTGTGTAGTTCATCGAAGACTAAATACTTGATATTCCCAAGGAAATTCTTCCGGATTTCTACATCGCGACCACTTCTAGTCATAACCAACTCAAGCATCATGTAGTTGGTGAGTAGAATATGTGGAGGGTTCAATCTTAATCTCTCTTTATCCTCGTCACTTTCTTGTCCTGTGTATTGGTCGAACGTTATTGGGAAAGGCTTACTGTATTTTTCTTCGTAGGTTTTTTTAAACTTTTCAATTTCTTTGAACTGTGAGTTGATCAATGCGTTCATAGGATACACAACTACAGCCTGTATCTTATTTAAAGCAAAATCACCTTGATTTAAAACATGATTGAAGATGGTGGCCATGTAGGTAAGTGACTTACCCGATCCTGTGCCAGATGTAACAATAAATTCTTTTCCCTTGGCTCCTAAGAGAATTGCCTCCTCCTGGTGACGATACAAACTGAAGCCAGCGAAAATATTATCAATTTCTTTATGCAGATGACCATCCTTAACCAGCGTTGTCAAGGGTCTACCTCTCTCAAAAGTTGGATTGAATTGAACCAACGGCTCTGGCCATAGTTTTTTATTTCCAATTTCATTATCGACAAACTTCAAGATGGACGGGTCCTTGATATTCAGAAAGCTCTGGATATAGGTCTTGTAGTTTTCTATTAGCTTTTTGTGGAAATTGAGGATGTCCATAGAGTTGGTATTGTCAAGCCGATTACTGGCCGTATGGCGTGGTAAGACTAAATAAATTGACTAAAAACGTTGAGTACTGCATTTTACCTCCATTTTTTAAGTGAATTGCTGCCGGTAGGGCACCTACCCGTTGAAAAGGAATGCTTTCAATATAGCATTTAATCAAAAAAGGAGCATAAAAAAATGCCATTACTTGACGTTAGCATTTTTTACTAATCAAATAAAATCAATTTGAATTAAGTCGTGGCTGGTGGACGCCTGGTTTTGGTTTGAAAATCTCATTTAGAGCCCAAATGGCTCCAATTCCTAGAAGAACATACCCAGCTCCCTTCAATACCCGGCTTGTGGTTGAGGGAGGCATTCCTTTTACGCCAAAGTAAGAACGAATCTTACGATTGGGCTTGTTGCCTTTTTTGCGGTTACAATGCGCATGGGCAGCTCTAAGGTTAGTGAAACCGTTATGCCCATTTTTTGACCGTGGTCGTACATGGTCAACTTCCCACCCTTCCGCATGTGAGTGGTTTCCGTACTCTTCAAACTTTATTGGTTGGTGACAAAGGTGGCAATCGTAGCCAGTTTGGTCTGCTATGTAGGCAAGATCTTCATGTGCGTATCTCATATACTAATAGGTTAATTTTTCATCCTCAAAGTCATCAATGAAATAGTCCTCAATGCGGTCAATTGCTTTTATAAGATTGCTACCCTTACTTTTTATCTGATAAATTGAATGATCACATTCTGCCACAGTCAATAGACCTTTTTTGTAAGCAATGGCAAATATATCCATCGTTGTTAAGTACTTAATACTGTGCGTGCGACAATACGGTCCAATGTCTCTCATATTGCTACTCGCCAAAATATTTTTTTGAAAACGGCAAACGGCCATACACGCACTTTCCCCCAATCCTTTTGAACGTTTTAGTTGGTTGTACTCTTTTAAAATATCAAAGTCATTCGTTGGAAAATCAATTAGTTGTGCTTGCTTGAAGGTTATAAGGTTTTGGATATGTGTGTTGATTGTAGGATTCTTAATGAGTTCGCTATAAACCACATCTAAGATTAGAATTCTTTTCGGGAAGAGTTGTTGTAAAAGGCTAAGCTGGTCACACTTGTAAAGGTGAATGATTACATCAGCGTCAACGAGGATCTTACTTGTTTCCATTTTCCTCGTCTTCCTTAATGTCTAATGGATTCATTCCCGCAGCGGCCATCAATTCAAAATAATGAGACTCTGAAATTTGCTCGCCCTGCATGAGAGTATTGGCAAGTACACCGTAATCACCAATTATCTCGTTCGTGTTGCCTTTATCGTAAAGGTGAATTGGATAGCCATTTTGAGCCGCACCTTTTTTTATATCCATGCAATGGAATTCATACTCTGACTGCTCAATAAAACTTAAATTAAGAAGTCTGTATAAAAGAGCTCTTCTAGAAACACTGTAATAGTTTTCAATTTTCAGAATGGTTTGCAATGAAATATGGCACCCCTTTTTTAATTCTTCGTCTGGAATATTTTGTTTAATTCCTTCTTCAGGCAACAAAAGATACGCAGAGAAGAGATCGGCTTTATACTCTTCTAAATCTTTGGCTCCTTCAAAGGCACCCGTTTTGCATCGTTGCGAAGTAAAGTTTTCCTGAATGAATAAATGATAGAGCTCGTGACCGATTGTGAAATGTTGCTTACCCAGGCTTATACCTGAATTGATCATCATGAATCGGTTTGTATCTTTCACCTTTACGGCCATTCCTGAGAAGGAATCAGAAAGCGGCCTAAAGAAGGTGAGGACATTGTTCTTTAATAATAGGCTTTTCAAACGAATGGGCTCCGTACTGCTGAGCCCATTCTGTTGCCTAAAAGCGATTGCTTTTTTTTCGATCTCAAACTCGATTGCCTTGTTCTTCTTCATTGCTGATCGATTTCATTTTAAGATAATTTTTAACGATTTTCTGAAAATCGGCAATCCCCTGAAGATCGCTGGTGGTTAGGCCATCTGTACGGAATGCAAATGCAATACTTGCTTGTTGCTCCAATGATTGAGGCTCTAACATTAAATCAGCTACTTCAACACCAAATAAATCTCCCAGCTTTTCGAGATGCAGTAGGGGAATCTCGCGCTGAGCGGTTTCGTAGTAACTGATCACTGGTCTGCTAACACCTAAATAGCTTGCTGCTTCTTCCTGAGAAAGACCCCTTTTTTCTCTAAGGGCAGCAAGATTTTGACCGATGATTTCATAATGTGTCATAGCTTGCGGAAGGTGAGGTTTGTTACAAAACAACACCTTTTATATTATTTATACAATTATTGTAACAGTGTTTTACGATAAAATGTTTCATAAAATCCTGATTAATAGGTTAAAAGTGCTTTTATAGCCGTTTATCACCAGATACCAAATTTACCAAATTGAATGTTTCTCGAAGCCTAGACCGAACTCTATTCCCGTAAATACCCTCTATTTCGCTTGCCGAGAGGTTAGTTGTGAGGTGGGTAAGCATTTTCTGAGTACTGAAGTATTCATAACGGCTGAGCAAAACCTCACCCATCACATTACATTCATTGCCAAAGTATTTCAGACTTTGTTCAGTGCCCAGATCATCAAAGCAGTAGATCTTAGAGTGGCCGTTGTTGAAAGACATACGGCTGTAGCGCCAGATTACTTCATAACCTTCCTGAATAAATTCAAAGCTTACATCCCGGCATGTTTTCATAATGTGGTTGCGTTCCGGTGGAGGAACGAAGCGCATTAGATTCATAAGTGAAGTTTTGCCACATCCTATAGGTCCTGTGAGCAGTATACCTTTTTGCAATTCGAGGCCAAGCTTTTCAGCATTCAGTTTATCACCAACGAAGTAAACAATGAGTTTGAAAATGATTTCATAATCCTCTTCATGGATCCTGAATTTTCCTCCATACAATTCTTTACCTCTTTTCTCCAGAAAGGAAATACACCATTTGAATCCGTCACCCTTTATTCCATCGTCCAACATGGGGTGAGAATTAGAGGGGTTCTGCATAATCTTTTACTGTTGACGCGTGAAGTGAAGGCTTCTTCGTTTCGAATTTATGCGAATTCAGAAGCCAGTTACGAGCTGCCGCTTGCCAGTCTTTCATGGGTGCGCGGCCACCTACTTTCCATCCGTTGCTTTGGAAGTAGTTGTAGAATTTTTCGGCTTCGATGGCAGTAGACTTTTGCTCTGTAAAGAAAGCTTTGACTTCTTCGAGTGATTCTGGCATTGGCACAGGATCTTCTCTTTTTCTTTTCGCGCAATTTTTCTTTTTCTCTTGCGGATTGGCTCCATCCAAATTTGAACTAGTATCTTCATATGCTTGCTCTTTAGCTAGTTTACTGTTTATAATGTTTGTATTGTTTATATAAGGCTCTTCGACCTGACTGGAAGCAGGTTTGATTTTAGTATGGCTGCGTTCTTCTAGCGGTTCATCACCTGTTTCAAAATTGAACAAGTAAACGAGGCTTCCGCGGATAGGATTGAATGATGGCTCGTAGCGCAGATAGCCATAATTGTTTAGCTCTTTAATGCATTTGTGATAAGTAGCCTTGGCACTAATCTTACTCACTCGCATCAATTCACTTCTGGAAATGGATATCGGATTTTTAAAACGACTCGCATTCCAGAATTGAAAAAGAGAAACGTACATGCTTACATGAAGCGGCCCGAGCCTGTCGTCCTTGGCAACACGATCGAAGAACCCAGCTAGGTGGCGGATGTAGTTCATGAGCGCACACCATTTTCTTTCATTCCGGATTCCAGCAATGCTTCAATATCTGCATAGCTGTAGTAAATGATGCCCCCGATTTTTGTGAAACGTAGAGTTCCATTAATGCGGAGGTTCTGAAGTGTGCCTGGCGAAACTTTCAAAATCCTTCTTACCTCCGAACTTTTTAACCATTGCTTGGGCTTAGCCGGAAGGTTAGACGAAAATTGTTGCTTCAGGTCGTTGAGCAATTCAACGCGAAATGCATGTAAATCCTCTTTGGTGATAATCTCTACTGCCATAACTTTTGATTGGTTTTGTGTGCAGCAAAGGAATCTGAGGGAAGCATTCGAAAACAGTTACAAGGGGTACCGGTACCCCCCTAAGTGCCTCATTTACAGGTAATAAAATTTCAATTTATTTTCGATGTGAGAAAACTTATACGCTTAGAAATGAGTTATCATTATTATGGCCAGCGAAAAAGAGCTCTTATTGTATAAGCCCATTGAGGATTTGAATGTGAGCGAGACATTCAGAATAGATTTTTTAAAGGCAGGTTTTGAAACCTTAAAGGAAGCTCTTGAATTTGATGCAGATATATTGATAATAGAAAAAGGGTTCAGCCTACATACGATTACGGAATTGATAACCCTACTTAATACTGAAGGTCTAGGCAGGTTGCTGATCGATTAATATTTTTCCTTTTTGCTGTGCTCCATCAATTTATCCAGTATTCCCTGGACAAAGCGAATAGATGATCTATCGTTATTGTAGTATTTAATTCTCAGACTCTCAGATGAAAGATGTTTATTACGAGGCGTACTAAAGTACTGCGAAAAGAACCGTATCAACTCTGTTTGATTTTGATTTGTAATAATGCCAGCCTCTTTCAGTAATCGGATGGAGTAAGCCAATTGCGGTACGGATAGAATTGTGTTTACCTTGAAACGTTCAGCCTTGCCTAAAGGTCCGGAAGGTGGCATCATGAAAGTCAATTGCTTTTTCTTTTCAATAAAATGGAGCTCCTCACTAAGCCACGTACTAAGTTGTTCTTGAATGGAGGGCCTGTCATGCTTCAGGGCGAAACCGGGTTTAACTTGATTTTGATTTAATAGCTTAACCCAAAAAGAAAGTCTCTCGACTTGATCGACTAATGTTGAAAGTTCTTTTACCTCCTTACTAATTTTATTGGTGGCGAAGGTTAGAAAATAAAAGGTATTGAAGTTCAAATAGAACATTAATCCGAATACGTCATCGGTATAATTTTCACTGGTCTCTTTCTTAACCAATGGATCCAGATCTTTTACCAGCTGCTTGAGATAGATTAACCTCCGGAATGTGATACCATTTTTAGATTGATGGTTTGCGAATATTTTTATAGGATAAAGTGCAACCTCGAGTAGGCGCTCATCAACTTTTTTATCCTTTGCTTCTATCTGCAACGGCTCGAGCTTTTCAAGAATTTCTTTTTCGGCCATGATTGCATACGCCAGCGGGATTTTCTCATCTTGATTGAAGTATTTGGAAAAATAAGTTTCGATGAACGTGAGCAGCTCCTCCATGCTCTTATACATAATCTTGCACAGATTAAGCTTTGTCTGCCCGTCTGAAATTTGGGTTAAACTTGAAGCTTCTGCTTCATCAATGCATTTAAGAACTTGATCCGCCAGGCTAATGATGTGCTGCTGATGGTGCTGAATGACATTCTCAATCTGATTTTCATTTTCGGTATTGAAGAGAAAGTTTCTCAGGCTTTTCTTAATGCGCTCTACTTCATCCTCGATCAGTTTTTTCTTTTCGCTGAAGTTTGGTATGGTAGAATGAGGTGAGGAGGACTGGTGTGTTTTATGTTCATTTTGGATGAATTCATCAAAGAATTCCAACTCATAAGTCATAGAGGTCTTATTAAGCCAAACAATTACCGCAATCGTTTGAAATATACCAAAAAGACCTAAAATTATTACTCTCCAAATAATATTTTGCTGCTTTTGAGCTGAATTTATCGACTAGACGCAAAAAACACGGCCAGAATAACGGCCTGTTTTAGTTAGCCGTTTTCTGCTTTAGATACAGTAAGCGTTGGTGAGAACTTCTCGCGCAAACCTCGCATATCTTCACTCACCTTTATATCCAAAATTTTTGCGTAATGCTGAGTCGTTTTTAAGTTCTTATGCCCGAGCATTTTGCTAACAGTTTCAATAGGCACGCCATTGGTAAGTGTAACGGTTGTAGCGAAAGTATGACGTGCCGTGTGGAAGGTCATCTTCTTGGTAATGTTGGAGAGGTCTGCGATTTCTTTTAGGTAAGCATTCATTTTTTGATTGCTCAGGATCGGAAGCAAGCGATCTTGATTCAAACATTGCGGATGATCCTTATATCTATCCAATATTTCCTGGGCTGGAGGTAAGACTGGAATACGAGAGGAGGTTTCTGTTTTTTGGCGATGGGTGAAGATCCATTTTTCACCATCGATGCCGGTTGCAATCTCACTTCTATTTAGTTTTTGAACATCGGCATAGGCCAAACCGGTGTAACAACTGAAGAGAAAAATATCGCGCACCTGGTTGACACGATCAGAAACAAATTGTTTGGCTGAGATGGTATCAAGTTCTTCTTGCGACAAGTAAGGACGCTCAATTTCACGCTTACTCATTTTGTAACCCAGGAACGGATTACAAGCCAGCCAGCCATTTTTCAAACAGATGTTTACGATCTTCTTGAAGTTGGAAAGATATTTCATGGTGGTATTGTGATCGCACTTGCGAACGGACTTCAACCAGAATTCATAGTCGGTAATAAACTCGTAGTTCATGTCCTTGATATTCATATCATCGACATTGTACTTCCACTTCATGAAATCGTGCGTGTGTTTTTTGGAAGTAGTGTAGCGTTCGAATGTGAGTGGTGAGAACTCCTGGCCAATTAACTCTTTCATTTGTTTATTGTGGTGCTCAAAGATTTGGAGGAGCATGCGCGGCCGCTCGGTGACGATATCCAACCATTTTACTTTGAAGGTATGCATGGTTAAGGCTTTGCCTTCATTCATTATTTCCCGCTGGTAGTCAAACGCACGAACGCGCATCGCATCAAGTAAAGAATTTGTTCTCTTGGCTTCTTCTGAGTTGCCTTTCATCTTACCCGCTTCAGCGGACCACTGCTCTTCACGGATGTAAAACTTTGTGGTGACTTCAAAGCGCTCACGGCTGAGGGTGACTCGCATATAAATGGGAACTAACCCGGATGTTGTTGCGCGTGACTTCCGCGCATAAAAGAGGACTGAAATTGTGTGACTCATGGCACCTAAGTTTTGGTTAAAGTTGGTTTGTATTAGCGCCTGATTCAAGATGTTCAAAAGCGATTCGGCTCTTGAACAAGTTGGTTATCAGGCTCTTTTGGCCAATTCGGTGCCAGTAACTTTTTGAAATTCACTGGCACCTTAATTGGCACCTAGGGATTGAGCAACTTTGAATAAATCGAGAAGGGATAATATGAAAAAAGCCCGAATTCATAGAGAACTCGGGCTTTTGACTTTGATTGATTTGTAATCAGCAGAGGAGGAGGGATTCGAACCCCCGGACCCCGTAAAGGGTCTCCGGTTTTCAAGACCGGTGCAATAAACCGCTCTACCACTCCTCTGTTTCCAAAAGAAGCTTTCTGGCTTAATTTGGGAGTGCAAAACTAATCGGAAAATTGTTCCCCGCAAAAATCAGCGGAAGGATTTGGCATTTTTCTTAGTACGCTGATGGCTTTCCATGGCATCCACTTTTCGTGCATAATGGAGGCTGGCATTGATTTCATAACCAAATAATAGAACTAAGGTAATCAACTGCACCCATGCCATCAACGCAATAAGTGCTCCAATGGATCCATAGACTTTATTATAACTCCCAAAGTTGGTGATGTAATAAGAGAATCCGTAGGAAATGCCAAGCACGGCCAATGTGGCCACCAGCGAACCAATAGAAAAAAAGCGCCAATTGTAATGTACTGCGGGCCCAAAATAATAAACAAAGGAAATGGCGAGGAAGAAGACAATGAAAATGATGATGAAGCGCAAGACGAACAAAAGGTAAATGGTATAGCGCTCCAGGTTTACTTCACCCAATTTTTCGAGGTGCGTGGTGACGTAATTCAGGCTGAACTGCCCAGCAATAAGCAACGCCACAGCAGAAATTAAAACAACGGCAAGCATCAGCGTGAGCAAAGTGGCTGTAAGTCTCATACGAAACCAATTTCTTTTTTCTACCGTACGGTAGCATGAATTGAAAGCCCGCATCAAGGCCATCATGCCGTTAGTGGAGAGATAGATGGTGAACACAAAACCAACCGTGAGTAAACCGCCCCGGTGAATGCTGATAATGTCTAAGATCGTGGATGATGCAGCCGCATAAATATTGGGAGGTGCAGCCTCTTCCAAAAATTCCATGATGGTTTTTGTGTTGATTTCAGGAAAATAGATGGCGATGTAAGGAATGAGGGTGAACAAAAAGATGATGGCCGGAAATATCGCCAGGATAAAATTGTAGGCTACGCCATTGGCGCGATCCATAATTTCATCTTCATTAATGTTGAAAATAAAAATCTTTAAAAATTTGTAAAGCGAAAGATTGTCGTGCCTCTTGAATTTGATTTTTTTTAACCAGTTGCGTGAGGTTCGCGCTGTTCCAAATTTCAATATTCGTTTACGGGTAACGTATTTCATCTACAAGTTTTAAATTTTTAACCGCTGTGTGCCAAAGTCACTCATCCGAAATAAGGTTTTAGCACAAGTTGAAAATGTTCGGGCGGCCGACAGGGCTTTCCTGAATTTTTGTTAACGAAGGCCAATAGCGTTTCCCCTCGATGAATCAATTTGCCGGAGCCATTAAAGATTTCGTAGTGGAAGGTGATTTTAACGGATGGCTTTTCCTTAAGAGTAGTAACGATTCGCAGCTCATCATCGTACAGTGCGGGCGACAAATAATAAGATTTGTTTTCTAACACGGGCATCATTACTCCGCTTTCTTCCAATTCTTTATAGGTAAGCCCTAACTGGCGCAAACTTTCTACACGGCCTACTTCGTAATACATCGCATAGAAGCCGTAATAGACAAAACCCATCTGATCGGTTTCTCCATAACGTACCCGTACCTTGGTTTCAGATTGGTACATTTATTTAAAAATAAATTTGAATAAATCCTTGCATTTCTATGGGGGGGGGGGGTACATTTACCCGTGTACCAATTTCAAATCCATCAAACTTAAATTAATTTTTATGAAAAAGAGATTATTTACTCCAATTGTTCTGGTTAGCCTGATTTTCGCTTGTTCTCAAAATCAGGTTCAACCAACAGCTCAAAGAACTACAAGCACCTCATTCGAAGCGTTGGTAAAAGAAACAGTTGCATTAGTACAAACCGATCCAATCTGGCAATCATTCACAAAAGATAAATCGTTTTCCCAGCTTTCGGCATCATTTAATATCCACTCCTTTAGCAATCTGAAGTTGCTTACTTTCAAAAATAGTGATTTGAAGTGTATTGCAATCCCAATATCGACAACGGAATTAGGAAATGTACTAGCTTTTGCATTTCTAAAAACCGATGGTAGTTATCAAACTAGAATATTTGCAACTCAAATTACAAAAGAATCTCTTCAGAACCTGAAAAATGGTGTGACAAAAAATATTGAAGCTAGTGTTTTAACAAATTAATTTAGCAACATTTGATTATTTTGACTACTTTAACG
>JADEYI010001211.1_pt1 | contig 21585 bp, 25 predicted proteins | sample 8542331 | NCBI WGS metagenome assembly JADEYI01 (sample SAMN16510988, study PRJNA670497) | mine drainage metagenome | isolation source: biofilm near Copperflume 1 | place: Germany: Marsberg coppermine Kilianstollen | collected 2018-02
TGTTCGCTTGAGAGCTTTTCCATACTCTCAATCTTAGCATTTCCCGCGCCTTGTGGCAACTTATCTGTGGAAGACCCCTTAGGGCTTATGCGTGCTAAATCAAGCAGAGGAAAACGTTGTGCCGCTGATTGGTTTTGGGCCTGAGAAGCCCTGGGCCGTAAGCACTGCCCCCAATTGGGAGTTCTCTTGCTGGGTCCTCATGCACACAGAACCGCTCAATTCGTCTGACGCATAGGCCCTGCAGCTCAGCTCGCGCTGGCTTGACACCCCTGCCGGCCCTACGTATAATTAGCTGTTCACACTGTACCTGGGCCTGTGGCGCAGCGGTAGCGCAGGCGACTCATAATCGCTTGGTCGTAGGTTCGAATCCTACCGGGCCCACCACAACAACCGAGAGTAGCGCACCGGAATAGCCAAGAAAGATAACCATCAGGCTGTTACCTGGCATCTTGGGGTCTTGATGTCAGTTTTAAAGGTAGAGATTATCAATCTGTCGTTGTTGGCCTGTAACCCATGCGAAGCTGAGGTGTGTAATATACCAAAAAGAAACAAAGGCTGGGTACTTGTTGTGACCTAACTACGTAAATCTCGAACCTTCCGCAACGTAAGCCTCTTTCTCCTCATTTTGTTGCTTATCGAGTTCCTCGATGAGTTTGTTTTCGGCGTGCGCGAAGCTGCCTGGCCTCTTATCCGCAATGACCTGGCGCTCGACTACGCGCAGGTCGGTATCCTGCTTGGTCTGCCCAACTTCACAGCCAATCTGATAGAGCCTCTCCTGGGCATCCTGGGCGATGTGTGGCGGCGACGTGTTCTGGTGTTGGGCGGAGGTGTGGCCTTCTGCGTGGGGCTGCTCCTTGTGGCGTCGAGCCAACAATTCCTGATGCTCCTAGCCGCGTTTATCTTGCTTTCTCCTGCTTCGGGAGCTTTTGTGAGCCTTTCGCAGGCCACCTTGATGGACAGCGATCCGTCGCGGCACGAGCAGAACATGGCACGCTGGACCTTCGCGGGATCCGTGGGCGTAGTGGGTGGAACGCTGGTATTGAGCGGCGTCTCCGGCTTCGGCGCAGGTTGGCGCGTCCTCTTCCTGGCGCTTGCCTTACTCACTCTTGTGCTGGTGATTCTGGCCTCACGCTTTCGATTCGCCAATGGGCAGGGCGACATCGTAGAGGAAGAAAGGCCGGCTTTCAAGGAGGGAGTGGCTAATGCCGCTCGCACTCTCAAGCGGCCTGAAGTGCTGCGCTGGCTGGCCCTCCTTGAGTTCTCGAACCTGATGACGGACGTGCTGCTTGGCTACCTTGCCCTCTACTTCGTGGATGTAGCGCACACTACTCCTGAGACTGCCGCCCTGGGCGTCACTATATGGACGGCGCTCGGCCTGCTCGGTGACTTCCTGATGATACCGCTGCTGGAGCGCGTGCACAGCTTGAGCTACCTGCGAGTGAGCGCGCTAATCGAGCTGCTGCTGCTTCCGGCCTTTCTGCTGGTTCCCGAGTTATGGATGAAGTTCGCGCTGGTGGGGCTTCTCGGCTTGTTCAACGCCGGCTGGTATGCCATTCTTCAGGGGCGGCTCTACTCGGCTATGCCCGGCCAAAGCGGTTCGGTGATGGCTGTGGGCAACGTCTTCGGGCTACTGGGTGGGTTGCTGCCAATGGCCCTGGGTTGGGCGGCTCAATATTATGGTTTGGGTGTCACCATGTGGCTGCTTATCATTGGGCCTGTAGCCCTGCTGGTGGCTCTGCCCAGGCGCTCGAAAGATAGTGATCCACCCCCCACGTCGTAAGCTCTTACCTGTCGCACATGTGGAAGGGGTTGGCATCTTATCGCTTTATACTCTGGACTAGGCTGATTTGCGGCTGCATAGTCATTCTGCCGGTTCAGTTGAGGCTGGATAGCAGCACCGTCCTGGTTGCTCCCGCACATCTCTGCTCTCTTGGTCGTCTCTACAGGCCATGGAGCTGCCTTAGGCTTCGCGGGTGCCTATCTCTACCCTCTCTTCTCCCCTGCAAGCAGCGAGTCGGCCAGGGACGACACCAGCCACTGCTCGTATTGCTCTGGCGACCAACCTCGCTCGTGCACCAGCATCCTGTACACCTCAGACGACCCCAACGTCCATAATAGGTCTCTGGCATATTCAACCGTAACCCCTGGGGCCAAAGCGCCTTTGCCTGCCAGTGATACCGCGACCTCGCGATTGTCTTGTAGACGTGATTCACCCAGCGCTTGTCGTAAAGCTGCAAGCTCCGGTTCTGCTGATGCCGCACCTCTCACTATGTCGGCGATATCGGTTGTCCGCTCATGGATACGGCGGTTGATAGCCGCAAAGAGCGCCAGCTGACGGGCGGGGTCTGGCTCGCTGAGCATATTCCGCCACCATGGTCTGCGGTCGAGAGGTTCAGGGCCGCTATCGCCGCGTACCGTGGCTCGGACCAGGGCGTTGAGGAGAGCAAGCTTGGTGCCAAAAATCGCAGTAATAGTGGCGGGCGATACACCCGCCTCTCGTGCTAAGGTGGGAAGCGTAGTGGCGACGTACCCATCCGATCCAAAGAGGCGCTGCGCCGCTGCGAGTATCCGTTCGCGCGTCTCTCGCGCCTGCTCCTCCCGTCTTGGAGACTGATACGTGCGCTTGTTAGTAGATTCGTTCATCACTTCCGTTCATTAGTGTTGACTCGTAATCAATATTAGTGTATGATAACAAGAAGATTATACCACAAAGGGGTACTAGCATGGAAGAGACGCAAAACAAACGGGTAGAGACGGGCGGAGCCGCTAGCGCCGAGACTGATGAGGCATCAGGTGCCGCTTCCCGAGGGATGGCCTGTATGAAGCGCCTGGAGGAAGCTACCAACCAACATGACATAGAGGCCCTTACCCAATGCTTTGATCCAGCCTACGAGAGCGAGTTCCCTGCACATTTGGACAGAGCCTTTCGCGGGCATGAACCGATGCGACGGAACTGGACGCAGATCTTTGCATCGGCGCCCGATATACACTCAACACTGGTGCGAGCCGTTGTGGATGGAGAGACGGTGTGGACGGAATGGGATTGGGCCGGCACACGGGTAGACGGCGAACCGTTTCACATGCGGGGTGTGACTATCCAGACTATACCCGAGGATCGAATTGCCCACGCGTGGCTCTATATGGAGCCGGTGCAGGGAGTTGGCCCGGGCCTCGAGGCTGGTCTGCGGCGCCCCACGCTCACGCCGCGACCCAAAAATAAGCCGGGAGAAGACGCCGATGTTGCATCTCCCGGTGAGAGGCACAGCAAGTAAAGCAAGTAAGGCATGCATCGCATGTGAAACATGCAGAGGGGGTAAGAGATGATAATGATAGCAGGTGGCACCGGAAGGTTGGGGCAGCAGGTAGTGCGGCTGCTGGTAGCAAGGGGCCTCCAGGTGCGTGTACTGACGCGCGAGCCTTCCAGGGCGAAGCATCTTCTTCAGAACGACGTTCAGGCTGGCTTGGTAGAGGTTATGACTGGCGACGTGCGGGACCCTGAGGCAGTGAAGCGAGCCATGTCGGGTGTTCAGAGTGCAATTTCGGCGGTGCATGGCTTCGCGGGCACAGGCGCTGATAATCCTCAGAGCGTGGACTGGCATGCCAACGTTAGCTTGATGCGAGAGGCTCAGAGCGCTGGAATCGAACATTTCATACTGATGTCGATCCACGGTGCAGCCCCGGACCATCGTACAGAGTTGTTCCGCATGAAGTACCTGGCTGAAGAGGAACTACGCGCCAGCACCCTCTCCTGGACTATTATACGGCCCACAGCCTACATTGAAACGTGGGCACAACTGGTAGGAGAGCCTTTGCTCAAGAAGGGTAAGACTACCCTGTTTGGGCGCGGAGACAACCCGATCAACTTCGTTTCAGTGTCAGACGTAGCCTCCTTCGTGGAACTCGCAGTAGTTGACCCTGAGTTGCGCGGCAAGGTCGTAGAAGTTGGTGGGCCGCAGAACTTGAGCATGAATCAATTCGCGGATACGTTCGAGCAGGTGACCGGAAAGGCAGGCAAGATAAGTCACATACCTCTACCGATGATGCGTATAATGTCGGTTCTCATGAAGCCTTTGAACCCCACAGTGGCGCGACAAATCGGCTCAGGGGTGATTATGGATACTAAGAAAATGTCGTTCGATGCCACGGAGAGCCGCCGCCCTTATCCAACTGTCCCACTCACGAGTCTGACGGGTGTAATCAAGCGAGATTACGTCAGTGGGTAGGGGCATTATAGCAAGATATATGGTGTGCTGGGCGCTGCTCCTCTGAGCCAGGTGTGACATGGCTTTGATAGTGAGCTTACGGCAGCGGCTTAGTGTCGTCGGAAGATAACAGTGGCCACGGAGCGCAGACCCAACCGCCACTACAGTAGCAGTGCTACCCTGCGGCCACCGAATCAGACGCCTCTGCCCCACCCTGCGAGCGATAGTAGCCCATCGTCGGGTGATACCCCCACGTTCTCTGCTCGCGTTCTTGGAGCTAACCTTCGTCTGCCTCGTCGAGACGTTCAGGGTTGTCCACCCCTATAAGCCTGTTCCAGAGAACGTAGTCTACCTCGCTCTTGGGCACATACCAGTTGTTCGTGGCGGCTTGCATGCCGTCTTTACCTGTGACCTCTTCGGGGTTGCGCTCCCGCAAGTCAATGTATGTAGAGCCTGCATGAAGATGCGTGCCTGGTGGCAAGACGGGTATCTGCTTTAGCTCATCGTTGGTGAACTGCTGCAACTTATTATGCAGATCCTTTATGTCGTAGGCTGTGCTGATGTTGCCGTCTTTGGCGGGGTATATTCCGGCCATGATATTCGGGTGAAGGTCTTCGTCGAACTGGTCGGCGGTGCCACCTTCCTGGGGTGTTCTCTCTCGTTCGGGCGTTCTGTCCATCATATCAGTGTCCTTCGGTGCCGCGATCCGCGTTGGAGTCGCTGCCGCTGCGCCCGCCGCTTATATCCGCGTCGCGTGCTCGTGTGCTGTTCTCGATGCTCGGCTTGTTGCGAGTGTCGTTATCCCACTCGCGCCTGGCAGCCTGCGCCCGTTTGTTGTCAGCTTTGTGATCGGCTGCCTCCTCCTTGTAAGTCTCCTCTTTCTTGGGAGCACCGGTGGTTATCGTCACACTCTTGGAGGGGTTGTTTGGTCCCTTCGACACATCTTTGTCGTCGGAGTCGTTGTTGTGCTGGCCTTGCTTTGCCACTGTAGTTCCTCCCCGTAGCTCTTCCACTTATCCTTTGTTGCTACCCTCGCCTGCTACCCTCGCCTGCGGCATAGCACGCGTCTGGCTCTTAGTGCCGCCCTTGTGCTTGATCTTTGGAGCGTTAGGATCACGCTCATCGCCATGCTTCGGTGAGTCTATGCTACTTACTTGTTCCTCTCCTTTTTTGACCATTTCACACCTCTTCCTAGCTTTTCTAGCAATATATGTGCCCGCCGGTTGCCGGGTCTGAGCAACTCATAAAAGGTGAAGGGTGAGAGATTACGGATGTGGAACTCCACCCGTAATCTCTCACCCTTCACCCATCTCTTTCAGCTTGTGAGCGTTGTGCCTTTACAAAGCTGGCTATTTGACTGTGAGGGTGCCCTTCATTCCTTTGTCTGCGTGCCCTGGTACGTTGCAGAGTATCTCGTAAGTGCCAGGCTGGAGATCGACAGCCAGGGTCTGGGTGCCTTCGCCGCTCGTGAAGGTAGAGGTCTTGCCTATCTCGGTGCCATCTTTGCTAATCGATAGATTGTGCCCGAACTTGCCGGTGTTACTTACCATGAACTCCACCTTGCCCGACGGTATGGCCAGGTTGTTGGGAGTGATTGCCCACTCGCTGAGGGTGACGCCAACCTGGTTGGCGGCCTTTGTAGCGGCGCTGGGCGGAGCGGTAGAGTTGTCGGAATTAGGGACGGCTGTGTTCTCAACGGCGGCAGGTGGTGCCTGGGTGGTGGGCGTGGACGTGGACGTGGACGTGGCGGCTGTTGTGCCGCAGGCGGCCAGGGCTGTGCTCATGATGATCAAAAGCAACGCAGCCGTGATTGCATGCTTGAAGTTGCTTACCTTTTTGAGCGCGGGATTCATCGTTTGCATGTTAGCGATTTTCCTCCTGAGTACGGTTTGATGTTGGCAGTTCATAACGCGTGGTCCTATCCGCTAGTCGTTACCCAGTATACGATAACGCAGCCTGGCAACGAAAGCCGGATCGGGTTGGGATGCCTCTGCGTTGAGGCTGTTGAGGTTGGCCGCCATTTGCAGCAGGGCCATCTGCTCGGCGCTAACCTCTGCCGGTTTCGCCGGTGGTGCGGAGCCGCATCGCCCCCGGCGTGTGCGCTCTATCTCCTTGTTGAGCCACTCTTCTTCTGTAGACATAATCTCTTCTTGTCTCTGGAGTTTGGCTGTTGTTATCTTTACACAGTAGCGCTCGCTGCTCCAAACGCTCTCCTTAGTATAATACGTATACTGTTACATGCACAGATCTCTCTACTTTTCACTATAGGTTTGCTCGAAGGCTTGCCTCCTCTCTGTAACTGTTCAGATTTAGAGTAGAACAAAGTTCAAGAGATAACTGTGCGGGCGTGCCCTCACCCCCCCAGCCCCCTCTCCCCTTGTGGGAGAGGGGGCCTTTCTCCCTGGTGAGTATCGGCGGCTATGCCCCTAACGGGGATCCAAGGGTGTCGCCTGGCTCTTCCCATGCGCAAAGCCCCCTCTCCCATGAAGGGAGAGGGGCATGGGGTGAGGGTAGTTGGGGGTGAGGGCACGCCCGCGCATATGCCCCTTGAAGATTGCTCCACCCTTACTCTGAACAGCTACTCCTCTCTTACACATTGGCACCTATCCTCGTCTACGATACAATAAGAACACTAAGAGGTGCAACCCACCAACACGGCTGGAGGAGTAAAGATGATACAACACATCATGCTCTGGAACTACCGCGATGAAGTCCCTGAGGAGGAGCGCGCGCGCCTTGAGAGCGCTTTTCGGGCTTTGCCTTGCAAGATTACAGCTCTCAATAGGGTTGAATTAGGGCCTGTGGTTGGCGGGCGCAACCAGTCGTTCTCGCACTGCTTCGTGATGCACTTTGACGACCAGGCGGCTCTGGCGGAATATGCCGATAATCTTGAGCACCTGCGCGTGGCAGCCCCTTTCAAGGAAGCATGCGCGGCACAGGTAGCGATCGACTTTGAGGAGCAGCATGGGTAACCTAGGCTGGCCCGATCTCCTCGTGATCGGAATCGTGGTCTTGTCTGCGTACGCGGCAACCAGGCGCGGCTTTATATCAGTGATGATTGCCCTGGTGGGCTTCGTCGTGGCCCTGGTAATTTCCTTTGCCTTTTACCCGGTAGCCTCGGTGTGGCTCTCAGGGCAGTTTGGTTGGTCTCCTGTCTGGAGCAAGCCTGCGGCGTTCGCCGGGCTGTGGGTGCTTGTCGCGATGGTTTTCGGCATATTGCAGCGCGTCTCTACGCGCCTTGGTTATCGCATACAGGAGAATCCCGCTAACCGCCTGCTGGCAATCGTGCCGGGGGCTTTGCAGGGGCTAATCAGCGCCGCTTTGCTTGTTACGGTGCTGGGCTTGCTGCCGTTGCCGGGTAATGCTCGCGATCAGGTAGTGCGCTCGCCTATCAGTGGTACCCTCGTCTCTGCTATGCTGACTGTAGAGCGGCCTTTTGAGTGGGTCTTTGGCCCCGCGGCAACCCAGTCGCTGGGATTCCTTACAGTTGACCCAGCAGGCATATCCGGCCTCCCTGGTGCGACGCCAAGCGCTGGTGAAGCAAAGGAAGGACCGGTCAAGCTTGGGTTCACTGTCGCGGATGCAAAGCCTGATGTTGCTGCTGAAGAAGGGATGCTGGCGATGCTGAATCAGGAGCGTACGAGTCGGGGTCTCGGCGCTTTGACGATGGACCCGGCTTTACGGCAGTTAGCGCGTACACATGCCGATGACATGTTCAAAGATGGCTATTTCGCCCACGCTACCCCTGAAGGCCTCGACCCCTTTGCCAGGATGCGTGCGGCACAAATAGCTTTTACCTGGGCAGGAGAAAACCTCGCGCTGGCCCCTACCCTCCAGATCGCCCACGACGGCTTGATAAACTCGCCAGGCCACCGTGCCAACATATTAAACGAACAGTTCCGCAAGGTGGGCATCGGGGTCCTTGATGGCGGGGCCTATGGCAAGATGTTTGTGCAGGAGTTTACTGATTGAGCAATGCAATAGGCGCTTCCCGGTATTCCCAGTAATCGGGGCTAGATCAGCTGCCCCGTAGAATACTCCGTAGGTATATCCCAGGTGAGGCCGTATTCCAGCCTGGCCCTGACCCCCTCGCGTATTTGCTGCCAATCTTCTTCGGGCACTTTTATAAAGGTCTCAACGACGGCTGGGTCGAAGGTGGTGCCGCTTTCTTTGAGGAGTATATCTACGGCCTGACTGTAAGTGCGCGCCGGGCTGTAAGGCCGCTCGGAAGTGACAGCATCAAAGGCGTCAACCACAGTGAAGATACGCGCTTCGAGAGGTATCTCCTGACCCTTCAGGCCACATGGATAGCCTGAGCCATCCCAGTGCTCATGATGGTAGCGCACAATAGGTAGCGCATCCTTCAGGAAGTCTATAGGCTTGAGGAGCTTGTAGCCCAACTCAGGGTGAGCGCGCATCTCCGACCATTCACTTTCTGTAAGGGGGCCGGTCTTCCTCAATATCGCGTCGGCCACGCCTACTTTGCCCACGTCGTGCAAGAGTGCACCCTGCTCTATCACCTTTAGCTTCGCTGGATCTGTGATGCCCATGGCCCGGGCTAATCTCAAGGTGAAGCCCACTACCCTGTTGCTGTGGCCGTGAGTGGCGCTATCCCGCGAGTCGAGCAAGCCGACGAGCGATTGCAGCGTCATCTTGTACGTCTTTTGCAGTTCGCTGTACGCCTCAGTGAGTAGCTCGGCTTTTCGCCGCTCCTCTTCGTAGAGGCGGGCGTTTTCGATAGCTACAGCCGCGGCGTCAGCAAGCGCCTCCAGAAGCTTCAAATCCTCCTTGTTGAAATCAGCGCCTGATGTCTTGTCGAGTACCTCGACCACGCCAACTGTATGGTCCTGTAGCCTGAGGGGTACGCAGACGAGCTTCCTGGTGATGTACCCTGTTTGCTTGTCTATCTGGCCCGAAAAGAAAACGCTCTGCTGGGTATCATTCTCGATGTAAGGTGTACCGCGCAAAGCAACCATGCCCGCTATACTGCGCTCGTCAATGGGTATAGTTACACCTTTGATCTGTGCCGACGCACCCCCCGAAGCTACTTCAAAGGTTAGATTGCGCCCGCTCTGGTCCACGAGCATAAGAGCGCCGCCGCGCGCCTCCATCATTTCGGCTGCGGAAGCCACGATCCTACCGAGTAGCTTGTCAAGGTGTATTATGGAGTTGAGCGACCGGACAATGTCGTACAACCGCGAGAGGCGGTAGAAGGCATCTTGCCCGTTGAGAGGTTTGAGCGGGCCGGTGATATTCAGGTCCATAGGCTGAGAGTCCAGATGACGCAACGCTGGTAGTTGATCACGACTATGCTTCAATGCTAAGTGTCTCGCGCGCTACCTGTCAGAGATAGCATCCTTCAGGCAGATAGTTACCATGCAGCGTTTACTTACATCAATAGAAATTATATCATAGCGTGGCGGCGTTTCATATAGTACCGCTGTACTTAGAGCGGTAACGCGTTCGGCACCCTTTTCTCCTACTTGAGGGGTAGACGCGTGAAACGTGAGTGATTACAGAGATAATATCTTTACCTTCTACCCAATGCTCACTATGCCATGTAACTGTTCAGATATAGGGTGGAGAGAGAGGGAGCTAGCCTGGCCCCCTCTCCCTTGATGGTAGATATACTCCCCAGCAATAAAGCCCCCTCTCCCTTCATGGGAGAGGGGCATGGGGTGAGGGTGCGTAAGGGTACGCCTCCACAGCTACTCCTTGAAGATTGCTCCACCCTTACTCTGAACAGTTACTATGCCATGAGTCCTTGACCCCCGAACCCCCTTTGTGATACCATTCACCATGTACTGAAGCTACAATTACCCGTATTGCGCGTAGGAGAAGAGACGATTGAATATAATAGTGTGTATGAAATCGGTGCCGGAGACTACTGCCGAGAAGCGGCTCCTCCCGGACGGCACTCTTGATCGCGCAGGCGTGCCTGCGGTGATCAATCCCTGGGATGAATATGCCATAGAAGAAGCTTTGCGTATTCGTGAGAGTGGCGACGGCTCAGGCGAAATTGTGCTTCTCTGCATGGGGCCTGTCGGTAGCGCTGAGACTATTCGCAAAGGGTTGGCTATGGGCGCTGACCGTGCTCTGCACATCAGCGACCCCGCGCTGCACGGTTCTGATATGTGGGCCACAGGGAAAGTGCTCGCCGAGGCTCTCAGAAAGCAGCAGTTTGATCTGGCCCTCTTTGGCTCGCAAAGCACCGATGCGGGCGGTGGGATGGTCTACAACATCGTAGCCGAGATACTCGGTTTGCCTGCGGTTACATGGGTCAATGAGATCGAAGTTACAGGCGGCAAAGTGCGCGGTAAGCGCGGCAGCGACATCGGCTATGACGTGGTTGAAGCGCCGTTGCCCTCGGTCGCCTCAGTCACGCAAACCGCTCATGAGCCGCGCTATCCCTCCCTACCCGGTATCATGAAGGCCAAGAAGAAGGAAATCGCCACGATGAGTCTGGCTGACCTCGGTGTTGAAGCGTCGCAGGTGGGCCTCTCTGGGGCAAAGAGCGATGTCACCGGCTCAGAGAGACCGCAAACGGCTCGTGCCAGGCAGACAATCAAGGCTGAAGACCCGGCGGCTACTGCCTCTGCGATAGCTGATTTCCTGGAGAGCCGGAAGCTTATTTAGAGGCCGTAGAAAATTAGCAGTTACTAATTACGAGTTAGTCGCAGGCCGATAGGTGATGATGACAATAGCGGGCATTTTGTAGCTCGTAGTTACCCTTCTCAGGAGGAATTGTGGCAACGAACAACGACGTTTGGGCGATTGTGGAGACCGGGGACGATGGCAAGCCTAAGAAGCTCGGCCTTGAGTTGGCGAGCTTGGCGGCTCAGTTAGCAGGGCAGTACGGCGGGCAAGGCGGCGCTGTTGTCATTGGCCCCCGTGCGGCTGCCGAGGCTGTGGGGCAGTACGGAGCGGCGACAGTATTTTACTGCGCCGATGAACGCTGTAAGTCGGATATCGTTGGGCCCGCGGCGGCGGTATTCTCTTCCCTCATTAGCCGGCATAACCCGAGGCTGGTGCTTCTGCCTGCTACCTTCCTCGGCAGGGACTGGACGGGGCGGATATGCGGCAAGCTGGGCCTGGGCATCGAGGCTGACGTTACAGAGATTACTGTACAAGACGGCAAAGCCACTACAGTTACCCCCGCCTTCAACGGCTCGCTGCGTGTGAGCAGCCAACTCAAGAACGAAGGAGAGCAGACGGGGCTGGTGCTCGTGCGCCCCGGCGCGGGCACAGCACAGCGCGGTGAAGGCGGCCCCGCCAACATTCAGGAAGTGCAGGTGCCGGGCGATGTAGCCCCTGGCATGACCGTTGTGGAAAGGGTGGAGGAGAAGGGCGGAGTTCCCGACCTTGCGGGCGCTCAAGTTATCGTGGCGGGTGGGCGCGGCCTCGGCAGCGCCGATAAGGTTAGCCTTGTGCGCGACCTGGCGGAGAGCCTCAACGGTGCTGTGGGCGCTACGCGCGCCATAGTTGACATGGGCTGGATACCCTATGCCTATCAGGTAGGCCAGACCGGTAAGACTGTCCGCCCCAAACTCTATCTGGCTGTAGGCATTTCGGGCGAGATACAGCACAAGGTAGGGATGCAGACCTCCGGCACTGTAGTGGCGATCAATAAGGACCCGAATGCACCTATCTTTCAGTTCTCGGACCTGGGTGTGGTAGGCGACTTGCATCAAGTAGTGCCCGCTCTTATAGCGGAAATACGGCGGCGCAAGGGATAGAGCCATTACACGTTGTATCCGGTGGTAAGCTGCGGGGTGAGCCGCTGGATATAACCTGTAATCTCTGCGGCGGTAGCAATTCTTCTGGCACAAATTGTGCTTCCTGATATGGGGCTTGATAAAGGTGGAAGGGCAAACCAGGCTAGCCGAAGCTAGCTTATTCTCCCACTTACTGATAAGGAGGCCTCTAACAATGGCAGAAGACAAGAAGAAAGATCTGATTACCAAATATTTGGCAGATATGATAGGTGTGGAAGGTCACATCTATCAGGCAATTGACAAGCAGGTAAAAGAGACAAAGGATGAGCAGGACATCAATCCTAAGCTGGTGGAAATCAGCGCTACACTTGAGCAGCATGTGAACTCCCTGCGTGCTCGACTTCAAGCTCTCGGCGGGAAAGAGAGCGGCCCTGTGAAAGAGCTTGGCGCGTCGGTGCTCGGTGTGGCTGCGGGCCTGATTGACAAAGTACGATCCGAGGAGGTGTCTAAGGACCTGCGTGACGACTACACCGCCCTCGGCTTGAGCAACATCAGCTATGTGATGATGATGACCACCGCGCTCGCCTGCAATGACAATGAGACAGCGCAGCTTTGCTCGCGCAACCTCAAAGACAACGCCAGGTTCACCAGGGAGATCGGCGGCCTCATCCCCTACGCTGTAGTGCGCGACCTCAGCGACCTGACCGATCTTAATCCTCAGGCGGTTGAGCAGGCAAGGCAGATGTCCGGCGATTCCTGGAAGCCGTAAAAGTCTGCTTTCGCTCGCGTGTAGACAGGCTGGGCGGCGGGACCTCTCACCCCAACCCCTTCTCCCATCAGGAGAAGGGGCTTTCCTTGCCATTGGGATAAGCCGTTGCCCTACTCTTTTGAGACGTAGCTGCGCAGATTGGGCACGATGTAGCTTATTACCGCGGTGACTACTATTACGCCGATTCCGCCCAATACGATAGCAGGGCCGAGGCCGATCACCTGGGCTGCCAGGCCCGCTTCCATATCGCCTAACTGCGGACCGCCCATGTAAAAGACCATGTTTACCGAAGTCATCCGCCCGCGCAGCTCGTCGGGTGTGGAGAGTTGGCGTATCGTCTGGCGCATGACCATACTTACGGTGTCGGCAGCGCCGGTGCCCGCGAGCGCAAGCACAGTTACCCAGAAGAGCGAGGAGACGCCAAAGAGTATTGTCGCCAGGCCATAGAAGACAATCGAGATAATCACCACGATGCCTTGCCGCCGCACATGGCCTATCCTTGCCATCACCAGCCCCGCCATCACCGCACCGATTGCAGGTGCAGCATAGAGGATGCCCCAGTACTGGCGGTCTACACGTAATATGTTCTCGGCAAAGGCGGGAAGGAGCACCATCGCCGCGCCGAAGAAGGTTGCAAAGAAATCGAGGGTCATTGTTGACATAATAATAGGAGCTTTACGAAGGAAGCGCAGCCCCTCCAGCGCCGCCTTGAAGCTGATGTCGCGTGTAGCTTCTTGCTGTGGGCGGGCTTTCATCACAAAAACAGCGAAGATCACAGCGGTGAAAGAGAGGGCATCTATCCAGTAGATAATGGCAAGCCCCGTAGAGTGCAAAGGCAGGAATAAGCCGCCGAGCATTGGACCTACTATAGTTGCCACTTGCATGACTATAATGTTGAGTGACAAAGCGTTAGCGAGATGGCGGCGCGGCACAAGATTCGGTACGAGCGCCGAGCGAGCCGGGTTATCAAAAGCAAGAGCCGCCGCGCCAAGCGCACTGACGCCGTAGACGATCGGCGCCGAGACCCAGCCGAACTGTGTGGAGAGCGCCAGTGTCAGCGAGGAAAGAGCCATCACAGATTGCGTGGCCATCAGCAAACGTCTGCGGTCAAGCGCGTCTGCAATTACTCCGCCGAAAAGAGAAAGAGCCAGCACAGGTAAAAGCCTGAAGAGTCCAAGCAAGCCAAGCGCGGCGTAGTTATGCGTAAGGTCCCAAAGCTGTACCCCAATCGCCACGACGCGCATCTGGCTGCCCGCCTGTGAAACGAAACCTCCTGCCCATAGCAGGCGAAAATCATGGTGTTGTAGCGCTTGCCAGGGAGAGCCTCTCGACGGCGCTTCCGAGGCGATGGTGCCCCCCTCAGCGGTAGCAGTCGCAGCGTTAGGGCTGTTGATGCTCATCCCGTGCCCGTCGGGCACAGCTTGCAGCTCAGGAGCCTGTTGTGCATCCCTTTCTTGTACACTCATTGTAAAATTGTACTCTAAAGCTGTTATGTAGGTCCAACTTACCGCCTGCAGTAAATGTTCAGAACATGGGTAGAGCAACCTTCTTGGGGCATCTGTGCGCCCGGCACCCGCCCTCACCCCCTGTGGGAGAGGGGCATGGGGTGAGGGCAGGTGAGGGTGGCGGCATACAGATACCTCTTGAACCTTGCTCTACCCCAGCTCTGAGCGTTTACCGCCACACGCCGCCATCCCCATGCATTGTGGTATAATATCAGGCTGGTGCCTGTAGAATGGTATTGCCAGGAAGGAGCAATTTGCTTTCATGCTCATAAAGGTAGACATGCACTGTCACACGCGCTTGAGCAAAGACTCGCTCAACGATCCGCGCAAGCTCGTGCAGGTGGCCGCTGAGCGCGGCTTGGGCGCGCTGTGCGTCACCGACCACAACATGCTGGCTAATTCGCTTGCCCTCTCCAGGATGGCCGATTTACCTATCAAAGTGATACCCTCGGAAGAAGTGAAAAGCTCTGAAGGCGAGATCATCGGCTACTTTTTGTCCGAGTTAGTGCCCAAGGGCCTCAGCCCTGAAGAGACTGTAAAGCGGATCAAAGGGCAGGGGGGTTTGGTGGGTATACCCCACCCATTTGATACGATGCGCTCAGGCAGCCGGATACAAACGCCTGCACTCGACAGGCTGGTGCAGGCCGGGCTGGTTGATATTCTTGAAGTCTTTAATGCGCGTGCGGTGAAGGCTGCTGACAACGAAAGGGCGCTGGAGTATGCACGGGAGCACGACCTTGCGATGTCGGCAGGCTCTGACGCTCACACTCTGGTAGAGGTGGGGCGTGCATACGCAGAGGTGACGCCTTTCAGCACACCGGCCGAGTTTCTCGCCGGGTTGCGAGCAGGCAATGTGCATGGCAACTTAAGCAGCAGGTTCATCCATCTGGGTAGCACCTGGGCGCGTCTCGCCAGGACTATTCCCGGTGTCGGGAAGTAAATTACGAATTACGCATTACGAGTTAGGATAAGCTGACAGAAGAAATGATAGAGAACAGCGTAGCACGTAACTCCGAGAAGCAGATAATATGACACAGTTTAAGAGCCAGGGGAAAATAGATAAGGTCGTGCCGGGGAGCCTGGCCGCCAGAGCAGGGATCGTGGAGGGCGACAGGCTACTCTCGATCAATGGTAAGCCGGTGAAGGACGTGGTCGCGTACCAGTTCGGCCAGGTAGACACACGTGTAACTATAGAGGTAGAGCGCGAAGGCCAACCGATTGTCTTCACTATCAGGAAGCCTGAGCAGCAAGATTTGGGCTTGGAGTTTGTAGACCCCACCTTTGACGGCATCAAGCGATGCAATAATCACTGTCCCTTCTGTTTTGTTGACCAGAACGCACCTGGCCTGCGCCGCACTCTGGACATCAAAGACGATGATTTTCGCTATTCTTTTCTCTACGGTGGGTTCATTACCCTCACCAACCTCAAAGAGAGCGATTGGCAGCGCGTCGCCGAGGAGCGGCTTTCTCCTCTCTACGTGTCGGTACACGCCACTGACACGGCAACCCGGCGCCAATTGCTGGGCAATCCTAAAGCCCCCGAAATCGTGCCTCAGCTACAACGCCTGGGCGATATGGGTATACAGGTTCACACCCAGCTTGTTCTTTGCCCCGGCATCAACGATGGAGAGCAGCTAGATCGCTCGATCAGTGAATTGTCGGCGTTGTACCCGCATGTGCAGACTGTTGGAGTGGTGCCTGTTGGTCTCACTCGCTTTCGCAAGAACAACCACTACCAGATCAAGCTGGACATCCGGCCTTATCGCTCCGAAGAAGTAGGCGCTGTAATAGACCAGATAGAAGGTTGGCAGCGACGCCTGCGCGCTGAGATCGGCACCAACTTTGTCTATCTCTCGGATGAATGGTATATTCTGGCGGGCAGAGAGATGCCGAGCGCCGCAGCGTACGAGGAGTTTCCGCAGTTGGAGAATGGTGTGGGTATGGTGCGCCAACTACTCGACGAGTCGCGCAAAACAGCGAGGAAGCTGCCTGTGCAGATTGACACACCGGTGAGCGTTGTGCTCGTTTGCGGTGAGATGCCCGCTCCTTCTCTTGAGCGTGCGCTAGCCCCTTTGAGGCGAGTAGAAAACCTTGACCTGCGGCTCATAGTGGTAAAGAATAACACCCTCGGTGGAAACGTAGCATCTTCGGGCCTCTTGTTTGGGGACGAAGTAATGCAGCATCTGCGTTATCATGGCGCGAGCGGCGCAGAGCCTGCCGACCTGGTCTTCCTCCCCCGTCGCATGTTCGATTTCACGGGGGTACGCACTTTAGATGAGTGGACATTCGATAAGTTCCAGTCTGCGCTCAACCGCCCCGTGATAGCCGCCAATTGGACCCACGACATCTGGCAAGGGGTCCAAAAGCGTCTGAATGGCGACGATTGCTATACCAGGCCGCCTGAGCTTGTACGGGCAACACAGCTGGGGTAGATCCGTGTTGCGTAGTACGTACTGCGTAAACTATAGAGATGCTCTACACACCACCCACAATCCCTTACATGTTATGAATCAGTATAGCTCCTGCTGCATATCCCTTACATGATTGAAGCCTGGCAGGAGGCCGCATTCGGCAGTCTCATCCTCCTCCGTAACCGTTCAGAACAGGGGTGGAGGCGGCTAGCCCCCTCTCCCTTCATGGGAGAGGGGCATGGGGTGAGGGTGCGTTGGGGGTGAGGGTAGGTGAGCGCTACTCCTTGCAGATTGCTCCACCCCAACTCTGAACTCTTACCCTCCTCCAGCTTTTTGACAACATTCGCGCCGAGTGGTACAACGGACTATCTTATATCTAACGACAGAGGAGAGGATTCACCTGTATGCTTGCGATCAAGAATGGACGTGTGTTACCTATGACCCAGGATGCCTCTGGGCGAGATCATCTCTGGGAGCGCGGCACCGTGCTGGTAGGCGATGATGGTAAGATAGCGGCTGTTGGCTCGGTTGATGAGGTTGTTGTACCCCAGGGCGTGGAGACCGTAGACGCGGCGGGTAGGGTTGTCACACCTGGTTTTATTGATGCTCACACTCACGTCGGAATCGGTGAGCTTGCGATTGGCCGTGAGGGCGCTGACACCAACGAAAGTAGCGACCCGGTAACGCCGCAGGTGCGCGCCATAGACGCCATTTACCCCGGCGATAGCGCCTTCGCTGATGCTCTTTCAGCGGGTATAACGGCTGTGAATGTTATGCCCGGCAGCGGCAACGTTATCGGCGGCCTCGCCGTGCTCCTCAAGACCTATGGCTCCCGTATCGACGAGATGGTGGTGCGCCACCCAACCGGCCTTAAAGCTGCCATGGGCGAGAACCCCAAGCGCAATCATGGCGACCAGAAGCGGATGCCTACCACCCGTATGGGCATAGCTGCGCTGATGAGAGAGAACCTGGTCAAAGCCTCTAACTACCTTCAAAAGCGCGATGCCAGTGAGCTTCAGAACGATCCTACGAAACCTTTTGACCGCGATCTCAAGATGGAGTCTATAGCTATGGTGCTGCGCAAAGAGATCCCTGTACGCTGGCACGCGCACCGCTCTGATGATATTCTTACTGCCCTGCGTATACGCGATGAGTTCGGCTTCAATATGGTGCTAGACCATGCAACAGAGGCGCATTTGCTCCCTGATGAGCTTACCAGGCGCGACATACCTGCTGTGGTGGGGCCCACTCTCACCGCCAAGTACAAGGTAGAGTTAAAGAACCGCAACCTTGCCACTCCTGGTTTGCTTATGAGGGCAGGTGTGAAGGTGGCTCTCACTACCGACCACTTTGTGGTGGCTATACAGTTCCTGCCTCTATCTCTTATTATGGCTGTAAAGGCGGGGCTTGCTCGCGATCAAGCGCTGAAGGTGGTGACAATCAATCCCGCGGAGATACTTGGTGTGTCAGATCGTATAGGTTCTCTGGCTGTGGGCAAAGACGCTGATCTAGTTGTCTGGTCGGGTGACCCGCTTGATGTCTACCAGCGCCCAGAGAGGGTATTCGTAAATGGCAAGCAGGTCTTTGAGTACCACCCGGAATAAAGAAAAACCAGGCTCTGAACGGTAGCATCATGAAATGTGAAGAGTGTTGCGTATTGAGTACTGAGTGGGGCGCAAAGATGCTCCAGCCGCAACCCCTTACGCACTACTCGATACGCACTAGATAGAGGTAGAGCCATGCTAACCGATTTGCGCCCTGCGCCTCTCTTCGCCACTGCCTGGGGCGTGCTTCTCGACTTTGTTTACCCACCTCGCTGCGGCGGCTGCGACAGGCGGGGCAGCCCTCTTTGTGAGCAATGCCGCCACTCCGTCATGCCTGTCAATGCCAGGCTCGACCTTTCAACTCCAGAGTTGATTATCTCCGCCGGGTTATTTCAGGGTCCTCTACGCAATGCTATTCACAACCTGAAGTACTCAGGGGATAGAAGCCTGGTGAGGCCACTCGCCCTGCTAATCTCTGATACTCTCGCTACAGAAGATGCCGCAGAACTGGATGGCGACTCGCTTGCGCTGGTGCCTGTGCCTCTCCACCCTGCTCGCCGCAAAGAGAGAGGCTTCAATCAGTCTGAGTTAATCGCCCGCGAGCTGTCAAAAATCACAGGCTGGCCCGTAGAGAGAGGATTGGTACGTAGCCGCAATACGCGCTCGCAAGTGGGGCTTCATCCTGAAGAACGGCTGGCGAATGTGCGGGATGCTTTCGCCTGGGAGGGCGGGGCAGTGCCTGCGCGTCTGCTGCTAATAGACGATGTATGCACAACGGGCGCTACACTGGGGCAGTGCGCCGAGGTGCTAATGCGTGCAGGGGCACAACAACTGTACGCGGCCACAGTAGCACGCGCCGCCTCCGGCGGAATCGCGAATTGGCAGTTATGAGTTACTGATTACAGCAACCCGGTTCGCAATTGCTGGTTCACGATTCCGCCGTAGGCGCTCAAATGTCTCCATGCACCCGTGCGAAAGACCAGCGCAGGTCTACCAGGTCAGAGGGCACTTTGAGGGCTTTACCGAGTTGGGGAGCAACGCCCACCCGGTAGTTGTCTTTTACCACTTTGAGCGGCACCAGCAGGCACGCGGCTATCAGTTGAGCTTCGCGCTCATCGCGCTCTCTCGACCAATCGCTCGTCTTGCAGACGAAAAGCTGATGTGGCTGATTGGCTATTACGTGGGCAAGCTCGTGGGCAACGGCCATTCGCTGCCACGACAAATCGAGATTCTTGTTGATCCCCATGTGCATGCCGGCGGGCCGGATCATTGTAAAGCCCATCGTCATCGGCGTAAAGTTGTGCTTCCTGACATCGAAGCGGTCGAGAAGGGGGCCGAGGTCCACAGGAAAGCGCGAATGAAGCCTGTGGCGCGCTATGAGGAAGTCAACTGTGTCAATTATCTCTTCGTTGAGGGTGCTCACTTATCTGCTGTCTCCTCACGAATAATGCGGCGTAGCTCACCGGCTATTATCTCGCGATCTCTCTTCGGCAGACCTTCCAGCGTTGCTGAAAAGTGCTCTATGATCAGCTCGATAGCAGGATCGGACGCCAGCATTAGCTGCTCTAAGCCAGCCGCCTGGTATAACTGTGTGGTTGGCACTGAGAGCGCACCCGCGATGCGGTTGAGCACCTCATAGGAAGGCGCTTTGTACAGCCCGCGCTCCAGCTTGGACAAGTAGCCGCTGCTGACGTGCGCTGAGCTTGCGAGAGCTTCCTGGCTGAGGTTGCGCTCTTGCCTGAGTTGTCTGACTACGGGACCTATCATCTGTGAGTTAGTAATTATGAATTAGTGACTATGAGCTGGCGTGGTGCAACCGACAATTCATAATGCGTGAAGCGGTAAGTAATTCCGCCGCAGGCGGTGAAGGCGGCGTATTATACCACAAAATTGTAGAAGTGTGAGGGAGGCGGGTGGGTAACTGTTCAGAGTAAGGCATGACCCTGCGGGTCACCATTACCGATGAAAATACGAGTGATTTAGCACCCTCTATACTACTACCCTTCTCATTTTTAGAGGAGTTGGGGTGCGGGGCCAAGCCCTTGATGGGGTTACAGGAGCCAAGCCCTTGTGCACTCATAGGAGTAAAGCCCCCTCTCTCTTCATGGGAGAGGGGCATGGGGTGAGGGTGGGGACACCCCGCACCCCTGTTCTGAACACTTATCGGAGTGGCTCGCAAGGCGATTACATCTAAACGTTCCTATGCGCTGCCGGCAGCCTTACCGCTGGTGGGAATATCAGGGTTGTAGCTGGGGTGGTGGCGGGGCGTAGCGAGCTGCCTGGGCGAACGCCTGAGTAGCTTCGGCTTGCTGGCCCGCGCCCTGGTAGGCGCGCCCTAACGTCATCCACGCTTCGCCAAGCTGCGGGTCGAGCTTTGTGGCCGAGAGCGCGGGGTCAATTGCCTGCTTATAGAAGCCTCTCCGTATCATACTCTCTGCCAGCATCTGGTCGGGCGCTGCCCAATCGGGCTGCAATGCGCTCGCAGAACGGAAGGCCATTTCTGCATCGTCCAGTGCATGCGCACGCTCGGTGGCGGCCATATAAGCCAGCCCTAGCTGGTAATAGGTAATGGCATCGCTCTCATCTATGGTTGTGGCGCTTTCGAGCAGCTTTATTGCTGCATCATAGCGCCCTGCCTTGTACTCAGCGACCCCTTTATCGCGGAGGGTTTTAGCATCTCCTGATGCCGAGGCCGGTAGTTCAGTAGGTTGCCCTTGAGCATACTGCTGGTTTTGTTGTGGACCGGGTTGGCTACTTTGGTTGCCGGCAGGGTCGGTACCCTGCGGAGCCTGCTCGGCGGATTGGCCCGCGAAAAGGCTTGAGAGCCATGAGGTAGATGCCAGTGCATAGCTGCCCCCTATCAGCACACCCGCCGCCAGCAGTGAAAATATCGCCAGCAGAATGCCTTTACGCAGCCCTATCCTGAGCTTCGAGCCGAAGGTAGGCGCCATGCGCGGGGCGGCGGCGTGCTGGCCCATCCCTGATGGCTCCGGCTGCGGCTCAGGCCGCTCGTCAAGAATCTCAGGAGAGGTGGGCTGCGTGGTTAGCCTGGCTAGCCAATCTATCTCATCCTCCTCCTGCTCAGAGGCAGCAGGCGTAACAGGCCGTAGCAGCTCCAGGTTGCCTGTGCTCAGCCTATTAGTAGGCAACTCGTCTTCTACTACAAAGTTATCTTCGTATTCGCCATCTTCTATGTGGTGTGCTGCTTCGGTCATAATTCAATACCTCGCGTTGCCTCAAAGAGGCGAAAAGCCAATGTCCAGGGCGGCTATTATAGCACTCTATACGCTTTAGCCTCTTTGTTTCCACATCCCGAAGGTTTCGGCGACTACCCCTGGGAAATTACATCTAAACCGAAGAGCCCGCGGAAACGAGTAACTGTTCAGAGGCGGGGTGGAGGGAGAGGGAGAAAGCCCCCTTAGCCCCCCTCACCCCCAAC
>JADEYI010001212.1_pt1 | contig 21480 bp, 26 predicted proteins | sample 8542331 | NCBI WGS metagenome assembly JADEYI01 (sample SAMN16510988, study PRJNA670497) | mine drainage metagenome | isolation source: biofilm near Copperflume 1 | place: Germany: Marsberg coppermine Kilianstollen | collected 2018-02
GCACCTCGCACGGCAACACCGCCCGAAGATGTTGCAGTCTCTCGCCATCACTGCCGGACTGGGCAAGACGCATCTCGCGATCGGGCTCGGGGTCAAAGCCGCCCAGGCCGGTTACTCGGTGCTGTTCGACACCGCCAGCAACTGGATCACCCGCCTGGCCACCGCCCACCACACCGGGCAACTCGAAGCCGAACTGAAGAAGATCCGCCGCTACAAGCTGATCATCGTCGATGAGGTCGGCTACATCCCCTTCGACCACGACGCGGCGAACCTGTTCTTCCAACTCGTCGCATCCCGCTACGAAGAAGGCTCGATCATCGTCACCAGCAACCTGCCCTTCGGACGCTGGGGCGAAACCTTCGGCGACGACACCGTCGCCACCGCCATGATCGACCGCCTCGTCCATCACGCTGAGGTACTCACCCTCACCGGCGACTCGTTCCGCACCCGGCAACGCCGCGAACTACTCGCCAAGGACAACCGCACCGCTAACAGCTAGCACCGCCGAGAGGGGTCGATTCCAGCGAGCCGATAAAGGGTCACTTCCAGCGAGCCGTTGACAGCAGTACGCCGCGTGATCACACGGTGACCCTTTGTGTAGCCCTGCCCGGCTCTGGTGTCAACGAATTCGCACCGATTCGAACGGTTCGCCCCAGCAGGCCGACGACCCCTGCAGGCTTCTGGCGCCCGACCCGATAGCAAGCAGCCAAGGCATCACGGCTACCTGTTTCACCTCGCAGTCGGCTTAGCGCACGATCCTGCAGCGCTGCTACTCACACCCCAACTCCGCCAACGATTTCGTGGCGCGCCACCCGCGGTGGTGGCGTCCGCGAAGGTGCGCGTGCTCGTGGACCAAGGCGGTGGCCCGTTCGAATGGGTTGCAACACATCGGCTGCGGCTGATGTGGGTTGGCATGGCCCGGCCCGGTTCAGGGCGATGGTGAATACGATCACTGTAGGGAGTTTCCGCATAGTGATCGCATCGTGGGGTGGTGTGGGTGGTGGCGGCAGTAAGTAGCCCATGACTCCGGCGAGCAGAGCAGATGCGGCCGATGCGATCAATCCCGTAGGACGCACGGTTCGGTGCGGTCATCCTAGGCTTACGACAGTCCAGATGATGCCGATGCCCACAAAGGTAGCAAGCAGGGTACTGGAGAACCTCCCGCGGGCGTGGGCCTCGGGAAGGATGCTGGTGCTAGCGAGATAGATCAGGAACCCGGCGAAGTACCCCAGGTAGATTCCCACCGCGAGCGGTGGAAGCGGCGGGAACAATCTTGTAGACAGGATGCCCAGCACGGGAGCGAGAGCGTCCAAAATCAGCAAGGCACCCGCGCGACGGCGGGTGTTGCGGTTGGTCAGCATGACCGTGACGGTATTGATGCCGTCCGTGAAGTCGTGGGCCAGAACGGCGATTGACACAGCGGCCCCAAGGGTGGCGTTGAGCTGGAAGGCGAGTCCGATTCCGACACCGTCAAGGAAGCTGTGCACTGACAAGGCGACGGCGCCGACCAGTCCTACCGCGGGGTGGCTGTGCTCATGTGCACCCTTCTTAACGCCCGGCTCCTCATGCAGGGCCATCGCCCGTTCTGCGATATGCAAAAACAGGTAGCCCCCGATAAATCCGATCATCCCGGCCGGGACCCTCAGGACTAGCCGTTGTTCGGTAAGCCGAAGAACTTCCGGAAGCATGCCCAGTGGCGGTCTTGTACTCGGCTGGTCGGACGACGAGACCGATCGCGCGGGGTGCAGACCTCGGCGGCCAGCCGGTCAACGTATTCGTAGATAAAGGACGTTATCTACCGGTGTCCTAGTGGGAGTCTGTCGGACCGTGCGGCCAGACTGCGGCCATGACCGAACCAACTGCCGCTACCCGTGGCGAAGTTCTTCCGGCTGTGGTGCCGTGGTCGGGCGGGACTGTCGCCGTCGAGGTCGACCGCCAAGCCGCCGTGGCCCGCCTACCCGGCTCCGACGGCGATGACCCCTACCTGCGCCTGGTGCTGGCGTTCCTGGTCGGCTACACCCGCCACTCAGCCCGGGCCTATCTGTCCGACCTGACCGCATGGAGCGCTTGGTGCTCGAGCCTAGGGGTGCATCCCTTCGACGCCCGCCGCCACCACGTCGACGCCTGGATCCGCGTCCTCAGCACCGAGCCGCTTCCCCGCACCCGCCGGCCGCTGGCCGCCAGCTCCATCACTCGCCGACTATCCGCGGTGTCGGCGTGCTACGACTACGGCATCGGCGTGCAGGTGCTGAGCTTCTCGCCCGTCGCTAACGTTCGCCGCCCGAAGGTCTCCGACGACTCCGCCACCGTCGGGCTGTCCGCCGACGAGCTCGCCGCCCTGCTCGACGCCGCGGACGCCCACTCTCCCCGTTTCGGCGCCCTGGTCTCGCTGCTGGGCTACAACGGCGTGCGCATCAACGAGGCACTCACCGCCAACATCGGTGACTACACCCACCAACGTGGCCACCGGGTCCTACGCATCGTTCGTAAAGGCGGCCGTGCCGCCACCGAACCCCTCGCACCCCCCACCATCCGCGCCCTGGACACCTACCTCGGCGACAACCATCCCCTAGCCGGACCTTTGTTCCTCGACCGCACCGGCACCACCCGCCTCGCCTACTCGACTGCTTTCGCGCAAATCCGCCGCTTGGCCCGCACCGCCGGAATCCCGGCCGCCGAGTCGATCACCCCCCACTCCCTGCGTCACAGCTTCATCACCGAAGCCCTCGCCGCCGGCGCACCCCTGCAAAACGTCCAAGACGCCGCCGGCCACGCCGATCCCCGCACCACCCGCCGCTACGACCGCAACCGCCACAACCTCGACCACCACCCCACTTACCTCCTCGCCACGCATCTGCGTCGTACCGAGGTGTAGATTTTGCCATTGTGATGGCATGATGGCAGAATGTTTAAACGGCATAAAGTTAGAACTTTCTGCCATCGTGCCGTTATGCGGGCGTGCCTCCACAACGGCGTGCCATTCAAGCGCTAGAAAGATCCCCATGAGTGACCCCAAGATCGTCGTCGTGCACTCCCGAAAGGGAGGCGTGGGCAAGTCGACACTGGCTTACGAACTTGCATGGCTTCTCGACGCGCCGCTGATCGATCTTGACTGGGAAGGCGGAACGGTCTCCAAACGTTGGGGTTATCGCTGGCAGGACCATGCTCGCTCCGCCGTGGCTGATGCGGTGGAACGGGGTCGACCACCCCGGGTTCTGTCCGGACGCCCGAGCAACCGTCCCGACCTGGTGCCCGGTCACGCCGACTTCAAGCTCGAGCAGCCCGAAGCCGACCATATGTCCGATGCGCTGGTGAAGTGGGCGGGGGAGTGGAACCGAGACTTCGTCGTCGTCGACACGCACCCCGGCGCCGATTCCGCCACCAACGGTGCCCTGACCGTGGCCCACGCAGTGGTTGTGCCGGTGCCCATGAAGGTCATGGAGCTGTATGGGACCGAGGCCACTATCGACGAGCTCGCTGGATACCCGTTGATCTTGGCGCCGAACCTCGTTCCAAGGACGACATCGCCGAAGATGCTCGCCATGCTCAAAACGATTGTCGCTCGCCCTGGTGTCACTGCCCAGGTCGCACCGTTGATCCCCGACGGGGGTCGACCCGTCTATGAGCGCACCCGTCGCATGGCCATGACGGCACAAGATCCAGCGCCCAAGAACGTTGTCCCAGTGTCGACCGCACTCAGGCGTCTGGCCCAATACGTGAAGGAATATGTCGATGTCTGAGCCGAGCCAATTCGGAGAGCTAGAGAACCGCAACGCCCGCCGGCAAGGCATCCCACCGAGCCGGACGGGGGCTCGTACGGACCTCGTGGTCTTCCCACCAGGCGTGGCCGATGAGCGTCCCCCAGCGTCGTCAAAGCCTCCTGCAGCGGCCAAAGCGGCGCCGAAGTCGACGACCGTCGAGGTCAACGAACTCGTGAAGACGACGATTCACCTCGGCAAAGTCACCGACGATCTGCTGAACCTGGTCAGCTTCACCGGCAAACAGGCCACCCCGAAAGTCGACGCCTCACGCAGCGCCGTAGTACGCCTCGCGCTCCGGCATCTGGCATCTGCTATGACGCCCGAAGAAATCGTTGAGGAACTGCGCCGCACAGCCCCTGAAACCGATAAGGCCGGCCGGCCGCGCCTCAGCTAGCTTCAGTTAAGCGTGAGTCAGTGCGTGCTTATGCCGCAGTGGCGACGCGTCTGGTGGCGGCGCAGAACGCGATCCTGTTGCCGAGGACGGCGCTGGTCATCCGCAGCGCTGAACTGCATGGAGGGAACGGCATTCGCCGAGGGTGCCGCTGTACCGACACGCGGGCTGTACCTACTCTGTAGCCGTGCATCTTTCAACGCTGCTTCGCCTGCCGGTGATGACCCCGGGTGGGGAGACGGTCGGGCGCCTGCAGGACCTCGTGGTGCGGTTACGGGGAACCGATTACCCCCTGGTGACCGGGCTTGTGGCCACGGTCGGCTCCGGCCTGGTCTTCGTCGACAGTCGGGAGCTGTCGCAGCTGTCGGAGGAGGGGGTGGTGCTGGCGGGTGCCCGTCTGGATGTGCGGAGCTTCGAACGCCGCGACGGTGAGGTGCTGCTACGGGCCGACATCCTGGGACATCGCCTTATCGATGTCGCGGAGGCGGAGCTGATCCGGGCCTATGACATCGAACTTGCCGCCGGTCCGGATGGGTTGGCGGTGACATGTTTGGACACCCGCCGCCCGGCGCGACTGTTCGGTCTGCTCGGGCAAGGTGCGGGTCATCCCTGCCGGGACTGGAAGGCCTTCGAGCCGCTGATCGGACATCCGGGCACTGCCCGGCTGCGCGGCGGGTCTGTGCGGACCCGCAAGCTGAAGGCCGCCCAGATCGCTGACCTGCTCGAGGATGCCAGCGGCAACGAGGGCCGCGAGATCATGGAGCAGATGCACGCCGACCCGGAGTTGGAAGCGGACGTTTTCGAAGAACTCGACCCGGACACCGCCACCCGCCTGTTCGCCGACCTCAGCGATCCCGAGGTCGGCGACGTCCTGTCCCGGATGCGCGCCGACGACGCCGCCGACGCCTTGGCCGACCTACCCCAGCGACGCCGACAGCAGGTGCTGGACTCGATGCCGGCCGCGCACCGCACCAAGGTGCTCACGTTGCTGGGTTTCAACCCGGCTAGCGCCGGTGGGCTGATGAACGTCGACGCCCTCGCCGTGCCGGTGCAGGCGAACGTCACGGCAGCGTTAGAGGCGGTCGCGCACGCCCACAGCCTGCAACCCGAAGCCTTATCCACGGTGCACGCCATCGATGACCTGGGCCGGCTGCGCGGAGTAGTCAGCCTCGTGGTGCTGGTCCAAGCCGACCTGGCCGCCGGCCTGGACACCGTGTTGGACAGCGACCCGGTGCGGGTCGGGCCTGACACCGACATCGTCGATGTCGCGCTGCTGATGGCTGACTACAACCTCGCGACCGTGCCGGTAGTCGACGAGGAGGACAAGCTCCTCGGACTGATCACCTTCGACGACGTCCTGGAGGCCACCATCCCCGATGACTGGCGTCGTCGAGAACCTCCCTCACACCCTGATCGACGAACCGAGGTGGATGGGGTCAACACTCCAGCGTCCGGGCAGTGAGCCAGGCAACTCGATGCGTGGCTAGGCATCCAGGGCGACGGCACCCGCTGCACGACCGGTATCATCCAGGGCGTCGTGAAGTGACCGAGGAGGTGAGGCTCGTGGATTCGAGCGGTCCTAGTTGGCCTCCACCGTCCCGTCCCACGCCGCTCCTCGCTTCCTCAGTGTCCTGCTAGCCGGGATCTGAGGGCGTTCGGGGCGGCGCCACGTGCGCCAAGGAGCCCACGATGAGCGTCACACCCGACAGCGCCCCCCCGACAGCACCCGATCACGACGTGCCCCCACCTGCGGGTGCGGTCGCGCCGGCGCTGGCCGCGCCCTCCGCCGTGCTGGACAGCGCCCACACCGGCGATATCCAGGGTGCGTTCGGCACCATCCGCCTCGGCGATGTCGGGGATCGGCGCAGCGTCAAGACCCGACTGCTGACCTTCGCCGCGATCCTCGGACCGGGCCTGATCGTGATGGTCGGCGACAACGACGCCGGCGGCGTCGCGACCTACTCCCAGGCCGGGCAGAACTACGGCTACAGCCTGCTCTGGGTGCTGCTGCTCCTCATCCCCGTGTTGATCGTGAACCAGGAGATGGTCGTCCGCCTGGGGGCGGTGACCGGGGTCGGGCACGCCCGGCTGATCAACGAACGCTTCGGCAAAGGCTGGGGCTGGTTCAGCGTCGGAGACCTGTTCGTCCTCAACTTCCTCACCATCGCCACCGAATTCATCGGCATCAGCCTGGCCGCCAGCTACATCGGCCTGTCCAAATACCTCGTCGTCCCGCTTCTTTAATCTGTGATAGGTAATTTGTGGCGTGACAAGGCGATTTCAGGGATCGGGACGGGTGGCTGACGGGGCTGGTGTACTTGAGCGGTTGACGCTATACAGGGCGGGTACGTGGAGGTGGGTCATGGCAGGTGGCAGTGGTGGAGGTACTCGGGCAGGCCGGTCGAGTCACGGTGTGAGGCGTGACCCGGTTCCGGCGCTGGCCGATGACCCGATCCTGGAGAGGCTAGACGGCCCGCCGCCGCTCGCGCCGAAGGCGAACGAATCGGCGCACGACAAGGCACGGCGAGAGTTGCTAGCGGCGCCGGGTCAGTGGATGGTGCTCAACGCCCGGGTGAAGCTGAGCGAGGCGACCGCACGGCGGATGGCGCGGTCCTACCAGCGGGCCAAGCCGTCGCGGCTCGTCGAGCACGCCACCGGCCGGTTCGCTGCACGGCCGTTCGTCCGCGACGACGTGTGGCTGGTCGCGGCCGTCTATGAGGCCGCATCCGCTGAGGCGTAGACCTCACCGTCAGACACGGGGTCCGTTCGGCCGTCAGGAGGCGACGAGCTTACGCAGAGTGCGAACGTCGGCCTCAAGCCGCTCGACAACCATCGCCGTGTCGCTGGGCACGCTGCGCTCGGCGGCCAGCTGGCGCACGATCCAACCGCGAACCAGCGTCGATGCCGGGATACCGCGGTCACCGGCGAGGTCCTGGACTGCGGCCAGCTCGTCCGGGTTGAGCCGCAGCGAGAACGTCACCGACTTGGCCCGGTTCGGCTGCGTGTACACGGTGCCCTCAGGCATCGGATCGTCCATGGTCGCCTCGGCCTCGGCCGCGATCTGCTCGACGAGCTGCTTGGCGTCAGTCATCGCTGCTCTCCGTTTCCTCGTTCTGCTTCTGATAGGTGCGGCGGTCGGTGGTGTTGGCCGGCCAGCCGTTGGCGCCCCACCACGCTCCCGGCTTGTCCTCGCGCCGCACCAGGATCACGGTGATCACGGCGCCCGCGCTGGGCGAGTAGCCGATGATGCGGGCGCTCTGCCCCGAGCGGCTCTTGGTGTCCGGGTCGATCACCACCGCGTCGGCGTCGTCCAGTGCCTCGTTCGCTTGCTCGACGCTGACCTGATGCTGCGACCACATGTGCTCGGCACCGTGTTGCCAGTCAACGTCCTCCACAATCCGAGTGTAATACGAAGTAGACACATCAGCAATGATCATTGACATTATGCCGACTGTCAACGATAGTTGACAGCAGTCGAGCGGTTGGGAGGCCGGTCATGGGGTGGATCAGAGACGGCGCGTACGACCACGAGGGCTGGGTCGCGAACGTCCTCGCGGACGGTCGGGTGGCCAGCAGCAGCACCGGCGGTGGGGTGATTGTGCACGAGCTGACCGGCGACGACGTCGTCGCCGAGCGCGAGGTGCGCCGCTACCCGAACTCGGACTACATCGACGTCGTGATCCCGTGGGACCAGGTGGTCACCTGGCGCGTCACCTGCCAGTGCGGCTGGACCGGGGCGGAGCGCCCGGCCGTCACCGACGCCAAGTACAACAGCCGGGACTGTCCCGAAGAGATCGAGGACCGCTTCTTCGCCCCGGCCTGGGACGCGCACGTCGCGCCCTACGTCGCGCTGTACGACCTGGACGAGCTAACCGACCAGCTGCGCGACCTTGAGGAACGGATCGTCGACAAGGTGCAGCTCGCCCGCGCCGGCGGAGCCTCCTGGGCCGAGGTCGGCCGGGCGGCGGGGCTGAGCCGGCAAGGTGCCCAGCAACGCTGGGGCTAGCACTCAGCCAGGATGGCCCGTATTGCAGTAGCTACGGCATTACGGTCTGCCGTTGTCCCAACGATGCCGGGACAACTTTCGCCGGTGAGCTGCTCGCGGACAGCGTGCCGGGTGAGGGCGTCGGCCGCGACCGCCGGCATCAGGCGACCGCCTGGGCTCGCAGCGAGGACGGCTGCGACCAGCGCTGGGTACCGGTCGCCGGCGACCTCGCGGACCATCTGCCCGAACTCGAGTTCGTCCGTACGTTGACGGGCCTGCTCGGCGCGTTCGGCCTGGTCCTGCGCGGTGGCCGCGTGCTGGGCCGATTGTGCAGCGGCTTGCTGCACGCCCGGTGACGGCCGGGGCTGGCCGTGCTCGTCGAGCCACGCGCTGAGCCGGAACCGCAACCAGCCCGCTGGCGCTCGTACGTCGCTGGTCCAGGTTCTCGCCTCCCCGGCCGGGGTGGTGTCGATCGCGTGCAGCAGCCAGGCGACCGTCCAGATCAGCTCGGGCCGCTCCAGCCAGGGACGGAGCAGGCTGCGCAACGCCGGCGCCGACAGCGGCCGCAACGCCGGCGCCGAGGAACGCAGCCGCTCGGCCAGGGCCAGGCGGTCCGCGCGGGAGTGGGCGACGGCCGTCCGTGGCCACGTCAGTCGCCCCTGCTCGTCGCTGCGCTCTTCCCGCCCGCGTAGCGGGCCAGCGGCACTGGCGGCTGCGAGGCTCGCGCGCGCGCCCGGGTAGGGGTTCTTCTTAGAACTCAAAAGCAAGAACGTAGGGGTCTCACTTTCCTCCACAGACGAGCGCAGCTCGACCTCCGTCACGTCCTCCAGGTCGGCGACCACGACGGTCTCCGGGACGCAGAGCACGTACAGCGCGGCCCGGTTGCCGGCGTCCTGAGCTAGAACCATCGGCGCGAACCGCGGCGTCGTCCCGGACTCGACGACGCCGAGCAGGCCCCGTAGCCGTAGCCAGCGCAACCAGCGGGCCACCGACGCCCGCGACAGGCCCGTGCGCTGCATCAGTAGCGGCCAAGTCGGTCGCGCCGTCAGCGTCGACCAGGAGGCCGTCGAGGCCACCACCCACGCCACCGCCCGCACATGCTCTAGCGCGTCCATGCGCAACACCGCGGTGTCCGGATGCTCGTCGACCGCCCGCAGAAACGCGCCCTGCGAACCGGCCACCACAGCGCCAGGCGGCACGGGGGTGCGCACCTCGGTCGAAAGAAAATCGGGCGTGCCGGTTTCCAGTTGTCGGTCGTGCGTCGTACAGTGAGCAGGCAGCAACGAGCCCTCCACTCAGCCCTGGTAGGCGGCGGGTAGTTGATGCCGGGTAGGTGCTGGTAACACCGATCCCGGCGAGAATGTGGCAGAACGGCGGCCTACGGGCCGCCGTTCTCGCGTTTAGGCGCTTTTTCTGGTGGTCGCCTCCCCGTGGCCCTCGATTGGGAGTTGCGGGTGGTCTCGAGTGGCCCGCTTGCTGCGCTGGTCAAGCCTTGGCCGAACGCGGCCAAACACCCGTAGCTCGAGGTACTCCTGGATGGGCACGCCAGCAGCGTCAGCCAGTTGACCCAGTTCGGTCCGCTGTTCCTCGCTGAGCCGCCACAAGAAGCTGCGCGGCGTCGTTTTGAGGGCCATGGCGATCATGGTTGTGCACCCGCCAGCGTGCTAGCGGGTGACACGCCGTGTGACTCTGGGTGAATTTTTGAGGCCGGGCGCCGGCAGGTATTCGGTGGCGCGGGTGACGTTCAGACGAAATGCTTCGCCGCCGATCCCCAGTGGGGGTGGGGAGAGCAGCAGCGGAAGCGCTCGCAATCCCCGCTCGCCGCAAGAGCTCGGCGGACAGCACGACTGCCAGGGCGAGTCAGCCGAAGTGCTCGATGAGCCACGCTACGGCGAACCCGGTGAACTCCCGCGCGCCCACCAACCAAGACTGCGCTGCGCCGACCTCGCCAAAGACGCCCAGCTGCGCGTCGGTGACCACCTTGGTCACGAACCGGTCCACATCACCGTTGACGACCTGCTCGTACGGCAAGGCCCCGGCGGTGGTGTCGATGTCGGCGTAGGTCTCCCAGATGACCTCCGAGCCTCGACGGATCGGCACTTCGTAGCGCACCCGCCGCTTGCCCGGAAGATCCACAATGGACTCGGCATGGTGGAGCAAGGTCATCGTGGTGAGGGGGGCTCCTAGCAGCAACAGTTGGCCGTCAGCCTCGACCAGTCGGCCCAGCGGCGAGCTGGGACCGTAGGGATCGTCGCGGTCCTGGTCGGCAGTCAGCCACCCGGCTCGGGCACCCAAAGCTACGAAGTTTGCTTCCGGATGGTCGCTGCGGCAAGAGCCCGGCCAGGTGCGCAGGCGCTCTGCTAATTGGCCGCACCCTCGCCACGCCTGCGAGAGCGCCGGGTCGAATGGCGGCATCTCGCGCCGATACGCGTCCTGCCAGTCCGGCGATCGCTGCGCCAGGTCGAAGGGCATGTCCTCCCATCCGACGTAGGCGAGCAGCGTGCCGCCGGGCCCGACCACGTCCAGCAGGGCTTGAATCACCGTCTGGGTGCCGCCCACGACCCAGCCAAGCCGACTCATGCTGGCGTGCACCATCACCGCGCCTGCTTCGGACACGCCCAGCCGTCGCAGGTCGCCCACGAGTTGTGATCGCCGAACCGGCAGGTCGGCTCCATGTCCGGCCGGGGTCGCACCCATCATCTTGCCCCTCTCGGACACCGCGCTCTCAGACACCGCTCAGGACTGCCGGTACGTCCAGCCGGCGGTCGCCGGATCCGAGGGCTGCCGCGCCGCGGCCAGCGGAGGCTACCCGAACAGGTCATGCATGAAGCCACGGCGGCGGGAGCCGTGGTGCTCGTCGTCGTGCTCGCCGTGGTGCTCGCCGTGGTGCTCGCCGTCGTAGTCGTAGCCGGGCTGGGGGGAATAGCCAGGCACCTGCTGGTACCCGGGCTGCTGCGGAACCTGCTGGTACCCCGGCTGTTGGTAGTAGGACTGTTCGGCCTCTACGAGGCGTTCGAGTTCCCCGCGGTCCAGGAATATGCCTTTGCAGTTCTCACACTGGTCGATCTGCACGCCAGCGCGGATCAAGGTCACCATCGGACCGGAGCAGCGTGGACAGACCAGGGTGGCCCGGGCCGGCTGGGTCATAAGTGTCCTTTCCTGAAGTGACGGTGGGGTTGGGAGGGGGCAAGTTCACCATCACGTCAGTGGTGTCCGTGATGATGATGTCCCTGACCGTAGCTGTGATGTCCCGAGTCTCCCGGTGCGGGATATCCAAACGGCGGGCCGAGGACTGGGCCGGCCGTCACTAAGCTGTGCAGTCGGGGCCGGGCGAGCACCTGGCCGAGTAGATGACAGGCGGCGACGCCTTCGCGCAAGGCATTCTCGATGTCCTCGTGGAGCCCGCCAGCGGCGGCTGCGGCAAAGAGGTCGGTGCCGTATTCCAGGCGCGTCTGAACCTCCGTCGCCCATCCCCGAAGTTGCGTCGCTACGGGATGACCGGCCGCCGAAGGGGTCCGCTCCAGGTCGCCCAGTATGGCCTGGATGCGGTCCAGCATGGTGCTACCGGCGGCTTGCATGGCGACGAGGTGTGAGCGCGGACAGGGTTCGACGACGACCCATGGCGGTAGCGGGGCGGGCAGCCGTACCTCAGCGGCCACGTCGTAGCCGGGTTCGACCGCGGCGCGACGGGCCCGGGCCGCCCAGCTGGGCGTCTCCCGTAGAAACCGTAGGGCCTGCTCAGCGGTCACCTGGGGTAAGAAGCCGCCGCGGGCCGGGTCCAGACCTTCGGCGTCCACCAGTGCCTGGGCCAGCGACAGCAGGCTGTGGGCGTTCCAGGTGCAGAGCAGCTGGCTGCTCTCCGCGGGCGATGTGATCCAGGGCTCGATCCGGGCGGCAGCGAGTTCGCTGCGTAGCCGGTCGGCGGCCAGGTAGTCCTCATACACCCCGCCGTTGGCTGCCAGGTGTGCCAGCACCTCGTCTGCTGGCACCTCACCGCGTAGTGTCGCTGCCCACCGGGTGGGTCGCGACGGCCTGTCGACAGTCACCTGGCGAGTCTAGCCGCGCCGCCCGGGCGGCTCTTCGTCGTCGACGGGGCCGGCGAGTCGGGCGGCGGCCTGGGCTACCTGGTCGGCCAACTGGGCGATCCGCCGGGCTTCGGTGGCCGTGATCGGCCGCCGAAGGCCGTCCTGCAGCGCGCTCCACTGCGGGTCGGCCAGGCAGCGGTTCGCCGGGCCGGGCGGCACGGCGGGCAGCGGGTCGGGCGGGGTCTGCTCAAGCAGAGCCCGCACGGCCAGGAGTACGTCGAGCTGGGCGGACTGGGCGTCGGTGAGCACGTGGACGGTGCGCGTCGCGAACCCCGCGGGCGCCCCGTTCTCATAGACGGTGGCGCTCACGGTCACCGGGCCCGAGTGGGGCGGCAGGATAAACTCGGTTTGGCCGCCGTGCCCTTGGACGGTGCCCGCCGAGCAGTGCCACTCCACGCTCGCCTCGGGCGCCGCGTCGACCCAGACGGGCACGGCCGCACCCGCGGTGCCCCGGCGCGGAGCGTGCAGCGGACGCGTAGGCAGGCTTACGCGGTCCAGCACGTTGCGGGTGATCCGGTCCACGGCGGCGTCCCCGGCGGCGAGCAGCCGCGGCCAGTCGGTGGTGGCGGCGGTGAAGACCACGCCGCCAGGGGCGCTAAGGACCATCGTCGCCACAGCGGACTCGCCGTCGGCGCGCTCCTGCCAGCCCGAGCCGAGCCGAGCCAGCCCGAGCAGATGCACGGCGTGATCGCCGGGATCCGGCCGGATCCGCGGGCGATCTGGGTCGCGGTAGTCCAGCCGAGCGCCGTCGCACTCATATCCGACGAGCCGTTGCTCGGCACCGAATTGCTGACCCTCGCGCAAGCCCGTCCCGTCGAAGACCCAGTGCCCGGCATCCACGACCGTGTAGCCAAGCGGGTCTCGCGGCCCGGACCACCAGCCGCCGCCATGGCGATAGCTGACCCCGCCGAGAGCGGTCTCGGATCTGATTCGCCACCACTGGTCGCATTCGGCGGAGGCCACCGGCGGGTGGCGACAGGTCAGGCGCCCGGAGCGATCCAGCGTCACCCGCCAGAAGCACGCGTTGCCGCTGAAGAACGCCGCCGACCCGCCAGCAGCGAGGAACCCCTCGACGGCCTCGCGCGTAGCGGCCGTCCAGTACTCGTCGTGACCTGCGGTGACGATCGCTGCGTAGCCGTCCAGCAGGGACGGGTCGCGGTCGAGGTCGAGGTCGGTGCAGACGTCGGTGGTGTAGCCTGCCCGCTCCAGCCAGGCGAGGAATGGCAGATCCCAGTGGGCCACTCCTTCCCGGGGCGTAGCGGGGTCATAGACGTCGACCGCGTCGGGGAACGACAGTGCCCCACCGGTCCCGCCGCCCGGACGGGACAGCGTGACTGCTCGCAGCCCGGTTGAGGGGTCCAGACTTGTACCCAGGTACAGGCTGCCGCCCCCACTGGCGTTGTAGGCGTGGTAGGTGCTCAGAGGCAGCTTGTACAGAAGCGGGGCCCGGGGCGCACCCGCGGCCGGGCGCACAACGAACAATGCCCGGCCGTCGCGTCCATCGACCGGCAGCGCGTCCCCGGACCCGCAGGCGGTGTGCGGCGAGCCGTGGCAGGGCACGAAGTGAGCTATGTAGGCCCCTGACGGCCAGTCCGCGGGGATGGAGAGGGGGTAGGCCGGCCAGTCCCACGCCTCATCACACGGCCCGTCGGGATACTCCGAGGCCCTCCACGGCCCGACTAGGGCCATCCGCTGCTGGTGGGCACCCAGTCGGTCCACTGCGATGTGGAAGCTGCCCTGCCCGGACACTCGCAGCCGCAGCGACTCACCGGCCGGAACGGAAATCGGCTCAGGGTAGCCCCGGATCACGGCCACCCTCCGGGCACGGCCTGCAGCCGGACGGGCTCGTCCTCGGACAGCTCGGCGCGCTGCAGCTCGACCAACCGCTCGAGCAGCCCGCCGGGGCGGCGTATCTTGACCCGCCACCGATCCTCACCCGGCGCCCACAGCTCGACATCCCTGCCCCGCAGGCCCAGGGTAGCCAACACGCCACGCGCGGTCGACAGGTCAGGCTGCAGGTGATCGAGCACGACGCCCAGGTGCTTGCCCAGATCGGCCAGCGCCGCCACCCGCTCCCGGGCGGACTGGGCGAACAACGGCGCGGGCGGCGGTGGAGGCCGCCAGGTCCGGACCGGATCCACCTGCGAGGAACGCAGCCGACAGGCCCGCCACTGGGCCACGGGCGGCAGTCCATGCGAGGCGAAGGCCACTAAGGCGCGGCGGGAATGCACCCGCACCGCGCCGCTACGCAGCCGCTCCACCGGGTCGCTGGACCAGGTATCCTCGCCGGTTTGCGGCCCGTGCAGGCGCAGCGGCCGGCGCAGACGGATTCGGTCGGTCAGCGCCGGACTAACCAACACGTCCCGGGCTAGCGCAGTGAGCTCATTCAAATCACGCATGCCGCCGATACCGCCCAGCGCGTCGCGGCGGACCCCGAGGTTGCAGCTGAGCACGAGGGATTCGATGACCTCGGGAGCCAACCCGTCCGGAGCCCGTTCCAGCCGCCCCAGGAGATGATCGGCCAGCAAAGCACGGAACAGGTCCGCGGTGTAGAACCCCGGCAGCAGGCAGCTGGGCAGCTGCGGGTGGTCGAAGAGCACCGGGCCAACCGCGAGGCAGGCCTCGCCCAATGTCGTCTCCAGCCGCGCCATACTGCCCGGCGGCAGCGCCACTATGTCGTCATCGACCAGCAACACCCGACCAGACGGGGTCAGCGCCCCCCATGCACGTTCGGCCGCATCAACGGCCAACTGACGCAGTTCCCCGATCCGCGGGCGCTGGGTCAGGGCCACGTCGCAGACGAGCAGCTGCGCGGCCGGGTACCGCGCCGCCCACTTCCGCAGAGCGTCGGCGGTTCCATCGCACGGACGGGCGGCCGGCCGGTTCACCAGTGCTACGACGACCCGGTCCTCGACCTCGGCGTCGGCGGCCGCGGCGGCGACCAGCTCCACGGTGCGCTGGGCAACCAGGGCAGCCTGACCGCCGAAGCCGACGACCGGCAGGACCACAAGCGTGGCGGGCGCGCCGCTGGTGGCAGGGCGCTGGGTCTCAAGCTGAGCGGCCGCCCCTGCGACGAGCTCGGCGTAGGGCCGCGGATCGGCGAGCCGGCGGCGGCCATCACCCACGGGACGGGCGCGGGATAGACCCGTGGCGAGCCTAACGGGTGGGGTCATTAAGCAAGCTCCATCTTCACAAAGGGGTCCGGGCCCTTGCATGTTAGCCAGGACATCTGGGCGACGCAGCCCGCCAGACCCGATGCCAGCCACCGCCCGAACCGGGCACTAAGTGAAGCGGGATTACAGCACCAGCTGGTACGCAGCGCATCGCGACACCTGTGCTCCAGCACGAGCGGCGGCTCGCTCCCCGCGTCGCCGAGGGCGGCTGCAAAGCTTTCCTAAACCGGCCGAAGAACCTTGCCGTGAAGTACGATCAGCCAGGCGCAAGGCTCAATATTCGCCGGCCGCGCTCGGAGGGGTAGGGCAATCTGCGCACCCGAGCGCATGCCAGCATGGATCTGGTCCCGCGCCGGCCGACTCGCGCCCAGCGGGCGGGGAATTCGGGAGGAATGGTGCTCTCAGCTGACCAGGCGCCGACGATTCGCACCGCCATGGACGGCGGCTGCGGGTGGGTGGTGTTCCACAGCGACGACGTCGCCGCAGGTGACAAGCAGGCGATGACCGCGATCGCCCGGTCCCTGGGCGAGGAGTCCCAGCGCGATGGCGGCGCGTTATGGACAGTCGCGCCGCGGGCCGGCGCGGGAACGTTCTCGGTGACGGATGAGGAGGCTGGCCTACACACCGACGCCCAGTATCACCACCAGCCCGAGCCCCGCTTCCTGCTGTTCTGCGTTGTCCCCGCAGAGTGCGGCGGCGGCGTGAACCGCCTCCTGCGCGCCGCCGACCTGATCGAGGACCTCGACCATACGGGCGCACTCACCCCAGCCGACACCGAGCGCCTCCGTCGCGAATCCTGGTACTGGAAGGTTCCGGAGGTTTTCCAGACCGCGTCCACACCCACAGCCCCCGGACATGCCGTACTCGGCCCGGACGGGACCGTGCGCTGGCGCCGCGACAACCTCAGCCCAAAGGACGCACAGCAAAAACGCACTGCGGACCGCTTCCAGGACTACCTGGAATCCCACCCCGCCGTCGAAACTGTCCTGCTGGGCGCGGGCGACGTCCTGTACTGCGACAACAAACGCGCCCTGCACGGACGCACCGCCTTCCGGGACAAGCGCAGGCTGCTGTATCGGACCCGGCTGTGGTGAGACCTGCCCCCGCCGACTTCTGGGCCCGAGCGGTCCAGGCGGCCTCCGACGTACCGGCCACCGGCGCCGAGCGGGCATCGTGGCTCACCCGGAACATGACCGAGCTGGCGCTGATGCTCGACGTAGCCCACGCACCCGTCGACCTGCTCGACGCGGCGGTGCGCGGCCACGACCTGGAACTGACGCACCGCCGCTACGCCGATCGGCTGCGCGGGCTGCGCGAGAGGCGCGGACCGGTACCCGACTGGTACCCGCACGGCTGCGACACTGCCCCCGCCGTACCAAGCGTCCGACGGGATGACCTGGACGCCGCCCGCGCGGTGCTCGCATTCGCCGAGCAGCTGCACGACAGTGCGCCCTCAAACGGCGAACCAACCGCCTCGGGACTGGGCGGCCGCGCCCAAGCAGCTGTGGCCGCCCGCGCGGACTGGCGCCCGCTGCCCACGCCGCCCACCCCGCACACCTTCACCGAGGTCGACATACCTCCCGAGCTCATGTGGCGGGCATGGATGGTGCTGCCAGAACTCGGCACCACCCGGGTGGTGAACACTCAGCAGATCACCGCAACCGACATGGACATCTGGGTCGGCGTCCACGACGGATGTCACCTGGACCACATGGCCTGCTTCGACACGACCGTCATCAGCCCCATCGAGTTCGGCCGCGGCCTGTTAGCCGCCGAGGCCCTGGCCATGGCCTCGGAACTGCTCGCCGCAGCGGACGCGCTGGCCGCAGGCGACTTGACGACCCAGACCACCGTCCGCGCCGAACTGATCGAACGAGTCGGCCGGGTGCTGCCGGCGGCAGCGATCGACCGAGGCCCCTGCGCAGACCTCGCGGCCCGCCTCGGCGTCACAGCCGAACGGGAATTTCCCTCATTACCGACCGTGGCCCGCGCCTACGTCGCGGGCCCGGTGCGCCTGATCGGCACCAACTTTGTCGATCCGCTCGTCCCAGAAGTCGTCAGCCGAAAGTTCGCGCAGCGGTGGGCTCAGGCCGAGCGCGAACATCCGGCCGTTACAACAATGGGCAAAGACGCTCGGCAATGGCATGACCGACACAAGACCGCGCCCTGAAGCCGCCGATTAAGGTCGCGCACCCGAACCGCAGCCGATCGGGCATCCCTCGATGTACCTCGGCACCGGCATGCTCGTGCCGCACCGCAGCTGGGCGAGAACGTCACGATCGCGCCTTTCGCTAACTCGGGGTGTGAGTAGCAGCGCTACAGGATCGTGCGCTAAGCGCGAGTGCTGAGCTGGTCAGGCGTCAGGTGCCGTGGGGTCGCGCAGGGGTCGAAGCTGGCCTTCGGTGAGGTTGGTGGCGCTGAACTGGTAGCGGCCGAGCAGGTTGATGTGGTCGTAGCCGAGTGGTGATAGGCGTTGGAGGTCGTCGTCGCGGACGTTGAAGCCGGTGCGTCGCAGTTGGTTCAGGGCTGCGTCTTGGTAGCGGGTGTTCCAGAGCACGATGGCGTTGATGACCAGGCCGAGGGCGCCGAGTTGGTCTTCTTGTCCTTCGCGGTAGCGCTGGCGCAGCTGCCCGCGTTGGCCGTGGAAGACAGCGCGGACGAGGGAGTGTCGGCTTTCGGTGCGGTTGAGCTGGGTGAGGATGCGTCGGCGGTAGGTCTCGTCGTCGAGGTAGGCGAGCAGGTACAGGGTCTTGGTGATCCGGCCGAGCTCAGCGACCGCGCGGCCAAGCGGTGTAGGACGTCCGCCGCCTTGCAGGACGCGTAGGAGTTCGGAGGCGCGCACGGTGCCGGTGGCCAGGCTGCCGGCGACGCGCAGCAGGTCGTCCCAGTGTGTGGCGATGAGGTCGGTGTTGATCTGGTGGCGGGCCACCGGTGGCGGTGAAGGTGGTGAACAGGTGCGCGACGGCGGCGCGGACGGCGGTGTCGGGGTCGAGCATCACGTGGTCGGCGCCGTCGTAGACCAGGCCGACCGGTAGCGGCGTCTTCAGTTCGCCGCGGCGGGCCTTGGACAGCACTCCGCCGCGTAGCCGGGCTTTGATGAAGTGCAGTTCGGCCTCCGACATTTGGCCTTCATGCCCAGCAGCAGCCGGTCGTTGAACTCGCGCGGGTCATAGAGGCCGTCTTCGTCGCAGATCAGCGTGCCGTTCATCGCCGACAGCTCGAGCAGTTGGTGCCAGTCGGCGGAGTTGCGGGCCAGCCGGGAGCATTCCAGGCCGAGCACGATCCCGGCGCGGCCCAGGGACACTTCGGCGACCAGGTGCTGGAACCCTTCGCGGTCGGCGGCCGTGGCGCCGGATTGTCCCTGGTCGACGTCGATCACGGTGATCTGCTCGGCGCTCCAGCCCAGTGCGATCGCCCGGCCGCGCAGGTCGTATTGGCGGTGCGCCGACTCGGTGTTGTTGATCACCTGTTTGAGGGTGGACTGGCGCACGTAGAGCAGCGCCGCCCGGGCGAGGTGGGTGGCGCTCACCTTGGACGCTGCGGTATCGGTGAACATGGGCAGACTCCTTCCCGCCCGGATGGGCGGTCGTGGGCGTCGGGACTGAGAGGGGACAGAGGTTGGACAGCGGGTAGTCGGTCAGATGCCGGCGAGGGCGACGGCAGCGAGCGCGTCGATGAGTTCGGCGGCGATCTGGGCGGGCAGCGACGAGCTGGTCGCGGTCGTCGTCGCTGGGGCCGTCGCGGCCAGCGGCCGTTCGCTGGTGAGGTCGGTGAGGGCACGGCGCCAGGCGGTGATGCCCTTGCGGGTCAGGACCGCGAAACCGAGTGGGAACGCCTCGGCGCGTGCGTGCATGGCGGCGTGGCGCAGTTGTTCGTAGCCGGCGTCCAGCCCGGCACCGGGAGCAGGTATCTGGCCGGCGTCCGAGACGATGCCCGGATCAGCAGTGAGGCCAGGTGCAACGGTCGGAGACGGGGGCAGGGCCGCGTCCTTTCTCGCGGCGGTAGTGGGTGGGTCAGCTGCTTTTGGAACGCTGCTCCCGGTATCGGGCCACGCCTCGCTCGATCGAGCGGGGGTGCACGCGCACGCCGAAGCGAGTGGCGATCGGCTCGACGAGGTCCTTGGCCCGCAGCGCCGGATCGGCAGCCAGCTGCCGCTCGGCGAACGCGCAAACCTCCTCGCTGAGCTTGTGGCCTCGCCGTGGCCCGGGCTTGGCCGGCACCAGTCCGTCCAACCCGGATTGCTCGAGGGCGGCGGCCGCCTCGTAGTAGGACGGGCGGGAGTAGCCGAACGCGGCCGCCGCAGCGGTGACCGACAGTCCGTCGGCCTTGACCCGGCGCACCATCTCGTACTTGACCTGCACCACGTCGCGGGCGTCGAAGAACTCCTGCGACACGAACGCCTCGTCGCTCACGTCCTGCGGGCGAGGGTTCAAACAGCGGGCCTCGCGCAGCGCGGCCACCTTCGGATCCTCGGCTGGCCGCCGCTTGCCCATACCGCCTCCCCAACCTCGTGAGCGTTAGATGAATTATGCCGCTCACTGTCTGCGCGGCTAGTACGACACGCCAGAGAATGGAACGAATAATCCGATAGGACCAGCAATCTAGCCATATCCGGGTCGCAGTTCGCGCTACCTCCGTGCACCTACGAGGCGTAATCGTCTTAACAGTCACGGCGTAATCCTCTTTACGACCTGCTCGTGGGTCGGCTGGAGTCGTAACTGGTCGATCAACTCGGTGAGGCCGATCAGTCCCGTCGAGGTGAACGGGCAGCGGCCCGCGGCGATCACCACGAACGCATCGACCGGCGCCATGTCGGTCCAGCCCGCAGGCAGGGAGAACAACTCGCCGTCCGAGTCGTGCAGGTGAACCCGGTCCTCGCCCCAGTTCTGGCGGTGGGCCACGAACTCGAACTCTCGCCCGAACAGCGGATGGAACCGGTGCGTCACCCGCACCCGGGCATCCCGATCACCGGCATCGGGTGCAGTTGACGATGTGGTCCAAGGGGATGATCGAGCGCAGCAACCGGTTCTTCGAGACTTCGTTCCTGCCTGGCCGGATGTTCGGCTCGCAATGGGATCTGGACGAGCAGCTGGTCGGCTGGCTTGGTAAGGCCAACCAGCGGGTGATGCGCCGCCTGCACGGGCGCCCGGTCGACTACTTCGACCAGGACCGGGCCGCGATGCTGGACCTGCCGCCGCTCGCGCCAGCAGTCGGGCTGACCCACCGGATCCGACTGGGCCGCGACTACTACGTCCGCCTGGACAGCAACGACTACTCCGTCGACCCGCGGTTCATCGGCCGCTTCGTCGACGCGGCCGCCTCGCTGACCGAGGTGATCGTCCGCATCGACGGTCAGGTCATCGCCCGCCACGAACGCTGCTGGGCGGTGAGGCAGACGATCACCGATCCCGACCACGTCTCCACCGCGGCCCGGTTGCGGGCGCATTACCAGGCGGTCGCGCGGCGCCCGGGCGCCCGTTACCACCTCGACGGGCATCCCGTCCAGCTGCGGGCGCTGAGCGACTACGACGCCATGTTCGGCGTCAGCTTCGACCTACCACACCAACCCAGCACCACCGATCAGGAAGGAACAACAACATGACCGTCACCACCACGACCACCGCCGAGGACAGGGCTGACGGCCGCAAGGCCCCGCCCGGCAACGCCACCGCGGCCGACAGGGACACCAACCCATCGACGATCAGCGGCGAGAAGATCGCCTCGCAGATCGCCTACCTGGTTCGGGCGTTGAAGACCCCGACGATCGGGCGGGTCTGGTCCGAGCTCGCCGGCCAGGCCCGCGACGAGAACTGGTCGCACGAGGAATACCTCGCCACGGTGCCGGCCCGCCAGAACGCCGAACGCGAGTCGGCCGGCACGATGATGCGCATCCGCACCGCCCACTTCCCGCAGGTCAAGACCCTCGAGGACTTCAACCTCGATCACCTACCCAGCCTGCGCCGTGACGTGCTCGCGCACGTGGCCACCGCGATGTTTATCCCGAAGATGGAAAACGTGATCCTGCTCGGCCCAGCCGGAACTGAGTAACACTGCGCATGCCTTTCATGAGGGTTGATCAAACAGT
>JADEYI010001213.1_pt1 | contig 21459 bp, 11 predicted proteins | sample 8542331 | NCBI WGS metagenome assembly JADEYI01 (sample SAMN16510988, study PRJNA670497) | mine drainage metagenome | isolation source: biofilm near Copperflume 1 | place: Germany: Marsberg coppermine Kilianstollen | collected 2018-02
TCTTTAACAAGGTCATAGACAACATGAAGATCTGTTATGCCACGCGCCGTCATCTTGGAAAATGATACCGATCTGCCATCCGGTGACCAGCGAACTTTCGCATAGCCAGCCCGGTTTTCCAGTGTCCGTACAACATTTCCAGATTGGCTGTCGAGAATAACAACTTTTGATATGCGCCAATAATCATTGATTCGTGGTGTTGGCGACACCCGGGCAACGATCTGTTTTCCATCGGGAGACCAGTCAAAATCATCAATATTGATATTCGAATTTGTCAGCAAATGCGCCTGATGCAGGGCGATATCATAAAGCCAGATTCGATCATATTTGTAATCGTGATCGACTACGACCTGATCGTTCTTATCCGATTTCCGATCATGTTCTTCTTTAGTTTCCTGGTCGGTACGAACGAATGCGATCCACTTTCCGTCATTCGACCACTTAAAACTTTTAATTCCGCCTGGAATATTGGTGAGCGGCACGGCCTCGCCACCGTGCATTGCTATTTCCCATAACTGCATGGCAGGGGGGATCGTATTCTTTCCCTGCATGCCGTACATCAGGTAAAGATCTTTTCTGCTCTGGCCATCTATGATCGAAAATCGAAACGGGCTGCCTGCATTTTCTCCTATAGGGTTTATGCGGTCTGAGAGAAATGCGATCGAATTTCCATCCGGAGACCATCTCGGGGAATCATCTGCGCCGCCACTATAGGCAAAAGGGTGTTCATGCCCCGACGATCCGGTTGGGACGATCCATATGTGCGCATTTTTGTGTTTTCCGGCTGCCACAGGAGTGTTGACAACATACACGACTTGCTTTCCATCCGGAGATACCTGGGGAGAAGCGACTTCTTTCAAATTTGCAATGTCTGCAGGAGTAACAATAGTTTTATCTTGCCCGTGTAGGCACAAGGCACAAAATAGCGCAGTTGCAATGGGCAGCCGAAAATATTTCATCAGGCACCTTTCTATTTTTAGAAATAAATTTTACTGGCGACGGATACGGGCCGGTGAAGGCCATCTTTCCGAGCATGGGTAGCAAACAATTGCATCCTCTCAGATATGTCCACGTGCTGATCACCGATTAGAAGCATTTTTTGAGTCTAAGTTATTCGGCTCTTCTGTCTCAGTCTGCCAATACATCTTTGGGAGCGGCTTTTTCTGCGGCCAAATCTCGTCCAGGGTGTTGCCGTCGAATAGCTCACCGTTTTTCATGACATATTGGATTGCAGTAGTGTTATGTATGTCCCGTAGAGGGTCCCGATCGAGCACAACCAGATCGGCCAGCTTGCCCGGTTCGATGCTACCGAGATCTTCTGCCAGGCCGATAGCTTCGGCTCCGTTGAGGGTGGCGGCGCGCAATGCTTCCATATTACTCATCCCCCCGGACTGTAGCGACCACAGCTCCCAGTGGAAGCTTAACCCCTGAAACTCGCCATGTCCGCCAACGCACACTTTTCCACCCGCGGCGGCGATTTCAGCAGCAGATTTTGCCAGGGAAGGATAGTTATATTCGTCCTTGCGATACCAGGTAATGCGCGTTGTTTTTGCGTCAATTACATTGTGCGGAATAAAGCGGCGTACCTTCGGGTTGTCATGTACGTCTGTTGTTTCAAAGTAATAATTTTCAGAAGGCGGACCGCCGTAGCCAATAATAAATGTCGGATCGTAATATGCTCCTGACTGCGCCACCAAATTGACCAGATCGAGCTGTAAAGCAATAGGGAACTGATGTTCAGCCGAAAATCCATCGATAATTTGAGTCATGTCCAGCGCTAAATCAGATGCGCCTTCTGTGGTCGGCATCATTTTAAGATTGTTGGAGGCTTCGGCAACATATTCGCGCTGTGCTCGGTTGCCTACCATGTACGATTTAATAGTCTTGGTGCGATAGTAATCTTTATATCGACGCACGACATCTTCGGCCTCTGCCTCTGACTGAAAATCGTTACTCCAGAAAATTCCAGGACCTGTAGAGTAAGCTCGTGGACCGATAATCTGCCCGGAATCCACCAGGTCCTGATACACAAAAATATCGTTGGTGAATGTCTGCGGGTCGCGTCCAGTCGTGATTCCATAGGCCAGGGTTGCTAGAAAGTCCCAGTTTTCAAGATCGAGAATTCCCCGGCGAATATTAGTCCAATGATCATGAATGTCAATGAATCCTGGAACGATAAACTTCCCGGAAACATCAACGATCAAGGCATGATCCGGAATTTTCTCAGCATTCCTGGGGCCGACCGAGAGAATGCGATTATCGTGAATCACGACATCACCATCCGGAAAAACTTGATCACCTCGCATGGTGATGATTTTTGCCCCCCTCAGGACAATGACGCCGCTGGGTGTGTCTCGTGGTACCTCAAGATCAATATGGGTCACTTGCGGATGGAACCGATTTACTGCTTCTGGTAAGTTTTCCTGCTGTGCGGATTGATGCACAGAAGGAATAGAGGGCGCTTCCGCGATTCCGGCGTTTGCCACTTCACGTGGAAGTTGAAAATAACTTGACCCAAGCGACCATGCAATCGTCTTTCCTCCATCTGCCCAACTCGCAAAATCCGCTCCAACGTTCGTCAATCTACGGACAGCTACAGATGGCGAACTGAGATCGATCGTTGGAGGATCACCACCGATAAAGGGAAGATCAAAAAGATAAAGCTGGCTGCGGTAAACTGCCAGGACTTGCTTGCGATCGGGCGCGACCTCCATTTGCATGCCTGGAGTAAAGTCCGCGCCCCAAATGTCTTTTCCTTTCAAAATTAGGAGTGTGTGCTTGTCCGTTCCATCCATGCGCATCGAAACCAGGGAGTAGGTCGATTTCATCATGCCGGCTTTCTCCGTCTCGGTAACAAATATCCTGTCTCCGGCGCCGGCAAAATGGGGGAAATCATACCGTGCAGCATTGGCAATGATAGACGCAGTACCAGGGTTCGCCGGAACAGAGATAAGCTCCAGTCCAGCCATCGGACGCGCCCACTGGTCCATCTGATCCATCGCCATCTCTTGAGAAGTGCGCAGGACTATAACATGGCTTCCATCCGGTGACCAAACTGGACGTTGATAATATGCACTCACGAGCGCTAGCTGAACAGGGGCACTTTTCCCATCGGCAGCAACTTTCCACAAATGACCGTTTTCTTGGGTCCATGTCACATAGGCCAGCCATTTTCCGTCGGGTGACCATGCAGGCTCATACTCTCCCATATCTCCTGTAGTCAGCCGCATGGGAGAACTGCCGGAAGTCCGAGAGCTATAAAGATGGGTCAAAGCAGAAAACGCCAGATACTTACCGTCTGGCGATTCGACCGCTCCCTGGATGATGCGGGCGCGCACTGGCCCCTCATCCACACGAGAAGGAAAATCTAGTTTAGGGCCCAGGCCGCGCGAGATCGTAGCGTGGAACGGAATAACACTGTCAGTTCCTGTAGATACATTCAGCCGGTGAATCTTACCCCCGTAAGAGAGCAGCAAATATTTACCATCGGGAGTAAAAGCATAGCCCGGAAGTAGGTCTCTACTGGAGAAATATGATTCTTGATCGTCGCGCTGAATATGAAATTCTAACCATTTATCTGCGCCAGTTACCAGGTTGCGAATGCGTAGAGCTGTGCCGCCGTCGTGACGTGTTCCGTAGACAAGCTCTTTGCCGTCTGCAGACAAGGCCGGCCGAATCGCACTCCCCTGATTGGCAGTTATAACGTCATCCTCGCCGGTTAATAGGTCGTGTCGTGCAATCTGCCAAAGCGGGAATTTGACGTCCTCGGAAAAATAGCCGAGCTTGTGCGAATAGTAAATATATCGACCATCAGGCGACGCGACCGCGCCCAGTGCGCTTTGCCATGTGTCAGGAGGTGCGTCCGGGGATGTTTTTGATTTCATCACGCATACACCGGTTCCACCTTTCGTGTCGTACATCCACAGCTCAAATACAGAACCGTAAAATTGCGGATTCTTTTTCGATACGAATATATATGAGCCATCCGCGCTCCATGTCGGAGAAGCAAATCCGGAGTTTTCATCGGCAGTTAAAGCTCGTGCGTTAGAACCGTCGGCATTGGAGATCCATAAATTATCCGCGCCGGAGCGGTCACTCACATAAACAATTTGTTTCCCATCAGGGGAAAATCGCGGCGCGCTATCAAAAGAAAGGCCGGATGTTATGGGAACAGCTTCCACATCAGATAGAGATAGCTTGTAAATATGGCCGACAAGATCAAATATAACCGTCTTGCCGTCAGGCGAAACATCCAGGGACATCCACGTCCCCTCATTTGTTGAAAATTCTAGCTTGCGTGTTGGATTCAGCGTAAGGCCCTGAAGATTATTCGGGGCCTTACCTGGTAGAGGCTTGCTGTCTTGTGCATGGCTGGAGGCGGGTAGCGATAAGCAAATCAGCAGCGAGTAAAAAAAAATTGCAATACAACGAGTTTGCATATGTTCCTCACAGCATGCACAGGTGGCAGGAATAATTAGAAGGAATACTTCAAGGCAAACTGGATTTGTCTTGAAGTCCCGAAACCGATCGTAGCTCCAAAGGTGTTAAATGTCTGGCCGAATCCTTCAGTGCCATAATACGTATCGGGCTCGGCAAAGTTGGGATGGTTGAGGACATTAAAGAATTCCGCGCGGAATTCTATATTTCTATCGCCGCCGAGCGGTGTTTGTTTAATAAGCGAAGTATCAATCTGCTTGAAGGTTGGCCCATAGACAGTATTTCTACTGGAATTTCCAAAGGTGCCATTTGCCGGCAGCGACCAGGCGTTCGGATTGAACCATGACCGCCAACTTTTGTGGGGAGCGTAGTACCCAACGCCAGGGACCACATTAGGCCGCTGATTCACATAGTCTTCGTTGCCATAGGTGTTCGTCGCAATGTATATGGTGTCGGCCACGCCGCTGTGGAAAAGGCCGAGTGCTGTTACCTGCCAGCCGCTCGCCAAAAGCCGAACTGGAGCAGGCGACGATTCCAGGAAAGAATAGCCACGCCCCATAGGAATGTCATAAATCCCGCTGAACGTAAAATTATGCCGAATATCTCCCGAACCGTTTCCACGTTCCGCTTTGATATTGTTGTTGTCTTGCGGCTCCGTGGCAAACGAACCTTGATCTTCGACGTTATCGATTACATGACCAAATGTGTACTGAACATTTGCATGAAGGCCCTTGGAGACCTGACGAATTAGTGAAGCCTGAAAACCGTTATACGAACTGAACCCGGTATTCATCATCAGAAATATATCGCTGAAATTAGTGTTAGGACGATGACCGAGCGTGGGGTCATAGTAGTTGATGTCTTCCATGCGTCCAATATTCACGCCGTGATTGCCGACATAGGCTAGCTGAACTGCTGTTGTACGTGTAAGTTCGTATGCCGCGCTCAGGTTCCATTGGTTACTGTAAATATCCGGCTTATAGGTTGGAAAGCCATAAACTGTCGGGGGAGGTTCAGCACCTTGATTGACGTATTGCGTATAAGGGTAGCTTAAACCAGGTATTTCAGTTGCAAGCAGCGTGTAGTTTCCTGGAATATTGTTAAGCGGCACATTGTATGCACCAAACCCAACCGGGTAATCCTGGTAAAACATTCCAAAGGCAGCACGAACCACCAGCTTTTCCTGAGGGGACCAAGCCAGGCCGAACCTTGGTGCGAAGTTGTGTTTATTCATCCTGAAATATCTGTATCCCTTAGGCGCCAATGCGCCTATGTCCGGATTAAAGGTCTGGGTTTGATATTTTGAATCATGTGGAACGGTCTCACCGTCCCATCGCACACCATAATCGACAGTCAGATCCGGTCTGAGTTTATAGGTATCTTGAGCGAACAGCCCCATCTCTGTCGCACGAGTGCCATGGCCTGGATCGCCGACTGTGTTCGTGACTACGGCAAGGTTATTATTGATAAAGTCTTGGATCGAATTGTATTGAATTGTATCGAAGTCGGAGCTCTTATTATCGAGACGTATGCGGTAAACGCTGCCGCCCCATTTATACGTATGCTTCCCCTTTAAATAGGACATTGAGTCATCGAATTGGATACTGGTATTGTCTGAAATATAGTTTGCCTGGGACCCAGGGTTGATTGTCAGGCCTACGATAGTAATTGCCGGTACGGGCTCTTCTGAATCTATATCGCTTGCCCAGCGTTGAAAACCTGCCAGTGCATCATTCAGAAAATATGGACTGAATAAATGTTCTTCATGAATGGCCAGGTTAGTCGTGCGGATTGGTACAAGTTGATAGTCGTTGACGCCAAGCGAGGTCGGAATGACTCCGAATAGCACACCGCTCACAAGAGAATCATTAATATTTAGACGAACAAAGGCTGTGTCCCGGTCGCTGAATGTCTGGTCGACACGCACGCTGCCTGTGTCTTCACGTACATCGGAATTTCCGGTCACAACGTAATTATTGACTAGTGGGTCTGTCGTCGGGGTCAGGTGTGTGGTTGGCATTTGCGCTACCAAGGGAGCAACAGCCGGCGAAGTTGACAGCGCCTCCTGGTCGGCCAGCAGGCTGGGCACCGTTCCTGAACCGGTAATGCCAATTACCTGGCGTGATCCTTCGTAGTTTAGAAAATAGAATGTATTGTGGCTGCCGATTGGACCACTGATATTTCCTCCAAAATCATTGAAGCGAAATTCAGGCTTATGTGTTGCGAAAAAATTAGACGCATCAAATGCATCGTTGCGAAGGTAGTCATACACCGAACCGTGAATCTTTTTCGCGCCCGATTTAGTCACGATGTTGATCAGCGATCCAGCGGCGCGCCCATATTCAGCCTCATACCCGCTTGTCTGAACGCGAAATTCTGAGATCGTATCTAAACTCCCTGTCAACAGCCGAGCGCCACGCTCATAGCCGTTGGCCATATACGGTTGGTCAACGCGAGACGCATCGATGCCATCAATCGAAAATTGATTGTGAACCGTTTGCATTCCATCGAAGCTCAAATCTGAAATGTAATTGCTGCGCAAAACAGCACCGGGGACCAACAGGCTGAAACGTGCATAATCGCGCCCATTGATAGGAAGGGTTTGCACTTCACGCGTGTCTAAGGTAGTGCCGAGAGCTGCGGTTTCTTTCTCTATTTCCGGGGCTGCTCCGCTCACTTGAACTACCTGGCTAACCTGCCCAGCGCGCAGTGAGAAATTCAATTGCGCCGGAGCGGCCGCATTAATTCTTGTTCGTTCCTGAATTTGCGTGCTGAATCCTGGGGCCTCGACCGTAATCCGATATGCACCTGGTTCGAAGGTTGGAAAGGAATATATACCGTCTTTATTTGACGGAACAGTGCGGGAAACTCCAGTCGCGATATTTTGTGCTGTTACCTTCGCGCCTACGATAACCGCGCCAGCAGAATCATTTACGCTGCCGGTAATGCTTCCAAACGTTTGCGCCCTTGCGGTAGGTACAACTCCACAGAGGATCACGAGTATCGCAAGAAATAGCTTGTTCAATATTTTTGAATAGGGTTCCATAAAAGCCTCCGATTGAATAGCAAATGTTGTACTGGCAGCGTATTTGAGATCAGGAACTTTATTGAATTTGTAGAATCTGTTACTGAAAGGGCTACAGGTGACTTGACGCTGAAACAGCTTGTGATTAAGTCTGTTTCACACGAACAGGCACACCAAGTGGAAATTCCAAACGGGGAATTCTGGTGTCCCCCCTCTGTCCATTCGCCTGAGAGAGTTATCCCTTCGGCGGGCTCCTCTTATGAGCCTCTCTCCAGAGTTTGTTGCTATCGCGGTCCTTTATGCCTGAGAGTTTCCGGGGCGGTTGCTCCTTCGGCGTCTATGTGACTGATCTCTCCCGCGACAACACTATATTGAATTGCGGATGTGTGACGTTACGCATCCATTTCCTGTGCATGTATGAAAACACACCTCCTGCAAATATTGAATCGATGCCAAAATATTTATAGTCGCTATAAGAATGCGAATGATGCAGCATTTGTTGCGATGGCTTAGCTTCTGTGAAGCAATCCGCTGTATTTCTGTGTGCCTGAGTATCAGGCTGATGTTGGCTCACGTAAAGGTCCAGAAAATACATTCGTCATGGGTCCAGATGATGTGCGCCGAACTTTGACAGAAATGATGCAGAGAACTTTCCAGAGAATGACGGGGAGAGTATATGGAGACCTCGCACAAGATAAGAAATGGATGCTATTCAATCAGCTGCGAAATATCTAGGCATTCAGAAGCGAATGGCCGACATACTTTCCGACACGCGTGCTCGATGCTTATGAAAGTGGGTGAAGGTGATGCTGGAACTGTCGCGCCATGCCGGTTGCTCGCCGATACAAATTTACTGAATTCGAACTGCTTCTCACTGTGCGCACAGGCTCCGGATCTGGATTCTTCGATGCGTCTCGATGCAGATAATGAGTGGAACGCAAGAAAATTGATCTCCTTTCTGTAAACAGCAACGGTTTCGTGATCGACCTATCTATCGCACGGGAATATGATGGTTCGCATGCGAAGTGAACGAATGGCAAAAGGTAGAGCAGTCAAGGTGAAGTCTGCCAAGCCGCAGACGGTGCGAGACCTTAACCTTGCGGTCATCGTCGACTTGATTCGCCGCAATCAGCCGATATCACGAGCGCAGCTGGCGGAATATGCAGGGATCCATCGCAGCAATGTTGGGATCATCGTTGAGGATTTACAGAAGCGCGGTTTGCTGCGTGAGGAGTGGGCAAAGAACACCAGCCGCGGGCGCACTCCAACCCTGATCTCCATTGACCGCGGCACACTGCGTGTACTTGCGGTGAATCTTCGCCACGAACGAACCACCGTCAGCCTGGCGTCGCTCGATGGCCATGTGGAAGCGACCTATAGTTTTGCAACGAGCGAAACAGCACAGGTCTTCACCGATGAAATGAAGGCCGCGGTCACAGAGCTTACACGCGGGACAATGATGAAGGGGCACTCATCGATGCGCATTTCGCAGATGGTCGTCAGCATTCCAGGCATTGTCGAGACCGCGCATGACAAGCGGCAGAAGATGTGGACACCTGGCCTGCCTCAGTTTTCCGGGTTGGATTTTGGAACCATTCTCGAAAAAGAGCTGGGGATTCCATGCTTTCTAGCCAACAATGCCGGGTTGGGCGCGATTGCTGCCCTGCGGGTTGCCGAGGATGACCTGAAGGACTTCGTTTTTATTGTGATAGGAGATGTCGGAGTTGGGTCCGGCGTGGTGCTGCACCGCAGTCTGTATACCGGCCACGATGCGGCATATGCCGGAGAAATCGGCCATAGCACGATTGATATCCGGGGCCCGCTATGCAACTGTGGACGGCGCGGCTGCCTGCAGAGCTACATCTGCGATACGGCAACGTGGGCACGGTACAACAGCAAGACGCCGTTCACTTCCGTGCGATTCGAGGATTTTCTGCGGGAGGTGTCCGCTGGCTCTCCCAAGGCCCTAAAGGCGCTGAAGGAAACCGTCTCGTACTTGGGTGTGGGCATTTCGAACATTGTCATGATGCTGAATCCAGAACGGATCCTGATTGCAGGCGCACTGACAAAGGTGTGGCCTGCTGTGCAGAAGAAACTTGTTTCCGAGTCAATGTTTCCTCACCATACCTCGGTGATCCAACCGGTTCGCACTCCAGTCGACACGCTTTTTCTACGTGGCGCTATCGAAACCGGAATTGATCTTGTGCTGAGTCATCACCTGAATCGGCGAACTGGATCCAGCGCTAAGGCGTGATGGAGCTAGCCCGGCGCTACTGAACGATGGAACGGCTGCGTGCACCTCAACGAAATTTTTTGAGAGAGATGGAATTTGCAAGGGCCTGGTAGCCGGCATCATTTAAGTGCGTGTGGTCGGGAGTGTCGAATGCAGGAGCGAGCACGCCAGGATTCTTTGCGTCGCGCACCGCGCGGTCGAAGTCGAACCAGGCGTCGAAACCGTGACCGGTGCGGATCCAATGATTGATGGTCTGCCGCATCGCCTCTGAAGTCGGATTGTGAAACGGCGACCCGCCCGCCGGAGTAATGGTTGCGCCGTACACCTTGATTCCGTGCTGATGGGCGCGTTCCACGATCTCTTTCATCCCGGCAATAATGTCCTGGGCAGTTTCCTTCTGGTTCGGATTCGGACGATTCACGGAGTGATGGATGTCATTAATACCGGCGAAGAGAATAAGGTATTTCACTCCAGACTGTCCGAACACGTCCCGATCCAGCCGCTCGACCATACTTGGACCTGCCTGAGGATAAAGAATTCGATTGCCGGAAATTCCAAGATTCAATACAGATCGTTCTCGTGTGCGTGGATCACCCTGAAATTTGCGGGCAAGATCATCGGGCCAGCGGCGGTTGGCATCAGGGGTAGAGCGAAGGCCATCCGTAATCGAGTCGCCATACGCCACGACTGCGGCTGCGTTCTTCGGGGCCTCTACATCGACGCCTGTCAGGAACACCCAGGTGTGAATGGTTCGGGGAGACTCAAGAACCAGAGCCGATGTTTGATCGCCGGTCGCATAGAAGTTCGTAGACAATGCCCGGATGTGATACGTGAGCGAGATGCCATCTTGCCGCGGCACGTACAGACTGACGGCGAGCGATGTCAACGGTGGAACATGCAGTGCTATCGGGTCGCTGACGGCCAACTGCCCGGCTGGAATCTCAAATTGCGATTCTCCGCCAAAGGTGACAGAGTGATTCGTGCCGCTCTGAATCGCGTCCTGACCGGAGCTCAGCCCAACATGCACGTTCTCGATCTTCACGGGGGATTTGCCAAACTGATTCGAGATTCGCAGTCGAACCACTTCACCGCCAAGAGAAACATGGATGACGTCACGGATCGTCACGCTGGCGTATTTGGGGCCACCTTTCACTGCGCTGGCTCCCAGAGGAAGTTCTTCCACCGGCGCGCAGGCCCATGTCCCTACCCAATGCAAGTTGCGTTTTGCGTCGTGCGTGCCGCCGAATGCCGCAGCAGACAGAAGAACGCAGGCAGTCAGTTTGAAAATGCAGGAACGGAATCGCACTTCGATTGCCTCCGGTTATTTCAGGTGCTGCATGACCGTCGCTGGTTATGGCGCGACAGGAGGAGCCATCTCCGGCTCGGTTGTAAATGTCGAAGCCGGGAGGTTCGCGCCGTTGTAAAGGTTCGCATCCATCGCGTTGTTTGACCACGCATAGCGGACGTAGCGCGGCGTTGGCACTTGGGGATTGGACACAAGCACCGTCTCCCCTTGAATCACACCGGTAGCCGGAAAGAAATGACGGTCCTGGCCGGCAACTTCAAATCCCTGGGCAGCATCACTTTTTGCATGCAGTCCTGTCGCATGGTCGAACCATATACGAAGGCCATCCGCTTCAGGCCGTGCCTCCCGAAACAGGGGGCCGGAGTATTCGACATTTTCTCCGTAAACCAGCCCGCGGGCAGCCAGCAGCATGCGATCCGCCACCGTCCGCTTGTCGGTGGGGTGCACCAGTGTAGGGTTGCCGACATCCAGGCTCACGACCATGGCGGTGTTTGCAACCGCTAGTGCACGCCGCTGCGCATCGCGCACTTTCCCCCAGGAAACGGTCGGTCGGCCCGTAAAGCTGGAGATCTGCACATAGATAAAGGGGAAGTTCCCCTGCTGCCAGTGCTTTCTCCAGTCAGCAATCATGGAAGAGAAGGTATTCAGATAACTGTCTGCACGGATCGGTTCCGTGCTGGATTCGCCCTGGTACCAGACGACGCCCTTGATTGCATACTTTGTAAATGGAGCGATCATCGCATTGTAGAGCGACGCGGGGCGCCACATGTCGAGATTGGGATAGAGCATGCCAACCAGTACGCCGCCTTTCTTTTGCGCGGAGCCGGGCACGCGTTTAGCGGCATTCAACCGCCGTCCGGTGAGTGGAACCTCCCCCTGGCGGTCGGCAAAGTAGCTCCAATAGGCAAACTCAGGGAGCAACTGCGGAGACCGGGACAAAGTGTCCATGCTGACCCAGGCGATGCCAGGGCTGCCTCCGAATGCTGTGGTGATGACGCCGATGGGGACATGCTCGCGCCGCTGGATCCCGAGCCCGAAGAGATAGCCGAGGGCGGAAAATCCGGCGGCTGATTCCGGAGAGCATTGCTGCCACGCCGCTGGCTGATCTTCAAGCGGGTACGTAGCGGTGTTGTGCGGAGTGCGAAGCAGACGCAGCTGTGGGTCATTTGCCGAGGCGATGATCTGCTTCGCGTCCGGCATGATTGAAGGAGGAATGCCGGTCAGCGGGTACCCCATATTCGATTGGCCCGAGGCGATATACACATCGCCGACCAGGATGTCGGTGAGGGTAATGACGTTTGAACCACGAACCACCATCGGATATGGACCGCCCGCTGATTCCGGCGCCAGCGTCACCTGCCAGTGCCCCAGAGAATCCGTTGTTGTGGACACTTTCTGGTTATGGAACGCAACCTCGACGCGTTCCTCGGGCGCACCCCAGCCCCAGATCGTTACCGGTTGATCTCTCTGCAACACAGCATGGCTGCTAAGAATGTTCGGCAACCGTATCTCGCACTGTGCGGCGGCAGTCACGCAGCAGACAGTAGCCAATACGCAGGATTTCAGCAAAGCTCTCATCGCTCACTCCACGAAGATGGCGAAGACTGCTCTCGGCAAAATATTTCCGGGCCCAGCCTCCAAATCAATTCTTAAAATAACATTTGCGCGCGAGACGCAACAAATATATTATTCGCATGTCCGTATACCCGTCGGATGTTGGATTGGAACGGGGCGATCGCTCGTATCTCCTGGTGTACTCCGGGGCGTGGATGAAGGCATGAATGTAGGATGCGCGCGCCACGTGTCGGCACATTGAGATGCTCTGGGCAGCGGGCGTGCAAAAGATGTCAATAAGAGAATCTGTGGGAAAAAGGAAAATCGAGGGCGTGAATCGTGAATAAGGATGGCGCGGACCTATTGACGCGGAGACAGGCGATCACAAGAATGGGCGGAGCGGTTCTGGGAAGCGCTCTCAAGGCGAAGCTTCCGTCGCACATCACCGAAAGCGAAGCTACGGATGCGCTGCCCGCAGGCACAGGGAAGCACAAGCAGCCCAACATTCTGTGGATCACAACAGAAGGCGTGCCGCTCAGCGTTCTCAGCTGTTATGGCAGTAAGTTGATACACACGCCAAATATCGATCGCATCGCCAGGGAAGGCATGCGTTTTGAAAACGGATTTGTGACGAATGGGCTGTGCGCTCCCAGCCGCGCCACTCTGCTTACTGGAAAGTACAGTCATCTGAACGGCATGATGACTAATCCGGGACAAGCGCACGTCTGCGGCCAGACAGCCACGTTTGATGCTTCGCAGGAGACGATGCCGAAGATCCTCCAGCGCAATGGCTACCAGACAGGCATGGTAGGAAAATGGCACCTGCCGGCCAATCCCGGTGAGGTGGGGTTTGACTACTTTATTTTCAAACGCGGCGCAGGCGGCCCCTACTACGACCCAAATGGCTATCTGCGGAACGAGAAGCTTGGCAGCCATACCATCGTGGAGAAAAGCTACCCCGGGTATATCACCGATACTGTCACCGACCTTGCCATCGAAGGAATGCAGCAGATGACAAAGCCGTTCTTTATGATGGTTCAGTTTTTCAGCGATCATCGGCCGTTTGATCCGCCGCATAAATATGAGCACCTGTTCGACGGGGTGCGCATCCCGGAACCGGGCACATTTTACGACGACTATTCCATGCGGGCAGCTGCCGCGCGGGAAGCACGTACGCGGATCGCCGATATGCCGGATTTTGGTCCCCCCGCCAGCCTGACCGAACGTCAACGCAAGCAGTGGAACTACCAGCGGTTCATGTCGCACTTCCTGGGTGCATTGCGATCGCAGGACGATAACGTGGGCAGGTTGCTCGCCTATCTCGATCAAAGCGGTCTCGCCGAGAACACGGTCGTGGTTTTTACCGGTGACCACGGCTTCTTCCTTGGCGATCATGGATGGTTTGATAAGCGGTTCATGTATGAGCAGTCGATCCGTGTACCGTGGATGATCCGGTGGCCGGGAGTGGTGGCAAAGGGGAGTGTGCGAAAGGAATGGGTAGTGAATATCGACAATGCGCCCACTGCACTCGATCTCGCAGGCATATCCCCACCGAAAGAAATGCAGGGCCGCAGCATGAAACCACTCTTCGAAGGCAATGCGCCGGATGATTGGAGAAAGTCGCTGTATTACCACTATTACGAGTTCGATCAGCCCCATTGGGTAATGCCGCATTACGGAGTCAGAACGGAGAGGTACAAGTTGATCTATTACTACTCCGTGAATGAATGGGAATTGTTCGACCTGGAGAAAGATCCGGATGAAATGGAGAGTCTGTATGAATGGTCAGGATATAAAGTCCATCCCGGCTATGAAGCGATTGCTGGAAGCTTAGTGGAAGACTTGCGCCATCTGCGGACTCAGTTCGGAGACACCACCGGAGATCCGATCAGGGTGTGGCGTCCCGCTAAATACGACTAGGCGTTAACTCACGGCGTCAATATTTCTTTGCGACTCGCATGTCTGTTCCGAAAATAGAGCAGTGAAGCACGCCCGGCAGCGACTCTCCAAGAGAAAAATTCTGCAAAACTTCACGACGCAAACTGGCTGCGAGCTGCTGTAGAGGATGATTCCAATGTCATGGAATAGGTTCTTGACACTTGAGAGCTTGCAAGTGTTTAATGTCCACGTTCTATGCGAGTCGCACATATATGCGCTTTAAATCCTTCCGATATATAGACAGGCGTAGATAGCTGGGGATGCTGGAAAGACCAAGATTGAATAGTGATTCGTTTGAGACAAGCATTTGCAATAAATTACAGGGGGCAATCGTAATGGTTTCAGAGGTGAATTTTATGGCTAATCCGGATCGCTTTCTCTGCCACTTGCGGATCCGGACGATAAAACGATTCGTAATTGTTGCCGCGCTATTCGCTTGCGTAATATTGCTGCCATGCAAGAAGACATGGTGCCAGACGGTCGGCACGGGAGCGATTCAAGGAACGGTTTCCGACGAATCAGGGGCCGTGGTGGCGGGCGCGTCGGTGACCGCCACCAATCCATCGACCGGGTATACCGTATCGCAACAGACATCGGCAAAAGGGTACTTCCTGCTCTCCCAGTTGCCCCCCGCGCACTACACGGTCACGATTGGCGCGGCGAACTTCAAAACATCTGTTCTGAGAGACGTGGTTGTCAACGCGTTGTCGACGGCTCCCTTGAACACGACATTGAAGATCGGCTCGGCAAACCAAACTGTTTCTGTGTCGTCCCTCCCTCCACAACTGAACACGACGACCGGTTCGCTGGATATCACCATTCCAAATTCCACCTATACTTCTCTGCCCCTGGCAATGAATGGCGGCCCGAAGGACATCACTGCCTTCGTGACCCTGCTGCCGGGAACCGGAAATGGAGGGAACAACACTGTCAAATTGAATGGCGGCCCGAACCAGAGTTCCGTGATTTATCTGAATGGAATGCCAGCCAGTACATCGGAGGGACAAGGTGATTCCTTGCAGGTGAACACGCAGAATTCCACTCAGGTGGTGGATCAGTTTCAGGTGATCACCAGCGGCGTGCCAGCCTATTACACCGGGCAGGGCGTGACGAACTATGTGCTGAAGTCTGGAACGAACAGTTTTCATGGGAATGTGTACGAAAACATCCGCAATACCGTGTTCGATGCCGCCGGCTATTTCTCGAAGACGACTCCGGTGGAACGCCAGAATGAGTTTGGCGGCACATTGGGCGGTCCCATCATAAAAAATCGCCTGTTTTTCTTTGGAAACTATGACGGCTATCGGTATACCCAGGGAGCCAATCCGAAACTGTTGAGCCTGCCCACGGAGGCGGAGAGAAACGGCGATTTCAGAGCATTGCCGACAAAAATATATGATCCGGCCACTACGAAATGCACTGCCGCTGGAGTGTGCACCCGGCAGGCGTTTCTGGACAATATCATCCCGCCCAACAGAATCTCCGCTGTCTCCAAGTCATTTCAGTCTTATCTGCCGCAGACGATCAATTCCTCCATTCAGAACAATTACTACGGAGCACTGACCGGCGGATTCACAGACAACATGTATATGGGCAAGCTGGACTTTACCGCGAGCCAGAAACATCATCTCTACCTGCTGGGAGAGTACGGGAAGGAGGGACTCACTTCGCTGGAAGGATCGTATCTTCCATTGCCGTACACTCCGACATTTCTGCGCAGCCATGCCATCTCGCTGGGGCAGTTGGGCGATACCTATGCCATCACGCAGAACCTGGTGAATGTATTCGCGTATCAATATACGCAGTGGGCGCAATATAACTCTCTCCCGACTAAGAATGGCACCTATGTGACCACTGCTGGATTGACGGGTGCCCCGGCAGGACTAGCCTCCCAGGCATTTCCGCCTATTACCTTCACCGGGCCTAATTCGCCTACCAGCTGGGGAACCAACACGACCAGCGATTCCTACTTCACGACGAATACGATCCAGGACAATGTGCAGTGGATCCACGGCAACCACTCACTTACTGTGGGAACCACGATCATGTTGGAGACAGATGACATAGTGAAGCCTAGCTTGATCAATGCCATCCGATTCAACCACACGGAAACCTCCGGATTCGGCCCGACCGGTGCCTTGCTGACGACAACCGGCAACGCATACGCCAGCTACCTCCTGGGCGACGTGGACAGCGCTGCCATTCAAGACAATAGTTATGTCGAAGAGACAGCAGGCCGCCTGAGCAATTATGCCTTCTATGCCCAGGATGATTGGAGAGTTACGCCTAAGTTGACGGTGAATTTAGGGCTGCGTTACGAAATTCCAAAGCCGTTTACATTCGCAAACAATTATCAGTCATGGTTTAACCCGAACCTTCCTAACCCAGCCGTCGAGAATCATCCGGGTGCGCTCCAGTTTGCCGGGAGCGGGCCATATAGTTGCCATTGCAGAACGCAGAACAAAACCCATTATCTTGCCTTCGATCCACGCGTTGGATTTGCATACTCCATTACCCCGAAGATCGTTCTGCGTGGCTCCTACACAATCATTCACTTCAATGCCGGCGCTCTAGGCAGCGCGGATTCTGATGGCACCGGGATGCTAGGCTATCAGGCGGCCGCTGGCTTCCAAAGTCCAGACGCCGGAATTACGCCTGCATTCAACTGGATCACAGGATTCCCAGCCTATCAGCACCCGCCATTTATCAGCGATACCTTGAACACCGGCTACAACACGACAACCGGTCCAAGCGCTGGAGCGGTGACCTATAACCGCCCAAATACCGGAGGCAGGCCGCCGTACACGCAGAACTGGAATCTTACGCTGGAGCAGCAGATTACACCCACGACCGTCTGGTCACTGAGTTACTCGGCCAGCGCGAGTCGCTTCCTGCCGATCAAAGGCGGCTTAGGCATCTATTCCGACGAGATTGAGCCGCAGTACATGGCGCTGGGCAGCCTGTTGCAGCAGAAGGAGACTCCAACCACGCTCGCGGAGGCGCAAAAGATCATTCCTGGAATCAACGTTCCGTACTCGAATTTTTCCGGGTCGATTGGTCAGATGCTGCGGCCTTTCCCGCAATACTCTGGCGTGTCTGATCCATACGCCGACTTCGGATCCTCGCAATATAACTCCCTGCAAACTTATGTGCAGAAGAAGATGTCGGATGGTCTATATTTCCTGTTTGCCTATACGTGGAGCAAGCTCATCGACAACTCGGATGCCAGCGTTGATGACTTTGGCTCCCCTGGTGCCTCAGGCCTCCGTACCGCATACAACCTGAATGCGGAGCGTTCTGTCGATTCGAACGACATCCCTCAGGTGATTTCCTTCTCCTATGTTTACGCGCTGCCGTTCGGGCATGGGCACGCGATTGGCGGGGACAGCCGGTGGATGAACCTGGTGTTTGGCGGCTTGCAGCTTTCTGGAATTCTCCGATATTCCTCCGGTACTCCATTGGGCACGATCACAGGTGTCTGCAATGTGCCGTACTCCGGCGGATGCTATGCCAATTACAACCCTTCATTCAGTGGGTCGGCCCGCATAAACGGCGCCTATGGAAGCGGACAACCGAGCGGGCCAAACCCGCAGCCATACGTCAACGTCAATGCGTTTCAACCCGCTGCCTCCTTCACTTTTGGCAATACCCCGCGAACGATGGCCTACGGCCTGCGAGCTCCGTGGAACCTGAATGAGGACGTCTCGCTTGGCAAGAATTTCAATCTGCCCTTGCGCTCGGTTCTACGCGTGCAGGCGGACGCTTTCAATGTGTTCAACCGCACGGTGTTCGGCGGCATACCGACGGACGTCAGCAGCGCTAACTTCGGTACCGTCACCACCCAGACCAACGGCCCAAGAAATCTGCAATTCGAAGCCTACATACGGTTTTAAGTGGGCAATCCAGGCAGAGCGATCGCGGTCCATGCACGCGGATTCATGGTGTAAGAAGCGTGCGGATCGAGTGCGACGATCTGGAAGCTGACATTGGCGGCAGCGACAGAAAGGTGTGGATGTGACTCCAGAAAAATACCGATGGTTTACATGGCTGACCCTGCTGCTGGCGATCGCAGGCATGTCCAGGTGTCTGCTTGCTGCAACCCCCGATTCCCGGAAACAACCCTTGCACGGACTTGTCACGATGGGCAACATTGGTGCATTGATGCGTAAGGGTGGGCACGCAGACAATACGTTGCGGGAAGCGAATGCGCATCCCGGTGTGTATCGCGGCGTAGTCCTGTTGTTCAGTTGGAATGAGCTGGAACCTGCTCAGGGCAGGCTGGAGGAGGCCCCAATTCGCGCCGCTCTCGATGCAGTTCGCGCCTATAACCAGAAATACCCGTCGACTCCGGTGCAGGCCAAGCTGCGCATCTTTTCCGGTTGGAACACGCCGGACTGGGTCATCGCAAAAAGCGGAGGTCCGGTCTCACTTTCCAATCGGCGGGGAAGCATTACTGTAGGACGTTTTTGGAGCACTCCCTACCGCAGGTCATGGAGGCGGTTCCAGGCGATGCTGGCGAAGCGTTACGACCGCGATCCGCTGATCGGAGAAGTTGCGGTGAGTTCCTGCGCCACGATTTCTGCCGAGCCGTTTGTTCTGCCAATGAATGCGGAGAACCTGAAAGTTCTTCATGCGGCAGGATTCAACGATCGACGCTTCAAGGGCTGCCTCATGGGTGCGATCAAGGATTACGCCGCATGGCGGACAACACCGATCGACTATACCGTCAATCCCTTCCACGATTCGGATGGGGGAGCCGGTGTCCCGGATGAAAATTTCGTCAATCAGGTGTTGGATACCTTTCGCAAACAATATGGCCGCCGGGCTGTCATAGCGAATCATGGCCTGCAATCGCCGCTTTTCCAGTGGCAGATCGCACTGTATGCCACGATGAAAAAAATCGGTCCACCGATGGAATTTCAAACCATTTCACCGAATGTCGACTGGCCGGCCTCTGTCGCGCTGGGACTGCACTACGGCGCTACAGAAATTGAGATATGGAATACCAGAAAGATTGGCGGAGCCGCTCCCGTTACCTACCGTGAGTTACAGCAATGGTCCAGGGAGATGCAAGCCAGCTCCAACTAGGCGATGCGAAGGCAGCTGGATTTGCGGGCAAGTGTGTCATGCACTGAACAAGGAGAATAAGTTGAAACTGGCAAAGTGTTTTGTCCCGATAGTCATGGCTGTTCCACTGATTTTGTTGGGCGCGGGCGCCCACGCCCAAACAAACACCGGCGATGCAAGCAGTGTGACGATTCGTACAGTGCTGCCCACTACGGCTGACCCGGCGCTGAAAACAAACTTCGATGAGCCAAACCTGGTTTTGCTCCCACGCCATATCCAACATCGGGACCTTGTTGTCTTTCTTCCTGGCACGCACGGAGAGCCAGGGGAACTCAAAACGCTGCTGGAAAGCATCGCCGCACGCGGCATACGGGTCGTGGGTTTAATGTACAACGACGTACCAATGTCGAAGCGTGCCTGCGCGCAAAAAGATAATGCCAACTGCACCGGCGACTTTCGACGTGAACGAGTGGACGGCGGAGTTGCCGATGCTGCCGTGCAGAATACCGTCGAGGAATCGATTCATGACCGGTTGGTGCATCTTCTTTTGTATGAAAACCAGCAGTTCCCTAAGGAAGGTTGGAAAACATTTCTTTCAGGGAACCAGCCGAAATGGCGACGCATTATCATTTCCGGACATTCCCAGGGTGCCGGGATGGCGGCATTTATCGGCAAGCAGCATCGCATGGCCAGGGTTGTTCTATTTTCAGGTGGTCCGGATGGATACGGCTACCTCTCCGGAACTCCGCAGGTTGCGGCATGGGTGCGCGAGCCATCGAGAACTCCCATGAACCGCTGGTGGGCCGAATACCATACCAACGAGCCGGCAGCGAAGCTGCTGCCCAAAGGATTTGCCGCCCTGAAAATTCCCAAGAGCCATCTCTTCGTGTTCGATCTGGATCTACCGCCGGGGATGCACACAAAAGGGCCGATTGCGTACCATATGACCGTCATTCATGACCCCCGTTACCTGCTGCAATGGGAAAAGATGTTTGGCCTGGATCAAGAGAACTAAAAACTTATCTTGAAACAGAATCGGTCTGTCGCCCGCAGATCACGTCTACTGTCAGGCAGAGGAGTACGACGAAGCTGGCTTCGCTTTTCCAAAGACTGACCGCAGTTTGCGAAAGCAGTTATGTCGGGAGTCGGTTGCTCAAACTTGAGATCGTCTGGCAATGCTATCCCCTGGGCAGTAGATCGCTCTCCGCCATTCTTTCAACGTCGTCCTCCGATATCGATGGATTGCGCCAATATCTTGGCAGTCTTGTAGCAGAACGAACCGGAATAACTGACACAAAGAAGTTAATTGCAAAGAGAAGGAATTTTATGTGTGAGGCGTCGCAGCATCAGGCGAACAATCAGGAATTTAAAGCCAAGTGCCGCGAATACATACCTGACAATTGCAAGCTCCACAAATCCGGCACTGTGGAATGAACCTGCCAGGAAAGCTCTACGAAGCGCCGGTGGTGCATCGAACCAAGTGGTGTCCGTAAGTGCTTGAAAATATGGTAGGCACGAGGAGACTCGAACTCCTGACCTCTAGGCGGTCAGTTCGTCGGAATGCAGCGGCAGTTCTGTGAAGCCGATATGCACTTCCGAAGAGAGCAAGTGGCGCACCTGTTGTGATCCGAACTGGCTGGCGATCTCAAAATGGGTATTGGGCAGATTCGCCTTCAGGAGATTTAACGCCCGCACACCCAGGGCGGATACAAAGGTCGGAGACAGCGCAATGCTGAGATGCAGTTCCGAAAGCTGGCCGATAGCGCGTGCCTTGATAACGCCTCTGTCCAGGTAGGAGATGCCGCGCTTCAAGGCCTGGACAAAAACAGCGACGCATCTGGTCAATCTCACCCCGCCGTGCAAACGCTCGAAAAGTTGTACGCCCATGATGACCTCGAC
>JADEYI010001214.1_pt1 | contig 21430 bp, 16 predicted proteins | sample 8542331 | NCBI WGS metagenome assembly JADEYI01 (sample SAMN16510988, study PRJNA670497) | mine drainage metagenome | isolation source: biofilm near Copperflume 1 | place: Germany: Marsberg coppermine Kilianstollen | collected 2018-02
AAACACGACCGCGACGGTCTACGTGCCCACCAGTTCTCCCGATTCGATAAAGGAAAGCGGCAAGCCGGCGAAGGGGTCAGATGACCTGCGCTACGTTCGCACAATGCCGGGAGCAGTCGTATATGAGCTTGGTTCAGGCGATTACGTTTTTAGCTCGACACTTTGACATGCGCAGATCGCGCAGCGACGGCCGCAACAGTTTCTTCAGAAGCACGGCTGGCATCTTTAGCTGAGTGTATCGACTATAGAAAGAAGATATGAAAAGACGCGATTTTCTCAAAGCAGCTAGTGCAACGGCCGCGCTTCAATTCGCGAATGGGACGCTCCATGCCGAGCAGGTTCTCCCCGACGCCATTCAACCCGCCGTAAAGACTGTTTACGTGGTGGCGAAGTGTCATCTGGATCTAGGCTTCACGGATTTTGAAGATAACGTGATCCATACATATTTCAAGACATTTATTCCCCAGGCCATCGACACCGCGAGGGAGTTGCAGCAAGTGAATGGCGAGGAGCGATACGTCTGGACCCTCGCCGCCTGGATGGTCTACCAGTATCTCGAACAGGCCTCGCCGAGTGATCGAAAGAATGCGGAGCAGGCAATCGCCGCCGGTCAGCTCGCCTGGCATGCGATGCCCTTTACCTGGCAATCCGAGATGCTCGACCGCTCTTTACTCGAATCGTCGTTCGGAATATCGAAGGCGCTGGACAAGCGGTTCGGTGTAACCACCATCGCTGGAAAATTGACAGACGTTCCCGGCCACACTCGCGGAATAATCGCGCCCACGGTGGCCGCGGGCGTTCACTTTCTGGATGTCGGGTCGAACCTGCACCCACCGGATGTGCCTGCATTTCCGCACCTCTTCAACTGGCGCGATCCGAGCGGCGTACAGATCGCCGTCCTCTATCACCACGGATACGGAGGCACTGTGGCCATCCCCGGCACCGATACCGCGGTAGCCATCAATGTGCGCGATGACAACTCTGGCCCGCACCTTGTCAGCGAGATCAAAACGTATTATGCAGACCTGCATCGTCAGTTTCCGAATGCAACTATTATTGCTACAAACTTGAATACCGTTGCGAAAGCGATACTGCCGGTTAGCTCGCATTTCCCTGTGGTGACGCAGGAAATCGGCGACGTCTGGATATATGGAGCAGGGTCCAATCCGGAGAGAGTCGCCCGTTACCGCGAACTATGCCGCCTGCGCCTAGAGTGGTTGGGCCGAGGCGCATTCCAGTCTGGAGACGCCGTTGATTTCGCCTTCATGCGGAGATTGATCCTGGTTACTGAACACAACTGGGGGCTTGATACCGGAGGGTTACCTCTTCCAGGCATGTTGCTGAATCGTCATGGCGTCTATTCGCCTGACGAATTGGCGCAGGCCCGCGCTTCTGACGCTGTTTTCCAGAAGTACGACGCTTGCTGGGCGGAGAAGAACGCGGATGTCGATCGTGCGGTCCGTACATTGCCGGAGACTTTGCGCGCAGAGGCGCAGAAACGTCTCGATGCCCTGAGGCCGATTCCCCCGAAGATTCGCGCCCACAACGGCAAGACAGACCTGGAGACGGAACACTTCACGCTGTCGCTCGATCCGAAGAACGGTGCCATTACTCGTCTGCTTGACCGCCGGAACCACCGGGAGTGGGCTTCCGCCGCACACCCGCTCGCGCTGTTCCGCTATGAGACCTTTGACAGCCGGCAATGCGACCGCTACGTGCGTCAGTTCGCAACGCTGCCTGCGGATATGAAGCTGCCGCCCGATTTTCACGACAAATTCCTGAGCATCATGAACAATATCTGGGGCAAGCCTGGCCTCGATCAATATGCGGTCGAAGCGCGCATGTGGGAGCCGGAGCTAAAGACCGTCTCTCTTGAAGAAACACCGGAGGATCACCGGTTCATCGCAGAGCTGCACATTCCAGACGCAGGTCCGGCCGAAGCGAAGTTCGTTGCATGGCCGCGTAGAATAACGACAGAAATCGTGATGCCTAAATCTAGGCCAGAAGTTCAGATCACTCTGTGGTGCACAGACAAACGGGCGAACCGTCTGCCGGAGGCGATGTGGTTTTCCTTCTCTCCCGACGCCCCGTCACAGACCGGATGGCAGCTCGAAAAGCTGAACCAGCCGGTTTCGCCTAACGACGTCATTTCCTACGGTGGACGCCACATGCACGCCGTTACCCGCTACGTGCGCTATAGCGATGCTCACGGCGTTTTCCAGATGGAGACGCTCGACGCTCCGCTGATTGCGCCCGGTCAACGGCTCTTGACCGACTTCAACAATCGCCCGCCAAACATGCTCGAAGGCTTCCACGTCAATCTCTACAACAATCTATGGAACACTGCGTTTCCCCAGTGGTACGGGGCTGATATGCGGTTTCGCTTTGTGCTTTCCTTTCCTCAAAAGGAGAAGCCCTTCGATGAGATTTAAAAAATAAAACGCGACCGGAAATATTCCAAGATCGAAAGTCGCTGATGAGTTTGATGAGCTGATGAGTTTGATGAGCTGACCGAGACGCTGCTTGTCCAGGCCGGTACGGCCTTAATGACTTCTAGCAGTACGATCCAGCGCCTGTGGTTCCTTGTCACGCCGCGTTCAGGGCCAACTTTCACGGCGATAGTGTGAGGTGGAAACCGGCTCAGAATTACCTGTCCTGCGTGTGTTTACGATCTCGATCCACCACGCGCCGAGTCCTCTTCCGGGTACACAATCCGCATGCGCTACACGGGCCGTCAAGCCATGTAGCAGAGATTTTGAGTAATGCCCTGGGTGGAAAAATAGATACTGCATCCTCGCATGAGGCCGATCAATTGGCCGCTAGCAGCGTCATCTCTACAATATTCAAGTGAGTGAAAATCTATGTCCGGCCAATGCAGGAGAGGCCATCCTCGACTGCTTGGCCAGCTCTTTCTCGTCCATTACCGGCGGTGAAAGGCGTTTCCAAATCATATAAATCTCCGTTCCGTAACGGCAGAATATCCGATGATTGCATCATTTTTAGATAGGGAATCATTGTGAGGGTACGGCTGCAAGATCTCCTGATTGGCGTAATTCTGCACGATTTCAAGTTGCGCGGTTGACCTGCTCCCGAAAAACAGCACACTTCTGACTACGAAATAGTCAGCCCACAGAAAAAGTTCCGGGAATTGTCATCCCGGCCGATGCCCAGCGAAGTGCGGCGATCTGCTGTTTATCTCGCCGGATGCGGAACGGCCGCTTCGAGGAAATAAAATGTTCCCGATGGCGATGCCTCCACGCCGCTCAGCCTGCGGTTATAGACCACCACGGAATCCAGAAACCATAGCGGCAGACTCGGCAGTTCATCTGCAAGAATCTGCTGCACGCGCGCGTATGCGGCCTTGCGCTCCGCCTGGCTGGAGTCCGTCGCCGCCGTCTCCAGCAGGCGATCAAGCTCCGCATTTTTATAGTCGCCGCGATTCGCGCCTCGCGGCGGTGCGCTGGCCGAGGCAAAAGCATAGCGGAAAATGTCCGGGTCTTCATTGCCGCCAATCCAGCGAAGTCCGTAAATTGCAAACGCGCCGTGCGTGATGTCGGAATAAAAAGTCGCAAATTCAAAGCTGCGAATGTCTAGCGCTATCCCCACTGCCCGCAGTTGCTGCTGCATCGCCATCGCCAGTAGTCGCGTCCCTTCATCGTTTGACGTCTTCATCTCCAGATGAAATCGAGCGCCATCGCGCCCCGGCTTGTATCCGGCGGCATCGAGCAGACTGCGCGCTCGCGCTGGATCGTAGTTGTACTGCGTCACACTGCCGTTGTATGCCCAGTGACCGGGCGGCAGCAGGCTGTCCGCCGGCCGCGCCTGCCCGCGCAGCAAAGTGTCGATGATCAGCGGACGGTTCATCGCGTATGCGATTGCCCGTCGCACGCGAACGTCCCGCAGATACGGGTCGCGCAGATTAAATGTGAGATACTGCACCACCGTTCCCGGCACGGACGCGATCGCCAGTTGCTTGTCTTCGCGCAACGACCACGTCGTGTCCGGCGTCAGTGCATTTTGCGCTACGTCCGCCGACCCCTTGCGCAGCTCTAACGCGCGCGTCGTGCCATCCGGAACCACATCGAACTGGAGACGCTGGATCGCCGGCGCGCCCTGCCAGCTTCGTGGATTGCGTTCCAGCACAACGTCCTTGTCTACTTCCTGGCTGACGAAGCGAAATGGTCCTGTGCCGATCGGGTGGCGTTGCAGGTCGCCGCCGCTGCCATACGGAACAATGCCAAGCGCGCCGTCGGAAAGGTTCCACAACAGTGAAGCGTCCGGCTGCCGCATATGAATCACGACGGTCAACGGGTCCGGCGCCTCCACGCTGGCCACATTGCGATACGCCTGATATTTTGCCGTCAGCAGAGTGTGGTTCATCATCGAGTTGAGCGTCCATTGGACATCGCGCGACGTAAAAGGCCGTCCATCCTGAAACAGTACGCCGCTCCGCAAATGGAAAATATACGTCAGCGGGTTTGGCGTTTCAAAGGATGCGGCCAGGTCCGGCTCAAGATTGAACCGGCTGTCTTTTTTCAGCAGGGAATCGAAGATCAATTCATCGATATGTTCCGACTGAGCGTCCGTGCCGATGCGCGGATCCAGGTTCGTCGGACTGCTTTCGATCAGTACGCGGACCATGTTCGCATCGGCTGGCTTGCTCCTGCATCCCGTGGAAACGCCAAGCGCAAATATCGCAGCGCTCAGCCACGCCAAAGAAATGGGCCATTGATAAATGCCGGCCCTACGCATACGTTATTTTTCCCAGAATTGCCGGTCGTTGCGCGCCGGTCGCGCGGGGTAAACTTCCCGGCAGCCGGTGCCAGGTCTGCCAGGCAAGCAGCGCAAAGGCGATTGCCTCTTTTGCAACCGTGGGCATGCCGAAGGCGTCGCTCGTCAGGACTGTAATGCTTTTGAACCGGGCCAGTTCGCCTTCCAGCATATTCATCAGCGTCAAATTACTCGCGCCCCCCCCGGCGACAACGTAATCCGTCGGCGCTTGTCGCAGCGCCGGCTGCACAAATCGCTCCCACGCAATCCCAACGCTGCGGGCAGTCAGTGCGGTCGCGGTAGTGATTGCATCTTCGTCGCGCCGGCTGAACTTGCGGCATCGTGCCAGAAATCCCTCCGTGAACTCGCGTCCGAACTCCTCGCGTCCGGCGGACTTCGGCGGGGCCATCTGAAAAAATCGGTGCGCAATAAATTCCCTGACCACAGCGTCCAGGATCTGCCCACGGGCAGCCGTGGCCCCGCGCGCGTCATAAGGCTTGTTGAAACATTGCATCATGATCGAATCGATCACCATATTGGCCGGCCCGGTGTCGAATGCGAAAACATCCTCCGGCTTTGCGCTTGCCGGAATTACCGTAAGGTTTCCGATGCCGCCAAGGTTTTGTAAAACACGGTTGCGCTTCGCATGGCGGAACGCGACATAGTCAAGCAGAGAAACCAGAGGCGCGCCCTGACCGCCCGCCGCCATGTCCGCGGGCCGAAAATCGCAAACGACGGGCACACTCAGATGCGCGGCAATCACCGAGGCCTCGCCCATTTGCCAGGTGCACGCCACTTTGCCGCCCAGTACGCGCCGTGCCACTCCCTGGTGGTAAATCGTCTGCCCGTGGCATCCAATAAGATCGAGTTTCATCGGATATTTTTGCAATGCTGTCTCGACCGCCTGTGCATAGAGCTGGCCCAGTCGCCAGTGAAGCTGCGAAAGCTCCGCAACCTGTTCGCACTTTCCGTTCATGGCTTGCAGCACCCGTTTGCGAACAGCCGCTGAATAGGGCGCCGCCACATGCCCCAGTAGACGAAGATGAGGCGTGCCCTTGGCGTTTTTGTCCGGCGTGATTCGCACCAGCGCCACATCAATCCCGTCCGCGGAGGTGCCGCTCATGATTCCCGCCACTGTCATCGCACGCGGCTGAATGAGAGAAACGGTTCGTCCGCCGGATGCTTTCATCTCCCGCTCCTTCTTTCTACGAGCGCGATTCTTTTTCGCAGTCGCTGCTGCGCGTCCTGTAACTTTTTCAATCCCGCCCGGGTCAGCGCTCGTGCAGGCGGGCTGGTCTTCAGCAGCCTCCGCTTCGCATTGGCGACCCGCACGGACGCTTTCTGCACACAGCCGGCGAAGGCCCTCGATCTTTCCGCCTCCCGCAACAGCGCCTCATGCGTGGCCAGAACCCTATCGGCACGGTGACAGATTTCGATCAGATCGCTCCCCGCCGCAATCGCCGCAATCGCCGCCTCTTCTAGAGGCGCGTAATTCAGAACGCCACCCATCTCCATATCGTCGGAAATTACCAGCCCGCGATAACCAAGTTTGTCGCGCAGCACGGTCTTAATCCAGAAGCGAGACAGCGATGCCGGAAGCGGCGGATCCTCAATCTCCGGATACGCGGCATGGTTCACCATCACCAGCGGCAGCTTGGAAAGAAGCGTGCGATATGGTTGCAGGTCCTGTTGCCATATCTGTTCCCAGCGGCGCGCAATGCGCGGAGTGGCGTGGTGCGAGTCCAATGCTCCTCCACCCAGACCGGGAAAATGTTTGCCGCAGCCAAGCACCCCGTGCTGTGCCAGCCCTGCGAGAAATTCCTTTGCATATGCCGCCACACGCGCCGGATCGTCGGAGACGACGCGTGTCCCCATCACCGGAAGCGCAGGCGACAGCGCCAGATCGAGCACCGGAGCAAGGTCCACATTGAATCCCAGCGAATGCAGCGCGCGGCCAATCAACGTTCCATGTTCACGAAATAAAGACGGCTTGGCGGTCGCGGCAATTTCCGCGGCGGAAGGGGTCGGCCCGACCAGGTCGCGCAGCCGGTCCACGGTCCCGCCCTCAACATCGACGCAGCGGAAGAATGGCTCTTCCAGGCTCGCGGCTGCCTCTTTGAATAAAGAATAAATTTGTTCGGGCGACTCAATATTGCGGCGGAACAGAATCACCCCGCTCGCTTGCACGCTTCGCAGCCACGCCGTTTCCATCGCAGTGAGGCTGCTGGCTTCGACGCCGGCGATCAGCAGCGAGCCCACCTGGTGCCGTAGCTGCGTGGAGTTCTTCATGCACCGGAACCTGTGGCGAGCGCCCCTTCACGAACTTCCTGCTGTAACTCCTGTAGCAGATTCAGCGCCTGCAACGGCGTCAGGGAATTCAGGTCGAGCGCCTGGATCTGATCGACAACCCGCTGTGAAAGCGGCGTGAACAACGTCATCTGCACTCTGGCCTCCTCCGGGCTGCGGCTGAATTCGATCTCGCGTTTCTCCGTGCGCTCATGCTGGCGCAGGATTTCGCGGGCGCGCACGATCACCTCGCGCGGCAGCCCCGCCAGCCGCGCCACTTCGATGCCGTAGCTCTTGCTGGCCGCGCCTTCTTCCACGGTATGCAGAAACACGATCCCTGTAGGATTTTCCTGCACTGAGACACGCAGGTTCTTCAATCGCGGAAGATGCACCGAGAGCATGGTCAGCTCATGATAATGCGTCGCAAACAAGGCCCGCGCGCCCAGGGTTTCATGCAGATGTTCCACCGTCGCCCAGGCCAGCGACATGCCGTCGAAGGTGGCCGTGCCCCGGCCCATCTCATCCAGCAGCAGCAGCGATTGCCGCGTGGCCGTGTTCAAAATGGTCGCCGTCTCCGTCATCTCCACCATAAAGGTGGAGCGGCCCTCAGCCACGTTGTCGCTCGCGCCGATGCGCGTGTAGATGCGATCGACGATACCGAGCCGCATCCGCTGCGCCGGAACGAAGCTGCCCATCTGCGCCAGGATGACCAGCAGCGCCGCCTGCCGCAGATACGTCGATTTCCCGCCCATGTTCGGCCCGGTCAGCAACAGCAGGCTCGGCCCTTCCGTGTCGAGATAAATGCTGTTCGGGACGAAGCGGCCCTCCAGGGCCTGCTGCATGTGCCATTCGATGACGGCATGGCGCCCCGCGAGCGCCTCGAAAATTCCGGAGCCGTCGATCTCCGGCTGCACATAATTGCGCGCCGCCGCCAGATGTGCGAAACACCCGAGCAGGTCGATCTCCGCAACCGCCTCCGCCGTGGAACGGATTCGTCCGCTCGCTGCAAGCAGTGTCCGTCGCAGCTCCGCAAAGATGCGCCTCTCGATCTCTAGGCAGCGCTCCTCTGCACCCAGCACGCTGCGCTCGTACTCTTTTAGCTCTGGAGTGGTGAAGCGCTCCGCATTCACCAGCGTCTGCTTGCGCTCGTAGTCTGCGGGAACATTTTGCAGGTTCGCTTTCGTGACCTCAATGTAATAACCGAACACGGAGTTGTAGCGCACCTTGAGCGACGCAATGCCGGTGCGCTGGCGCTCCCGTTCTTCAATCGCGGCGATGGACTGTTTGCCGCTCACGCCCAGCGAGCGCAACTCATCCAGCTCGGCATCGATCCCATCCGCGATCGCCCCACCGTCTTCCAGATGCACCGGCGGCTCTTCGGCAAGCGTGGTGCGGATCGTCGATTCCAGGTCGGCCAGGCAATCGAGCGAGCCATGCAGCCGCTTCCACACCGGGCAGTTTAGATGGATCAGCTCCTTAGCCACTACGGGCAGACGCGCGGCGGAAGCAGCCATCGCCAGCAGGTCGCGCGGTCCGGCGCTGTCGAGCGAGATGCGACTCAATAGTCGCTCCAGATCGAGAATGCCCGTAACGCTCTCGCGCAGTTGCTCGCGCACACGCAGGTCTGCGTGCAGCTCGGCGACCCCCGCGAGACGTTCGTGGATGGTGGAGATGTCGAACAGTGGCCGCAAAATTGTCGCCCGCAGCTTGCGTTTCCCCATCGGCGTCAGGCAATGGTCCAGCGCATGGTACAGCGTGGTGTTGCGCCTCGCGTCCGGCATCAACGGTTCGACCAGCTCCAGGTTCCGCACCGTCACCGCATCCAGTTGCAGGCATCCGCTGTGCTCGTAATAGCGCACCCGGTCGATGTGTTCCAGCTGGCCCGGCTGCGTCGCTCGCAGGTAATGCAGAATGCTGCCCGCGGCAATTGCCGCTGTGTCGTGGCCTTCCAGGCCAAAGCCGGCCAGTTCGCGTGTGCCCAGGTGGTTCTGTAAAAGCGGAATCGCGTAGTCCGCGGTCAGCACCCAGCTTTCAAGGTTCGTAATCGTGCGGGAGCGAACGGCGTCTTCAAATTGCGCCGGCAATGTGCCCGCTGTGCCCGTATCATCCGTCAGCAGAATTTCCGCCGGATTTAAGCGCGCCAGCTCGTCACAGCATTGCAGCATCGCATCCCGCGCGTCGGTCCCCCGAAATTCCGTCGCCCGAAAATCTCCCGTCGAATTGTCGAGCAGGGCCAGCCCCACCCGCTTGCCGTCGCTGGAGCGGCAAAGCGCCGCCAGAAAATTGTTCTGCTCGCTGTTCAGTGTTGGATCGATGGCCGTGCCCGGTGTCAGCACCCGCGTCACTTCTCTGCGGACAATTGTTTTCGTCAGCTTCGCGTCTTCCAGCTGTTCGCAGATTGCGATGCGATGGCCCAGCCGCAGCAGGCGCGTGATGTACTGCTGCGCGGCATGGTGGGGTACGCCGCACATCGGGATGGCGCGCTCTTTGTCGCGCGAAGTCAGGGTGATCTGTAGCTCCCGCGCCGCTGTTTTTGCGTCCTCGTAGAACAGCTCGTAGAAGTCTCCCAGTCGAAAAAAAAGCAGCGCGTCCGGATGCTTCTGCTTGGCGGCCATATATTGCCGCATCAACGGTGTTTGGGCCATTTCGGCGGTTGCGCTGGAACTGGGGCTGGACACGGATAGCGTCAGCATATCGTGAGAACGGAATGTTGTGCACGGACTGCGCCGTCTCAGGGCTGCCGGAAAATGGAATCCGCTGCCGCTATATACTTATCTATTGGTGTGGGCGCGGCAGAGCGCTCTTTTCTTTTAAGGACGGATATGTACCTAGTCTGGCTGCGAGTTGCGCTGGCGCTGTACGGCGCATCCAGCATCGCGGTCATCCCCGACGTTTTCAGCGGTCGGCATCGCTGGCGCAGGCTGGTGCTTCCGGCCTGTGTGTCTGCCGTTTTTTTTCACTTTGTGGCGCTGGCGGAAATGCTCGACATCGCCCGTCATTGGGTTCCAGCCAGCCTGCATGAAGTGGAAACCTCCCTGGCCCTGCTGCTGGCCGTGGCCTTTTTGATTATCTACTGGCGCTATCGGGTAATTTCTCTCGGCCTGTTTGTGCTGCCGCTGGTTTTTTTGCTCCTGCTCATGCCCGCGGCCGGCGCGGACCACGTTCCGCTGTCGGCGCTGTGGATGCGCAGCGGATGGATCTTTCTCCACATCACCCTGTTGCTCGCTGCCTACGCGGCGTTGATCTTCAGCCTGCTTTCCAGCCTGCTCTACCTTATTCAGGAGCGGCGTCTTAAAAACAAGAAAGTGGGCGGCATCTTCAGCCATCTGCCGCCGCTCGATACCATCGACCAGATATCCTTCAAGACGCTGGTCATCGGTTTTCCCTGCATGACCGCGGGCCTGCTGGCGGGCTCCCTGATCGCGCAGGAAAGCGTCGGCGCGGCCTACTTTCTCGATCCCAAAGTTCTGCTCTCCATCGGCATGTGGCTGCTGTACCTTTTCATGCTCTATGTGCGGAGTCATTCCGGTCTGCGCGGCAAACGGGCCGTCTATCTTTCTTCGCTGGTGTTTCTGGTTGCCCTTACCGTGTGGGCCGCGAACCAGTTCAGCTCCGTGCATCGGTTCGCCGCGCCATGAACTTCGTGCTCATCGGCGTTAACCACAAATCCGCGCCGCTACAGGTGCGGGAGCGTCTTGCTATCTCTCCCTCGCGTCTCGAACAGGCCACGCAGTCGTTATTGGGCGTGCCCTGCGTGCGGGAGGGGATGATCCTGTCCACCTGCAACCGCGTCGAGTTCCTTACCTATCAGGAGCCCGCCCAGGCCGATCTGCTGCAATTCATCCAGAATTATTTTGCCGTCGAGGCCGGCGCGCTCGGCCCTTATCTATATGAATATCGCGCGGCGGAGGCCGTCCGGCATGTGTTTCGCGTCGCCTCCAGCCTGGATTCTCTCGTGGTCGGCGAGCCGCAGATTCTCGGCCAGGTGAAGGAGTCCTACTCGGTGGCGCGTTCCGCCGGCGCCGTCAACGGCAACCTGGATCAACTCATGCAGCGCGCATTTACCGTCGCGCGCAAAGTCCGGAACCAGACCAGCATCGGCATCTCCTCGGTTTCGATCGCTTCGGTCGCGGTCGATCTTGCCCGCCAGATTTTTGGCTCCCTCCAGGGAAAAACTGTGCTCTTGATGGGCGCCGGCAAAATGGGCGAGCTGGCGGCCCGCAGTCTCCTGCATCAGGGGGCCAGCCAGATCTATCTGTGTAATCGGACCGACCATCGAGCGGTAGCGCTGGCGGAAAAATTTTCGATCGCGCACGGAATCGGCAGCTACAGCGGCGCTCGGGCCATCGCTTACCACTCGCTGCACAGCTTTGCCTCGCAGGCGGACATCGTCGTCACCTGCACGGGTGCCGGGGAGCCTATCTTTCGCCGCGAACATGCCCAGGCCTACGCGCATCGCCGCAAACAGCGCCCCATGTTTTTCATCGACATTGCCGTGCCGCGCGATGTTGACCCGGAGGTCAATCGCGTCGAGGGAATTTTTGTTTACAACATCGATGACCTGCAGGCGGTCGCGGCTTCGAACCTGTCGCACCGCGCCAAAGAGGCCGAGGACGCCGAGGCCATCGTCCGCCAGGAGGTTGACCGCTACGCGCAACGGATGCAGTCCCTCGATGGCGTTCCTTCCATCGTTGCGTTGCAGCAAAATCTGGAAGAGGTTCGCCAGCAGGAGTTTCGCCGCATGGCCCCGCGCCTTGCAAATCTTTCCAGCGAACAGTTGCAGGCGGTCGAACAGATCACCCGCGCGCTGGTGAACAAGCTGCAACATGCGCCCATTCAGGCAATCAAGCGGGCAGCGCGGGAAGGGGACCGGGAGACGCTGGCGGTCCTGCAAACCGTCTTCGATCTTGAAGTCAGACCGGCGCAGGACGGCAGCGCATCGAACTCCGGCCCGGCGTGCAATCTCGACGAGGATGAAGCGCCGTGATCCGTATCGGCAGTCGAGGCTCCGCGCTCGCCCTCTGGCAGGCCGAGCACATCGCCGCCGCGCTGCGTGGGCGCGGCTCCCAGGTCGCCATTCAGGTTCTGGTCACCACCGGCGACCGGATGCAGCAGGCCCCCTTCATGCAGGTCGGCGCCAAAGGGATGTTTACCCGGGAAATTGAAGAGGCGCTGGCGGAAGGAAGCATCGATCTCGCCGTGCACAGCCTGAAAGATCTGCCCACCGAGTTGCCGCCGGGATTTGTCCTCGCAGCAATTCCGCACAGGGCCGACGCCCGCGACGCGTTCGTCTCGACGCAATACGCCAGTCACGTGGAACTGCCCGCGAATGCTGTCGTGGGCACCAGCAGCCTGCGTCGCCAGGCTATGCTGCGCGCTCTGCGGCCGGATGTTGAAGTCCGCGAGCTGCGCGGCAATGTCGACACACGTCTCAGAAAATTACAGGATGGCCGATACGATGCCATCGTCCTCGCCGCCGCCGGCCTCGATCGGCTCCAGCGAACGGAATGGGTCAGGTCACGATTCTCAGCGGAAGAAATGTGTCCCGCCGCCGGCCAGGGCGCGCTCGCCATTGAGTGCCGAATCGGCGACACCGCCACGCTCGCCGTCGTGGCCGGGCTCGATGACGCTGCGACGCGCTTTGCTGTCACCGTCGAGCGCGCGGCGCTGGCGACGCTCGAAGGCGGCTGCCATGTTCCGGTCGGCGTACACTGCGCGCCCGCGGCCTCCGGCTGGCGGGTGACGGCCGTGGTGGCGCACCCCGGCGGCGCAAAAATTCTTCGTGAGCGAATGGATCTGAATGGATCGGACGATGGCCCTGAGACCGCGCAGAGAGCGGGTCGCGCCATCGCCCTCCGCCTGCTCGATCGGGGAGCGGGAGAGATGCTGGCCGCTGCTGGACCTGTGCCGGAATCAACCGCCGGAAACACCTTCGAATGAAACCCCTGGCTGGAAAACGAATCCTGATCACGCGCGCGCTGCCTCAGGCGCACGCCCTGGCTTCGGCGTTGGAAGAAAAAGGCGCGGAAGTCATTGCGATTCCAGCCATCGAAATTGTGCCCCCCGACTCCTACGATGCGCTCGATGCCGCGTTGCGAAACGCGCGAAAATACCAGTGGCTCATTCTGACCAGCGTGAACGGAGTTCAGGTGCTGGCCCAGCGCATGGAAAAACTCGCGCGGACAAGTTTTGCCACGCCTCGGGAAAAACTTCCCGGTGCTGAATCACTCAAAATCGCGGCGATGGGGCCGGCCACGGCGCGCGCCCTGGAGGCCCTTGGCCTCGCCGTCGATGTGGTTCCGGAAAAATATGTGGCGGAGTCGCTGGTGGATGTCCTGCGCGACCAGGTCTTTGGACAAAACGTTTTACTGGTGCGAGCCAGCGTGGCCCGCGATGTGGTCCCGGTGGAACTGGAAAGGGCCGGCGCAACCGTGGATGTCGTGGACGCCTACCGGACCGTGGTTCCGGCGGCGTCCTGCGATCTGCTCCGCCATGTCTTCGCGCAGCCCGCGCATCTGCCGCATGCTGTCACCTTCACCAGCTCATCAACCGTGACGAATTTTTTTCGCCTGCTTCACGACGCTGGCGTTTCCGCCTGGCCGCCCAGTCTGGCCGCGGCCTCCATCGGCCCGATCACCAGCCGCACTTTGCTGGATCATGGAATCGAGCCGATCGTCGAGGCCGGCGAATACACCATCCCCGGACTGGTCGCCGCACTCTGCCGCTGGGCAGAGCTGGAAAAAAGACACTCGAACTAAAAGCTTTTTCGCCTGCCGTAGGCAGCGTGGAACTATGCCTCCATGCCATTCGGTTTCCTTCCCGGCAAATACCGGCTTCGTTCTAATGCGTGCTCCACGTCTTGTCTTTCGAATTGCAGACATCTTCCAGAAAACAGTCCGCGCAGCGCGGCTTGCGTGCGATGCAGATTTCACGCCCGAAGTGAATCATGCGGTGAGAGAAATCGATCCAGCCTTTCTGCGGAATGATCTTCATCATGTCCTGCTCGATCTTTTCCGGCGTGGAGGCCTTTGTCAGCTCCAGCCGCTGCGTAATGCGCATGACATGCGTATCGACGACGACACCCACCCCGACCTTGAACCACGAGCCAAGCACGACATTCGCCGTCTTGCGCGCGACCCCGGGGATAGTCAACAGCTCTTCGATGGTCTGCGGTACTTTGCCCCCGAACTCCGACACCACTCTCTGCGCCGCGCCCAGTATGTTCTTCGCCTTGTTGCGAAAAAATCCTGTCGTGCGGATGATCTCCTCCACCTCCGCCTGCGACGCCTTGGTCATGGCCTGCGCAGTGGGGAAGCGGCGAAACAGCGCCGGCGTCACCATGTTGACCCGCACATCGGTGCACTGCGCGGAAAGGATGGTGGCCACCATCAGCTCCCATGCGCTGCTGTGATGCAGCGCGCAGACCGCGTTCGGATAATGTTTTGCCAGCCTGTCCAATATCGTTCGCACGCGCTTGGGATCGGTGGGCGCCTGTTTCGGTCCGCGTGCAATTTTCGCTGCGGCCTTTTTCCTGTTGTCTTTCGCCGCGGGCTTTCTCCCGCTTTCGGCTGACGATTTTGTTTTTGTGGCGCTGGCTGGCTTCATTCTTCTTCCTGTGTCTGCCCAGTACGTTTTGCCGAAGTCATTTCTTTCGGCAGCAGCCCTCATGCTAGCAAAATCGGGGCCGGTCGATTCCCGCGGCAACATCCGCCGCCGCCGGATATACTTCTCGCATCTCACTACCAATTCACTCCTGTTCAGATCGAATCGAATGACAGAAAAAATCCTCAGCCTTCTTCTCCCCTGGATCACTGGCGTCATCTCGCACATCGGCTATCCCGGCGTCGCCTTGCTCATGGCCATCGAGTCGGCCTGCATTCCGCTCCCGTCGGAGATCATCATGCCGTTCGCTGGATACCTGGTCTACACCGGCCGCTTCAATCTTTTCTGGGTGGCGACGGCGGGCGCCATCGGCTGCAACCTCGGCTCCGCGGTCGCATATTGGATCGGCGCCTACGGAGGCCGCCCGCTGGTCGAACGCTTCGGCTCCTGCGTTTTGCTCAGCCGGCGCGACCTCGACCGCACCATCGCTTTTTTCGATCGATACGGCTCGATCACGGTTCTGTTGGGCCGCCTGCTTCCCGTAGTGCGCACCTTCATTGCCCTTCCGGCGGGCATCGCGCGTATGCCGCAGCGCCGTTTCCACATCTATACGTTTCTGGGGTCGTGGCCGTGGTGTCTGGCGCTGGCCTATGCGGGAGAAAAACTGGGCAATGCCTGGGACACCGATCCCCGGCTCAAGAGCATCCTGCATCGCGCCGATGCCGCTGTGCTGCTGCTGCTGGGCATGGCCTTTTTGTGGTTTGTGTGGACCCACTGGAAGCAGCGAATCCGCGAGACGGCATGAGCCTCTTATCCGCCCGCCAGCAGAATCGGCATGGTCGGCGTCGCCGCTCCGCCCGCATTTTCCATGGTCACGCCGAATGCCTTTGCTTCAATGCCCTTCGGCAGGCTGGGCAGCAGAACGCTGGCCATGCCGCGCGCATCCGGCTGAAATGTTCCCGCCGGAACCGGCGCCGTCCCATTCGCCGGGATCACCCATAGCTCATACGTTTTGTTCTGCGGCAGTGGTGCAAGGTTGCTGGCCGTAAACACCAGCGCTCCTCGATTCGCCATGTAGACGGCGTGGCCGGTCGGCACCGGAGTCGAATGCGCGGCCACCAGAGTGACACGCTGTGCCTGCGGAGAGCTCAGCACATCCATCACCTGCTGCGCGCGCGCGGCGGAACTGTTCGACTGCGCAATTTCAGCCGTCTCCGTGCGCAATTGCCGGCGCATTCCCTGGTTGGTTTCGTGTAGCTGCACCGCGTAGAACAGGCAGGCCGCCGCCGCGATCCATCCCCCCCAGATCAATCCCGGGCTGCTGCGGCGAGCCGTTATCGGCGTTACGTTCGACGGCGCCGTGCCTGCCGGGGCATTCGGAGCGGCCTTTGCCAGGTCAAGCCCCGCCGCCCGGAACAAGCGCTCTTTCGCGCCAGCCGGTGCGGCAATCTGCGGCGCCGCCATTGCCACCAGCGCCATGTCCATCTGCATCTCCGCGGCGCGGGAGCGGCACTCGGCGCATTCTTGCAAATGCAGCCGCACCCGGTCCTCTGTCCCCTCCGCTGGTGTCGCCGCGTCGGGCGTGCCCATGCAGTACAGGATCAGCTCATCCAGTTCGGGATGTGGATCGTGTGTCATGCGGAAACTTCCAATGCCTTTCGTAGGGTAATCAACGCGGAGCGAATGCGCGTTTTAATCGTGCCCAGGGGCTGTCCCGTCTGCTCGGCGATCTCCGTATGCGTGTGTCCCTCGAAGAAAGCCATTTCCATTGCCTGCCGCTGCTCCCCGGGCATCGTTGCAAGCACCGTGCGCACCTTTTCGAGCATCATTTCACGTTCTGCGTCCGCTCCGATGTCAACCTTGTTCGACAGGTGCAGATCGTCGATGTTTTCCATCTGCCTGCCCCCGCGAATCCGGTCGATGCAGCGGTTCCGCGTTACCACCGCCAGCCACCCGCACAAACTGCCCTTGTGTCCCGCGAACGAGTTCGGCTGCTGCCACAGCTTCAAAAACACTTCCTGCATCACGTCTTCCGCCGCCGCCCCGTCCCGCAGGACGCGCATCGCAACGGAGTACACCAGAGTGGAATAAAGATCGTAAATGCGCGACAGCGCCTCCGGCTGACGGCCGCGAATCTGCTCCATCAGCAGTTGATCGTTCGCGGCACCGTCTTCAGGTAACGTCGCTGGCAAGGGAAGGATGGCTCGATGACTGGAATCTGACCCGTATGTCGGCAAGGCCAGTGCTGCCCCTTCACTGTACACGGGTCGAAATTTCGGAGCAAACTCCAAATGAGCAGCAAGCATGTCTTGTCCACTGGATGAAGAACGCAAAAGGTTGCCTTTCAGATTGCCAAATATTTGCGGCAAAATCGAACTGCCTCACCGTCAGGCCAGGGACGCATCAAAGGCCCTGCGTGGCTGGTTTATATCCCCGGTCCCGGCGTGAGTTAAGATTGTCGTGAATGAGACTTCAGCGCGCTCTTCGATGCCTTACCGCCCTTCTGGTACTGCTCACCGTGGCGACGCCTTGCATGGAGCTGCTGGATCGCTGGGATCCTGCCGGCGGTTTGGCGAACGATACAGAAATTCACGTTTTCTGCTGGGTGCTTGCGTTGTGCCTCATCCTCACGGTCGCGCTCATTTCGAGCCGGCTGCTGCTTCAAAAAGTAAGCTGTCCCCTGGCCGCGCGGTGGCATAGCTTTGTTGCCGTCTTCGCTTGCCGCTGGCGCGACATGTTTGCTGGCGTTGCCCATTCCGCCGCGCCCCCTCCGCTTCCCTTAAGAATCTGATCCTCCGGAACTGAGCCCACCTGCGTCCATTGCGGCGCGCACACGCTCCCGTTTGCCTGCGCGGTTCCGCTTGTCCACGCGGTCTCGCCTGTCGATACGGTCCACTTGTCCACGTGTCTGGAGTTCCTGGTGAAATTTCGTCGTTTCCCCCGTCGTCTGCCCCTGTTTTTCTTCATTGCATCCATCTCCTGCTCTTCAACCCTGGCGCAAACCTCGCGGGTCAATGGAGCATTGCGCGTCCAGGTCACCGACGCCGCCGGCGCCGGCATTGCCGGGGCGACTGTGGCCGCAGGCAATGCCGGCACCGGCCTGCATCGAGAGGCGGTCGCCGATGCCGCCGGGCTGGCCCTCATCACCTCGCTCCCCGACGGGCTGTACTCGGTCCAGGTGGCAGCGGCTGGCTTTCGTCCCGTCTTGCAGAAGGCCGTAAGCGTCTCTGTCGGCAGCGCGACCACGCTGGCGGTCACGCTGCAACTGGGTGGCATTCAACAACAGGTGAAAGTCAGCGCCCGGTCTTCCGCGCTCGATACTACGGCGACCAGCAGCGCCACCACCATTGACCGCGAACGTATCGAGGAGCTGCCCGTGGCCGGCCGCAATTACCTGGCCTTCACTCTGCTTGCCCCCACGGTCGCTCCGGCCAATCCCGCAGCCGGACTCTACCAGCCCGGCGCGGAGGGCGGCGGCTTCAGCTTTGGAGGTCTTCGCCCCTACAGCAACGCGGTGTATATCGATGGCGTGGATGACAATGACGAATTTAACGGCGATAGCCGGACGGAACTGTCCCCGGAAGCGGTGAGCGAATTTCAGATTGTGGACCACGGGTATGCGGCGGAGTCCGGCGGTTCCTCCGGCGGCTCGATCGATGTGGAGACTCGCAGCGGCTCCAATCAAATTCATGGCGATGCCTTCATCTTCGAGCAGAATGGGGCTATCAATGCCACGCCGCCTGTACAGGTGGCCCCACGCAAGCCGGACTCGAATGCCTTTCGCGCCGGGCTGTCCGCCGGTGGCCCGATTCGTAAAAACAAGACCTTCGGCTACGCCGCCGCGGAGCAGGAGATGGCGCGCGGCGAGGACGCCGGCGATCTGCCGCCAGCAGTGATTCAGCAGATCAATGCCGCGCTTGCCTCCGGAGGGCCGCTCGCAACCACGCGCCTGACTCCCGGGTTTTTCCCCACCGCCAACCAGCAGACAGAGTTCACCGCTCGCCTCGACCAGGTGGCCGGCCAGCGGAACAGCCTGATGCTGCGCTACGCCATGACCAACACGCGCTCCATCAACGATGCCTTCGGTCTGGCGGAATGGAACGACGCCAGCGCGCGAGGCAGCTCTTTTATCAGCGACAATGCGTTGATCGCGGGCTGGACAGGACTGCTGACCCGCACCACTGTCAATGAACTGCACTTGCAGGCCGCCTCCCGTCGCGCCGAGCTGCGGACGGGGACTCGCAGTGGCCCCGGCATTTCCATCCCCGGCCAGATCGAGTTCGGCGTCCCTTATGCCGGAAACGGCCGGCGCCACGAAAACCACTTCGAGCTCAATGAAGCGTTGACGCAGCAGCGGGGAAGCCATCTATTCAAGGCCGGAGTCGGGGTGGAGGACGTGCGCCTGCGCGCCGCCATTCGAGATGGGTTCGGCGGACTGTACGTCTTTCAAAGCATCGCCGACCTAGCCGCGCAGAGGCCCGATTTCTTCACCCAGTCCTTCGGCCAGCCGAACACGAATTTTTCCGTGTGGAGGTTCAACGGATTTTTGCAGGACCACTGGACCGTGTCGCGCTCGCTCGCCGCCGACTACGGCCTGCGCTATGACCGGAACCAGTTGCCGGCAGGTTTCCATACCCGGACCACGGCCTTCAGCCCGCGTCTGGGGCTGGCCTGGACGCCGGCAAAAAACTGGGTGATTCGCTCCGGCTTCGGGACCTTTTACGACCGCTTCACGCTCAGTTCCATCAACCGCGCCGCTGAATTGAACGGCGCGCAGGCGGTGCAGCAGATCGTCGAAGGCCCGGCCGCGGCATCCCTCTACCGCGCAGGCGTCCAGTACCAGGAGCCGATTCCCGGCGTCGCGCCCGGCATTGTGCGCCCTCAGCCCGGGCTGCGGAATCCCTACAGCGAAGTGGCTTCCCTCGACGTGGAACACGCGTTCGGCCCGCTGTGGACCGCGACCCTGGGCTACAGCTTTGTTCGCGGAGTTTTTCTGGAGCGCACCGTCAACATCAACCTTGCGCCGCCGGTCCAGGAGCCTCTGGGCAACCTGGTCTTCGGGCCGCAACGCCTCAACCCGGCTTTTGATGCCATCGATCAATTGCAGGCCCAGGCAAACTCCCGCTACAGCGGCCTGACAGCCCAGGTGAATCGCCGCTTGGCCGATGAGTTCGAAGTGCTCGCCGGATACACCTGCGCGAAGACCGTCGATGACGCCTCCTATCCCACCGAGCAGCCCGCCAATCCCTATGATCTGCGGGCGGAACGCGCGCCCTCCTTGCTCGACCAGCGGCATCGCTTTGTCATCAGCGGGCTTTGGGACCTCCCCATCGGCTACGATCCGGACGATGGTGACAATCATCCCGCCGCTAATCCGCTTGAGCAGGCGCTGGCGAATGTCGAGCTGGTCTGGATTCTCCAGTCCGGCAGCGGCTTCGCCAACAACCCTCTCACCGGTTTTGATACCACCCGGCAGCATATTTATCCCTTCGCCGCCCGTCCCGTGGGTTACGGGCGCAACAGCCTGCGGACGCCCTGGAACACCTCGCTCGACCTGCGTGCCTTGAAAATGTTCCTGATCGGTCCCGGCCATCTCGACCTGGTCGTGGAGTCGTTCAATGTCCTGAATCGCCGGAATATCGATCTGCTCAATCCTGTATATGGGTCCGGCCAGTCGCCAGCTACGGGGTTCCAAGCGCCGCTTCAGGCCGCTGACGCAAGAATCGTGCAGTTCTCATTGGACTATGAGTTTTAAGGGCCCGCGCTTTTTGTTCCCACGTTCGACAGTTTTCTGTTCCCACGTTCGATAAACGAAGCGGAATTGTATGAATTTTCCATGACAAAGTAATTTCCCGCGACTGGCTCCATGCTCCATTCGACCCCCGGCAGAATCCGCCCCGTTGGCTTTTCGAGTACCTGCCTGTTTTTCATCGGGCCGGTACACATCCTGCGCAGTTTTCCGCATCTTATGTCAATTGCCGAGGGATGTCTTGAAATTGCGCCAGACCCTCACGGTTCGTATCGCGGTTCATATCGACATATAAACTGCAAAATTTTGGGGGAGGGGATTCAACGTGACCAAGAGTCAGGTAAAAGAGCCATTTTTGACCGATGTTAAAACCTTGCGCGAACGCGCCCGCAAGAGCATTGAAAAGGGCGCAGTGACGCAAAATTATGAGGGCAACGTCAAGCAGACCGTGGACATTCTCCAGGCCGTCCTCGCCACGGAAATCGTCTGTGTCCTGCGCTACACCATGCACGCCGTCTCCGCCACCGGAATCTCCAGCGACAGCGTCAAGGCGGAGTTTGCCGAACATGCCAAGGAAGAACAGGAACACATGATGGCCGTCGCCGAAAGGATCAACCAGCTCGGCGGCAAGCCCAATTTCGATCCAGAAGGTCTCGCCAGCCGCTCCGCATCGCAGTATTCAGAAGGCGGCGATCTGATCGGAATGATCCGCGAAAACCTCATTGCCGAGCGCATCGCCGTCGAGCATTACCGCGAATTGATCCGCTTTTTCGCAGACAAGGACATGACCACCCGCGTCATGCTTGAACATATCCTCGGCAACGAGGAAGAACATGCCAATGACATGCACGACCTGCTGGTGGCGCATGAAGGCAAGCCCATGCTTCCCGGCAATTGACGGCGCGGCAGAAATCGACGACGTAACAACGATAATTTAGTTAGCAGGATTAACACTGTTCTGCTAGATTGTTGCCTGCATTGCTGCCTGGTGCTTCCAGGTTACGAAACTTTACAGTACCGAGG
>JADEYI010001215.1_pt1 | contig 21423 bp, 22 predicted proteins | sample 8542331 | NCBI WGS metagenome assembly JADEYI01 (sample SAMN16510988, study PRJNA670497) | mine drainage metagenome | isolation source: biofilm near Copperflume 1 | place: Germany: Marsberg coppermine Kilianstollen | collected 2018-02
AAAGCAGAACCCTTCTGTGTTCTGTTAAGGGGCGGAAGCTCGACCAGGCTTCTCCAAACAATATTATCCCGAAATCCTTGCGGCCTTTTTTCTTGGGCGAGGAGGAGGGGGAAGAAAAAAGCGTGGGGGGGGGGGGGGGGGGGGGGGGGGGGGGGGCGCGCACGTCTTTGCAGGATTTGAAGAGGGCTGCTGGCATGGGGGGTGCGGAGCCCATGGGGAGCGCGGAGAAGAGGTAGAGGTGCGCCTGGAAGAGCTGCACGCGCGCATACGTGTTGCTGTCCGCAGGGTCGATCAGCCCGTACACCTGGCGGCACCCACTTGAAACATTCATGTACCTGTTTTGACGGTGCATAATGCATGCATGCTTTTTAGGGACACCTGCATGCAGCAGCAGACAAGAGCAATCTTTCACGAAGATGTTGGAGAAAGATCATGAAAAGAAGGTGGAAGATGTATAGAAGCTGTATGGTGGGGAATACGTGGCGACTGGCTCTTGATTGAGCATTGCACGCAGCAGGATACGAGCCCGGATGCCATTGAGGGCGTGTCGAGCTATAGGGCAGGGAAGGGGGTTGGCTCGCAGACACTCAGTGCGTTTCTCACATGCCTGGAACAAAAGACAGAGCGCGGAAATCGTGAGGTAGCCGCCTCAATGGGAACTGGCTCAGGCGAGGACGCAAAGCCACATGCCTGTTACGGGGAATTCCATAACACGGAGAGGTCGGACATCAACCTACTTTCCCCACAGAGACTGCCGTGGGTCTGTTCGGCATTTCTTCTTTGCTTCGGGCAGTTCCACAGAGGCAGCTTACTCAGAGCTCTCTCACCCACATCCTGATATCTCCAAACCACAACTCATAAAATTAGATGAGAAGACAGGGCCCCCAACCTAAGCCGCCCCTCCAGTGCGAAGCTTGTCCAGAGTTAGTTCTTGCATTTGTACCCTCCGCATTGCCAATTCCATGCAGGCAATACCTATTTAGTAAAGAGATGGGCAATCAAGGGGGTAAAGAAAAGGGTTCTGCAGGATGCTCGGCCCACCTCGGTCGCCATGTCAGCGTCCAGCTCATCGAGCACGGCCATGGCCCAGAGCACATTGGTGAGCGCCTGCTCGGTGTCGGCCTTGGAGCGCCTGGGGTCGTACAAGATTCTGTCCTGCCGCTGCCGGTACACGGCCATCAGCTCCTCGCCCGGGTGCTCCGCCAGACGCGCCATGCCCCATATCATGTTGCACAGGTTCTGCGCAGCGCACAGTAGTCTCAAGCTCGTCGCCTCAAGGGCACTGCTATGCTGCCCAAATGCAGTGGACCTGCAAATGTGGCTGCAAAATTGCCACATGCTAAAAGTTGATATAAAAATTCCCTGCACCGCCTAGGGTGCGGGTTTTAGAATGACTACTACAGTATTATGGTGCACAGATTTCACAACCACCAGGCAATCAGTTACCTTAAACCAAAGGGCTATGAAAGGAGTTTCCAATCTAATGTTGCAACTTTCAGGGGACCTGCAACTATGTCACGACCCAGGGAATCCAACACAGCCATGCCAGCTGACTGAGCATTTTGGAATATGTTACACAATGATGCGCATCTAAGAGCTCAAAGTCTTTAGAGAGTAGCTCAAGCTTGTCATTGCGCCATGCTTACTCAAACTGCTGCAGGGCGCACGATTTGCTGATATGGTGTCACACTGCACAACACAGAGCGTGGGTGAACACACCTGCGCGTCGAATTTTTGGATGAGCTGGCTGGTCTGAAGGTGTTCGATCATGTGCTTCATGTACGTCTCCCCGGGGTGATAGTTCATAGACCCCAGCGCCCACGTGATCATGCTGAAATTCACCGGGGCTGCGTCGTGTTGCATCACTTCCATGGAGCGTGCCACAAGAGCCTGCACAGGCACCAAAAGTGGCATCTCTGCTCCGCTGCAATCAAACACGTCATAAGGATCATAATAGGAATCACGCACAGCAGCCTGCAGAATACATAATCCTCTTGCTGTGATTCCTGGCGCCAGGTGGGCCAACAAGTGCATATTGTCGGACACGGCTGAAAGCTCTTGTAAGGTTACATGGTACTAGTGTCAGGAGGCAAGCAGCGTCTGCAGATAAGCTTGATGTCAAGGCTGCCACATTCCAGCCTCTCTTGAACTCGCCATATCCAAGCAGGACCCAGTCAACCGCTGGGACGGTGCTGAGAGATTGTGCCGGCCCCGGCCAGCCGTGGCCAGCGAGCAAGACAATAAGGGCCAAGTTGCTGTGTGTCTGAAGGGAAGCGGCGGCTTTGCACCTCGATCATGGGCAGGTAGGGACGCCCCTTCATGCCATACATCTCCTGTTGCTTCAGGTCCTGCTTCGCCAGGCCCCACATGATGTTCGAGCAGCCCTGCATGACCCCACATCACCCCACCTCATGTCCTAAACAGCGGACAAGCAAGCAATAGACGCCATCATTGGTAGCTCTACCTAGTTTTCCAAAAGGTGAAATTATTCCTCATGCTGACCAGATTCACACAACATGGACAGTGCACAAGCTGCCAAAAACCGCAAGCTGTTCCAGCAACCAGTCGCCATTGTCTGCCTTCCCCGTTGAGCCTGCGGATGCCTTTCAGCAAACAAGCTTGAAGGCTTTTCCACCGGCGCATGCAGGACAGAGATCCAAAAGGTATAGGCTCCTCAAGCAAGGCCAAGCAAACCCCGCTTTTTGCATAACCAAAAAAAATGGCTGCATGCGGGGGGATGCTGAGGAGCACATCACAAAGATCCTCCCATCTGCACAATGAAGATATGCAAAGGTTTCAGGCCATCCAATCAAGGGGAACAGCCAACTCTTTCTCACCTGCTGGTTCATGTTGCCGGTTTTGAGGGTGACGTGCTTTGCGAGCGCAGGCAGGAGCCGGCCCTCACAGGGGTTTATGCCCAGAATGCCGCAGGCCCAAAACATGTTGGAGAGATCGATGCCGGTGAAGCTGCCCGCCGCCGCCGGCTTCATCAGGTGCTCCCCAATCGCATCCAGCACCGCCCCATCCAGTGGATTCACCTGCGATGTGCCCGACACCTTTACCTAGTGGATTCACCTTCGCTGTACCCCACACCATGACTAAGTGGATTTATTTTACCAAACGGTGACAGGCCCGCTGACATCACCCTCTTGTAGGCCTTGTTGCGCAGCTGCACACCAGCACATGCAAACACCTCTCATGAACGCGTCACGGTGCTCTGGCAGCTTCTGATATGCAAGAAGTGGCATTTGGTTATACACTGTGGCTGCACTGGAAGTACCCATCATCCATCACAGAATAGAATGCATAGGATCCTCTTGATCCTATTGCACATGCATCATGAGCAAGAGACCGCAGCATGCAAACGGAGCACAGGTACAGCATGCATGCAGTGGGCCCAAATTCAACGTCTTTCTACAATGGCATGCACCCAACTCCCTTCAATGATAATAAAGCAGAGGCTGTCATAATGATATACTTTATCATGCATTGTTTGGTGGGATGATGCAACCTCCAGTCTACCTGGAATAGGCATCATGACAGCTTCAGGGTTATGACACCACATGAGGGGACTGAACAGTCGACTGAGACCTCCATGGGTACAATGACCAAGGGCATTGGGGAAGGGATTGCCGCTCACCCGCAGGCTGGCGAAGGACCAGAAAGCGTGCGCGCAGCCCATCGAATTTAGGAACTTGCCGCCATCCTCCCGCGACAGCTCCATGATGCGCTCGCACACCGCGTTCAGCAGCCGCCCCTCTGCGCATCACATACTTTGTGGCACTAGCGCATGATTGGATGGAGGTGAATGGATGCCACTAGCGAAGGATCTCACAAAGGGTCCAACGAGGAACAGCCTATCAAATCGCTGGCATCCATCCTGGCCTGAAAGAAGGGCTCTGCTCAAAAATCATGTAGAAGAGAAGCTGGGAATAGAACGGCACTGGGGAAACCACTTGCCCAACATCCTCCTATGGTGATACAGTGGAATGCAGCATGCAAGTTTGGATGCCCTGCGTACCCAGGAGGTGTTGGCGCAGCATGCCCAAGGCTCACAGCACATATTTTGGTTTAAAGGATGCACCCAGAAGGAATCCTGATGAGTATTCCTGCCAAAAGGTGGAAAAGCGCACCCAGCAGGTTCTGGCGCAGCATGCCCATGGCCCAGAGCACGTTGGGCACGGCGCGGCTATCCATCTCCCCAGCCATGCCCACCGCCATCTCACTCAACTCCGTCAGCAGCTCCCTCAGCCCCGGCGTGGAATCCACAAGCGTGTCCACATGCGCCAGCGGGTTGCGCTTCTGCAACACATGCGGTGCAAGACTCACATCGGGGCAGATTTTTAGCACTCATTAGCGTGATTCCATATTGCATCAGGGCTGTTCAAAGCACGTGAGGCAGCAGTTCCACAGGAGCTTGGCTGAAGGCCTCAAAGGTGTTTCTTGCCATATTGCATGCAAAGGCGCATATAATTTTAGACAGCTAAATGAGACAAGGCTGGTAGGCACGCCAACATTCAATTCCCTTCTCACCCTGGAAAGGAAAGCAGTGCCCCGATTAAGAAGGCTGCGCAAGCCAGGGCCGCGAAAAACGGGACAAAAGAAGAAACTGTGAAGGGAGGTAGGCGCACCGAGCTGACGGTGTTGGCGATGCGGCCAAGGCGGTGGATGCAGCTGGACACCTGCACCATGTGCATGTCATCTCGCCGTTGCTCCAGCAGCAGGCGCAGGTCGTCCACGTAGGCCTGCAGCGCCTGGGGCGTTCCCTCCGCCACCGCCCACTCAGCGCGCTCCAGGATAATTTGCTGCGTGTTGCCCGACAGCATGCTCGCCGGCTTCGGCGGCGGCGGCCGCGGCGGCCGCTGCGGCCGGACCGGCCCTGCGCACAGAGATGCGTCATCTCAGTTATGTTGTCCAACACATCTTTGTCGCATTCTATGTTTCGCCAATATTGCTAATATTCAAACGCATTCTGTTTTCAGAAACATTGCATGTGGTGACCCTGGGTGTCTTGCATGGTTGCACGCAGAGCATGTGATCCGCAAGGCAGCCCCCTATTCTGACATTGGCGCTCGCCCTGCCTTGCATGCCTTGCATTCACTCTTGACTTGAAATTTAGTTTGCTTTCTTCCTGTCATGCTTCATTGACAGGATGGAGGCATGTGAGATTCAAGACCATTTGAGTCCATATTTAAATAAATGTGTCAGAATGTGCGGCCTTGACGTGAACCTTTCAGCTGCAGGCAGGCATGGGAAGGCTTGTATATACAGTATCAAGAATGGCGGATTACACACCTGGCTGCTGCGGAGATTCCCCGGCACGGTGCAGCGGCGGCGGCAGAAACCTCGGCACCGGCCCTTGCTGCCACGCTGCCACACCCGCCGCCTGCTTGCCCTCGCGGGCTGACAGCCCGTCCCCTTGCTCAGAGTCTCTACGCTGGTCCCCCAGACCTTTTCTGTCTGCAGGGGCCAGCTGCTGCTGCCCCCATCCGGTGCCCTGCGCCTGGGGGAATCCAGAACTATTATCCTCCGAAAGTAGCGGTCTCTGCCGCGGCCTGCGGGGGTTTCTGGGCCCCGACGGGGGGCCCTGCTGCCACCGATGGCCCCCACCCACGCCCTGCAGATCCTCCTGATCTGGCTCCCACCGCAGCTGACTTCGCTCCCTGGAAGCTGACGGCGCCCGCCGCCGCGGGCCCCGGCCCAGCGGCCGCGCAGGTTTCTGTTGGAAAGCCCCTCCTGCCTGATCAGGTGTCCCTGGGGAGTCGTCCAGTGTTGCCACTCCTGCCCCATTGCCATGCCGAGCTGACAGCAGGCGGTGATCTGCTACAGAGTCCCCGGCTCCTAGACTAGGTCCGTCTGCTGCGGCACGCACAGCGTGCAAGTGGGGTGCTGAAGACGCCAAATTTGGCTCTACAAGGGTGCTGTGGAGGCGGTGAGCTGCTTCTGGTTGGGCCGGGCCGTTGAGCAGAAGATCAACGGCGGTGCACAGGCCGGCGTGGAGGGTGCTCCCAGCCTGGAAAACATGTTGAACAGCAATTGCTTAGAAATCATGCAGGGAGAGCGCTGGATCACCCGCAACAAGTTGCAGTGGAGGAGCAATCCCTGATAGGCAGACAACAGGGATTCCACAGACTTCCAAGAATTCTTCACAAACATGACGTGATGGAATCTGATCGCTTTTATAATTGAAAATCCACGGATTTTCTTCCAATTCCGCGCAGAGTTGTGTGCAGTAAACACCTCAGATTGAGGCAGCAGACGTAGCAGCGACACATGGAGTCTCCTTGCCGACAACACAGCTCTCTTGGAAAGCATTTAATTACATCTGAATGCTAGCAGATTGCATTGGATTACTGAACAGGCGCCCAGGCAAGATTTTTCGAAGACCATCAAATTGATAGTAAATACTGTGCTTTTCCTGAGCAGGACAGCTGCTTCTTTCTTTCGCAATTTTCAAGCAGTAGCTAAGATCGACCGTCTGATTCCGAAAAGATTATTGTTTAGCATAAACGTGTAGAATTAACCGTTTCGGAGGTCATGGCGTCTCATCTTCCGGAGTCGGCACCGATGGTGTGGCGGTGCCTCCCCACATGCACCTGCCTCCTTGTACAGTACAAGTTGTACTGCCTCTGATGTGAAGGAATGGAGACTGTCATGAGTCGTCCGAGAGGCACATTGCGGAGGATCTGCAATCCTTGGTTGGGCCACTATCTAAATTTAGTGGTCACTGTTCTGAGGGATAGACACTTGCGCTCAGACCCGCCCGGCAACTCGGTCGGACCCCGTCTCGGACTGCGCAGACTGCGCATGCGGGGTACAGTGTTACACGTTGTGTTGTAGATTGGAGTGCACACAGGTTTGGCGTGAGCATGAAGCACTTGACATTTGGCAATCACTCTGCCGTGCAGGCTGTCTCATGCAGGATATTTAATTTCAGAAATCTCAGCAATGACGGCCGCCGTGTACTACGGTGAATGTTCTGGAAAACGGTCCCGGCCGGCGCCGCGGCGGCGAATGGGCCTCGATGTCACAGATAATGGAGTTCATCTACGAGAGACTGCTAGCGTCAGGAAGCCTTATTCTGCATGATGTACTAGTCACGATAAACTCTGCAATTGCGAGTCCGCAGGCATGCCCACAATTCTGCTGATTAAGGCTCCAGTCTAGTTGCTACAAGCCGCCGCTCTTTTCCTTGCCAACCCAAAGCTGTTTCATCGAATTCTTCTGCTCCTTTCTGAAAGATCCCTTGCTATTCTTTGTGGCCCTCCTGTCTGCAACTGACAGTGCCTGCGCAAGAAAATGCACACATTCCAGGACTGCAGCGCAAGCGTGAGAGCTTGAAGATATTACAATGTCGTGGACAGCCTGATCACAGAATGCACAAGAGGGTCAACCTGCACCTTGTCTAGCTTCAGGGCAAGGCGCCGCTTCTGTTTTTGTGTAGCCTTTCCTCGCTTGGGCTTGAGCTTGGGACCCTTCTGCTTGGGATCCCCATCTGGCTGCTCTAGGGACACAAAATCGCTTGTGTCCATTTCTGCGATCACAGCAGCATCTCATGAGCTTTTTCCAGCATCAGGTGACAGATATCTTTAGTAGAAACTGGCATCTAGTCACACGCCGGACCCCCAAGGCCCATACCTTGTGCAACTTTGTCGCCTGCACCAACGTCACTATCAACATCCATGCCGAACGCGCCCTTGTTTTTACCTGAGGTTCCAGTCCGACTGTTAGTGACAGCAGTATTAACATCTCGAGGCCAACATTAATGGGACAACACGGCGCATTTATATGGCAGATGGAATCAAAGATTGGGCATCAGACTCACGTCTTTTCACCATTCTGTATTGAGAATACCGCGGTGACCTAGACAGCAGTGCAATAGATCTCCACCCTCTTTTTAAGGTCCCCACAAAAGTAACCTTCTGCTGACCAGCAACCAGAATTCTGCTTACACACAGGAGTAGAGGCTGTCTCCACGATATTATTTCAGGGATTGTCTCTCGGTTAAGTTGCCAAATGGTTGAAGGAGTTTGCTGGCTGTCAAAACCCTGAATAAATCCCCGCGATCACTACTTTTCAAATTTTTCGAAGAGGGCGTTCGGTTCCACCTCCCGATTTCTCGGTAGATTTGATGCGCCCGTCTTCAATGTAAGCTCAGATACCAGGTTGCCATTATCAAGTTTGTGCCAGCTTTTCTGGGGCTCATCGTTAATGTTGTTACCAGCGATGTGGTAGTCCATCAAGTCTTGCAGAAGTGAGAGCAGCAATCCCTCAAATTTAGACAAGGTATTTGTTATAAATATATCAGCTCTGGATTTAGACTTGATTCTTCCATTGTCACGATATGCCAGCATGTAAAACATCGTGATGCTGATCCCTTCGCGAGCAGTGGGTACGTTGCCAAGGTCTTAAAGTCAGAGTCTCGTGTATTCTTCACCGAGGCCGGTAAAATCCGATGTATGGTCTGAACAATTGGGAAGGTCTATACGATAATTTGCATTGTACTTTATGTTCACCTTTTGGTGGGCAGGTCCAAGGATCACCACATCAAGATCAGCTCATATTTGCCATGCCAGTCAGGCTCAAGCCGTGCGGAAGACTGCTGTCATCACTGGGGGCACTCGTGGTATAGGCTTTGCAGTGGCCAAGTCACTGGCCAGGTGTGTACCGGCACCATCCTCTCATTTACTAGATCCTCTATGTTTCCACTGATGATGATGATGATGATGATGACTTAGCCAAAAATATTGACGCGATGGCATTAATGCAGGGATGGCTACAAAGGCCTCGTGCTGGGGTACAACTCGGATGCCAAGGCAGCAGAACATGCGCAACAGGAGTTGCAGGATGTTTATGGCGCCACAGTATTCTGTGTCAAGGTACAGGATGCAGCTCTCACCTTTTAAGGATCCTTCTTGATGCTGTAACAAAGCCACAAGTGGGTCTATCCAGGCCTCACATTAGCCGCAGTAAATCACTGGGCTTCATCATGCTCAATGCTGGAACATTGGAACGGAGCAAATGCCAACTCATGAACATCTGACATGCAAATCTGTGCATTCTCAATTGATCTGATAGATTCCCTGGCATCCAGTCGCGAAGTAGAGCACTGGACGCCTCTCTATTACAAGACATGCACTGACGACTAAGCAGTAAATAACATGCATGCAGGGGGATGTGGCGCAGAGGGAGGTGCTGCAGGAAATGTTTGGGCTGCTGCGCGACCACTTTGACAACCGCTGCACGGCCTTTGTGCACAACGCCGGGCTGCTGGCCGGCTTCAGCAGCATGTCTGAGTACGAGGGGGCACCCACTCTGGAGCGCACCAGCAACCAGCAGCTGCTGAATCCCCTTGATGCAGAACTCAGCAGGTGCTCATCTCCCCACACCTCTCATCACATCTCCGTTGTCTTCCTGGACTTTGTGGTACTAACGTTTGTGCTGTTGCTACCTGCGCTGCACTCGGTGATTTTGCTGAGAAGAAATAGCCAGCACGAGAAACACGCTCAACACCTTGATAACACCCGCCTTCAAGAGTCTGATCCTAGCAACGATGTCACAGGATAAAAATTTTCAAACTGGTCTAAAGCCCCGCCACAATGTGGTGGAAAGAATACAGAACGATATTTCATTTGCCCAGGTTTGCACACAAATAAGAGACAGTGTGGTGGGTGTGCAGTGTGGAGAAGAACTTTGAGTACTACTGGCGGGTGTACACCCTCTGCTTCCAGCTGGGCCTGAAGCAGGCGATGAAGTGCGAGGGACTGCGCCATGTGGTGGGCATATCAGCCCCGGGCTGCAACCTGTCACAATCGCCCCGTCTCTGGTTTGATGACCGAGGGCAGGTGCAACCTCTGCCTTTCAGCTCTTCAATCAATTTGGTTGTTTTCAAGGTATCAAGTGGCGGGGGCCGGTGTAGAATTTGAGCACCGTACCCATGTTTGATTGGGTCTTGGTCGGATCTGGCGAGTCCAACAGGAGGTAGAATGTGCGGCATGTCATACCTGAGCTTGGCTGCAAATGCCTCTGACACGAACACAGTGTAGTAAATTTCACCATAGAGATACCTCAAATGCCATTACGAGTTCACTCAGGACGCTAGGCTGAAATGACTGCACAAGCGCTCATCTTCACCCGATAGTATAATTGCTGATGTGCTAGGTCGTCATTTCAAGGGTGCTTGTTTGTCAGCTCCGCTCCGCTGCTGGCTCAGAAGTCTCTGAACTTGGACTTCATCAAGAATAAAATTTGATCTGGCTGCGTGCAAGTGCAGGGCAAGGCGGGCATGGAGTACCTGGTGAGAGTGGCTGCCAAGGCCTACACCAAGCAGGGCATCAACTTCAATGCCATCATCCCCGGCAACGTCCTCGCAGGTATCTTCCTTGCTCGTCCACTGCCTTTCCTGCAAGTCACCTAGCATTTTAGGAATGCAAGCATGCTTTGCGCAATTGTGCTGAGCATGCTGGTGAGACAGGGATCAGGGCAGCCTGAGGTGTGCATGTTTCTTTGGGAGTTTGGATTCTTTTGAGCCCATCCAGACTCACTGGCTCACTGCTTCTGACCAGGGGGCACAATCCTGGCATATGAGAGTGGAGAAGAGCTGAAGAACTACTATGACAACCGCCTGGAGACAACCACCGGCCGTTGGGTGGGAGCTGAGGAGATTGGGGATGTTGTCAGCTTCCTGTGCTCGCCCCAGGGCTCTGCAATAAATGGGCTTGCCATTCCAGTGGACAACGGGCTGCACCTCTTTGGCGGCTGAAGCATGTGCCTGTGCTTGGTCTGGCACATTTGTGCTCTGTGTTGGAATAGGCCTTCAAGAAAGTGGAGGAAATTTTGAGGGCTCAGATGCACCCATGTCTGGCACAGATTGTGTGTGAAGCCTATGCTACTGTCTGGGAGCTTTTTCACCCAAGTGGGAGCAAGACTTGTGGAAAGCTGGTAAAGAACCCTTTGGAGAGTGAAGTGAAGGGCACTGCCTGCTGCCTGTCAGTCCAGCTTATTTTTTTGTGGCAGAGGTGGCTATGATTGCAAGGTACACATTAATGGTCAAGGGATTACCAAGGAGGAGCCTGGCTAGGACTGTTCTAATGTGAATATGAGGATTTAGCCAGCCCAGTATGTCCACTACATGAAGATGCACCCAGCTAAGAATTTCCATACAAGCAACACCAGCATTTGCCGCAGATGCACTTGGTTGTCCTCTCAGTGACCTCCTCATAAGTCTTCGGCCTCTCGCCCCGTCTCCGGGTGTAAAAGCACACCTTCTTGCTGCTGTATGCAAATCCATCTCCGCCAGAAACAGCAGTGCCCACAACAAACCCCCTACCTATTAAGTTATCCATCAGCTCAAACAAGTCAGCCCCAGTTATTTGCGGCTCTGGCTCAAAGCTGCCAACAATCATCTCTTCTAACCTCGAGGCAGTATCGTTTGCTGACTCCAGCCTTAGATGCAGCCTCTGTGCCGTCAGGATCAGAGTCCTCAGCGGCAGATGACCTGGAATGGTCACCTGAATGATCTTCAAAGGCTTGAGATCAACATACAAAACCTTCAACTGTGTAAGGTTGTGCAGGCGGGGGCACAAGCTCAGATTGACCGGCACATATTCAACTGGGCACTCAATCAAGCCTACCCAATCATTATCCCAGTCCGCCTTTATTGTCAGTTGTTCCAACTTGGGAAATGCCTGCAGAAAGCTGAAGTCGTTTACACCGTTCTGGTGTTGATCGTAGCAATCAAAGGTATCCACTTGATGCCCAACTGCCCGCCACACCTCCTCAAAGTGCTCTGCAGCCAATGCGGCGGAGTCCAAGTGAAGAGCCACTCGGCACCAGGGCCGGAGTTCCAAGGAGCCAGGCAAGAAGAAGGAAAGCTTCAACCAATTCAATCTGGGCAGCGACCGAAGATTCAACCCGTCAGTCTTATCATAAAGGTCTTCAATGTCCACTATGCCAACCTTTCCAAAGATCTTCAGCGATTCCAGGCTGGGAAGGTTTGAAAGTGTTTCTTCCAAGGCATCCTCCCCATCATAGCCCACCAAATCCAAATGCTTGAGAGCTGTCATGTGACTCAGAGGAGGCAGGGCGATGCCCCATATGTTGATGCACATCACCTCAACGCTGTGAATGCTGGTGAGCATCCAGTCAGAGAATCCAGGATCCACAAGCTTCTGATCGTTGTGGTATGATCCACTGGCTAAGAGTGAGAGTCTTTTGACTTGATTGGGAGCATTGCTATCAGTGAAGAGAGCCTCCACAGCGTTTTCATCCGCCTCACGCCACTGGGATAAAAGGACTACTTTCAAGTCTCTCGCTGCTTGCCAGTGTGTGCAAGCCCATCGCAGCGAACTGAGCATGGTTCCACCAGGCAATGATGTGAAATCCCCCTCAGCGTCATGTTCCTTCCAGCTCCAGCCAGCTCGTGGGAAGTGCAGATCGAGAGAATGCAGCTGCATTCGGCTGAACATCCTGCAACACAGCGCCCCAGAGGTTGCCCACTCACCCACTGTCATGTGGCCAGCAATGCGCTGCCAGATCTCCTCTGGCAAGCGAGGCATTTTATCACCTGTGCATACGCAGATCAATGACATTAAGGATGCTGCTGCTTGTGCCGATCCCCCCTCGGGCAGTGAGCTGATCCGCAAGCTGCTTCACAACAGTCATGGTATTTGCTGCGCCCAGAAAATTGTCTATCATTAAGGAGTGAACGGCAACTTTTCTCAGGCGATGGCCCTGTGCACGCCCATTTTCTGATCTCTTTGATCAGATGACTTCAACAAACACTCATCTTGATATCTTCACCCACCACATGCTGTAATGAGGATACTTGAGCGTCCAAGATCGCCGCACCTGCCATGATTGGCTAGATTGATCACCAAACAAACCGCTTGCTGCGACTTCCTTCGCTGGAAAAGCGTCAACGCCTCTGTTGCCTCCCCCTGAAGATGTCATCACCTTGGAGATGGACCCATAACAACTGCTGGATTTGCGGATTGGCAGCAGATACTTCTGCAAGTTCAAAGAACAGAACAATCGCCTCAGTCTGGAGGAATTTTTTCAATTCTACATCCATCTTGCCCAGTTGCAAAGCACCGAGCCGAACCCGTTCGGCGGCGTTGGTCAGCTTCGCTGTCGGTGCGCCATCTGCCCATTTGCGTTCCTTCTCATAACCCACTCGCTTGTCCCCACGCAGACATTCTGCGACGAAATTTGTTTGTTGCTTCGCCTCCATCGTGCAGAGTGGCTCTGTAAATAACTAAAAGGGATAACCTGATACGAGCAATTTCGAGCAGGCTGAGCAGTTGTGTGCTGTCAGTAATGTACTAAACCAAAGACTATGACAGTTCCTGGAAGCTTTTTCGTTTTTCACTACATTTGAACAGATCTTCAACTTTGACTGGCTGCCTTCGTCGGCACACCACCAACGTCAACGAGCATTGCACTGTTCCCGAAAAGAGACTACCTGATTTGCGCGTACACAAATCGTTGGACATATTGGGTACTACAGTAGTCAAAACATCAATCGAGCATATTACTGTGCCGATCCGATCGGTTTAGTAAAGTCCTAGACTAGTGATAGAGCTCCTCAAGTTGGGCCCTGGCCGTTGCTTTCAGTGACCCGTCCTGGGAGGTGGAGGCCATGCATGGAAGGAACTCTTTGATTGCCGCTTTCGTGCTCCTCTTCCTCTCTGCTCCCACAGGTATGAAGGCAAACCGATGATAAAGGGCCTCAAAGGCTTCTTTCTGTGGTCACCCATTCTGGTCAGTGTCATGTAACTGTTGGATTGACCTTTTTAGTCACTCCGAGAACTGTCTTTCCACTCCTGTCTGAGCTGATAGCTTGCTGGGGGACAGGGCTGGCACAGGACCTTTCGAATGAATCTCCCAAGAGAAAAGTGGACTGGCAGAATGTGCCCAAGCTGACACTGCAGCTGGCAGATCAGCAAGCCTTCTTGGACAGGCATGGGAGCAAAGTGGGGCTGCACGCCAGAAACATCCGCAGCATCGCCGCGCCAGTGAGTGCTTGAGTGCCTTCATGACCTTTTTGTCATATCCGTGTGACCTTGAAAGATTCTGTGCATTCAACACGGTATTGAGGTTACTTGTGTGTTGCAGGATTTCCCAGAGCAGGATATTTTGGGGGCAGGGACATGGCAGGAGGTCCCGGGTAGTGGGCATATCTGGAGATTGGCCATTCAGTCAATTGGCGCTCAGTCGCACGTATTGATATTCAGGTGATCCAAAACCACCTTCCTGCTTGATCACGTTCGCGCCGCAAGCTTTGCATTTACACATTCAACGCGATGTCTAAGTCGGGGGCTTACATGCAAGTTCTGAAACTTGCTTGCTTGAGTGCACTGCAGCAAGGTGTTCTTGCCGGAGGGCAGCTCACTTCGGATAAAGTCACAAGATGAGGACGTGTTGGGAGGCGTCTGTGGTCACAATTGCCAGCAATACTCAGCGCAGGATATCAATGTGTCTGGCCGCCTTGTAGTGCCTGAGATACAAGGTGAGGCACTAGCAATTCGCTGCTGTATGACGGGTATTCAATTGTAGCATGCAGCAAGTGACACTCACAATTGTAAGGAGCTGCATGATTTGCGGCTGAACCGCTTGTGAGTTGCAGTTCTGACAAGCTTCAGGGAATGGCGGGGCACTCTATTAAGGATGATGGTGTGTCTGTGCAGGGGAAACAATCATCATTGAGTATGTACAACCAAGTGCACCCTTGGATTCTGGATGGCCTCTGCTCAGGCTGGCATCAGTTCTCCAGGTACACCTTCTGCTACCATTCCACAGAATCCAAAAGCTCGGCCAAAAGCTGCGAACCTTGGGCTATTAACAGTGTGCTATATGGGGATGTGTTTGGGAAGTGAAGGAAGGACACCTTCTGTCCAAAAAAAATTTGATCCTGTAGAAATTTTGTTCACAGGGGTTCAAGGAGAGCCTGGCGGAGGTTGCGCAGAGCAGCAGGAGGAGGGCACGCCGTCTGACGGCCCTGCCGCCAATGCCAGCTCAGCCGGCCCGGCAGGCGCCTGCAGCTGACCCCGGCGCAGCTCTGGGCCCTGCACCGCCGCAGCAAGCACAGGCATGACATGACACCTGCAAGCACCAGTGCCCTGGTATTTCAGGGTTTAGGGTTTAGGGTGACATGAACTGCTGGGTGCCCTGATATGAAGTGCTTTACCGCTTCCCGGCTGTGGCAGAGTTGCCAACCTCCCACCTGTTCTCTACCAGTAAGGGTGCATTGTGTTACTGGTTTGTTTCTGCTTCTATGTGGCCCTTATGGCACATGGCAGGCTACTTGTCAGCATGCATGCATGCAGACTCATAGCTGAGCATGGATGGTTACCATCCAAAGTTCCGCCGCATCCTACTGCAGGCTGAATGCATTCTGGCTGGTGTGATGCAGGGGACGCAGTTCAACGTAGATCAGATGCAGATGACAAGCGATGGGGTGAGTCAGTGCACAGCCAGTGTTGAGTGTGCGCCTGCTTGGGCTGAGGAGGCGTCCGGCGTCGTGGACATCTATGCCATTGACATGCGGCTCGGTGCTATGGGCCTCTGCACAGGTATTTACTTCTGCAAGTTCTAATTCAAACATCAAATTCGATTAACTGGCAATCTTATTTGTGGAGTCAGGGTGTGCTGGGTCCCATGTGCAATAGCAGCAAATGGGGTTCAGCATGTGACCCTTCTGATACTTCCTTGCCATGCATAGCTTTCTCGTGAAAGAGCTACATGTAAATTATAAGAGATGTGAAAGTGAGGCAATGTCTTAGTTGTGCCAATCATGCTATTCAGCTTTGGGAGTGGTCTGTATATTGGTCTCCAAGCCGAAGATTTAGTGTCTGCTGCTGTTCTGCAGGCACAATCATCAATGCACCGCTTGGGAAGAAATTCCTGCTGACAGCAGACCACTGCTTTGTCGGTAAGTGCTCTACAATGGGCGGCTCGTTGTGCCCTCCTTATGGCTTACAGTGTCAGGTGTAATAATCAAAAGGGAATTTCTTTCTTATTTTCAGTATGATTGCTTTTCTAAGATGCTAGAAGTCTCAGATACAAACTTCTCTTTGATTCTCAGCATGCTTATGTGCTGTCCCACAGACAAGGTGGACATTTCAAATTTCCAGTGGTGGCTCCTCATCTTCAACTATGAGACCCCCTGCAGATCCAAAGACCGCCCGCCTCCCATCAGACAAGTCATACAGGTGGAACCTCTTCTACTCCGGTGGTCTCCCACTGCAATTTTTGCTAAGTCTGACACAGTAGACTGAGGATTGCCTGATGTTGGTGTGTCTCTGCTTGGACATGCCTCTGCTATCATATAGTTGGCAGGTATGCCGTCTTAAAAAAGATGGGGAAAAAGTTTGAATTAATGATATTTTTCTGCCCTAAATTTGCCAGGGCACGAAGCTGCTCTTCTATGACAGCAAGTCGGACGTGTTGCTGCTGGACATTCCCAACGCCATCCCCGATAAGTTCAAGGCCTACAAGGTGGGCTTTGACGCTGAGGAGTTCACGCCCCAGCGCGCCATCTCCATCCACCACCCTGCCGGCAACATCAAGCGCATCTCCTACGCCAACTCCACGTGAGAATCATTCCCCTGCGCCTTGATAAATCACTGCCTGGGTGTATTATGGCCCATAATACACCCAAAATTTATGGGTGTGTTGATCTAAAGTGTGCTTGTCCTGAGCAGCAACCGGAGCCTCTATGCCAAGTCCACGTGAGAAACCTTCCTCCTATATCACAGGGCCCCATGCATGGCTCTGTTCTTTTGAGTGCGCAGCGACAGGAGCTTCATCCTTGCCCATGAGAAGAGTGTCCCCCATAAGAGTGCCCAGTGCATGGCTGTGTTGTTTTAAGTGTGCCTGTTGTGAGCAGCAATAGCAGCTTCATCTTACGCCAACTCCATTTGAGAAACAGCTTCACCCAATGCCTGGCTCTCTTGTTTGAATTTGCCTATTGCAAGAAGCTTACGCCTGCGCCTTCGCCATTTGCAACACATTGTGAAGCTATAGGATGAAGATAACTTCAGGGGCGATGTGTCAGGGACTTGCATGTGGCAGTGCCGAAAGGGTTATATGAGATATGGCATTTTCAAGATTGATACATCAGACAAACCGATTTTTTATGTGTTATGGCAGAAATGACCAATTCTGAGTGGCAATGTCCTTTCTTATTTCAGGGACTCGATCACGACTAATTTCCAGGCACCGACCTTCTCAGAGGACATCCACCCCACCAATCAAACCCACTTCCAGGTGAGGCGGATCAGCTTCTTTTTGCCCGCATGCTGCTCATGAGCGCGCAGCCATCAGCGGCCCAGCGAAGGCGACCCCTTGTGCCTAATGTGCTTGCGCTAAGACTAGGCCTTGTTGTGCATCTTGTTGTGCATCACCATTGCACACAAAAGAGCTCAATTGCATTGTGCAAGTGGTGCCAAGATCTCCCGTGGTCCCTTGCGTGATGCTGGATCACAGAGCATTCTCCCTACCCATATAACATACTCCACAGCTGAAGGAAACACTTGCATGCTGTTCCATGCAGGTCAAGTGGACGCAGGGGGCCACGCAGGGGGGTTCATCTGGGGCAGCGCTGATAGATGCTGACTCCAGGAAGGTTGTGGGCATCCTGACTGGGGGAACGACCACCTGTGACATCTTCAGCGGGGCCGACTACTTTGGCATGCTCTCAGTGGTACGCCGCTGTGCTGCAGCCGAGCTCTGGCAGCTTTTGTGCCTTTGCATCCTTTTTGCACCGTGTCTCATCTTCCTGAGGGAACTTTGGTCTCAATAGCTAGCCTGTGAGTGCTAGCCTGCCGGCTATCATGTGCCAGATTCTCTGGCAGGCAGCATATGCCAAAGTCTTTGATTCTTTGCACATGTGTCTTTGGAGCCTGTGGTCATATAGTGCTGGGGGGTGGATCCTGAATTACTCTCATGTGGTTTCTGAGTTGGTGTTCTGAGGGGTGAAATGATTGGGCGGGCACAGGTCCTCTGCAGCTTATGATAATTGCCGTTAGGTTTGGCATCCTGAAAAAGGTCCAGATGGTTCCTGCAACTGAGAATTTATTCATTGGGCAGGCGTGGCGCAACGGCCTGCAGAATTTCCTGTCGGACGCGCCGAGCCTGACAGACAGCGGCCAGGGGGGTTTGAGCACGGTGACTCAGTACGCCGGAGGGGTGGTTGTTGTTGATGCGCTGGAGGGAACGCCCCTGCCCCACCACGGCCCTGCTATCAATTTCTGGCCCTCTGTCTTCGTCATGGGGCCAGAAAACGTCACCCGCGTTGCTTTCTAGTGCGCCCCTATTGTGCTATTTGTTTCAATTTAAGCTTAGCTTTGTGTAGTTGCTCCACCAATTCCCCGCCAGGCAGGATTTTGCCAGGCATACCAAGCTGATGAGGATTTGTGAAACACATTTGCCTAGCACAGTCATGCCTGGCGGATCACCTTTCAGTGAGTTTCTGTTGTGCACTCTACTCTTTTTCAAGCTAGCCTATTCTGCTTGGCCCACAGGTTCTCGTTAGGTTTGCATGCAAATGCATTTCTGCTTGCAGAATGCAGCTCTGCATTCTGCAAGCAATCTGTCGCTTCACAAGTCTTGTGTCATTCACAAGCTAGGCTAGACATGGGGAAGCTGCAAATGACATCCTGACTTTTGCATGCAGATTTATACTGTCCTGCAAGATATTAATACCTTGATTTCTGTCTTTTGTGCAGTTTGACGGACTCGCCAGCGCCGAATGAGGTGATTCAGACGACCATTGTGGTCAAGGGAGACCTGCCAGGCAATCAGATCAATCCGGCACCCTACATCACCCTCTCAGAATACAGCTTCAATTTCACGACAGACAATTGCTGCCAGCTTGCACAGCCTCTTGCAATTACCACAGGTGTGCACTTCCCTGCCTCCATTTGCTTGTGCCTCTCTTAGCTTTGCAGTCTTTCTTTTTGCAGTACTCTGCCCTTCAATGAGAGGCACTTGCATGCATGCATGTATGCAACTTGCATGTTAGCATCATATCAGTTGGTTGTCAACTGCAGCGGCCCATTTCTTTGCTTCCAAGCTATGTCATTGTCTTGAGGAACTGTATTGTGCATGTGCTCATGAACAGAAGTTCTGCTTTTGCCCCGGGTCAATTTGAGGTTGCCAAATTCTGGGTGTGCTGCAGCGCTGGGAGCATCAGTTCCTGGAGACCTGCTGCGGCTGCAGATTGTGTTCTGGCTGACCAGTAGCACAAACGTCAGCTACCTCCATGTCTCCACCATGAAGGTAGGTCCGTCTGTGAAGCCTGTCCCCCTAAATAAAGAGCCTCACAAGTCCTCTCCACACTTACGGCAGCAATTTCACATTATTGGGTGGCCCATTGTAAATGGCTCACTTCGGCCCAACCTCACCAAAGCTGCGCTGAAGGTATTTGATTTGTGCAGGGCAAGATTCATGATTTTTCTGGTTTGAGTGCAGGGCATCATTCAGAGCGGGTTCACGAGCTGGACCACCCTGCAGCCTGTGGCCTGCCTCAAGGCTCCCTGCTACTTCACAGACCCGGTGAATACCCTCGATATATTTTTCTAGCATGCACTGCCTTGCACATTGCGCTTGGCTGCTGACAGAAGCAGCCGCATTTGACCTGTCACTTTCGAAATGGGATCCTCCTGTGCACAACAGAGTCACATGTTATAGGGAGGCGCAAGGCCCTGGGGTGTTTCAATCGGTGATGTGGATGTTCCTTCTTGCACGACCAGAGACAGATCCACCGTGTCTGGTCGAAAACATCTGCTGTGTTCAATCGAAGAAAGTGTGTTTCTGTGTGGGCAGATCCTGGCAACAGCGCCACCCACTTATCCCCTGCCCACGAAGGCGGTCTTCCGATACGCGCCCACGAGCGAGACAGCTGTGGCGCAGGACGTGTGCCTGCAGGACGGCTTCCTCGACCTTGCCACCATCTCTGTCTACATCAACGGCACATTCACATGGTCAGTGTAGCTTTTTCTCTGACTCCACATTGAGATAAGCTGAAGAGAGCACCGTCAGATGAATTCTACAAGATTGCTCGTGCAAGGCGAGCACACTTCAGCGGCATTAAGATGGCATTTCTGCAAGCAGCATCATGGCGCGGCAGGCACCTCAATGAGACGTGCAGACTCCAAATCTTCTGAACACTTCTCATTTGGAGAATTTCTTTTTGTGCAGGACGCTTAGCCAGTCTTTTGACAACTCGGAGTGCGTGCACATCCCCGCGCTGGAGGTGCCGGCCGGCATAGCGCTTTACACGGTGGTCTCCGATGCCGACGACTACGAGGCCGTGCTGCCCATTGGCGCGGTCAAGTCTGTGGCCATCCGCGAGACGGCCCCGCCGCCGGCCGTCGCGCAGAACCGGCCCACTGCCGCCGCCGAGATTGTCGCCGCCGTCAACGCCGCATGGCAGCGCGACACCTCCGCGCCGCCCCCTGCGGTCCCCCCTGCCACAACCGCCCGCGCCGGTCCCCAAGGTGCCGCGGCCGGCGGCGGCGGCGTCCCCTACGCCGCCCCCGGCCCCGGGATCACGGCAGCCGGCGCGGCAGGAAGTGCGGTGCAGCCGGCGGCGGGAAGCAACGCTGCGGCGCAGCCACTCGGGGGTGCGCAGGACAAGGCGGTGACGGCGTCGTCGACGAGCGGTAAGAACCCCTTTGGAGGGGAGAAGGGCGGCCAGGCAGAAGCTGTGCGGGCGCCGAGCGGCGCGCCGCCGGCCAGCCCGCAAGGGAAGTTGGGCGCGGGTGACTACATGGACGGCGCGTCCGCGGCTATCATTGCGATGCCTAGCGCATCCCTTAACTCAAACGGACGATAGTAGACTGCCATTTTTATTCTTGTTTCAATTCCGCAAGGCCACAAGTCTCGACTTTCGGTGCATGCATGTCAAGAGCACATACACTATTCTCTCTGGAAAGACCTTGATAGCATGCAATGTGTGCCACGGAGTGTGTACTCTCTATTGGTTATTTCTATGCCAATGCAAGGCACTTAGTTAGAAATGAGCTAATTTGTCGGTTGGGAATACAATAATACTGAGCAAGCAGCACTTCTCCATGCAATTTTGAGTACAATGCAATTCTTTGTTGGGGACGCTTGCCCACTGCTTTTGAAAGATGTGCTATTGAGTGCTAGTGTCAAGCATTGCTGTAATGAAATTGAATGGAATGCTTATGCTGCAAAGGTGCAGTTGGTATTGAAAGCTGGGGAGGAACAGTGGCGGATCAACATGTGTAAAATCTTGCTTGCATTGCGCAACCAACAATAGCACTTGTGCCTAGACACTGCCAAGCTGGTCTCTGTTCCTCGTCATGGGTTATGATTCATGACTACTGTTTATGGCATATACTTGTGCCTAGACACTGCCAAGCTGGTCTCTGTTCCTCGTCATGGGTTATGATT
>JADEYI010001216.1_pt1 | contig 21402 bp, 28 predicted proteins | sample 8542331 | NCBI WGS metagenome assembly JADEYI01 (sample SAMN16510988, study PRJNA670497) | mine drainage metagenome | isolation source: biofilm near Copperflume 1 | place: Germany: Marsberg coppermine Kilianstollen | collected 2018-02
CCCACGGTTGATTGGGTCTTGCTTGGATCTGGCGAGTCCAACAAGGGGTGGGATTGTGGCAGCCTTTAACCGCAGCTTGTCTGCAGGACGCACCTTGCCTCTGGCAGGAAAAGCGTATGATAATATTAATCATATAAATGTGATGTCTTGCTCCTGCAGGGGCTTCAGAGATCATGCTCATGTGCAGCCGTTGAGCCCAGTCATGCAGGTGACATTTGAACATGCCCACTTACAGAATATGCCGACAGTAGTAACGCTGGAGCTCGCAATTATATATGGTCTTTTTCTGTGCCCTAAAGCTCAATTCATGAAAGCTCAGAGCTCTCAGCATCAGAGTCAATGATTTCAGAATTTAGTCTGACACTGAGGAAGTGTGTCTGCGCAGGAGAGCACAATCAAATACTGCACAGTGGTGCAGCCCTGCGGGCAGGCCATCATGGTGGCAGTGCCAGAACAGGTGCTGCCAACTCCACCCATCCAGCCATCCACACAGCCCCAACCAAGTACGCCATACCCCGGTGATTCACCCCAGCGGCCTTCCCCGATCTACCCGCCAACAGCTCTCCAGCTGTCCTTGATGGAGTCAGAATCGCGAGTGGCGGCGGCTGCCGCGCAATCCGGGGGAAATGGCCAGGGGTCGGAAGTAACGAGCGCGGGGTTGCCGGAAGCTGCGGCGGCAGCTCCCCCGGCGGTGGAAGCTGCCGGCCCGGCCGGGCACGCGCGGCGAGTCATCCAGATAGATGTTGACGCGACTTCCTCTGGCGTGGCAGCTGCGCTCGTGCACTGGCATGCAGAGGACGGCAGCCGGCAGAGCACGCCGGTGCAAGTGCATGTGAGCTGGTCACCTGTTGCATCACCGCAGCATGCTCTAAGGGACACTGCAGAATCAGGCTCGGGGTTGTCATCTGACAAGGATGCCGGAAGGGCAGGTGTAGAGAGTGAAAGTGCTGGAAACAGCACAAGGGACGGTGACACTGCAGCTCTTAGTGTTTCAGAGGAAGCAGTGGCATTGATCCAGGATAGCACTGATAGCGCTGATGCAGTGATGGATGTGGCAGCAGACACCGGAAGTGAAGGCTCAGAGCTTCCTGGGAGGTAGGGGGTAGAGAGCAAGACTTCATGTGTGTTCAGATGTGAAATGGAAAGTATACGCAGGGAATGCTGTGATATGGTGGCCAGACCAGCTGGAGTAGAGACGCCTTGAAATGAGGTGTTGTCACGTAGGGCAAGCGTGACCATTTTAGGCTTGGATACCTCGGCATGAGTTCTGTAGAAGAACATAGCACAGGCGCACATGACAATTCTGACTTATGAGGCTTCCGCAAAATTTACAGATATTGAACATCAACTGACATTTGCAAATCAATACAGTAGATAAGAGTAGAATGCGCCATCACTTATAGTCCAGAGAAATTTGGCCAGAAAGGCTCTGTTCTCATGGGATATGAACTGTTCTTTGGCTCTCTACCAGCGCTTAATGTTTAGTAATCGGTTCCTTGTTCTTCTCCTTTTCAGTTTGTGTCACACATGATTGCTGCACCTTTCTTGGCGTGTTTACTCAGTAAACTTTACTGCCACATGGATACTGATGTTTGTCTCTGCAGACATGACCTTGCCTCATCGTCAGCTTCAGAAATTCCCAATGGAGACCCAAACTGATCTGCCAGCAATTGCAGCATCCCACAGCTGCCTACTCCTTGGACACATGCTCCAGGCTTTCACCTCTCTTACTACCAGTGAGAATGTGCTGCGAGTCTCACAGCTGTCTTGCAGCGAACTGCTGGGGGTGGCATGGTCTGAGGATCCTCTCAGCTCTCAGGCCCAAGTATTCCACCATGCCAACCCAGCTGCTTGACAGCGATGTCCAATGCCAAGGATGGCGCTCCCTGCTTATTGCCTCTCATCGGAAACTATAATATTATGCGCACAGCACTCCACCTCAGACCTGTGGATGTTGTCAATACATCCTGCTGAAGTGATTCGTGGGAGTTCACGATTGCAATGGCGCTTTGATAAGGTCTGGACCTCACAAAAGTAATTCGCAGAACCGCCACACTACTCAGAGTGAGACGCAGAAGGCGACACCTGGCGATACACCCGCCGCTTCTTGACAGGCAGGCACATGTCTGGCAGGTCATACCAGCAGCCAAAGCTGGCAAACCACTCGCGCATGTATGCATCAAGTATCCGGCGCTTGAGAGTGAGCGCCAGGAAGTCAACAGTGCCATAGAAGAAGTCAGGGAAAGCTGGGGGGAAGAGACGGGGTTGCAGGACTGTGAGTTTTGGCTTATTGGTGCAGCAGAAATCGCCCAGGACTGCAGCTGCTTCCAGGGCATTGCTTTGACTGCCTGCATGAACATGGTGTGCAGATTAGCAACTTTACATCGCGTCCTCGGGTTTTGATCAGGTGATGACAGACAGCGGGCGGACAAGGATATGTTCACTCAGAGAAGCGCTAGCAGGAGGTACTCAAGACCTCAAGTAATGTTCATGAGTACCTCGTGGCACATGATGAAAGATGAAGAAGAAGGGGCAAAATGATGGAGAAGCAGGGCAGTCAGGGCGGTGCAAGAAATGGGAGTAATTTAAGGAAAGGAGTGGGTGAAGGGACGCACTCTCTATGGGGGTGACAGGCTCCTCCTGCTGGAAGGCTCGTCGACTTCTGGTGAGAGTTGTGCTCTGGAGTGTCTGGGGCCGGCTTGTGAGGTTGCTGGGTCCCTTTGGAGGGGTCTTTGGTGCACTGGTTGGATTGGTGGATGATCGCCTGACGCGCAGGCTTTGCCGGGGCTTTGTTGGTGTGCTCTCCACGATTATCTGCTCACTGTGGCTGCCTGCAATGCAGAAGAACATGTGTGCGCCATGTTGAGCGATTTTACATTGTGGTAGTGCATACAGATGGGCATTGATCACTGCCTGCCTGGAAGACTGGCAGTTCTGTGCAAGGCAGTGCGTGTTCGATTACTTGAGAGTGATTTTCGATCGTGCTGCAGAAAATACGAACAATATAGCCTTGTCGCCATAAGAGGAAAAGTTGGCGGACGCACTTGTGCTAGAGGTCGGTGAATGCTGCGTCTTGTTCGCTAAGTACGCATCCCGCACGGCAGAGTCAGTGGCCTTGCGTTTGGACCGAGGCCTCTGCTGCTTTGCAGGTTGGCTATATTGTTTTGGCTTCATGATCTTCCCTGCAACGACATAAAACGGATTCGTTCAGACGCCAACTCAACCTCGGAGAAAGAGATCTTGCATCGTGGCAAAGCATCAATCGGCGCTATGCAGTTCTGGCATTGAGAAGGTCACTACTACCTTACCTTGCATTACTAGTGGAGAAAACGCCCCTCTTTGACGAAGCAGCACAATGGAGACAAAAACTTTATTCTTCGTAAGGCTATAGCAGAAGGATGAATTATATAGCGATCTGGAGGCTTGGATGTCAAAGCTGCTGCTTCATAGTTTGCAGGCACGCACAGGGACTTTGCCAGATTAGGCTGTTAGTAACTGCTGACGAAAACCTCCATAGCGGGAAGCTTATAATCATGATCAGGCCGTTGTGTTGTTGCTGCCAGTTCTACATGTGATTAATGGAGTTGATGGACCATCAGGAAGTTGTCTCAATTAGTGATTAACTGCTACTTGACAGATTCGTCACGATGGGTGTAACAGGCATCATGCGATGTGGCTGATGACATAATAATAATAATAATAATATTCTGTATGAGTGGCGAACCCAGAGCCCAGAGGGCCATAGGGCATACACAGGTCCGTCTGCAGCCGGAACCCGGGGCCGATATGCACAGGCGTGCAGCCTTGTCAACTCGCAAATGCACCCTTGCAGCCTACATGACATAGTGCCAAACAATGATCAACAGCACATTGGCAATCTGTCACGATAGAAGAGTGAAGGTTTAATATCAAGAAACCAATGGTAAGGACAATTCTGCCTTTTCCACAAAGGATTCAACTTCTGCCTTAATGATAATTGTACGATGATGTCAGAGGAAAGACATGCCAATGAACAGCATTTGAAAATTGATGTCAACAAACAATCGCCAATATTTACAGACTACAAAGGCCATGTGCTACAGGAAGAGACAGTGCTGTGGACAGCCACAAGCCGAGCATGCCCGAGTCACTCAAGAGTATATTCACACAGCACTGCAATCTGTCATCATTTCCCAAAATCTCTCATCTTCAGCATGCATAATCAGCCCACAAGAACATGCGGATCTAGGCAACGCAAATGCTAGGGCCAGCTGAATAAACAGTGCTACTGGTCAGCAAAAAGGCTCTCTCTCATCGCGTGTCTTTCACCACTCCAGCAAAATATTATTCTCTCCCAGAATCTGCTCAAAACATTTACAACGGCGGCGAGGAAGAGCCCTTCACGGTGTCTCCCACTTGGTAGAAGATCTCCTGCTTCTTCACCAGCTCCTGCAGGGACAAAGATATTCATGTGTCAGCGACAAGAATTTAGCACAATCCTCAACAGGGCACGGGAGTGCTGCAAAATCTCTTAGTCAAATGGAACTATGCAGCAATACTCCGCCCAAGTAGGTCTGCAGATCAAGTTCAGCAGGCTACAGCAGGGAGAATCTTGCATTATAGTGGCAATGGCCAGGTTTCTTCCATCTTAGACTTTGCAGCGCACACAGGGCAGGAAGAGTGAGATTGACAGTGATCAGTTTCTGACCTGGGCAACGAAGCCAGCAATGCCAATCATGGCAAGACGGCCGTTGTTGAGCTCCTTGGTCTGGAGGTCATATTTCTCCTTGGGGTCAGTGGGGGTCAGGCCGAGGGGGTCGAAGCCGATCTCACCTGCAGATACAAGGAATTAGTATGTCAGCCGATGACAGCAGGCTAGCAGGACAGACAAAAAGGCGGCCTTAACTCTCAACCCAGCACACCTACCTGTCTGCGAGACCCTCAAACAGGCTGCGGATACATACAGTATCCGTCCCAGCCTGGATGAAGACCCGCTGTACATGCATGCTCACTGGCATCAGCAGCTGCATGCCTCCCAAATTCACAAATGGTTCTATTGGCCGTCTGTACCTCTGCACCTCCTGAAGTACCTTGCCACGGTGCACCAAGAATGTACCCCAAAGTATGCAGCTGTGAGTAATTTGAAATACGCAGCACGGCTCTGAATGCAGGTGCAAGACACTGCAGCATAGATCTCAGGTTTAGTTTCAAAGCAGCTGCAGCAGCTGACTCACCGGGGCTGTAGTCGTCACGCAGCTGGTTGAACTTGTCGGAGGACGGGTTGGCCCAGCCGACACCGATGCGCCATGCCTCGGCCAGACCGATGGAAAACACCAGGGGCTCCCAGAAGATGGCGCCCTTGTACTCCACCTGCTGGAAGTGGTCGATGGCCGGACCTGCATTGTACCGGAAATTACAGATCACATCCTGTCAGCCGATCTAGGAATGAATGACAAATAGCTTCCTGCAATGCTTCAATACACGAGCCTTTCACAGCACCCCAGCCAGCTGTCAAAGCATGCTGACATCCAAGGTGCATGTGATGTGCCCAGGGTGCTGTGCAGGCAGTGTGCCAAGTACTTGTGGCTGCCTTCCTCAAAATTGTAGGGATGTGACTGCAGAGTCCTGGGGTGCGTAAGAGCATTTACGCTAATCCTAATTTCCTGCGGAGCCAAAAGTTGCATGACTCGACACCCAGGCCGATCAACAAAGGCACTATGTGGCTTCACTTTGCGGAAACCTCCAACACCAGGGTGATGTCACCATGGCACTACAGCAAGAACTGCATTTTAGCATAATCCAAATAATGTCGATCAAGGAAGAAGACATCCAAAGGGATACCCACGTGCTGGGAACCAACATGCCGTCGCAATCCTAACAAAGGATTATCCCCAGTTTTCAAAGAATCGATGCGAAACCAGGTGTACCTGTGATGCGGCCGTCGCTGTTCACCAGCAACTTCTTGTCGGCGACGAACTCGCCCACGATCCACCCCAAAGCGGCAAGCATGGCCACACGCCCGTGGGTGATCTCGGACTCCCTCCACCGCTTGACCTCCTGAATGCTGGTCGCGTTGGAGAGGAGGTTGGCAGGGTCGAAGATGTCGGGGAAGGGCTGGCTGATACCCGGGAGGGTCTTAGCGTCTGCGAGAGCACAGAACCAATCAACCACACTTGCTCGAACCTCATCTCCCACACTATCAGCAGTCGAAACCCCAAGGCAACCACCAGATAGCGACAAATTTCTGTAATTTTGCCCTTGTATGGTGAGACTTCCACCGATCTCATTTATTTCAGGAATATCATTATTGTGTACCAAGCGCACGCCTGATGTGAACCAACACTCTCGGTCATAGAACCCCTTTCTACCCCTTCAGGCAAGAAATGGGCTCTGCGACTCACATGCGAGGATGTCATCGGGAGTGGCAGCCTTGCTGGGCTCCGCCTGGGGGCCGAGAGCCAGCACCCGCAATCCCTTGCGAGCCGCCGGGGAAGACTTTGTGCTGGTGCGGAATGCGTCGCGGGCCACAGGGGCACGAAGAGAGATGGTGGACATCATAGTGGCAGCCATTTTGTCAAATATGTTCTGGAATTGTGGAAAGCGCGAGCGTAATTTGAGCATCTGGCACACATTCTGGAATTGTGCCACGACAACCGCCAGTTTAGGTGGCATGCAACCCTCTCTCCAGTGCATCGTGGCCACAGAATTTTAGAGGCCCCTCCTGGGAAGAAGGTGGGCCATCTGTCCACAGTGTTTTGAAACCTGCTCGTCAATTTGAACCCGACAGCTACATACGGATCACGACGGCCCCTGCCCAAAGCTGTGCCTCAAGCTCATTAGTCATGACGAGGAAGCGCCAGTATTTCCAGAGCATGCTGCGCAGCCGCTGCTGTTTCCACACTTCAGGATACCGTAGCCAGCGGCCACCAGCGCAGCATGCTACCTTTATGTTACAGGCTTCAGGCAAGTTGCCCGGCCTACCATTTGGACACATCTGATTCACCAGCACGGTGCGTGGCGTGTGAACCTTCTAGGTGGCCCACTTGATTCCCAGGGACACTTGTTTCAACCCTTCTTACACACGCTCATATCCGATCGCATTGCTCAAGCTGTTGGGGACCTGTGCATGCACATCCAGTCACCCTGAGTAGGCCTCACCCAATAGCATTATAACAATGATGTACACAGAGGTGCAGAGGTGCACATGTGTCAGACGCATGCTTCTTTGACAGACCCAGCCAAGGACCTGTTGACAGCCCAGGATCTTGACATCAAGATCCCCTTAGATTGATACCCCTGCCCAGCCCTGCAGCTCCAGTGCCAGCAAGGTCATGACTGCAGGACAAACTTCCCACCTTTCATTGTGCACATACTGAACCAGTAGGATTTCCTGTGGTGGGCAGAGATCTGCTGCTACTACTCTGCCAGATAAGACAAAGTTTCTCACATTTGCTGACTGGGCTGCAGTCCCTTCAGAAGCACACTTCTGGTGCAAAAGACCTGAGCGCCTTTCATTGTCATGGTATCATCATCTTAAAATATCATTATGGCATCACCATCTCTGTGGCTTTTCTTCGGGAGTTGCTATGAACATCCTTGTACCGGATTCCATGCATGATGCTGTCAGGCTGCTAGTATCAATATGCAGCTCCCCAGGTCTTCAGAGCTGCAGTCACAAATCACACACAGTCAAAATCAGCGCTGTCTGGCAGATCAGAGGAATGGTTTTAGGAGGGACTTTTATGAGAAGTCTGTCATCTAGAGAGCATACAGCAAGCACTCACTTGATGCCGCTTTTAGCTCAAGCATGGGAAGCATCAATTTCATCCCATTACTTGAGTGCACTTCCCTGATACTCTTGCCAATGTCCCGTTGAAGAATCTGGGCGTTTCAGTGACTAAGGGCGTTCAAGAGATCCTCTGTTCTGTGCTCACCTTCGCGCTCAGACTTGGTCAGATCCCACTTCCTCACGATGATCTGCATGCAGCATGCAATTCAGCACCAGCGGAAGTTTTTCAAAGACTCTGTCCTCCACCAGGGCCAGGCAACTGGGCTATATACCGCTGGTGCACTTATCATCCTATGGCATGCACGGGGTCTGAGATGCTGGCGCCAAGACTGCAGAAATTGAGCCAAGTGCGTGCAATCATGCAAGGAGACGCATGCCATATTGCCCAATTGGTGCGGCAGAATGATCTGCAGCAGCACAGTTTGCCATGCAACCTATTCTCTCAAAAATACGCACCCGCAGTTTGTGCAGCCCCAGCCATTCCTGGTACTCGATCCAGTCCCTCTGCACACCCATCAGTAGCTGCCAGTCAGGGCTTTTTTCATGATGCAATCGGTTAGGCAACCGGTGGTTTTGAAGTGTAAAGGAAGTAGATTGCACACCTCTGCGTTCCACTTCTGAAGGATGTTGTCCAGGAGCCTTGCGCTCTCCTTCGTGAAGTACAGCATCTCGTCGGCTCGCTCCTTGTCCGCGTAGAGGGAACCCCCCGGCTTGAAGTTTGTGTCTCGGAAGTACACAGGATGGTGAACGTACTGGTGGTGGAACAGGTTCTCGATGTCGTAGCGGATCTTGCTCGCCAGGGGCGAAACGATCCGAGACAAGCTCATTGCTCCTGCGTCAGCACATGCCAAACTGTTCGATCCGACTTTTTAACTGTATTGAGAATCCAAATGGTTGCGTGTTTGTTCTGCACAGATGGCCAAGGAAAGTACAGAGGCGTGATGCGAAGTCGTGCCGGGCATCACAACACGCATGCGAAGGTGGGCGACACCTTTCTTGCTAAAGTACGCACGGTTTGTCTTGATATGCTTCTACTGCAATTTTATTTTGCTCCTGAAGGGTTTGCGGCTCCGTTCTCAAGGATTGCTGTGGATGTCATGGCTGTTCCGAAAATAGTGGGCTCATCTGTGATTGTTTCCTGCCCAAAATGTCCACCTCCGAAACTGTTTCGCTTGAAGACCATATTCAAGGCTCCCTACGAATGCCTGACTTTAGTAACTCAGATAGAGGAGATGTCTGTATTGCAGTGTTGTGTGGTCTCCCAGGCGCTGGCAAGACCACGCTTTGTAAAGCACTTCTGCTCACTGCAGGGCCACGATTCGAGATCAGACACATATGTTTCGATGAGTCCTTGCCCGATGGTCTCAACGAATGCCAGGAGTGGGACCAGGCCACTGCAGGCTTGTGGAAGGTGAAGGCTTGCCTCCCATTCCCCATGTTCCAGGCCATGCAATGCGCAGGTTCTCACAAATAAGCGGGCCACCTCTGACAAAGTTGTCATGTGTGGGATAGGCATCCAGAGAGGGTATATTCCAGAAGCTTTCGGATCATCTGATGAGCAGAGGAAAAAGTGACAAGCCCCTTCTGGTGCTCCTAGATGACAACATGTTCTACAGGTTTCCTGCATCCTTCCACAGTGTGTCACTGATGATAATTATACGTTACGCCTGTGGTGATTCACGACCCTCCAGTCTGTAGAACGACCGTATGCCTTCAACTGTGCAGGAGCATGAGACGTGAATGTGCCCAGCTGGCACGGCAGCTTGAGGCAGCCTTTGCAGTCATCTACCTCCCCTGCAACCTGGTAAGCACCACAACTAGAGTGGTCCGCACGTAGGGAGTTGCTTGAACAGTCCTAGTCTCTCACCTTCATCTATCCGTGAAGTTGCTGTAGTTTCAAGCTCCCCAGTCTCTGTCTTTGCAGCTCGATTTACATCTGGGCAGGCCGTAAGGGGGTTGTCCCCAATTTCTGAGGATTTCCCCATTTTCTCAGGTGCTCTAGATTGGGCGGACTAAGAAACTCATCTGTCCTTTCCTGTTCCTTTCCAGCGCTCTATTAATTGCCACATGCGCATCCACATTCGCATCTCCTGTTGCTTCCCAGGAGGACACCTCCGCAAGAAACGCGCTGCGCAGCGAAGCAGAGCGCGTGCCGCAGGAGGTCCTAAACAGGATGGCTGCCAGGCTGGAGCCTCCAGACCCCAGCAAGCATGCCTGGGAGCGCAGCACTGTCACATTGCCGATTGAGGAGCTGCCAAGCCCATCCAATGTGGATGATCAGGCACGCTCTTCCTGGCCAGTTCTGAGTATTCCGATGCCGGCGCACCTACAGCCCAAGCAATGTGAACGCTGAGATTTGTTGGGAGATTTGCACGAGATTTTGTTCAATGCGCCATGTCATCCAATCTGTTGTAGATCTCCGGGTGTTTCTCACCGTTCACCACCGTGCAATGCCACCCTGCTGCTTTAAAATGTAAACTCTTTTGCAGATGCCTAAGCTTGCGTCACGGCGGCAGTCGGCACGACCAACTAGGAGCAACGAGCGGTACCAGTGTTGTGCCTTGCTTCCAACAACTCGTTTGGCGCTGCGACCCTTTACAGTCTTTAAAGTTGTTGCCCTTCGCAGGTGTGGGCCGGTGTCTGGGAGGCACTTTTGAGGGCATGGGGCCCCCCGCTGCCAAGGGCGGTCCCCCCAGAACCAAGGGGCCCCGCCACCGCCGCATCGGCCACCGCCGCGCATGAGGCCGACCTGCGCTTGCGCCGCGCGATTGCGGCTGCTGTTGCATTCGTCACAACTCGCGAGGGGAAGGCAGCGGCGGCCGGGCGTCTCAATGCCGCGCGCAGGAAATTGCTAGCCAGGTGCGATTGTGCCAGAGGATAGAATTTTGCAATTCTGTGCTCCTGCAGGTACAGTGTTTGAGAATGCTGTTTGTAGTTGCGGCGGATCTGCAGGCTTCAAGAAAGGTTAGCAGTGGGGTTCACAGAGCAACCGCTGGGGTCTTGAATTTAGAAGTGTTCATGAGTTTAGTACTGTTACTGATGGTCTGGGAGACGTGGAGTGGATTGGAAGAGTGGAGACTCTCTTTTTTAATGCTATGTTGTGCAGGCTGCAGAAGGATGAGGATTGGAGGGATCCTGCAGCTGAGCTGGCAGACTTTGAGCAGCTCTGCAAGGATGTTGCGACTGAGTAGCAGTGAGCACAGACTGTAAATTCGTTTTTTCATCAATCAATCGAATCATGCCAATTTTCAGCCTTGGGAATATACCAATAGTCTAGATGTATATAAATGCTGCGAGAGAGGATCCTTTCAGTCCATGTTTAGATGATTTTACGACCAGCGCAGGCCAAAATGAGTTCTTTGATCAATTACAGATAGAAAGTTCACCATTACAAGGCAGACCTACTTGGTGCAAAAGTCTTCTCACAGGAGACACGCTTGCTTGGCATGTGTCTAAGTCACATGGCACACTAGCTTAAACAAATTGTCACAGGTTCCTTTGTCATACTCCATTGTCACACTGAAAAGACAAGATTTTGTCCCTTATCTCCTCTATGATTGCAGTTGACCTCAGCTGACAAGTTCCACAGTCTTGATGTCTGGGAATTTGTCCTTGATAGCGGCTTGCACACCCATGCCAATGGGCGGTGGACCCCCAAACTGCACCTTGCAAACTCCCCCGCTCACCGAAAGAACCTGCACCCCAGAAACAATCAACTTTTTGCTGCAGTGGTACCGCAAATGTGCACAGCAGGCTATGCAGGTGTAATGGCACTTGAAACTGCGCCAGTATGAGCTTTGTGGGTGCTGCCAAGTGCTGTACTTACGCTGCAAACATTGAAGAGTATAGCTGACAGCAGAACCCTTGCAGAGGTGAGGTGCAGCACCTAGAAGGGAAGCTTGTTTGATGCGCCAAAACAGAAATCTGACAAACAAATTATTGCACAAGATGGGCTCACCTGCACACTGGCGCCATAGGAGGCAATTGCCGGCCGGAGCATGTCCAGGTGGGCATCAACTGAAGCCAGATCAGAGGCTGTGGACGTGGCATCCACCTGCAGCACGCCCTTCAGCTTTTCCCCAAACGCTCCCTGCGCGCACATACAGGAGCAGATCAGCCTACAATCTCTTCCAATGGAAATCATTCAACACGAGTGTTTGGGATAATCGCGCATGCCCAAATTGAACAATTGCCACCATATATAGGTATGTAACCATATGAGAATTTCAGAATGGCAGAATGGTAATTTCAGCCAGGGCGTGAGCGGGCCATGCCTGGAGTGCACGTTCAATGCCCATCTTCATGGTTCCTGCTGAAGACGGGCAGGTGCCGCAGGCCCCCTGGAAGGTCACATCAACCTTCAGCAATTCTTGCATTGCTCGACCAAGAGCCCTGACCCTTACCGCCCAATCTGGTGAAGCAGCCAAGCATGCGCACACAAGCATGTCACAACAAGTACGCCCACAAAGAGTCATGCCAAAAAGCTTATACTTGCTCCTTGCACCATCCGACACTCTTGCACTAGCACGACTTGCACATCCTTAGATATGCATCCTGGCATTGACACTCTCATGAGTGTTTGGTCCTTGAGATGCGATGAGATGCGCAACAGTACTAGGCTGCCGACTTTTGTAGGCCCCGCAGACGTGGCTGCAGACGCCCAGCGTGTATGCCCTGTGATATTCGGCTTTGGGTCTGCCGACCTGTAGTAATAATGATAATTACACATCTTTGCACACCTGGAGGCGGAGGTAGACAACGCCGTCGGAGATGGACGCGACCTCTACGTTGCCGCCGTCAGCGATGAGGTACGGCCGCACCTCGTCTAGCGCTGCGTTCACACTCTCCGGCGTCAAATCAGGCGTCTCTGCCGGCGCCGAATCCCCTGCGCGGCCACAAATACTAACTTCATTAATCACCAGACGATGAGTCACCCAGCAGTCACCGTTACTACAGTCTTCGCACACAGCGTCTCTCCCTCTTTGCCTCCTGTCTTCCCTTGCCAACAGCGCCAACACGATGAGTACTCCAAACAGTCAGCACCCCTGAAATCGGGCCTCCACGAATTTTGCATCTACCAATACATTGCTTGTCTGGCCGTGGGACAATGTTATGGGAGTCCGCTCCCGACTGAAGAAGGCAAGGCAGATGACTTTAAGAATGAGGTCAGGTCAGCCCCACAAAACGCATCCTTGCACCACGTCAGGTGTCAGACCCCAAGGCCCAAGTCACATCAAACAAGGGTCAAACACCAAATCCGGGCACACGGAGGCATGAGGAAGCCCTTGCACAGAGGAAATTCTTTTTTTTTACGAGCTAAGGATAATGCGCTGGGCAGAGATTGCATGCGCACCGATCGAGCGGTGGACTGATGCGCGCGCAAAGGGGGTTGAGGCCGGGTGGGTGGGCGCCTCTGCGCCGCTGCCGCTGTCTTCAATCGTCTGCGCTGTTTGTCCGTCAATGACACTGCTCCAATCATCGCCTTCCACCGCCCTGCAACAATGAGTCGGGAGGGAATGAATGACCACTTCTGGGATGACAAGAGCACTGAAAAGTGACTTGTCAGGCCCTGCGCACGCTGCCAGAACGCCTGCTATTTCTTTGCAGAAGCAGTGCAGGGCAGCCTTGACACTGATGCAAAGGACAGACATTGCCAAAGCACCCGCAGCACGTGTCATGCCAACCGTGGCAGATCTCAGCAACAGGGCAATAAGCAGGCAATGCCTCTCATAAACATTATGAGACCCTTCCAGGAGCAAGCAGGTGTACTCTGCTCCTCCCAGAGCAAGCATGTCGCACTGATCTGAGTCACACGGCAAGACACAGGCAACACCACTTGAAATTTAGCAGCATCAGACGGGTTAGGGGGGTTCCAGTGTGAGGATTTGTCCGGATTTTGAACCTGATGAGGTTCAGGCGGCGCTGCTTGGAGTCGACGGATTCGCCAGCGACATCGTCCGCCAGGTTCTCACCCATGGCCTTGCGCATTTTGAGCGCTCGCTCCTCAAGCACAGCCACGTCAGCCGCCGGCAGCCCGCTCACCGGCGTCGTCCCCTGCGTGCAGCACATGCTTCAAGGCTGCCAAAACCCCACCCCTTTGTTGGAGGAAAATCGATCAACCGTGGAAGCGGTGACAGTATTTGTACTGCCCCCTGGCGTTTGAGTACATCATTCTCAGAAGGTTGCAGGTGGTGACTCGGTGCCCTTCCACTTCAAGACATGTCCAATAGAGCGGCAGCTCCCACCATGCATGTGCTGGCAACATGCTAGAGTCAGCGGATGACTTAATTAGTTCACGAGACGACAAGAAATCAGGTGTGAAATAATTTGTATAAATCAGATTGCAGTTAGTAGATCTATCGGCCCCATCCTTACAAGCTCATATCTTCACAGGTTTTGAGACAGATTTGCTGTGCAATGGCATTAGGGGCAGACCCCAAAGGTGTATAGACCCCGTCAAACCCAGTCAAAAGGGGTCTTAATTGTCTTGGGCGGCGACAGTAAAGCCTATGAGAGACCCAGTAATGCAAGGCACTTCAGGGGTAACATATGGGAAAAGACAGCTGGCGCACCTCCCACAGGTCGCGCTCGACGCCGTTGCCGGGCGGCAGCGTGCCGGCCTCGGCGAGCCAGTTGTCGGCCTGCTCCTCCAGGTGGCCCCGGCTCATCAGCGCACGGTTCGCCACCACCAACGCACGCACGTACGCGCACCGCTCCTCACCCACTCGCCCCGCATGGCCCTGTAGGGCACAAACACCCAACGCTGATTACAAGGGAGTTGACAATTTCTCCCCTTTTCTTCCTCCTTTTTCTTTTTTTGCGAGATGAGTGTCATGGCAGCGTAGAGCTGCTTAGATTTTCTTGCGATGTGAGTGTCACGGCAGCGTAGAGCTGCTTGGAGTATGTTTTTTCTTATCTGCTTCTCCTTGCCGAGATTGCCAGGATGAGTAATTGCATGACTGGCAGTTCGCAAGCAGGGGAGCCTCGTCAGGGTGTCTGAGAGATGCAAGCACCAGCATGCAGCGCTCAGGAGGCCGGTCAACACAGGGCCACAGCAGGCGAGGGCGTGTGCAGTTTGTCATGTCGTGAGAGGCATGTGCCAGTGCGCAGAAACCCGACATGCACTGGATGGACATAAATTGAGTCTGCACGTTTGGACAAAAGTTTCCCTGAAGGATGCCCTGCATGGCAAGTGGCACCTTGATGGCCATGGTCATGTTGCGCGCATAGCCCACGTACTGCAGGTTGCGCCTGCTGTCGTACAGCGCATACACCCCCAGGGGTTTCTCCCCCTGCCGCACTGCTAGGTACCGCTCCACTGGCACCAGTGATGTGCCGTCATCCTCACCCTGAATGTCAGGAGAAATATTCAGGGTTCCTGATATGCTTGGTACTTCAGGCACAGCGTCGCATGTATGCAGTGTAACAGAATCACAGCGCCTGCCAAGCATGCAGTCTAGCCCATTTGACATGCTACTGCACTCTGCAATGGATGTGGAAAGGGGAAAGCAGGAAGCTAAATATCAAGCAGGAAACTGCAGGATCACCTCCCGTGTCTGGTAGTCCCTGCCTTCATCGTCATGGACTTCCGCGCCTGATTCGCCATAGAGGAAGCCGTGCAGTCCCTTGTGCCCCTCTGGCACGTTGCTGTCCGTCGCAATGGCCCCAACGCCTTGAGGCAGGGCCACAGTACCCTGCCCATACCAGATAGTGGTGTTGACAGAGTCCTCACAGTTGTGAAGGGTACTGGAGGTTCAAAGTTATTGTTATATTGTAAAAAATTGAACTATATCTGCAGAGGTGGTCATTCGGGAACGCGCGAAGAGAAAGCAGCAAAGGATGGTACTAGCTCTGCGTTTGTTACTTACATTTTCCGTTGCTCTGACCACTGACGACATCCTGCCCTTCTGCCGGCTCGTTCGATCTGCAGAATAAACAAGATTGTGTTTTGCGAGTTTGCGGTCGACTGCAGGGAAAGGGCGCCCATGCAAGCACTGTCCCAACATTGCAAAAAGTCTCGAGTTCTCCCTGCCTCTACCAAGCCCCAAGGTGATAGCGTCCTTCAATGCACACTACCAAAGGGCCGTTCGCACGATTATTTGCAATTTCTTTCTGTACAGATCGCTTCTGCAGATTGCAGATATCCTGGGCATGAGGATATCGCGTGGAATGAGTCACTGAGGGCCACGTGCAGCAAATTTCTGGGCCGGCCATAATCCAGAAAACCATGGAAGCTTCCTCGCATGACGCGATGGGCCCAACTCCAGGAATTTCAGCTATTGGTTGCCTACCGTCTGATCAACATCTTTTGTCTCTGTCACTGGAGTGGAGCGTGGACCGAAAGGGGCTGCGTACAGGACGCACCCAGAGACGTCTACATCTACAGGTGGGCCGGTTTTCGGCGGCCTCTGTTCAACCCTTGCATTCTTGGCCATCCCGTATAGATACAACGGATCTTGAGGGATATATCGAGCGATGGTGTTAGTGTTTGCAACATATTTTTTCGGAGTTGAAAGTGAGGTGAAGTCAATCCTGATTGCGCATTACTTTGTGCATGCTGGTGCCGCCTCGATGATCGTCAAAGTTGGTCGGCCCAGATACCTCTATTAAAATTCAATTGACATCATATAGAAACGCTCAAATTGCTGTTGCGAGTGAATCACCTCGGCGTTTCGCACCGGCGCGCATGATATACCCATGGGACCTGCCGATGCACTTGTGACCGGCGCCAAAGCCGGTACACTAGCTCAAACTTTTGGTACAAGATGGTGTAACGGTTTCATATAATTCTCAGATGCCACGTACAGGGATGGCAAGATTCACCACAGCAGCAGTGCCCATCGGTCTGTCCATGCTGCTAATCCCCAAAGCCGTCCTGGGGGACGTGCAGCTTCGCAAGACGATCATGCAATCCACGGCTTGGACGAAGACTGGCCAGGACACAGAAGTGATAGCCACTCCCATGGAGTCCTTCCAGTCAATGAAGGCATACGCCCCTGGCAGTGGGGGCAGTACCCCCTTCAGGCTTGACGCCCTCACCATCTGTATCATTGGTGAGTTTCTTGCTAGAACATTGCTTGGCGTTTTGTTCATGTATCCTTTCCTGTGCATCTCCTGAAGCCATTGCTCACTTCCCGACAGTCAGCGAGCTGGCCTTGCACGAGGGCAGCATCTATTCCCTGTCCTTCACCACATGCTCGGCAACAAGCTGGTTGCGAATAATGTCCGCTTGCGATCAGGGCTGAATTCAAGGTTGGCTCTTGCAGGTGCTGTTGTTTTGGTCAATGTCGGCATGGTTTTCTGCTGTGCGCGTCTGGCGTGTCTCAAGGCATTGGGGCGAGACACAGATCCCCTCGCAACAGAGGCGGCTCAGGCCGCAGCCGCCGCCGTGCCGACTGCGGGGGACGCAGGGGGAGGTCCCGGTGGCGGCACGGCAGGGGCGGGTCCCCGCATCGAGCTCACCGCCGTCACCCACCCCAACATGGATGTGCGCTCCATTCCTTCGAGAATGTTTGCTCGGAGTTAGTTGTGCTCTTTATGGAATCAAAGTGAGCTTAGGGTTGCATTCGAAGGATCAGTTGAACGAGAGCAAGGACGCGTTGTCAGCCAAGCGGTTCGATGCATGCCTCCCTGCACTGCACTGCATTGTGCGCTAGATCTCCCGTATCCCCAGATATATAATGGTGCTTCATGGATCTAAGCATGCAAACTAGCTTAAGCTTGACCATCAAGCATACTATTGGCGCAGCTCAGAGCAGAGTTCCATCTGCTAATGGCTGCTAAGGAAATCTTGTGCTGTACACTCTGCTTCTGCAGTGTGTACTTCTGTGGTCACTGGTAAACAGATGACCTCTAGATGGGGCACCCGATAAGAGCATGCACAGCAGGTGTGCATAAAAGACAGGCCTGCCTCGAGCACTGTACACTCAGACTCTGTGTGCGCCTGCAGATGTCATTTGCCAGGAGACTTTCCGGGCGCAGCTCTCGGGAGGAGCACACCAACGACTCTGAAGCCGATGCTCCGCTCAGTGCAAACCACAGAGGGAGCAGTGACCAGCGCAGCACGCACTTGTGCGCGTCACCAACGCCAAAGTCCCTGGGCTGTTGTGCAGTCCCCATGGTGACTCTGGTCATTGACAGCAACGAATGCAGCGCGGCTGCATGAAGAGATTGATCGAACACGGACACCGTTTATCGTCCTAGAGAAGGCAGCGTGGGTCAAATGATCAGCTGCAACTGCAGGCCGCCGCAAGTCCTGTCTGTGTCGAGCTCACCAGATCCATGCAGCGTCTGTGACATGTGAGCATGGCGCTCAGCATATTGTACCATATCTTATCTGGTGGAGGCCATAAGAAAGTTCAAGGGTTGAGTTCAGTATTGGTCTTCCGCCTTTGCAGCCAAAGGAAGTGTGTCTTCGTCAAATCTCAGAAGTGCTGATGGTCCAAATGTGATGTCGGGGTGAAGTATGCACATGTTGCGACTCTTAGAAACTCTAATTCATTTGAAGCTGAGCGAGCGGCTGCACTGCATGACATTCAAAATTCTGCTAGCTGTACGGATTGGAATTGCTGATGCAAGTGCTCATCGGCTTGCTGATTGCATCTCCAATGTGCCACATTGCCACATGACATTTCCTTAGTGTTGTTTTCTCAGAAAAAAGCGGGTATGGTGTGCATACGATAATGCATCATCATGAATGACGTTAAATTTTGAGCCAGGGCATATCTGATCAGATCTGTCCTCGCTAAATTGGCAAAAGCAGCATAATCTTTATTCACTCTGTCCTACTGGGGTACCATGTGCGAGGTCCCATATTTCAGCATGAAATCTGAGTTGTGCTGCAAATGGGCTGAGCCACAAAGGCTTGCTGTATTGAGCAGCTTCGTGCTGGCTGCGCCCATGTCAGAAATTTTTTGCAGTCGTTTGAAGCAATGTCAATATGTTCATTGGACAGAAAAGACTTTAGCGCCTCTTTCATTTGATGCTACAAGCTGCTGGGAGTGGAATAATTGAACGCTAAGACCAATAAATATGCTGGGACAACCCTGACATTTGTTTCATGACCACCCCCTTCTAAGGGCTGTTCTAATGGCTGCACGCAGACATAAATGTTGCAAAGAGCACTAGTGTATCTTGACTGCGCTTGTCATTTTTTGTCATGAATTCGACAGCACTGGTCGGTTATGTCTCCAACTTCATCATCGAGAATTTATTTTCATTTTCTTTCGCGCATGGCAATAATTTCACGCACTGCGCATCTTTATGGCCTTGGGCGCGTGCCATGTGGGATGACTGTGCGTCCACTGCCTGATCTCTGTGGCAATGGCATCAGCAACCTGCAACAGCATATAGCACCTATCAGTCATCCTGATGGCAAAGTGCGCAAGTGAGTCATCCTATCAGTCATCCCTGTACACATGCGCAGTGTCTGGAGGCCAGCCGCAGCACATGCAGCTCACTTGTAGTCCTTCGAGCATGCCATAAATTGGCTCAATTGACAGCCACAAAATGTTCAAGCAACTTGCACTGATGCAGGTATGTGAAAAAATATAGGTCACGATCCAGGCAATTCAAGTATTACTTGAAACTAGAAAGGAGTTAAAAGCACACCTCCTTGGTCTCAGCGCCATGTGCAGCATACTTGAAGCCTGCCACAAGCTGACCCTGCACTCACAGCACCAGTAATACTTCAGTTGGTCTCACCCCCCTTCACAACCCTGCACACCCGCATGCTTTGCATGCATGCATAAGCTGTGGTCTTGAATCTGATGCCACAAACAGGACATATGTGAACCACGCACTGTATCTTTCTTCCCAGTGCAAGGCTGCAGACAAACATTGAAAGCCCATAAGTGTGTAATGCACATGCTCTGCATGCATGCCTAGAGCCCTTTGGCATGGGTTTGCTGGGCTTGCCAACCTTGTAGTATGTTTTGATATTGATCTAGATGTTCAACCTACAGTAATCAAGGACAAATCCTGGAATGATTGCGTGAGGGATGACCTGGATTCCGTGGGATTGACATGCCATTGGTGGAGAAAATGCCAAGACAGGGAAGGCTGGAAGGGAATTCTTGAGAGGTTGCTGCAACGCACCTAGCCCTGAGGGCTTTAATAAGCGTGTTAATTAATAATAATAAAAAATCAACGCAGAAAATTTTGAGGTGAGTCTCACGTCTGGGTTGACAAGGAAGAGTGTGCCATCCGGGTCTCCAGCCTCTACCAGTTCGGTCTTGCCCTCCTCGGTCACCTTGTCATTGAACACATTCACCATCTCCCGGATCTGCACCACACACATCGTGTCATTATGCATGCCTTCAGCCACAGTGCAGACCACTGATGACCTTTCCTTCTCTTCTTCACTACTCTAGGTCCACCCTGCATCAGGCAAAGCAACTAGAGTGGACAAACGAGGTACTTGCTTGAGCAATGCCTAGTCGTCAATCTTCATCTATCTGTAAATTTTGCTGTTGTCTTGAGCTCCCCAGCCCCTGCTTTTGCAGCTCTCTTTACATTTGTGCAGGCCATAACACGACTGATTCAACTTTCTCAGGTGCTCCTTTAGATTAGGCGGACTAACTATGTCGTTGCAAACAGCATTTGAAGTCAGCTGCCGGTGTACTCTTGGCAGATCATCATGCAATGGGAACTGCAATGGGAGACGGCTTCTCTTTATTAGCCACTTGGGTCATGCCTTGGTGCTCACTCCTTGAACTTCGATATTGAACCAATAGGTACAGGAGAAAGAGTGAAAGAAACCAGAAGATGTCAATGCAGCAGGGAGAAAGGTAGCTGCAAAAAAGCTGCACCTTGGAGACTTCCGAGCCGGCCAGGCCGACCATGCGCGGGCCGTGGCTGCGGCGCTCGCTCTTTTTGGTGTGCTTGCTCATGAGGTCGCCCATCTTCCCCTGAGCCTCCTCGCCCGCCTCCTCGCTCACAAACAGCGCGCGCATGTACTGCATGTTGCTCTTGCGGTCTGGACCAGCACAGGAAAAGCGAGATGATGTTTGATCAATTGGAAACTCACCAGCGAGGCCTGAATAGATGTCTCCCTGAGACCTTGACAAGTGTCCCAGAGATATCCTGAACAAGATGGTCCTATAAACATAACATTTGGACAGAACAATGGGATGCAGCTCATCACAGCCGTTTCTTCCACAAAGAGAGCGGACAGTTTGAAGAAACTTGCCCCAGAGGGTACAGAGCAGATTGCATGAAGCAAGAACGGCTAGACAGTAGAAGCCTGCATAGCGTGTGCATGGCAAAACAAAGCTTTCTAAAAATGGATGGCATGAACTGTGAGATTACCTGTCTGCCGGACAATCTCGCTCATGTTCTGCAGGCGGCTCTTAGCGTCCTCAAAATCGCGGGTCACTCCAAAGACGAGCAGAGTGAAGTCCCCCTGCACAAATCCCCCAACACTCAGTAAAGCAAATTTGCGCATGCGCCTTAATTGTTGAAGAATGCTGATCATCCAATGTACAGTATCCTTCTATGTAGAAAGTACCGTCAGGGACTTTTCAAGACTGCTGACAGAAAGCCACAGGCAGGGGGGGTGCACATTATTTATCATTTTACGCGCTTTTCCTGCCAAGAGGCAAGGTGCGTCCTGCAGACAAGCTGCAGTTAAAGGC